>Ga0209747_1000710_pt1 | contig 18139 bp, 13 predicted proteins | sample BarGraNGADG00311_FD_184498 | JGI IMG/M metagenome (GOLD analysis project Ga0209747, IMG submission 184498) | Arctic peat soil microbial communities from Barrow, Alaska - Barrow Graham LP Ref core NGADG0011-311 (SPAdes) (version 2) | ecosystem: Environmental > Terrestrial > Soil > Wetlands > Peat...
GGGTGTACCAGGAACAATTTCAATACGTGGCTGTGCCTGCAGAACCCGGGCGATGACACGGCGCTTGTGTCGCTGGATTATCTCTGCGGCGACGGGGCCAACGTTCACAAGGAACTCGCGATTAATCCGCGTTCCCGCTTCACGGTTGCCGTGCATGAGGACGCATTGGGCATAGGATGGCACAACGACGCGCATGGCGACGTTTCCATAAAGGTTACATCCAACGTGCCGATCGTGGCCGAGAGGCCTACCTACTTCCTCTATAACGGCTCGATCGACGGGGGCGACGACGTCCTCGGCCACCCCTTCGACTAAGTCATTTCCCGCGGCGGCCGTTCGCTCGCCTTGCTTCGCGCTATACGGGAGAATCGCAGATAGGCATCGATCGCAATCACGCAAGATCTTATGTCACTGTAAACCGGCACCCCGAATTCGCGCATGCATTCCTCGAAATGCCCGAAATACCGCGTGTCGCCGAACATCCAGGAGACCATGGCCTTGCCGCGCCTCTTGACCTCCTTGCCAACCAGATCAAACGGGAAATATTCCATGTTGCGGTTGGCGAAGGGTAGGAGTATTACCCCGTCGACCTTGTTGTCCGCCAACACTTCGCGGATGACATCGGCGAATATGCCGATGCCGTTCTGCTCCAAAGCCGGGTAGATGTCTACCGGGTTGTGGGGCGGCATCCAATCGGGAAAGACCTTGGCCAAGTTCTTAAGCGTCCTCTCCTCCAGATCGGCCATCTTCAAGCCCGCTGATCTCACCATATCGATGGTCACCACGCCTGCCCCGCCGGTTATGGTGATGATGGCGATATTGTCGCCCTGCGGGGTCGCAAGGTTAAAGGGTCCCGGATGCAGTGAGAAAGCCTTTCCCAGATTCATCAGGTCGTGGAAGTCCTCCAGCCTGATCACCCCCGCCTGGTGCAGCGCCCCCTCGATTATCTCGTCCGAGCCGGCCAGGCTCGCGGTATGGGATAGGGCAGCCCTGGCCGATTCCTCATAGCGCCCGCCCTTTATTATCGCCAGCGGCTTGCGACCGGCCATATCCTTCGCCACCTCGAGGAAAGCATGGCCGTCCACTATCGACTCCAGGTAAGCGACCACGGCCTTGGTCTTCGGGTCTTTCGCCATGTATTGCAGCACCTCGACCTCGTTGACGTCGAGCTTGTTCCCTATGGCGCAAGCCTTGCTTATCGTGAAGAAACCGGAGACGACGTACTGTATCAGAAAGCCGGCTGCAAGCATCCCGCTCTGAGCGATTATGCCCAGGCAACCCGGCTTGAGCCTTTCCCTGCCTCGCCTCACCGGCACAAATGGTGTGAAGATAAAGGGATCGGTGTTAACCAGGCCGGTGCAATTGGGACCCCAGATACGCAGACCCGATTTCTCGGATATCTCCTTGCAACGGTCGCTCAGCCGCTTGCCTTCCTCCCCGACCTCCGCGAATCCCCCCGACTCGATGACCGCTGCTTTCACCCCCGCCTCCACGGCATCCTCCAGCACTCCCGGCACCTTCTCGGCCGGCACGAAGACCACCGCCATCTCCACCTTGCCCTTGAGGTCGCGCAGCGACGGATAGCATTTCACGCCGAGGATCTCGTCCCTTCCCGGGTTTACGGGATAGACGGGTCCCTGGAAAGAATCCACCATATTGAAAATTATTCCATATCCTCCCTTAGCCTCGGTTGGCGTAGCGCCGACAACCGCAACGCTCTTGGGGGCAAAGAAAGAATCGAGACCGGCTCTCTTAGGCATAATCACTCCTCCTGCTCTTAACGTTGCCCAAAGTGCTTTAACTTATCATTTCCATGCCGGTCGTCTTTATAACAAAGCAGCAGGGGCTGGTCTGCTTGATCAGGTCGATGTCCGGGGGCAGGCGGCCTTAGTACCTAATGCGGCGGGATCTCAAATACCCAGGCATATACCGTTCGGTTCGATGCAGTCCCGGGAGGAGCCTCCCAGACGTTCACCAACTTCAACTGATTCAGCAGTTCCGGCCCGAGCTTGAGATAACTCAGCGGCGCGGCTGGATCATTTTCCCAGGACCACAGAACGATATATCGTACCCCCAATGCTTGGGCATCAGCGATAAGATTATCGATCCTTAAGTCCGCGGGCTCGAATCCCTGCCATTCGCCGATGAAATAAACATCGCGACCCAGGTAAAAGGAGGCCATGGGACCCAGGCTGCTGGCCACTCCGGCATCGCCCGCGTTTTCTTTCAGCCAGATGAAGGCATTCTTCGCCGCCACCCCGCCCACGTCGTCCTCAAGCGCCAGGACGTAATTGTTGTAGATGTCGTTGCTCATCGGCCGCCCGGTCAACGCCAGCACCCCAACTATCGCCACCACTATTGCCAGCAGGACGACGCCTATTGCCAAGCCGGTCTTCTGCCTATCCACCTCTACCCAGGGCAGGCCGATGAGCGCTCCGGCGCCAAGGGTCAGGGGCGGTACCGCCGGGAAGAGAAAACGCACCGATGCGAACCACCATATGAAGTGCATGGGTCCCAGGAAAAACAACCAGGCCACGAGGAAAAATGCATAGCGACGGTAGCGCTTTATGGCGAGCGACAGGGCAAGACCCGTATAGCCGAAGAGGAGGTAGGCGTAATGGTAATAATGCTTGCTGATACCTAAGGGCTTGAAGTCCGAGAACATGAGGTAGCGGCCGAAGCGCGAGAGAGGATCGCTCTTTTCGAAAACCTTCGGGTGATTGCTTACTTCATTGAGGTAGGCGCTCTTGAAGGGTGTGCCGAAGACGATGATATTTCGTATGGCATAGAGGCCGAAGGGCGCCAGGGCTATCACTCCGAATATCAGCAGATTTCGAAAGCGCAATCTCCCCTTCCACCAGAAATAGAGCAAGAAGAAGCCCAGCAGGAGGAGGAAGAGGGCACCCTCCCAGCGCGTTGCCAGGGCCAGTCCGCCCGCCCCCGCCGCGAGATAGAGGTAAATGAACCTGCCGTCGTCCTCTTTCATCCATTTCAGGAAAAAGAAGGCGCCCAGTATGATCAGCAAGGCGAGCAGTCCATCGGACATGGGCACCGAGGCCCATGCTGTGGTAATAGGCTCGAACGCAAAGAGCCCGGCGGCGGCGAGCCCGGCACGCCGGCCGAATATCAGGGTGCCGATGGCATATATAGGAAAAATGCAGGCTGAGGTGAAGAGGACGTTGCCGAATTTTGCGGCACTCTCCAGGTTGGGAATAAACAGGTTGATCAGGTTGATTCCGATCGGATACATGGGCATGAACTTGAAGTGTTCGTGACCGGCGACGCTGTAATGAAAGCCACGCAGGCTGCGGGCCAGGCCCATGTAGTAATAGCTGTCGTAGGTATAGATCTGGGTGCCGTGGGCGAAATGCCAACGCCAGAGCACGGCGGCCACGAATACCAGGAACACCGCGAGTCCCCAAGGCCATTTTTTTTCAGGCGCCGAGATAGCGGCTTTTATTCGTTGCCTGGAAAAAAACGCACGGCCGGCACCGAACCGGCTCTCCTCGGCCCGAGCGTCCGGGGTCTCTTCCGGCTGTCGTTCGAGTAAGCTTTCGGTCATGCCGCAGTCCCCATAATTCCAGCTTTCTTCAATTTCATCTTCTTTTATTCGGAAGGTGCAAGGACCTGGACATTCAAGTGGAGCATGTCGCCGAAATAGCCGCTGCCTTCCAGGAATAGCCCGACATCGAGGCGGTAGTTACCGGGCACATTGGGCGGCCTGGTAAGCATCGGAACCTCAACCGATTGCCCCGGCGCCACATCGCCGGGGATGGTAGACCCCTGGTATTCCCATACCGAACCATTCATGTCCGACCACTTAAAGGCAAGATGCACGGAACCGGCCGGAAGGCTGTAATCTTCAGCCTGCAGGAGCGAAAGCCACAAGGTATCGCCGGTGTTTGTCACGGTTGTAGTCATCAAAGGGTCGAGGCCGTCCGGTGCGGGGACCTGAAGCGCCTGGCTTGCCGTGGTTATACTTGCGCCCAGGGTGTCCGGCCCCGTAGAGTCCGGCATCTCTCTTACCTGCAGCGGCAGATCGAAACTGCGCTGTCCCAGCACCCCGCCGTCGAGCTGCAGCCTGGCCGTATAGCTACCCGGTGGCGGCGCTTTATCAGCCGTGAGCGAAAGGGATGTTGTCTCCCCCTTATCGATGAAGAAAGGAGGCCTGTAGGTCCCCTTCTCGGCCAGGATCGTATTGCCCGAATCATCCAAAAAACTCATGGTGAAGTGCTGCGGCTCTTCCTCTACGCTTACCATTGGCTTGTCGCTCGAGTTATGCAGCATCAACCCCAGGTCGAAAAACTGTCCGGGTCTTGCCGCGCTCGGCGCCATCGCGCTCACTTCTATATCCTGGGAAGGCTCCGTATCGCCCGGTTCCACTCGGAAGACCGACTTGTTCTGGAAATCCTCCACCAGGCTGAGGCCGGGGGTGGAAAAAAGTCTGATGTTGTATTCCTCGAGGCGATCCTGCTCCACCCAGTTCCAATCCCACAACACATAGTCGACGTTCAGCCCTCGCAGGAGGTCGATGGTACGCTGGGAAGGGAAGGCCTGCATCTCGGTCATGGTGCGGCGGTAGAAGAAGGGTGTATATCCGCTGTAGCCGTTTACTATTTTCTTCCAGTGGTAGGTACTGAAATACACCACGTCGCATTCACGATAGACGTAGTCGAAAACGTTCACCGGATTGAGCATCAAATCGCGGTCATAAATGTTGACTCCCTGGAGCTGCTCGGTCGGAAGTTCAACAACACGCACGTCTCCCTGCCCGCGCAGCCATTCGTATACCTTGGGAACACCGCCGTCTACGGGAATTGGACTAATGTAAATATTGAAAGCGAGTATCTCGATTAATAGGATGGCGACTATGGCCAGACCGGTCAGCTGTCCCGTCCTCCAGCCGCCGTTGCGACCCTTATACGACCTAGCCGTGATCTTGGCCGTCCCGTAACCTCCCAGTATGGCCAAAGCAAGCGCTATTAAAATATAGAACCGGGCTGGAACCCGGATAAACTTCAACAAGCCCAAGCGGTAAGGGATCATGTAAAAGGGGTTGTAGTACCCGGCTATCTTGGGACCAAAGGCCAGCAGAAAGCCGGCAATGCCCACGATAAGGAAATAAACAGCCCCTTCCCGGAATGCGACGGGGTCGAAGAATTGGTAATCTTCTTCCTTTCGCCGCCTGATGAAGAGGCCGGCCATGGCCAGTATGAGGATCACAGCCCCCGGGTAGAGGACATCCTCGGAGCCGATGCTTCCCAGCCTGAAGGGCGGTGGCGCATCGCCATAAACCACACTCGAATCGAGTACTCGAAGATAGTCCTCGGCTTTAGCCCGATAGAGCTCGACCTCCTTGAGGGAACGCTCAAAGCCCGGCAGGCGGCTGTGCGCACTCAGGTATGGGATGGTGAAAGGAATTATGAACAGCATGGCCACAAGCGCCGCCACAACCACCCAGGCCAGGCGCTTCCAATCGTTTCCCCTCCTGGTAAATATTGCCATCATAATCCAGAGCAGCGCGGCGGCTAGGGCGGAGTAGATCAAGTAGTGCCAATTGGCCAGGGACTGGGCCACGAAGAAGACGGCGAATAGGATGACATTCCTCTTCCCTCCCCTCTTTAAGAAGCGGTAAAGGTAGAGGAGCATGAAGGGGAGGAAGGGCGAAAATATCATCTGGAGATGCCCCGATTCGGCCATTTTATAGGGGCAGAGGGCGAAGAAGATTCCGGCGACCAATCCCCCCAAGCGGCTGCCCGTCAGTTCCTTTACGAGCAGGTAGCAGCCAAATGCTGAGAAAACGAAGGCGAAGAACATCAGGAAGTTATAGGAAAGGATGGGGTCTTTGCTTATAAAATACACGGGCGCGGCTATCACACCCAGGGTCAACAGGTGTTCCGAGTACGCCAGAACATCGCGGGATGGATAAAATATGTTTCCCTGGAAGAGCTGGCTGGGATGCGTAAAGATGGTCTTGGCGTCCCAGCTGACTATCCAGGTATTCAAAAGTGGGTCTCCGTGCCCCCCGATTATGCCGCTCCGGATGTGCAGCATGAGGGGCCAGGTGAAGAGCACCACTGCCAGAAAGAAGAATACCAGCACCGCCAGATATTCCTTCTTCTTCGACCAGTGGAACCACTCGTCCATTTATAGCTTCCCTTACATGAATTGCAGTCGGCTGATTAAATAACCATAAATATATTCGATGCCCTTTCGCATTTCCACCTCCATATTGGGGTCAACCCCCCGCATCCGCATGGGGTCAGGCCTCTGCATCTGCATTTTCAAGTTTCAAAAATATTTTTGCGCTGTTTTCTTGAAAATGCAGATGCAGAGGCCTGACCCCATGCGGGGATCCCATTTAGAGGTTCTCCAGGTAGGAGCGCAGTGTTTCGGCCGTCCTTTCCGGCGCGAATTCCTCGAGCCGCTCCCTTCCTTTCTCGGCCAGGGCTTCCTTAAGAGACTGGTTGTTCACCAGCTCGGCCACGGCTTCCGCCAGGAGCGGCAGATCCATTTCCTTAAACGTCATCCCGGCCCCCCCCAAGGTTAAGGGAATTGCGGCTTCGGCGCGGGCGAGAATCGGGACGCCGAAAAACATGCTCTCCAGCAGCGGCACGCAGAACCCCTCGTGCCGGCTGCAGGTGATAAAAACATCTCCGGCACGGTAGTAAGCCCTCAAATCTTCGTCGTTCACCCCCCAGGACCAGCCGGGTATCGAAACCGAGCCCTGCAATCCATAACCGCGAACGCGCCGGGCAAGTTCGGCATTGTAGGTCACCGACCATGTTGTCCCGACCAGCAGCAACCGGGAATTGGCGTCCACCTTCTTGTTATAGACAGCAAAAAGGTCGATCAGGTCCTCGATTCTCTTGTTGGGAACCATGCGGCCGACGAAGAGAAGGTTGGTAGTTCCATCCTGCAGGTCGCCAAACAGATCCTGATTGTACTGCCCGCCCAGGGCTTCAGTGTCGATAAAAATAGGAAGCACGCCGGTCTTGGACTGCTCGAACCCCGCCGCCACCAGTTCCCGGCGGTTGTATTCGGAATCCCCGAGGGCCAGGTCGCATTCCTTCATATGCGGCAACAGGTTCCTACCCCGACCGCATACCTCGGCCAGGAAGGGATCATAGGGGGCGAGAAAATGTGGCGGCGTTATGTTGTGGTAGATAAGGACCTTGTGGTTGCGGCTCTCCAGGTAGTGGCGGTAGTTGTCATCGTAGACCGAGAGGTGATAGATAAGGATGTCTTGGCGGCTTCTCGCTCGCTTGCCCTTGTAGGCTTTAAGGCCCTCGTTCACCTCGGCCATGGCTTCGTCGTTGGCGGTCGCATAGACATGGCTTTCCCACCCCCACGAGCCCAGCAGCTCATGGATGCGCAAGACCTGGCCGGTGATGGCGTCCCCGAACTGCAGCCTGGCGCAAATCTGATGGACTCTCATGATGCCTCCCTCTCCATTAGGGCGGGCACGAATCTTTTTAACACCTCGTACAGTTTCTCGGCGAACCTGTCCTCGCGGAATTCCTCCAACCTGGCCCTCTGAGTCGAAAGCACCCGTTCCTTCAAGAAGGCATCGCGATGCAAGCGGTCCAGGAGTTCGGCGAGAAGCGGGTAATCCTTCTCATGGAAAAGAATTCCAGCTCCCCCCATAGTCTCGGGCACGGCCCCGGCGGCATAGGCCACCACGGGAAGCCCGAAAAGGAAGGCCTCGAGTATGGGCACGCAGAAACCCTCGTGTTCGCTCATGGACAGGTAGTAATGCGAGCCGAGGTAGCATGCCTTCAAGCCCTCCTCGCTCACCTTCCCCAAAAAAAACACCCTCTCCTCCAGGCCCATCTTCTCGATAAGCGAAAGCAGGGCTGCATGGTAGGTATAGATGGGATAGGGCCCGGCAAAGACGAGTCTCGACTCCGCATTGACGCCACGATGGTAGCAGGCGAAAAGCTTTATAACATCCTCCAGCTTCTTGTTGGGGACTATTCTGCCCACGCAAAGCAGGTTGGTCTTTCCGTCGTCAAGCCAATGGGCGAGCCGCCGATCCGGCACGGCCCGATCGAGCTTTTCCATCCTGGGATTTATTGGCAGGACACCCGTCTTAGATTCGTCGAAGCCTGCCGCCACCAGCTCCCTGCGGTTAAAATCGGATACCCCGAGGGCCAGGTCGCAGTCGCTGAGCAGAGGCAAAGTTTCCCTCCCCAGGGTGCACAGCCTGACCGCCTCCGGGTAAAAAGCGGTGTAGAACTCGGGCGGTGTCACGTTGTGATAGACGAGCACCTTACGGTTGCGGCTTTCGATATAAAGCCGGTAGTTGTCGCAGTAGAGGCCGTAATGATAGATCAGGAGGTCTTCCTCACACGGCATGAATTCTCGATAAGCCGAATCGAAGGAGGCGAATTGCCTGCCGTAATCATCCATGTCGAAAGCGAAGATGCGGGCCTCCATCCCCCACTCGAGAAGCAGCTCGTGGATGGCCATGGCCTGGTTGCCGATGGCATCGCCGGCATCGAGCCTGGGCACCAGTTGATGGACCCTCAAGCCTCCTTCTCCCCCTTGAGAAACAGTTGCTCCCCAGCTTGCCATTGGCCAGCCTTAAAACCTCGCCGGTTCATCAACTCCTCAAGAAAGCGAAGGGGCCAGTAGCGCACAAAGCCCGCGTCGCCTGAAAATATTTCGGACGAATCCCGATTGAGAGCGACCAGAGCCACCCCTCCCACCTGCATCTTCTGGTCCAGCCAGGCGAAGAGATCCCCCAGCTCCTCACCGTTGAGACACTCGGGAAAGGCTACGACGGCCAGGGCGAGTTTATCGGCCTCGATATCCGACAGGAGTCGCACCGGCTGGGGATGGAACCATGCCGGCAAAAAACGCGATTGGGCCTCGGCTACTGGAACGTCCGAGTTATCGACGGCCAGGAATAATTTCTTGGCGTCCTGCAGCGCCTCCAACAGTCCGCAGCCCGGTATGCCGACCACCAGTGCGCGCCCGTTCCCCTGGCCGCTGACGGCCTCGATGGTCGCCTCATCCCATTGCGGCCGCATGGAAAGCCACAGCTCCCGCTTGGCGGCGGCTTCGCCCAGGTCGAGCCCGCCCATGGCCCCGCACAACTGGCGATAGGAAAGATCCACCGTCCGGGTAAAAAAAGTGTTGAATTTCTCCTGCTGCTGCACGTAGCCCTCGTTGACGGCCCGTATCATCCGCGTCTGCAATCTCCGCATAAACGATCTCGCCCTGCGCTTCTTCTCCCCGGGCTCCCCGCTCGAAAGATCGGCCGCCGGCTCCAGCCGGCAACCGCTGTCCTCCAGCGCGCGCTGCAGGTCGTAGACAACTTGAATCATCGAGGAAACGTGCTCTTCCACCTCCTCGACAATGTCCCTTTCCAGGAGCTGCAGCATGTGTGGCTCATACAAACCGGCTCGCTTGCGCGCTTCAGCCTTGGCGTGCAATCCGTGTTCGTCGAGTTCTTTGCCGTTTACCTCGATCACGCTATCATCCTCCCCCGGCCGCCGCCGCCCCTACCCGATCGGCCTCCGGCAGTCCCAGCAGCCCCCCGATGCTCCGGCGCAGGGCCGACTCGAAAAGTGAGTTGTCAAAATCTTCCAGGCGAAGCCGCTGCGATTCGAGCAGCCTCTCCCTCATGAATCGATCGCGTTCCATTCGGTCGAGCAACTCGGCCAGTAGCGCGTAATCCTTCTCGTAAAAAATCACACCTGCGTCTCCCATGGTCTCGGGAACGGCGCCGGCGGCGTAAGCCAGCACGGGCAGATCGAAATGAAACGCCTCGAGCAGCGGGACGCAGAAACCCTCGTGTTCGCTCATTGAGACGTAATAATGTGAGCCCAGGTAGCAGGATTTGAGCCTCGAATCGCTTATCTTACCCAGGAAATGCACGCGATCCTGAATCCCCATGCGCTGCGCCATGGAGAGCAGCGCCGAGTAATAGGTGTTCAAGAGCGACCCAGCCACGATCAGGCGCGAGCGGGCGTTTATTCCCCGGTGATAGCAATAGAAGAGCTTGATGATGTCCTCCACTCTCTTGTTGGGGACCACCCTCCCCACAAAGAGCAGGTTCACCTTGCCGTCGTCGAGTTGCCTCAGAAACGCCTCGTCCTCCTCGACCCCATCGAGCCGCTCCAGCGGGGGATTTATGGGAAGCACACCGGTCTTTTCCTCGGCGAAACCGGCCGCCACCATCTCCCGGCGGTTGAAGTCCGAATCGCCCAGAGCCAGGTCGCACGCCGTCAGTTGGGGAAGCAGACCCTGTCCGAGGCGGCAGAGGTGCGCCGCTTCCGGGTAGAAGCGCTCGTAGAATTGCGGCGGCGTGATGTTGTGGTAGATTACCACCTTTCGGTTGCGGCTCTCGAGGAACATCTGGTAACTGCCGCAGTAGATGGCCAGATGAAATATTACCAGGTCGTCCTTATTGCCCATGAATTCACGGTAGTGGTGATCGTAGGAGGCGTAGGTCTTACCAAATTCATCCATGCCGTTGGCGAAGATGCGCGACTCGAACCCCCACTCGGTGAGGAGCTTATGGATGCAGAGCGCCTGGTTGGAAACGGCATCCCCGGCGTCCAGGCGCGGCACTATCTGGTGCACCCTCACTGCGCGCTCACCTCGCCGTCCTCCACACTACCACCAGGTTCCTTTGCGGAGCCCTCCTCGTCGCGACCAGCTCCCTTTGGGGAGCCGTTCTCTATGACTGCCGCGAAATTCTTTACCACTTCTTCCCAGGAGTAGTTGCCGAGCACGTAGTCCCTGCCCCGCTCCCCCATCTCCGCGCGTACATCGGGATGGTCGAGCAGGAATTGCATGGCCTCATGGAACGTGGGGTAATCGTTGAACCACAACCCCCCGCCGCTCTTTTCAACATGATGCCGGGTAACCGCGCAATCGCCATGGATCAGGCAGGGTAGCCCGGCGAGCCAGGCCTCCAGGATCATTATCGAGAAGCTCTCCTTGGTGGAGGGATGGCATATCAGGGTGGCGGCGGAATAGGCATCGCGCAAGTCCCGCTCGTCGACGAAGCCGACATCAATCACGCGGTTGCGGAAGCTGAAGGGTATATCGATCTGGCCGGCGCCGGTGAGCACCATACTCACCTCTCGCCCGGTATTTTCCAGAAAATTACAGAAGTAGCGCAGCAAAAGCGGGGTATTCTTGGCGATCTCCCGCCTGCCGCAGTAGAGGACGAAATCGCCCTCGATGGAATACTTGTAGCGGAAGCGGTCGCCGTTCGCCGCGTGGGGCGAGAAGCCCATGCCCACCACCCTCCCCGGCAGGTCGTCGCCGTAGAGCCGGCGGGCCAGTTCCATTTCCGGGACGCTGTTGAACATCAGCCCCTTGGCCTCTCGCATCAATTTCTTATAGACCTCGAGGTGGGCGTAGGGTTCTTCGTGCAGGCAGGGTATTATGAAGGCCTTGTCCGACGCTGCGTATACCCCTTGATAGGTGGTGCCGAACAGGTAGGGGGCGAATACGAAGGCCCGGTAGTCGTCCTTGCGCCAGCTGATGTATTGGCGTAGCGCATCGCTGGTCACCACGTTGCGGATCCAGAAGTCCTGTTTCGCGGGCGTTACCCCCTTGCCCGCCAGGATGCGCTGCTCGGTCTTGAACACCTTGCGGGTGTATTTACGGCTCTCGGTGGGAAACCTCCTCACCTTGATGCCGTGGATGCTCTCAACGCCTTCCGGGAAATGGTTGGTCCAACTGTAGGGGTTGAGGGCACAGGTGGTAAGTATTTCCACCGGCCACCCACGGGCGTCCAGTTCCTCCACCAGCAGCCGGGTCAGCGTCTCGGCCCCGCCGACCACTTCGATCCCGTAGCGGCAGGGAACGAAGGCGATGGTTTCGCCGCTCAATCCGCTACCTCCTCGCCTCGAGCAGGTAGCGCCGGGGAGCGAAGAGCAGGTGAGCCAGCTCTCCGCTTTCGAGGGATATACCCTCTCCCATCTTTTTCTTCCAGGCCTTCTTCTCGGCCTGAGAATATTTTCCAATCAGCGTGCTCTCCACCTCGCGGAACCCGGCGTGGCGGAAGAGGCTCTCCATGGTTTCCGGATGCACCAGTCTCATCAGGGTGGGATCACCAAAGGCCTCCTCCACACCCAGCACCGAGCGCGGGTGATGGTTGAGGACTTTTACCTCTCCCCCCTTCTCGAGGCGGTCGGCAAGGGCTGTTATCGTCCAGAGCAGCTCGCGTGAATCGCCTCTCTCTCCCAGGTCCTGCAGAAACACAGCCTGCAGGGCTTCGAGCGGCTGCGATTCCAGGAAGTCGAGCGGCCGGGCCTGCTGGATATTCAGGTTCTTTTCCTGCCCGATCTTTACCAGACGTGGGTCCTCCTCGACTCCCAAACAGTCGAGTTTCTCGGCAGCGGCGACCGCGAGGAAATCGCCGGTCCCGCAATAGAGGTTGATTACCCGCTTTCCCCGCTGGAACTTCTTGCAGGCCTCGCGCAACAGCCCGGTGTTGTCTTCCGTGAATCCCATTTCCACCCACGAGGTATAACGGTCGAGACCGCCGTGATAGCCGCGCTCGCGCTCGCGCTTGATCATCTCCAGGAAAGTATCCATTGAACGCACGCATTGGGCGTTGAATTCCCGCTGCTTGGCGAATAGGGCATTCATATAGGGGGTCATGAAGCGCCTGACGACTTTTTTGAACAACAGGATGAACGGCCCCAGAATGGAATGCCGGGCGCCGATGGGATAATTGCTGGTAACATCGGCATATTGCCGGGCAAGCTGGTTGAGGAAGATGAGTTCGTGCAGGGGATCCAGGCTGACCTCGGTCTCGCCGCGCTGCTCCTCCAGGTCGAGCAAAGCCACATCCTTGTAGACGCCCTGCTCGCGGCGCTCCTCAACCCGCCTCTCGATCTGCTTCATGATGGTGTCAACGTCGACGCCCTCCACATCCAGGGACAGGTTGGCCTGCGCCTCGACGGCCTCCTCCGACATCTCCGAGGCCTCCGTCTCTTGTGATTCTTCCGGCACCTGAGCCTCTTCCGGGACCTCCGTTTCGCCGCCCGCGGTTCCCTCGGTTTCAATCATGCGCTCATCTCACCTCTCATCCTCTTTATGCTGGTCCTCACCGCATATCTCTCTGCAAAGACTTTCGATTACAGGGCCGCAGATACCTGCCTGAATTTTTCGGATACCGATGGTCGTGCTTAGTACCTTGGTGCTAAGGAGCCAAATCTATGTCGCACTGCAAGGTAAGGACGCCTTCTTCCCTGCCCGGTGAGTGCATTTCGAAGTAATAGAGTTTATCCAACCAGTGGTAGTTAAGCATACCGTCCCGGTTATGGGCGGCGACTGAAATATAATACCTGCCGTCGAGCATGGGCAGGGATACGATTTTAAAATCCATCTTCCCTTTGCCATAGACTTGTGGAATGTCTATGTCGCGAAGGCGGGTATTAGTGCCGTAAACCATGAAGCCCATCTGATTATAGAACCCGAAGCCGAATACCGGGTCCTTAACCGGCTGGACGGCGTTGTAGTTGAGACGTAGCACCAGTGGTTCTCCCGTCTTGAAATCCGTCGTCTCTTCACCGGCTTGGTTGAGTATCTCCACCTTCTCGATAACGATATCCCGGGTACCAAACTCACTTCCCTCCGGCCTCATGCGCATCGCCTTGTGATAGAGTTCGGTTATCCCAATCGGATCGCCGAGCATTTTCTCCTTGCCCTTCTCGAGCCATAAGACGCGGTGACAGACGGAGGCCGCGATGTCGGCCTCATGGGTAACCAGGACGATCGTCTTGCCATCCCGCTGCATATGGGCTATACGGTCCAGGCACTTACCCTGGAAGGACTCGTCCCCCACGGCGAGCACCTCATCCACTAAAAGGATATCGGGATTGAGGTTGATCGCTATGGAGAAGCCCAATCGGACGTACATCCCGGATGAATAATTCTTGACCTGGTTCTCGATGAACGGTCCCAGCTCCGAGAACTCGATTATCTCATCGATGATTCCCTCCAGTTGGCGCCTTTTGAATCCAAGGATAGAAGCGTTGAGATAAATATTTTCCCGGCCGGTTAGATCGGGGTGGAAGCCGGCGCCCAATTCCAGCAGGGCGGCAATCGTGCCGTGGGTACGGATCGTGCCCTCGTTGGGGCTCAATATCTTGGTCATCATGCGTAGTAGCGTGGACTTGCCTGAACCGTTCGGCCCTATGATTCCCAGGGTCTCCCCCTCGAATACGGTAAGGTCCACGCCCTTTAAGGCCCAAAAGAGATCGTATCCCCTCTTGCGCCAGTTGATGACCTTCTCTTTTAAGCTGTAATTGGCGTCGTGATAAAGCCGGAAGCTTTTGCTTATACCCTGCAGTTCGATGGCCGGAATCTCCGAGGTCCGCCGGGTTCCGATCTCTCTGACTACCATCAGATAAACTCCGCGAACTTGCCTTCAAGGCGGCCGAAGGTAATATAACCGAAGATGACCAAGCATACGCTGAGCGCGATCGTCCCCAGCAGTCCCGGCACCGAAAGCAGGGCCGCGTCGGGACCGTTATGCGGCGAATTGTACATGATGCGTTGCCAGAGAAGGATGATATGCGCCATGGGGTTGAGCATGTAGAGGTGCACTGCCCAGGAAGGCAAGCTATCCCGCATCAAGGATATGGGATATATGACTGGTGTCATCCAGAACCAGGCCATGAGCACGATCTCTATGAAATGCTGCACGTCGCGGTAGAAGACATTTAAGGCCGAGAGGAACATCGAAAGACCGGCAATGAAGGTCAACTCGAATACCATAATCAAGGGGAAAAGCAATATCCAAGGCGTAAGGGGCACCCGGAAGGCCACCAGGAAGATGATCAGCATGAGCTCCTGCAGGATGAAATGAAAAGACGACGACCCCAGGTGTGAGAGGGGCAGCACCTCACGCGGGAAATAGACCTTCTTCACCAGGTCCGCGTTGCTTACCACCGAGCCCGTCGACAACAGCAGGGAGGTCGACATGAAGTTCCAGGGAAGGATGCCGGACATCAAGTAAAAGGCGTAGTACTGCATCCCCATGGCGCGCAACTTGAAGATGATGCCGAAGGCCACGTAAAAGACCACCAGCATCATGAGGGGAGTGACCAGAGACCAGATAAAACCCAGGAAGGAATTCTTATACTTTACCTTCACTTCCTTATGGGTGAGGTTGAAAAGGAGCTCCCGATAATCAAAAAGGCGCTTAAGCTTTTCTTTCATATCTAAACAACTTTATACGCCACTTATCCCCAACGCAACAATGGGGTCAACCCTCTGCATCTGCATAGGGTCAGGGCCCTGCATGGGGTCAACCCCCTGCATCCTTGGAGGTTTCCCATAGCGCATCAAGTTCCGCCAGCGACATGTCCTCCAGGTGCAGTCCATGCTCCTGGCTCATCTCCTCCACCCGCCGGAAGCGCTCGGCGAATTTTCGTGAAGCCCGCCTCAGCGCGATCTCGGGATCGACCTGATAGTGGCGGCAGACGTTGACCACAGTAAACAGCAGATCGCCCAACTCGTCCTCGAGGTCCCCTTCCCCGCTGCGCAACACTTCCTGTATTTCGTTCAGTTCCTCCTCGAGCTTGGGCAGCACCTCCTCGCCATGCCCCCAGTCGAAGCCGATGCGCGCCGCCCGTGACTGCAGCTTAAAGGCGTAAATCAGGGCGGGAAGGCCTTCGGCGACGCCATCGAGCACCGATGCCTCTCCCCTCTCATCCGCCTTGATGCGCTCCCACCTGGCGATTACTTCCTCCGCCGTGTGCAGCTCCGCCTCCCCGAAGACATGCGGATGCCGGCGCAACAGCTTTTCGATGATCAATCGCAAGGTGTCGCGGATATCGAAGGTAGACTTTTCGACTCCCAGTTGCGCGTGCAGCGCCACCTGAAGCAACAGATCGCCTAACTCTTCGGACAGGTGCTCCCAGTCGCCCTCGTGGATGGCATCCACCGCCTCGTGCGCCTCCTCGACCATGTGTCTGGCGAGCGATTCGTGGGTCTGCTTACGGTCCCACGGGCAGCCGGCCGGTCCGCGTAAACGGGCCACAATATCTATCAACCTCTGGAAATCGAAGATCTCGTTTTCGGACAGGCGCGGGATAAACAAGCTGGTTAGATGATCGAACCTTTCCTCCCTGTCTAACTCCTCCAGGGGGATATCATCCACGCGCTCATCCTCACTCCCCACCCCTTGCACGACCTTGATGCCGTGTGAAGCCGGGTAGTCCTCCAGCAAAACGAGCTTCACATCCGAGGCCCCAAGGCGCGAATCGACCTGCGAAATAATGGCAGCAGTGCGAGGATCGAGGATAGCGCAACCACCTTCGATCAGCCGGTCGGCGTCGAGGATCAGCAGTCCCTCGACGGGATCAAACTTCAGGGAAGCGAGCATTCCTTCCAGGAAGCTCACAGCCGGGTGAATAACAACATCGACATCTTCGGCGAGGATAAGCTGGACCGCCCGCTCCGCGACCAGGGGAAAGCCGGGGGTGGCATAAAAGGCCTCGCCCGACGCTTTCGCTTCGCGCACTACTTCGGCCGCGATTGCAGAATAGACCTCTTCGATCGAGTCCGCTTCCCGGTAATAGTGGTCCAGTGCGCGAATTCGCACCCCTCTCGCCAACAGCTCGTCGATGCCGGGATGGCGTGAGGTGCGCATCATTACCTCGTGCGCCCGCTCGAGCAGTTGCATGGTCTCGAGGGTGATCAGTCCGATTGGCCCGGGACCAAGCCCTAATATGTGAATGAGGGGTTTTTTATCCAAGGTCCGCCTTTCCAATTTACTCAAGCCTGGCCCTTATTCTTCGAAAGTATAGCATCCAAAAAATTCCTCAACTCGCCCAGGTTGTCCCTGCCTCTTTTCGCCCAGGACCCGGCCGGGAATTGCAGAGCGACCTCCTGCAGCGTCTTGTGATAGCGGCTTTCGATCCATGGCCGGTCTTCCCGCGAGGCCTCTCGCCATATTTCGTCAACCCATTGCACGCCCTTGCGATTGAAGCGCAACACCACCTCGTCACCGTCGTGGCCGATCTCCCTGATGCCGATAGCTATCGAATCATGCCTCAGCCGCGCCACTTCGAAAAGATTTTCCGCCTCGCCCGGCAAAGGACCATAGCGATCGCGCATTTCCTCGGCGAGTTCGTCTATCTCACCTGGTTTTCCAGCTTCTGCCAACCGCCGGTATATCTCGATCCGCCGTGCCGTCCTCTGTACGTATTCGTCGGTTATCAAAGCATGGATGGGAAGATCGATTGTCACCTCCGATGTGCGCGTCCTCTTCACGCCGCGCAACTCGTCGACCGCTTCCGCCAGCATCCGGCAGTAGAGCTCGAAACCGACCGCCTCCACATGGCCGTGCTGCTCCGCCCCGAGCAGGTTGCCGGCGCCTCTTATCTCCAGGTCTTTCATGGAGATCCTCAGGCCCGACCCGAGCTCCGAGAAGTCGCGAATAACCTTCAAGCGCTGCAGCGCGCCGTCGGTCATCGCCCTGCCATCGCGGAAGAGGTAGAAGGCGTAGGCCTGGCGATTGCTCCTGCCGATTCGTCCCCGCAAGTGGTACAGCTGCGAAAGCCCCAGGTTTTCCGCGCCATCCACGATGAGGGTATTGACGTTGGGAATATCCAGGCCGGATTCAACGATGGTCGTGCAAACCAGGACATCCGAGCGCTGTTCGATGAAATCCTCCATGACCTCTTCCAGCTTGCGCTCGTTCATCTGGCCGTGCCCGATGGCCACGCGCGCTTCCGGCACCAACTCCCTGACGTGCCGCGCCGTCCTTTCGATGGTCTGCACCCGGTTGTGCACGTAAAAGACCTGCCCTTCGCGCTGCAATTCCCTGCGGATGGCCTCTCGCACCAGCTCGTCCTCATAGGGCCCGACCGAGGTTATCACCGAATACCTGTCCTCTATGGGAGTGTCTATCACGCTCATATCCCTGATGCCCGAGAGCGACATCTGCAGGGTGCGTGGGATGGGCGTAGCGGTGAGAGTGAGGACATCCACGCTGCGGCGCAAGGCCTTCAGGCGCTCCTTCTGGGTCACGCCGAAACGATGTTCTTCGTCGATGATGACCAGTCCGAGGTTGGGGATGTTGACATCGCCGGAGAGCAGGCGCTGCGTTCCAATAACTATGTCCACCTCCCCACGGACCATGGCCTCGAGGACG
>Ga0209747_1000711_pt1 | contig 18125 bp, 14 predicted proteins | sample BarGraNGADG00311_FD_184498 | JGI IMG/M metagenome (GOLD analysis project Ga0209747, IMG submission 184498) | Arctic peat soil microbial communities from Barrow, Alaska - Barrow Graham LP Ref core NGADG0011-311 (SPAdes) (version 2) | ecosystem: Environmental > Terrestrial > Soil > Wetlands > Peat...
TGCGCGCAGCAGTGACGAGTACGCCGATATGCGACGCCGTCAACGTCGCCATCGCGCTCGGTCGGCACGCCGCCGCCACACGAAGAAGATGATCCTCGGTGTTGTTGGAGCCGTGGTGATACTCGTGGGAATAGGCGGCGTCACCGGCGGCGCGATCGTCTTTACCAACTGCAGCCTCAAGTCGCTGAAGCCGGCGGCAATAGGCGAGAACTCCTTCGTCTACGCGGCCGATGGTTCGCTCCTCGGCTCGATTCAGACGGCGCAGAACCGCCAAGTCGTGCCCTGGGGCGAGATCTCGCCCTGGATGCCAAAGGCCGCGGTCGCGATCGAGGACAAACGCTTCTACGAGCACGGAGGCGTCGACTACGTTGGGATCACCCGCGCCGCCATCGCCGACCTTCGCGCCCAAAAAACCGTCCAAGGCGCATCGACGATCACACAACAGTTGGCTCGCAACCTCTACATCTCAAATCACGAGCAAACCGTGAGTCGCAAGCTGAAGGAGGTCTGCCTGGCCCGCAAGCTCGACAACGCCTGGTCGAAGCAACGAATCCTGACGACCTATATGAACCAGATCTTCTACGGCGCGAACGCCTACGGCGTCGAGGCTGCGGCCGAGACCTACTTTTCCAAGCACGCGAGTCAGTTGTCGCTGGAGCAGGCCGCACTTCTCGCCGGCCTGCCCCAAGCGCCGAGCAACTACGACCCGTTCTACAACAAGTCGGCTGCGCTGAAGCGCCGAAACGAAGTACTGAAGGCGATGCTCGACAACAAGGACATCAGTAGCGCGCAGTACAAGCAGGCCGTCGCTACGCCGATCCGCCTCAAGTCCGGGAAGATCTACAAGAACATCAGAGAGCCGTATTTCTTCAGCTACGTCACCGATCAGCTTGTCAAGGAGTACGGCGCCGCGACCGTGCGCTCCGGCGGTCTCAAGGTCTATACGACGATCAATCCGCGCATGCAGCGGTTAGCGCGGAAGGCGATCCGCGACAACCTCTACTACCAAACCGACCCGGCCTCGGCCGTCATCGCCATCGATCCGCGAACAGGCGCTATCAAGGCGATGACCGGCGTCATTCCGGGCAAGCGGAACAACCAGTTCAACCTCGTCGCGCAGGCCAGGCGGCAGCCCGGCTCGACCTTCAAGATGTTCGTCCTCACCTCGGCGATCGAGCAGGGCATGAACCCCTACACGACCTACTACACCTCGGCGCCCTTCACCTACCAGCCCGATCCGAACAGCCCGCCCTGGAACGTGCACACCTACAGCAACAGCTACGCAGGCTCGATCTCGGTGGCGAGCGCGACGCTGCAGTCCGACAACACCGTCTTCGCTCAGCTAATACTCGACGCCGGCGTCCAGAACGTCGCCGACATGGCCTATAAGCTCGGCGACATCCGTATACCCCCGGACGATGTTGTTCCAGCGATGGCGCTCGGAACCGCCGTCGTATCCCCGCTCGAGATGGCCAACGCCTACGCGACGCTGGCCGCCGGGGGCATCCGCTCCGAGCCGCTGGCGATAACCAGGGTCGTTCTGCCCGACGGTAAGGTCGACCGCAGCGCCGGCTGGGGGAAACCGCGCCGCGAGCGCGTGATACCGGACTGGGTCGCTTACGAGGTGACCAAGGTGCTAGAGCAGAACATGCTTAGCGGCACTGCCACCGGAGCGTATTTCGGCCGCGTCGCCGCCGCCAAGACGGGTACGACCGATAACCACGCCGACGGCTGGCTCTGCGGCTACACGCCTCAACTCGCAACAGCGGTCTGGGTCGGCTACCCGGACGCAGAACGACCGGTGTATGTGCACGGCGTAGCGATCGCGGGCGGCAACATCCCAGCCTCGATCTGGCACGATTTCATGTCGCCCACGATGGCGAGCATGCCGGTACGCGATTTCTTAACCCCCCAGACCGCGGCCAGGTTCACGAGCTGGTCACAGGGGCGCTACGGCTACCTGGGCTCGACCCCCTCGACTCCCCCTTCGTTTACGACAAAGACCGCCGCGACTACGAAAGCGGCTACGACGCACGCGGCAACCACGAAGACCACGGCTCCGCCGGTTACCACGATCACGCCTCCGCCGGTTACCACGATCACGCCTCCGCCGGTTACCACGATCACGCCTCCGCCGGCAACGACTACCTTCACGCCGCCGACGAGCCCCTGACGAGATCAGTCGCTGTGCGTCTGATGCGTGGCCCGAACGTCGCTCCAATGCTGTGACAGGAGCGCGGCGCGGCGAGCTACTCGGCGCGGAAGTATCTCCCGCGGACGCTCACTCGGAGCCGGGTAAGGCGCATAGCGGCCGACGCTGAGAGCCGCAAGTTGGGCGCCCGCGGCGGCGAGGACGGTCACGGCGAGCAAGAACGGAAGCTTGAGAAAGCCGACGGCCGCGAGCGCCGCTACGTACCAGAACACGCTCAGACCGAGGTGCAGGCGCACTGCCAGCTCCCAGAAGATGAGGAGCGGCCCGAGAAGACCGGCGGCGAGCAGCGCCAGGGAAGACCAGGGCCGAGAACTGCGCATCTGGGGCATCCATATCCAAGCGTGAAGCGGCGGTAGCAGAAAGAGAAGCGCGTAACTGTTGAACCAAGCCACGGCGAGCGCGACGCCCGCGACCACCAGCAGCGCGCTGGCGTAGCCGGCCAACTCCTGCTCCGGGCTTGTCTCCCTGCGCGGCAGTAGGCGATCGCGGGTAATCAGCCAGGCGCCGAAAGCGAGGAAGGCGAAGCCGACGAGCGCCGCCAGCGGCAGGGAGGTGGCGACGTGACTATCGGGCGATAGCGGTCGCCCGTCGCCTCCGGGCAAGAACCCGACCACGGCGAAGAACCAGAAGAGCACCAGGAGAGAGAACCAGAAGCCGAGCCGACGGGCGAGGCTGCGCAGCGCCGGCCGAAACGCGATCTGGCGACGGCGGCAGCGCGCGAAGAGATCGATGATGGTCACCAAAGCAGGAACTAGAGCGATGATGAGTAGGAGCTGAATCGCCCAGCCGTGAACGAAGCGCCCGCCCAGGTAGATGTAAGAGGCGCTGCCGACGCGAGGCTCTGGAGCGCCCTGGTCGAGTGCGGCCAGCAGCTGCTCGGTGGCTTGCCCGATCTGGGTCAGGTGCGCTCTCGAGGTGTTTTCGTACTTGTCGGTGAGCGGGTTGGGGTACCTGTCACCGGCGGTCGTGAGTGTCACGGCCGGGATACCGCGCGCGACGAAGGGCGCCTGCTCGTAGAGGCTGAATGGAAAGGCCAGGTCGAGCAGCTGATGGAAAGGGCTTGTGTGCGTGATGACGCCGCCGGGCTGCTCGCCGAGGATCTGGTTTGCGGTCGCGACCAGGACCGGAGGGGACAAGCTAGTCGTGTCGCCGTTGAAGAGAACGCGTGGTTTTCCGCTTCCCGCAATCGAGTCCAGGACGATCACCGCCGCGATACGGTGCTCGGCGCTGTGACGTTGGGCGAAGCGTGCAGCCCCAACGGCGCCGAAGGCGCCGCCGTCGGTGGAAAGAAAGACGAGAGTGTGTGCCGGCTCGGGCGGAGAAACGTAGTCGCGGCGGTTTTGATACGCCCGCGCCAGCTCGAGCATCGCTGCCGTGCCGGAGGCGTTGTCGTTGGCACCGCCCCCTGGCGCCGGGCCGCTGTTGTCGCGGTGAGCCAGAATGACGATCTCCGTCGCGGAGCGGCCGCGAACAGTCGCGCTGACGTTACTCAGGCTCACCTTGCCGAGACCGGGAATTCGAGAGTCGAACTGATCGACCTTCGTCTTGAGCCCGAGCACCGCGAACTGTCCTTCGATCCAGTTGCGGAGCGTCCCGCTGCCTGCCGCGCCGGGGCTGCGATCGGGATAGTAGGGGGCGAAGTCGTACTTAATCGTCTGGACAACAGTGCTGGGATCGAAGTTGGACGACAGGGACGGCACTGCGAGCGTTTGCTGCCGCGCGACGCTGAAGGCGACGATCAAGACAGGAATCGCCACAACAAACCAGGCGCCGCGATAGATCCGTGCGCTGAGCGGCCGCTCGAGCGAACCGGGTCGCGGTCGAGCCGGCCGGGGTTTGGGCCGCATTGGGACTCTCACCGTGTGGCTATAGTAGGCATCAGGCTGGGACCAGGTATGCAGGACTCTCCCACGATCCTTCTCGTCGATGACGAGGACGCGATCCAGAAACTACTGTCGTTTCCGCTGCAAAAAGACGGTTATCGCGTCGTCGAGGCGCGAGACGGGGAAACCGCGCTGCGTCGCTTCGACGAAGAGGCGGTCGATCTCGTAATCCTCGATCTAGCGTTGCCGAAGCTGGACGGACTGGAGGTTTGCCGCCGCCTGCGCGCGCACAGCGCAGTCCCGATCATCATGCTGACCGCTCGCGACGAGGAGATCGACAAGGTGATCGGTCTCGAGATCGGGGCCGACGATTACATCACCAAGCCCTTTTCAATCCGCGAGTTTCGCAGCCGGGTGCGCGCGTTACTCAGGCGAGCCTCCCTGGCGCCGGCGAACGCCGGCGAGGCGATCGAAGTCGGTCCGCTTCGCGTTGACCGCGCCCGGCGGCGCGTCGAAGTCGAGGGCAAGGCCCCGGAGCTCACCTACGTGGAGTTCGAGCTGGTGCGCATCCTGGCAGAGCAACCGGGTCGTGTCTTTTCCAGGTCCGATCTGCTCGAGAAGATCTGGGGTAGCTCGCAGTATCGGGATCCGAGGACGGTGGACGTTCACGTGCGCCATCTGCGCGAGAAGCTCGAGCGGGATCCGGGCAAGCCCGAGCTGATTCTCACCGTCCGCGGAGTCGGCTACCGGCTGCGTGAGCCATGAAAGCGCTGAGGAGCGTCAGCGGCCAGCTCGTCACGGCGCTGGTCGTGCTCGTCCTCGTCGCGCTGACAACCAGTTATCTGGTCGTCGTCCCTACGCTCGATCACCAGCTGGTCTCGAGTCGCTTGAACGAGCTCGAGCGCTCGGCCGGCGGGATCGCGCTGGCCGTGACGAGCGGGGACAATTTTGCCCTTCAGTCTCGCGTCGAGGGCAGCGCCTCGGCGCTCAATGTGAGAGTCGTGGTCTTTCAAGCGTTGGGGCCTCCGCTACAGCTCGCGGTGCTGGCCGATTCCCTGAGCGCGAGCTCGAGCGCTATCGAGTCCGATCCAATCGCTCTCGCCGCCGCAACGAGCGGCCGAATAGAACGCGGAACGCTGAATCGAAACGGTACCGAGCGGGCCGAGGTGGCGGTACCTGTCACAGGGAGATCCGAGATAGTCCTGTTTTCGGGCTCTCTCGGTGAGGCGAAGCGGAGCGTCGAGACCGTGCGCAGGCAGCTCTTGATCGCGGCTCTTCCCTCTCTACTGATCGCGCTTTTAATCGGCGTTCTGGGCGCTCGCCGGCTCACCTCGCGGATCCGCCGCCTCGAGCGTGGCGCCGACAGGATCGCCGCGGGCTCGTTCGACCAACCGATCGGAGAAGAGGGGGAGGACGAGGTCGGACAGCTCGCGCGCAGTTTCGAGCGCATGCGCCAGCGCCTGGCACGGCTGGACGAAGCGCGCCGCGAGTTCATAGCCAACGCCTCGCACGAGCTGAGGACGCCGATCTTCGCTCTTTCGGGCTCTCTGGAGCTCCTGAGCGAAGAGGAAATGGACGAGGCAAGCAGGCAGGAGTTTCTAGAGACGATGCGAGGCCAGGTGGAACGTCTCGAGAGGCTGGCGAAGGCATTGCTCGACCTCTCGCGCCTCGACGCCGACAAGCTCGACCTGATGCCTGAGCCGCTGGCCCTGGCGGCCCTGGCTGAGTCGCTGAAACGGGAGTTCGACGCCGCAGCCGAGCTCGCCGAGCATCCGCTCTCACTCTCGGTCTCCGACGAGGTCGAGCCGGTCGCCCAAGCCGACGAGCAGCGCGCGCTCCAGATCGGCCGGATACTGCTTGAGAACGCGCTCGTTCACACTCCTCGCGGCGTCTCGGTATCGATCGGCGCGGCCCAGGAGGACGGTCATGGTCTCTTGATCGTCGAGGACGACGGCCCGGGGATTCCGACCGACAGTCAGGAGCGAGTGTTCGAGCGCTTCTTCCGCTTAGTGGGAGAGAAATCCTCGGGCAGCGGCTTGGGTTTGGCAATAGCTCGCGAATGGGCGAGGCGAATGAACGGCGACCTGACACTGGAGTCGCAACCCGGATCGACGCGCTTCGTGCTTTCGCTGCCTCTGGCGAAGAACGAAGAAGAAGCCTGAGGCGCCGTCGTTTCCACGTGAAAACGGTGCTTCGGGCGAAAACGAAGTCTGCTCGTCGCGGCGTCTCGTGCCAGCGAAGGTCGTTCTCCAGGCGGGCGCGCGACTCTCAGTGCATGATTGCCGGGCGGCGAGGGAATACACTGCTCGCGTTTGTCTTATCCTGAGGCTAGATTCGTTGGGGTCGAATAGCGATGCGGAATTTGCGATGAGCTCGGAAAGCGCAGTCATCAACCTTACGATCCCGGCGAAGGCCGAGTACATCACGCTCGGGCGCTTGGCCCTGACGGCGATGGCGCGTGTTCGCGAGTTTCCCGAGGAGACGCTCGCCGACCTCAAGCTGGCACTGACCGAGGCTTGCTCGAACTCGGTCCGGCACGCCTACAGCTCCGACGAGGGGACAGTTGAGATTCTTTACGAGCTCCAACCCGACCGCTTGATCGTCGAGGTCTGCGACCAGGGGCGCGGCTTCGTGCCGCCAAGCGGCCTCGAAGAGATCGACTTCGGTGAGGGAGGGCTCGGGATAGCGATCATTCGAGCGATCGTGGACGACCTCGAGATCAGCGAGAAGATGGGCGGCGGATCACGGCTTCGATTCGTAAAAAGACTCGACTCCTAAGAGAAGTCCGCCCAGGCGAACGACGGAAGTCCCGGGGCGCCCGCTCGGGGACGATGCTGCAGCTCGTGAACACGGGGCACAAGTCGCTTGCCGACTACGCCTCGATCGTCTCGCGCGGCCTGATGGAGGAGATCAAGCGCCTGGTCGAGCCGATCAAAGGCCTGCGCGTTCTGCACCTGTCGGCGACGGCCTTCGGCGGAGGCGTCGCGGAGATCCAGTACACCCTCATCCCGCTTATGCGCGACGCCGGGCTCGAGGTCGAATGGCGCATCATTCACGGCCAAGAGGAGTTCTTCAACGTCACGAAGGCCGTCCACAATGCGCTTCAGGGCGATCGGCGCGGCTTCACGCAAGAAGACAAGGAGATCTTCGGCCGCTACAACCAGCTGAACGCGGCGCAGCTCGACGACTCGGACTACGACGTGATCATCGTCCACGACCCGCAGCCGATCGGCGTGATCGAGCACTTCTCCTCCTCGAAGGCGAAATGGGTCTGGCGCTGCCACATCGACCTCTCGGATCCGGACCCCGACGTGATCGACTTCCTTGCGCCTCAGATCTCGCACTACGACGCGATGATCTATCACCTCCGGAAGTACATCCCCGCGAGGCCCGGTCTGCCCACCGCTTTCATCTGGCCGCCTGCTATCGACCCGCTGGCGCCAAAGAACATGGCTCTGTCGCGAGAGGATGCCGCCTACATTCTCGACCAGTTCGGGATCGACGTCGAGCGCCCACTTCTAACGCAGGTCTCTCGCTTCGATCCTTGGAAGGATCCGCTCGGAGTGATCGACAGCTATCGGCTGGTCAAGCGGAAGTTCCCGGAGATCCAGCTGGCGCTCGTCGGATCGATGGCGCACGACGATCCCGAGGGCTGGGATTACTACAACAGAACCGTTGCTTACGCGGACGGCGACCCCGACATCTTCATCCTCTCCAACCTGAACAACGTCGGCTCGGTTGAGGTAAACGCCTTCCAGGTCCACTCCTCGGTGGTGATTCAGAAATCGATTCGAGAGGGCTTCGGGCTGACGGTCTCCGAAGCGTTGTGGAAGGGACGCCCGACCGTCGCCGGGCGTGTCGGCGGCATCGTGACTCAGATTCGCGACGGCGAGACGGGTCGCCTGGTCTCTTCGCCTGAGGAATGCGCGGAGGCCTGTTTGGAGGCCCTGCGCGATCCGGAGCAGGCCCGTAGGCGGGCGCTGCTCGGGAAGGAAGACGTGCGGCGAATGTTCCTCACGCCGCGACTTCTCCGCGACTGGCTGGTGCTCTTCAATCACTTGCTCGGTCACGATATGAACGGCGCAGAGTCCGAGCTGATCGCCGACGTCTGAGAGCCTATTCCGCTAGGTCTGCGCGCCCGCCGTGCGGGGCGTGATGACGGAGCTAGTAGGCTTCTACCTGCGTGGGCAAGCGGCGAGAGATCATCATCGTCTCGAACCGGGGTCCGGTCACCTATCAGCATGGGCTCGAGCGAGTTCGCGAGGCCAAACGGGGAGGCGGCGGTCTCGTAACGGCGCTCGGGAGCCTGGCCACGCATCACGACGTGACCTGGATCGCCAGCGCGATGAGCGATGTCGATCGCGAGATCGCCGAGGAGAGCGGGGGGCAGGCGGTCGAGGAACGGCTCGCTAACGGAAGCGATTGCCGACTTCGCTTCCTGGCGCACGAGCCCTCGGCATACGACCAGTACTACAACGTCGTCGCCAATCCGGCGCTCTGGTTTGCGCAGCACTGTCTGTGGAACCTGGTTCGCGAGCCCGACTGCGAGCGAAGCGGCCTAATGCAGGCCTGGCGGGAGGGGTACGCGCCGATCAACGCGGCCTTCGCCGAGGCCGCGCTCGAGGAGTTGTCGCGGCGGCCCGAGGCGATCGTCTTCTTCAACGACTATCACCTCTACCTGGCGCCTCGGTTGGTGCGGGCACGGGCCCCCGAGGCCTCGTTGCTCCAGTTCGTCCACATCCCCTGGCCACAGCTCCACTGCTGGCGCGTCCTCCCCGAGGAGATCACGGTGGCCATCCACGACGGGCTGCTGGCGAACGACGTGGTCGGATTTCACACCACCCGCTGGCGCAGCAACTTCATCCAATCGGCGCAGTCGGTAGTGGGCGCCAAGCGCGTTTCGGGCGAAACCGCCGTCTCCCACATCGGCCGAAAAACCTGCTTGAGCGCTCGAGCCATTTCGATCGATCCGGACGAGCTGGCGGCGCTGGCCGAAGACCCGAGGGTTCGGGAGCACGAGCGCCGCATCGTCGAGACAAGACCCGAGTACCTGGTCGTGCGTGTCGATCGCACCGATCCCTCGAAGAACATCGTGCGCGGATTTTGCGCTTTCGAGCTTTTCCTCGAGCTGCATCCCGAGCTGCACGGGCGCGTCTCCATGCTCTCCTGTCTCGACCCCTCGCGCCTGAACATCCCCGAGTATGAGGACTACGTCGAGTCGATTCAACGCGAGGCGCTGCGGGTCAACGAGCGCTTCCAGCGATCCGGTTGGACTCCGATCGACCTGCAGATCGAAGATGACGTTCACCAGTCGGTCGCCGCCTACAAGCAGTACGACGCATTGTTCGTGAATGCGGTCTATGACGGACTGAACCTAGTCGCCAAGGAGGCTCCGCTGGCGAACGAGCGCGACGGCGTCCTCATCCTTTCGGAGAACACCGGAGCGCACGAGGAGCTCGGCCCGTTCTCTTTAACGATCGACCCCTTCGACATCCGAGCTCAGGCGGATGCGATCTACGAAGCGTTGACGATGAGAGCGGACGTGCGGCGGCGCTGGATCGAGGACATTCGCTCGTGGGTTCGCGAGCACGATCTGGCCTGGTGGATAAACGGACTGCTGCACGATCTCGAGAGCTGCCTGGCGAACGGGTGTGAGCCCGACGCGCTCGGCGACGAGCAAAAAACGGTGCATGACGACGGCTAAAGCGCGCTCGCGAACGCCGATCGTCTGGCGCCTGGCGGCGCTCGTAAAGCTGGAGCACACCCTTTTTGCGCTGCCCTTCGCCTACGTGGGCGTTCTACTTGCGTATCGCCCGGCGAAGGAGTTTCCTCGTTGGGAGGAGCTTCTCTGGATCACGCTGGCCATGGTCGGCGCCCGCTCGCTGGCCATGGGGATCAATCGGGTTGTCGATCGCGAGATCGATGCGCGAAACCCTCGCACGGCTGGGCGCGAGCTTCCGAGCGGGCGCCTCGATCTGTGGCAGGCGGCGCTCTTCTGCCTCGCGGCACTTGTGTTGCTGGTTTTGGCGACGTTTCGGCTGGCCCCTGTCGTTCGCTATCTGTGGCCGATACCGGTGGCGGCGTTCGTCATCTACCCATATCTCAAGCGCGCGACCTGGCTCTGCCACTTCTGGCTGGGCGCGACTATAGGCCTGGCGCCACTCGCCGCCTGGCTGGCGGTTGGCAGGTCGCTTTCTCCGGCGCCGTTCGCGCTTTGGATCGGGGTCGCTTGCTGGGTCGCCGGCTTCGATCTCCTCTACGGGCTGTTCGACGTCCGGGTCGATCGCGAGCAAGGACTCCACTCTTTCGCGGTGCGCTTCGGAGTATCCGCGACGTTCTGGGCTGCTCGCGCGCTCCATCTCGTCACCGTCTCGGCGCTTACCGTCGCCGGTATCGCAGGCGGAGCCGGAGTCGTGTGGGGGCTTGGCGTCGTCGCGGTTGCGGCGCTGCTCTGTTACGAGCACCTGATCGTCTCGCCGAGCGATCTGCGCAGGTTGAACGCAGCCTTCTTCACCATCAACGGCGTCATCGCGATCGTGTTTCTCGTCTTCGCCGTTGCCGACGCACTTGTTTGAGCCGGTGATAACAGGGCTTTGGTATTGGCTGCCGAAGCGGTGACAATGGAGCAGATGCGCTTTCGCTTCATCACCTTCCTGACCGATTTCGGTCTCCAGGACGATTTCGTCGGTACCTGCCACGGGGTCATCAAGAGCATTGCTCCGGACGCTGAGATCATCGACATCACGCACGGGATCGAGCCGCGGCGTTTGCTCCAGGGAGCCCTGACCCTCGCCGACACGATTCCTTATATGCCGCCCGGGGTACATCTCGCCGTCGTCGATCCGGGAGTCGGCACCGATCGCCGCGTTATCGCGGTCGAGGACAAGAGCGGCCGCCTCTACGTGGGTCCCGACAACGGGCTTCTGCTGCCCGCGGCCGACCGCATGGGCGGATTAGTGCGGGCACATCAGATCGCCAATCCCGCCTACGCGATGAAGGAGATATCACCGACCTTCCACGGCCGCGACGTCTTCTCTCCGGCGGCGGCTCATTTGGCGCTAGGCGTCCCGATCGAAGAGTTGGGCCCGAGCCTCGATCTGAGCGAGCTCGTGCGGCTCGACATCCCGGAGCCGAAGGCGCGCCACGGCCAGATCAAGGCGGCCGTCGTCGACACCGACCGCTTCGGGAACATGCAACTCAATCTGCGCAACGAGCATCTCGAAGCCCTGGGCCTCTCGGTGGGGACGAAGATCGAGCTCGAGCACGGCGGCGAGCGCTATTACGCGATCACGGCGCGCACCTTCTCCGACGCCAGGCGCGGAGACATCATGCTCTACGAGGACTCGTTCCAGAATCTGGCGGTCGCGATATCGGGAGGTGACGCGGCGAACATGTTCGGGGCCGCCCCCGGCGACAAGATCACTATCCGCTTGATCGAGCCCTGAGGTTGGGTTGAACGAAATCGCGCAGCGGCCTAAGCTCGAAGGTGAAAAGGACGTTCATGGCGCGGTAGCAACGGCCTGGACGTCCTTTCTACGTAGTCTGCCGTGACCGGCCTCGAGCTTCAGTTGCTCGCCGGCGCCTATGCGGTGAGCCGGCTTTCGCCCGACGAGCCCCTTCCCGACTGGGCGCGAGGAGAGCTGCAGGCCTTGATCCGGACGCCCGACGAGCTGTCGATCGTCTCGACCGCCGACTCGGTGCCGGAGTCGGTAAGAAGCGAGCCGGGCTGGCGCGTCCTTCGGGTCGCGGGCCCGCTCGACTTCTCGTTGGTAGGGATTCTCGCGACGCTGACGGGAGCGTTGGCGCGGGCGGATATTGCCGTCTTCTCGCTCTCCACCTTCGACACCGATTACCTCCTCGTCCGCGAGTGCGATCTCGAACGGGCCCTGCGCGCCCTGGAGTCGGACGGTCACCGGATAACGCCCGCGAGCGATGCTCGACCCGGGCAAGGTGGCAAGTAACCGGCTCGGTACGATAGATCTGTGGCCGTGAAGCAAAACGTCAAGCTGGATGCGCGGCGTATCCGCGCCGACTTCCCGATCTTCGAGCAACTAGAGGAGGGCAAGCCGCTCGCCTTTCTCGATTCGGCTGTGAGCGCGCACAAGCCCCGGCAGGTGCTGGCGGCGCTGGAAGACTTCTACGAGCACTCCTACGGCAACGTCGGTCGCGGCGTATACGCGCTGGCGGAACGTGCCAACGCGGCCTACGAGCAGGCGCGCGAGAAGGCACGCGAGTTCGTCAACGCCCGCTCGCCGCGGGAGATCGTCTTCACGCGCAACACGACCGAAGGCCTCAACCTCGTGGCCTACGCCTGGGGCCTGGACAACCTCGGCCCGGGCGACATCGTGCTGGCGAGCGAGCTCGAGCATCATTCCAACTTCGTGCCCTGGCAGGAGGTGGCCAGGCGCACCGGCGCCGAGTTCAGGGTCGTTCCGGTGACCGGCGAAGGCGAGCTGGAGCTGGACGAGCTCGAGCGGCTGGCCGGGGGCGGTCGCTTGAAGATCGTCGCCATCACGGCCGTCTCGAACTCACTCGGGACGATAGTTCCCGTCGAGAAGCTGATCGCATTCGCACACGAACAGGGCGCGATCGCCGTTATCGACGCGGCGCAGGCAGTGCCTCAGCGCAAGGTCGACGTGCAGGCGCTGGACTGCGACTTTCTCGCCTTCTCGGGCCACAAGATGTGCGGCCCCAGCGGCGTTGGAGTGCTCTACGGGCGCAGTGAGCTGCTGGAGCAGATGGGCCCGTTTTTGACCGGCGGGGGAATGATCCGGCGCGTCTCGGTCGAGAAGACGACCTGGGCCGAGCTGCCGCACAAGTTCGAGGCTGGAACGCCTCCGGTCGCCGAGGCGGTGGCCCTCGGTGCGGCGATCGACTACCTGGAAGGCATCGGCCTGGACGCAATCGCCGCGCACGAGCACGAGCTCACGGCCTACGCGCTGGAGCGGTTGAGCGAGCTGCCCGGCGTGACTCTCTACGGGCCGCCACTCGAGCGCCGTTCCGGAATCGTCTCCTTCAACCTGGCGGGAATCCATCCACACGACGTCGCCCAGATCCTCGACGCGGAAGGTGTTTGCGTGCGGGCGGGCCATCACTGCAACCAGCCGCTTATGCACAAGCTCGGGGTCGCGGCGACAAGCCGCGCCAGCTTCTACCTCTACTCGCTGCCCGAAGAGATCGATCGCCTCGTCGTGGGTATCGAACGGGCGCAGAAGGTCTTCGCATAGTGCTCCATCCAGCAACACCCTCCGGCTTCTGGCCCGCTATCACGCTTGGTGCTAGCGACCCAGAATCTCGCAAGCATTACTGGGCGGAGCACTGGTGAGCATCGACAATCTCTACCGCGAGCTGATTCTCGATCACTACAAGAGCCCGCGCCATCACGGCCGGCTCGACCCCGCCGACGCGGAGGCCGAGGGACAGAATCCGCTCTGCGGCGACGAGCTTTTGGTCACGCTCCGATTCGGCGCCGACGGCGAGACGATCGAGGAGATCGCCTTCGAAGGGCACGGCTGCGCGATCAGCCAGGCTTCCGCCTCGATGCTGAGCGAGGAGGTCGTCGGCCGCAAGGCGGCCGAAGTGGCCGCGATCGACAAGGACGACACGCCGCTGCCGGCGATGATGATCGAGAGCGGTACCCCGCTGACTCCGATCCGGCTCAAGTGCGCCCTGCTCGGCCTGGGCGTGCTCAAGGTCGCCCTGCACAAGTCCGTCGGCACCCCGCTCCCCGGGGAGTGGGCCGGTATCGACGAAGTCGAGTTCGAGTAACCGACGAAAGCCCACGGGAAGGCGATACTCGCAAGCTCTTTTCCGGCTCGCTAATCGCTGACCCCAATCCCGACACTCCGAACACTGACCGCAAACCCGGCTAGCCGAGAACGCATCTAGGAGCAGACGAGGCACGCGCCGAAGGCGCGGTGACTGGTACCGCGGTAAGCCGCCAAAAGTCGTCATGCCCTCCGCGGGAGGGCGAACTTTCGGCGGTTATGTCTTGACCCGGTGCCTATCATGTTTGTATCGCGGAAAGGAGGTGGTCCAGTGGAAGATTCCTGTAGTACTGGCAGCGGAGGTACCAGCGGGTAGGGGCGTGTCCCCGGGACCACCGGGAATCGCCTAGCCAGCGTAGGGGGCTCGCTAATCGCGCCGCGACCGTAGGTCGTTGGAAGCGCCTCTACCAAATCCAACGCTGGTTACCGGATCGGAGGGCCGCCCTCGGCGGCCCTCCTTCTTTATAGCTTCTGAGCAGGGATATCTTGGATAGCGTCAGGCCGACGCACGCCGGATCTGCTCTTCCAACGGCAGCAGTGGAAGGCCGAACACCTGCTGCGTAGCTCCGATATCGCCGACGTTGTCACCGGCGGCGAGCATCTTCAATTGATCGCGGGTGAACGGAAAACCCGGTAGGCGCTCGAAGAGAGCGGCCTGAGCGCGAGCGAGCGCGAAGGGAAGGTGAACGCGCCGACGGCGCTTGCCGATCACGCTCGCGATGAGGCCGTAGAGCTCGTCCCAGGTCACCTGGTCGGGCCCTGCGAGATCGAACGTCCGGTCGCGGGCATCTTCAAGCTCGATCGCCTTGATCAAGTGAGACACAACGTCCTCGACGGCGATCGGCTGAATGCGTTGAGTTCCCGGCCCGAGCACCGGCGTAAGCGGCGAGTAGCGAACGAGTCGTATGAAAGTGGGAAGGATGCCGCCGCAGCGCCCGAAGACGAAGCTCGGACGAAAGATCACGTGCTCCAAGCCCGAAGCCTTGAGCGTCCGCTCTTCGTCCCACTTTGCTCGGTAGTAGGGCGTCAACTCGAACGTTTCCTCGGCGAGCCCCAGAGCGCTGACGAGGATGAAGCGACGCACCCGCGCCTCGCTCGCCGCTTCGACGAGCGCCCGCGTTCCTGCCGCCATCACCTGCTGGTAGTCGCTGGGCTTGCCGCGGATGATGGCAACCAGGTGAATCACCGCGTCGGCGCCCTCGCAGGCCGCTCGCAAGCTGTCCGGGTCGGCAACATCTCCTCGTGCGAGTGCGCACCCTTGCGCCGCGAGCTTACGGGCACGCGTCTCCGAGCGAACGAGGCAGCGAGTCGGCTGCTCGAGCGAGCGAAGGCCCGCAACGAGATGGCGCCCGATAAAGCCGGTGGCTCCGGTGACGAGGATCATGTCTTCGCCGCCGGGCGGCCGGCGTTCGCCGCTTTCCGCGCGGCGACGACCGGTATCTGGCTCGAGCGCACTCTCGGGATCATGGTCGAATCGTATGCGCGGTGAGCGGTTGTTAGGCGGCGATTGCCCCGCCGGTGATCGTTTTTACTTGCAAACTGCGGCTTTTGCGGTTCCTTGGGAGCTTGCAGTATCGAGTGGGTCCGATAGGGTGCCATCTGCGTGGTACTCGAGCCCGTCGATCCAAACGCTCGCTTCCACGAGCGACGTGCAAATGCCCGGCGCCGGCGAAAGCTGCGCCGTACTGCCTTCCTGCTCGCACTCGTGACGTCGGCGACCATGGGCGGACTTGCCGTCTGGATGACGGCGCGCGGTGCCGGCTCGCCGGTCCCCGAGGTCGCCAAACACACCACGACAGGGACTTCGACCAAGCAGAAGTCTTTCCTTCCGAAGGAAATCCGCGGTGTTCACGTCACCATGATGCTCGCCTCGCTAGAGGGCAAGCTCGCCGAGTACGCGAATCTGACGAACGAGGGCCTGAACACGATCGAGCTCGACGTCAAAGATGAGAACGGCACCGTCGCCTTCTCCTCGCCCGAAGCGCCTCTGGCCGACCAGGTCCGCGCGGCAGACAACTACTACAACCCGGCCAGGGTGGCTAAGCAGCTTCACGCCCAGGGCATTTATCTGATCGGTCGCATTGCGGTCTTCGAGGATCCGGTGCTCTCGGCGCGCAGGCCGGATCTGGCCATCCAGCGCTCAGACGGCTCAACCTGGCTCGACTACAGAGGTCTCGGCTGGTCGAACGAATACAGCAAGACAGTCTGGGACTACAACGTCTCGATCGCCAAGGCCGCCGCCAAGGCCGGCTTCGACGAGATTCAGTTCGACTACGTGCGCTTCCCGTCGGACGGGCCGATCGAGAGCGCCGTCTGGCCGGGCAAGGTGAACGAGTCGCAATCGACGACTATTGCCCATTTCCTCAAGTACGCGTCCAGTCAGCTCAAGCCGCTCGGTGTTCGCGTCTCGGCCGACGTCTTCGGGCTGGCGGCGACCAACGAGCTGGGAGTCGGGCAGTCGCCGAAGCAGATGGCACGCTACGTCGATGCGCTATCGCCGATGGTCTATCCGTCGCACTTCGGTGCAGGGCAGTTCGGACTGCCCGATCCGCAGGCAACTCCGGGGATGACGGTCGGCTACGCGTTGAGCGACTTCAACACGGCCATACGCGGCAGCAAGGCCGAGCTGGTTCCCTGGATCCAGGACTTCTCGATGGGTCACGACTTCACGCCTTCCGACATCCAGGATGAGATCCTGGCCGTCCGCGACAGCGGGGCGCGCGGATTCCTGATCTGGAACGCGAGCGGCGACTACACCCCGGGCACGCTCGGGCCGGAGAGCTAACTCCGGCAAGCCGCGCCTGCGCTCCGCTATCGTCCGGGCGCAGATGACCTCGTCCGCGATCCAACTCGTCAGCAAAATTCCGGGCCCTCGCTCGCGCGAGATCATGGCTCGAAAGGAGAGCGCCGTCGCCGCGCCGATGACCGTCCAGGCACCGCTCGTCGTCGATTCGGCGCTGGGCGTGGTCGTGACGGACGTGGACGGCAATCGCCTGCTCGATCTCACGGGAGGAATCGGCTGTCTCGCCGTCGGGCACGCCCATCCCCACGTGGTCGAGGCGGTTCGGGAGCAGGCGGGCCGCTTTCTGCATACCGATTTCGCCGTCGTTCCCTACGAGATCTATACGACCGTCGCCGAGCGGTTGGTCGCGGCGGCGCCGTTCGGCGGCCCGGGGCGAGCGGTCTTCTTCAACTCGGGCGCCGAGGCGGTCGAGAACGCCGTCAAGATCGCCCGCCTGGCGACCAAGCGCCCCGCCGTCATCGCCTTCGAGGGCGGGTTTCACGGGCGCACGCTCCTGGCCCTGACGATGACGTCCAAGGCCAATCCCTACAAGATCGGGCTGGGCCCGCTTGCGCCGGCCGTCTATCACCTTCCCTACGCTCAGGACTACCGCGGTCCCTCCAGCGCCGAGGCCCTGGCCGCGCTCGAGCGGGCACTGGTGACGCAGGTGGCGCCGGCGGAGGTGGCGGCGATCGTGATCGAGCCGATCCAGGGCGAGGGCGGTTTCGTACCGGCGCCGAAGGAGTTTCTGCAAGGCCTGCGGGAGATCTGCGACAAGCACGGGATCGTGTTCGTGGCCGACGAAGTGCAATCCGGTTTCGGCCGCACCGGGGCCATGTTCGCGATCGAGCACTACGGCATCGAGCCCGACCTGGTCGTCGTGGCCAAGTCACTGGCCTCCGGGCTGCCGCTCTCGGGAGTGCTGGGCAAGGCAGAGATCATGGACGCGCCGCACGAAGGAGCCATCGGAGGTACCTACAGCGGAAACCCGGTATGCCTGGCCGCGGCGAACGCCGTTCTCGACGTTATCGAGGGCGAGAACCTGGTCGAGCGGGCGAAGGTGCTCGGCGAGATTCTGCTTGCGCGAATGCAAGCCTGGCAAGATCGTTTCGAGCAGATCGGAGACGTGCGTGGCATCGGCTCGATGCTGGCGATCGAGCTGGTGAAGAGCCGGGAGACCAAGGAACCGGCGCCCGAGCTGGCCACGCGAGTGATCGAGGAGTCTCTGCAGCGCGGCCTGCTTCTGCTCAAGGCGGGGTTGTACGGAAACTGCGTCCGCGTGCTGACGCCGCTGGTGATCACAGACGAAGAGCTCGAAGAGGCGCTCGACGTCTGGGAAGAGGCGCTCGGCGCCGCTCTGGCAGGCTAGAGAACCTAGTAGGCGTAGCGCCGCTGGCGTTCGTGGCGCTCCAGCGCCAGCGCGATCAGGCGATCGAGTAGCTCGGGATACGAGATTCCCGACTCCGCAAACAGCTTGGCGTAGACGCTGGTCGAAGTGAAGCCCGGGATGGTGTTGAGCTCGTTCACCAGTACCTCCTCGC
>Ga0209747_1000716_pt1 | contig 18039 bp, 13 predicted proteins | sample BarGraNGADG00311_FD_184498 | JGI IMG/M metagenome (GOLD analysis project Ga0209747, IMG submission 184498) | Arctic peat soil microbial communities from Barrow, Alaska - Barrow Graham LP Ref core NGADG0011-311 (SPAdes) (version 2) | ecosystem: Environmental > Terrestrial > Soil > Wetlands > Peat...
CACACTTCCGCCCACCCTGTTTTTTCTGATAAAAAGTAAAAATAATCCTAGTAAATCACCCCCGGGGGTGATTTTTTTTAATGCGTGAGACATACCTTTGAATAAAAATTTAATGAAAAATAAATGAATTGCAGAACTAAAATAAAAGTCCAGGGACATCTTGATAAAAATGGAATGATTACTTTGAAGGTATGAAAATTAGTTATGAAGGAGACAATACCATGATTACAGGAAATCTAAAAGACGAATCTCAAATGTTTGGCATTCTAAACCTGGTAAGAGATTTTAACTTAAAACTTATTTCAGTTAATACTGAGGAAGAAGACACTCAGCGAGCTACGTATGGTAAGGTCTCTATGCCGTAGAACGAACGTCTTAAGTATAAATTTAAAAAATGAAAAAATGAAAAAAGTAATAAAATTTGGAGAAGATGTAGAAGGATATAACATTCCTGTTTTAAATGAGAGAGAAATCAGAGCTTCGGCAGGGATCCTATTTTTGATAATGTTCATTTCACTAATGCTAATCATGTATAAAATGAATTTTTTACTGATTAAGTATAATATAACCGTATTCCTTACAGATTTTATAATACGTGTCTTTGTTAATCCTAAATTTTCTCCTTCATTAATTATCGGGCGTTTGATTGTCAGGAATCAGGTCCCCGAATATGTAGGAGCCCGGCAAAAAAAGTTTGCCTGGATAATAGGTCTTGTTTTAGCAACTATAATGTTCATTCTTTTAGTGGTAGTAAATGCATATAGCCCAATATCAGGCATTATTTGTCTGATCTGCTTAATATTCTTATTCTTTGAATCGGCGTTTGGCATTTGTTTGGGATGTAAGTTTTATTCAATGTTTTATAAAGAAAAAGCTCAATACTGCCCTGGTGAAGTTTGTGATGTAAAATCAATACAAGATATACAAAAAACATCCGGGGTTCAGACACTTATAATTTTTGGACTTATCGCTTACATTTTCCTTATAGTCTTATTATTTAATGATCAATTTAGTAAAAAACCATATGATTTGTTTGGAATTTATGGTTCTGCACAATCCAAATAAAAAAAATATTTAAGTTTACCGGAGATACCCGGAGGTTATGATAGTGCCCGAACTTATTGACATAATTTTCTCGGATGAGTTATGAAAAATCAACAAAAAACTTAAAATATGAATACTAATAAAAATTCTATTGGTTCAATTGAGCAAAAGCCTCTGAGGTTATGGCCAGGTGTGGTTATCGTAATACTTCAGTGGCTTGTCAGATTTGTTCTTCCCGCTATTATGCCCGATACTGCTGCTATTGGGGTGATTGGCGGAGTCATATGCGGATTAGCTATTGTTGTCTGGTGGGCATTTTTTAGCAGGGCGTACCGCTTTGAACGCTGGGTTGCAATTGTCCTGATTATATTGGCACTTGCAGCGACGTCGCTAATCCTCGATAAGTCGATTAAGACAGCGATGATGGGAATGATGTTCATTGTATATTCCATCCCGGCATTAAGCCTTGCTTTTGTTACTTGGGCAGTGGCCAGCCGTCATCTTTCCAATGGACTCCGCCGTGCCACCATGATCGCTACAATCTTGCTAGCATCCGGATTCTGGGTGTTACTTCGTACAAATGGAATGACTGGCGAAGGTCATCAGTATTTTTCCTGGCGGTGGGTGAAAACTGCGGAGGAAAGACTTATGGCCCAGACTAATGATAAGCTGATAAAAATGCCTCTTGATTCGGCAGCAATGGCATCAGAAGCCGAATGGCCGGGTTTTCGGGGACTAAATCGCGACGGCATAACCAGAGGTGTGAGAATCAAGACAGATTGGTCTAAATCTCCACCTGTTGAGGTTTGGCGACGAGCGATTGGACCGGCTTGCTCGTCCTTTGCTATCCATGGTGATTTACTTTATACCCAGGAGCAGCGTGGGGAATACGAGATGGTTACCTGCTACAACCTGAATACTGGCGAGCCATTATGGAGGCATGGTGATAAAACCCGTTTCTGGGATGCTCATGCAGGCGCTGGTCCCCGTTCGACACCAACAATCAGCAAGGGTCGGGTATACACCTTAGGTGCGACAGGGATGCTGAACGTGCTTGATGAAAGTAACGGTACTGTAATATGGTCGCGTAATGCAGCCAAAGATACTGAGGTAAAGATACCGGGTTGGGGATACACGAGTTCACCTTTGGTAGTTGACAGTACTGTCGTTGTTGCTATTTCAGGCGAACTCATTGCTTACGACATTGTTACTGGCAATAAGCGCTGGACCGGTCCCGATGGTGGAGAAAGCTATAGCTCACCACATTTATTTACAATTGATGGCATAAGGCAGGTCTTATTTATGAACAAAATAAGTGCGATCAGCTATTCACCAGCCACCGGTAAGGTGCTGTGGAAGCTCCCTATGACCGGCGTCCCGATTATTCAGCCAGCCCTTATTACTGAAAACGATATCCTGATTAGCGAGGTTAGCGAAACCGGAGGATTAGGGATGCAGAGGATCTCGATCAAAAATGGTTCCGGCGGCTGGACTACCGAAGAACGCTGGTCATCAGACAAGTTAAGACCCTACTTTAACGATTTCGTCGTTCACAAAGGTCATGTTTTCGGCTTTGAAGGCCCCAGTCTCGCGTGCATCGATATCGAGAAAGGCAATCGCAAGTGGAAAGGCGGACGCTATGGTGGCCAGCTTATCCTGCTGGCCGATCAGGACTTGCTGCTTGTATTGTCGGAGAAGGGTGAACTGGTGCTAGTTGAGGCGAATCCCGATAAGTTCATAGAACTTACACGGTTCGAGGCAATTAAGGGCAGGACATGGAATCACCCAGTGCTGGTTGGTGATGTCCTGGTAGTTCGCAACTCACAGGAAATGGCTGCATTCCGATTGTCCCTGGCAACCAACTGATGTAAGCTACATAAATAGTCAAATGGGATGTTGCCACTACCAAGGTCTCATCTCCTGCGCTTCGCCCGGTTCGATAGACGCGGATACCACATCGTGGTCCTGACGGTTGCCAATGGTTTCTGCAATGCCACATCTGCGATTATGTTACGTGACCATCTCTGTCGTCAACCGGGACTGATAAATCACATTAATATAAGACTGATTGAGATTTGTGATCACATTTTAAGTTTACGCCAATAGGAAGAATAATAATAAGATGCATTATCTTTGAATAAAAAAACTAAAACTCTTTAAGGCTATAATGTAATTATCAATGAAAGCAAAGATTGCTGTAAAAGATTTCCCGATCGTTTGTGTGGGCGGCTCAGCCGGGGGTCTCGATGCATATACGCGGTTGCTGCAGCATCTGCCAAATGATATGGGTGTCGCCATAGTCATCGTAAATCACCTGAGAACTGTAGCCACTTTACTACATGAGATCCTCCCCCGGTATACTAAGATGCCAGTTGAACTTATCACGGAAAGACTTGATATAAAGCCCAACCATGTGTTTATCATCCCTGAAAAGCGTGACTTGCACATTCTTAAAGATGAGTTTCGTCTTAAACCAATATCAAAGCCCAGGGGATGGCCCGATGTTATTACGGTTTTTCTGCGTTCTCTGACAAAGAACTGGGACGGCAAACTTATCGCTGTCATTGTCTCCGGATATGACAGTGACGGGGCAGAAGCGCTGTGCGGCATAAAAGAAGTAGGTGGCATTACAATTGCACAAAAACCCGAAACAGCAGCAAAACCAGATATGCCGGAAAGCGCTATAGCCAGCGGGTATATAGATTATATACTTTCACCTGAGGATATCGCGAAAGAAATTGTACGAATTGCGCATGAGGTCAAAAAGTAGGTGACCAAATACCGTAGGTATCAGAGGATATATAAATGGAAAGCAATTTTTTAATTGATTTACTGATAGATCCATTTACAAAAGAACCATTGGTTTTTGATAGTGCTGCAAATTCTTTGATTAGCTTATTTTCTGGCAATAAATATCCTGTTATCGAATCTGTTCCACAGATAATTATTCAAGATAATCAATCCGATAATAAGTCGGAATTGAATGATAAATTTGGTACAAAATTTAATTATATCGATCATTATAAAAAGGATGCGGAACTTTTCGATTATTCTGAGAAGAGTGTGCCGGAAGTCACTAAAAATGAACTTAACCGTCTTCGTGAATCAATCTTAAGAGAAATATCGGATGATTTGTCCATAATCCTGGATGTAGGTTGTGGTAATGGGTGGGCGTCCAAAAAATTAATACCAATTGGGAAGAAAGTAATTTCAATGGATCTTTCTCCAACTAATCCTATTAACACAATTAAGGATTTACGAGATAAAAACCATGCCGGGTTGATTGCGGATGCATACAATATTCCTATTAGAGAAAAATCAATTGATTGTATTATTGCCTCAGAGATTCTTGAACATATGCCGGATCCTAAGACATTCATTATCAACCTGATTAAATTATTAAAAGATAACGGGAAGCTTATTATTACGACTCCCTATGATGAAAAAATAGAATATTATCTTTGTGTGCATTGTAATAAGCCAACCCCTAAATTTGCTCATTTACATTCATTTAATGAAGTTAATATTGACCAGTATATACCACAAGAAGGGATAACCTGGTCGAGTAAAAAGTTCAGCAATAAATACCTTTCCAGATTCCGGTCATATATTATCCTGAAGTTCTTACCTTTCAGATACTGGACAGTTATTGATAACCTTTTTAATAAACTGTTTTACAAACCAACCCGTTTACAAATCGTAATAAAAAAGGCATTATAAATATTAACGGAAAGAACGATCATCGTTTTGCTGTCAGCTGTTTTTTCTGAAGAGATTCCGGACTTGAAACATTATTACCTTAAAAAGTATTCAGATGATTAGTGAAAAAGAAAAGATGATTTCCGGAAAACCTTACAAGGCATCTGACGGAGAGTTATTAAAAGAAAGGCAATATGTCAAAGAACAAATCTTTGATTTTAATACTCTTCGTCCAAATGAGATAGTAAAACGAAATGAAGTGCTTAAAAAGATACTCGGTAAAACGAAAACAACATTCTTTATTGAACAGCCATTCCGTTGCGATTATGGCTACAATATTGAGATTGGAGAAAATTTTTATTCAAATTATAACCTGATTATTCTGGATTGTGCCAGGGTGAAAATCGGGGACAATGTGATGATCGGCCCGAATGTGAGTATTTATACAGCCGGACATCCGTTGCATTATGAGAAACGAAATACGGAACTCGAATATGCTTTTCCCATAACTATCGGAAATAATGTTTGGATTGGAGGAAATGTGGTAATAAATCCTGGAATAACTATTGGTGATAATTCAGTGATTGGTGCAGGAAGCATTGTTACAAAGGATATACCAGGTAATGTGATAGCTATTGGAAATCCCTGTAAGGTTTCAAGAGAATTAACTGAAGATGATAAGTTGTATTATTATAAAAAACTGAAATTTTAACAGAGATGAATGCAATAGGAAATACACCTCTGATAAAATTAGAAAAATTGTCTGAACCCGGTTGTGCTGAGATATATGTTAAGTATGAAGGTGCGAATGTCTGGGCAGCAATTCAGAGAGCGAGAATAATCGGAGCAGGAAAAAGGATTGTTACAATTATTGTAGACTCAGGTTTAAAGTATCTGGATGGAGATTTATAAAAATTATGAAAAATAGCATTACAGATGAACTCAGATGAATTAAAAAATTTACAGAATCCTGTAAAAGAAAAATATCGCCGGCAGCCTGAAGCTGCCAAAATAACGCTTATGGCACAGGGCAAAATTGGCGAAGGAATATCTTGTAAGGTTGAGACGGGCAGGTCACTAAAGGCGGCAGGACTGCACCCCGCCGCCGGGGGAACCGGAATGCTCGCCTGCTCGGGGGATATGCTGCTTGAGGCATTGGTTGCCTGTGCAGGAGTAACACTCAGCGCGGTTTCAACATCCGCTGGAATTGAGATCAGGGAAGGAATGGTTAAGGCGGAAGGCGATTTGGATTTTCGCGGGACTTTAGGAGTATCAAAAGAAACACCTGTTGGATTTAAAGCAATACGGCTTTCATTTATTCTTGACTGCGATGCCACAACAGAACAAATGCAGACAATCGCAAAACTGACTGAGAGATACTGTGTTATTTATCAAACACTTACCAAAGGCATTCAGATTGAAACAAACTATACGTGTGAATGATTTCAAAATTCATTACCAGCAGGAGAAGTATGAAAAAAAATTTATCATCACGTCTTATAGCTCTTTAGATTAAACCAGGAATTATCTTTAAATAACAAAGTGCTAAAGTTATTGTTTGTACATTGCATACCCCAAAATATCTCTGACAGTATTCACAGATATTCTGTATTTCGTAACTTTGATCTTCTGTTTCTGTAAACTAAAATCAAGCGATTATGAAACGACGTGATTTTATCAAAACAACAGCAGTTATTGCTCCTGCGATTAGCCTGTTTCCTGCTGATCTATCCTTAATTACAAGAGAATCAGTTGCAGGAAAGATTGAAAAGCGGTCATTAGGTAAAACCGGAGAGATGCTATCGGTGATCGGATTCGGAGGGATTGTTGTAATGAATGTTACTCCTGAAGAGGCATCATCTTCTGTTAAGCTGGCTATTGATGCCGGGGTTAATTATTTCGATGTTTCACCTTCCTATGGTGATGCGGAGATCAAACTGGGAAATGCGTTGGAACCATACCGGAAAGATGTATTTCTTTCCTGTAAAACCGATGGACGAGATAAGGAAGGTTCCCGTAAAGAACTGGAGCAATCTCTTAAGAGTGTGCGTACCGGTCATTTTGATCTATATCAGTTACATGCTGTTACGAAACTTGATGACGTTAAGACCATTCTCGGAAAAGGAGGGGCAATTGAAACATGTCTTGAAGCCCGGAAGGAGGGTAAGATCCGCTTCATTGGATTCTCAGCTCATTCTGTGGAAGCTGCAACGGCGTTAATGAACGGTTTTGATTTTGATACAATTATGTTTCCGTTTAATTTATATACCTGGTATGCAGGGAACTTTGGCCCGCAGGTTCTTGCACTCGCGCAGGAAAAGAAAATGGGCATTATTGCCCTGAAAACAATGGCTAAAGGGCCGTGGCAGCGGGATGTTGCTCATACAAAGTATCAAAAATGCTGGTATGAGCCGGTAACAAAAGATGAAGACATACTAACAGGATTACGTTTTACATTATCACATCCGATTACCAGTGCAATACCTCCGGGGGAACCAGAACTTTTCAGGGCTGCACTTAGTCTGAGAGATCAGATTAAACCGCTGAAAAATGAAGAAGTTGAAATGATTAAGGCAAAAGCTTTGAAAGGAAATCCTTTATTTAAGTACCCTTCTCCGTTACCGGTTTAGTGTTGTTGCAGTACAAAAAACAAAAAAGAGGCACGCGATTTAATCGCGCGCCAGATGATCACACCAGCAATTTCCCACTTGAGGGAAAAAGCTGGAACGATCATCCCCATTTCTTAAAGGCAGCCTCGATAGCAGGACCTGCTTTACCGAGGTCCTCTGGTGTCATCACTGGATAAAATTCAATCTCCGCTTTTAGCCAGATGAAAAAAGGTTCAGCTATTGCCGGTATTTGTGATGCATTATCGATATTAACAACTACAAAGCCACCCCGGTTGCCACAAATAGTTGTGAAATAGGCTGCTTCAGCCTTCACTTCTTTGAGAAGATCCTGCATTTTTTTGCCAAATAGGGGATCTTTCAATACGTTATTGCCAACTTCTCCTGAGGCTATCTTCACTTTCATAATGTACTTCATAATAACTCCTTTCTTTTAATGTATATAAAATACTGATCTTATTGAACTTGCATAATGTTTGTTACATCTAACCTATATGATCGGCAATATTTTGTGTTATTTAGATTAGTTCTAAATAGACAATCCGTTTATCTAAATGTTCACTGAATACACATCAAAAAAAATTAAAACTTAAAATTTAAATCTGCCTTTGTTTTTTGGCATGCTTGTAAAAGGTTGTTTACCAGGAGATTCTGGTCCGAATGCCGCGTGAGCTCGAGCCCAGGTGGGTCACCTCGACTTTAAGTTTTCAAGAACCACTGAAAATCAACAGTACTAGGTTCCATTCATCTGGGTTAAGTCCTGGGTGAGTGGATTTTTTTAATTAGATAAAGATGCAAAAGACCGGGCAGAATAAAATTGACGTACCATTAAACAAAGTTCAAATTTGATTACAATAGAAAAAAATCTAGGTGAACTTTTATGTACGCATATTGTTACAATTAATTAGATTCTATTTGAAGTGCAGTGCTGAAAAGTTCCTTATACTAGGGCAAAAATAATTAATAGAATATAGGAAAGTAGAATTGTCAAGATGATTTACAAAAACTCAATTGAAAAATTATCCTATTAAAATAACAAGATGAAAACAAAAACGCTTATAGCTTTTACATTAAAAGCTATACTTATTCTTACCTTCACTATAGTTGGATTTTCGGGCTTTACTAAATGTGGTGCAGAATCAATTGTGGGCAAATGGAAAGAGGTATCAGGTAAGGATTTTTGTACAGCTAAAGGTGTGAAAGTCACAGGAAAACAATTTTTACCTCAAGCTCCTAAGATGGGCGGACAAGTTATAGAAATTAGAGCAGATCATACTTTTACAAGTTCGGAACTTATGACTTGGGTTCCATCGGCAGTTAAGTTAACCGGCACCTGGACTTTATCAGGTGATCAATTGAACACTAAATTAGCTCTCAACCAATCGGGGAAGCTGTATTCTTTGAATAGTGTGATAGCCTGGCCATTTTACAGTATTTGGATTGAGTTGAATTCAGCTTTTTTAGATATATGGCTAAAAGAGTTAAGCTTATTTTCTACCTAAAAAAATATTAAATGTAAGTTTATGAAACAACAGGATCTCATTGCCCTTTTGACAGAACTAACGGGCTCCCTAACAACAACACTGGAAACTGAAGATACAAGTGTGTTGCAGAAAAAAATTGCACCTATACTCATGAATGACATACTGGAAAATGTTGTTGCACCCGTATCAACAACTATTGAAAGCCCTCCAGTCTCATCACAACCTATTTCTCAGCTTCATCTACAGACGCTGAAAGATGCACAGATGGCATTTCCATCATCCAATAAATTATTACTGCAAAGCCCCGATGTTTTTAAAGCACTTAGAAGCAACACGTTTACAGGCAAGGTGACCCTGGCGACAGGTTCAACCGGAGCAGGTATTTTACATGCCATCGACCTGCACAATGTAAGCAGTATCCTTAAACAATGGTATAATAAGTTTCAATTCGAGGAATTTATTTCCATTTTTTTTTCTAACGATTCCACTACGCCAGTATTACTGCTGCCGGTATCCATCAACTTCTTTTCCATTTTTAAAGGGTCGAAACAAAACACAAGTTTTCAAATTGCACAGGGAAGCGTTTGGATACTTTCAAAACTATTAAGTAGCAGTGCACCTGGCAATACTTACACCGGATTAACAGTAAGCGGAGGAACTATATCGTTTGATGAGCGCCTCCCCTTAAACAATAAAAATATTATCATGTCTGCCGGATGTATTTGCACGTTGCAACTCGATCTCCAACAACCCGTGGATACAACTATTTCTCCGGACAGTGTAGGAATTGATGCCATGAATGCGAAAGTGCAGTTACCTGCTAATTTCAGTTTTAATTTCTCAACTCCAACAGTTAAAATAATCAGTATTTCTGATGCATCCTGGCATTTATATGGAAGTTCCAATACCTTTCAATATGATCCAGGGCAAAGTGCTTTTTACAATCCTGTTCTAAATAGCATATTGATTGGTTGCAAGGTAAATGATCCGTCATTTACAGTAAGCAAGTGCGATTCACCTTTTTTCGCCGTACAAGGAAAGGCACCCATATTAGATGGGTATTGGGAATTGCCGATTGCAACCATTGACATAACAAAAACCAATACCGCTAAAGGTATTGGTGCATTGGCAATTGTATGCACTGCCGGACTTCAGGTAAACTGGAAAGGTCTTAAGGGTGGATGGGTCGACCTGAAATTACCTTTAATATCTGCAACCACAGGCATAATTGGCATCTCAGATCTATTTGCAGGCAACCGATATGCAACCCAGCATTATAATTTGTGGAGTAATGAAACTACAGGCCATAAATCTACACTGGAGTTAAGTTATGCTGACTTTTTCACTATATACTACATAAGCATGCAGGACGGGGAAGAACTATTGGCCACAACTGTACATTTTAAAGCCAATATAGATCGCCCGGTGCGTGTAGATGGCAGTCCTGTAGAAGTACAAGGAGCTAATGGCTTACTGTATCAAGCCTATACTCCTAAAAATAAATTTTTCTTTTTATACGATGGCAACCTGATCGCTGACAACTATACGCCTAAAGGTGGCGGGAAAGTTACTGCAGTATCGCAGGAAGCTATCGCTTTAACCAATGCGCTTTTAACTATAACGCCAATTGCCGGAGTAATCTTATATGGATTGATTGCTACCCCGGGTACATTTGAAAAAGCTTTATTGATCCTTTCTTTCGGGTTGTATTATCTGATACCATCCCTGCCCGACCCATATGCATCGACATTTACACCAACTGCATTGAAAAGGGTTTCGGACGCCGGGTTACCTGTAGATATTATAAAAACACTTCCGTTGTCTGAAGTGAAAGAATTGTTGCTTGGGATGGTCAGGTGGCCGATGAATAACTCTAATCCTGCTTCACCACAAAAGGCAGCTGTTTCATTTGCCATTTTACCATTTGCCACTAATAACTCACTTACTATTGGGGCGAATGTAGCCCAAATCACACCGAAAATATTTAATGTTGCCAGCCCTTTAACCGTGGCTGCTCAACAGGCCCAGCCCTTAGAAAAGTCGACCATTCATACTGAAATGGCGGTTAATAATCCTGCCCCTCAACAGATATGGGACGAAAGGACCGCAGAATTTAGTATTTACGAGCTCGCTATGCTGGATGTATCTACGAATGCAGACCTGATGGGTGTTTCTTTTTCAACAATGAATATACAAGCAGAAAGCGTGGAAAAAAGCTACATAATAACGCCTGTGAATAATACCGGCGAAGCGCACTTCCTGCAGATACTTGGTATGGACCTGGCTACTCCCGGGAAATTCATAAGAGCCTTCACCGTTCCTCAAATTACTTGGGAACCAACAATAAACCTTACCCCGCCCGCTGTTAAATCAGGTTCTCAAGATCCGCCGATGGGCTGGTTGCTTTTCGGTAATGATGGCGGTCCTACCCAGCTATTTAATAACAGTCCTGAGGTTGTACCCATCGCACCCATACCAGTAAGCAATTTTATAGTGGATACTTATCGAAAGAACGTATCATCCATAACTCCCCTTGTCACGGCATCTCTATTTACACTTCCGTTTGGAATGCGCTCTATGGCCTTATTGCTTAATGTTGGTAAATTTCCGGCTGGCTACGTACCTTCAAAATTAGAAATTGCTCCCCAGGACTTTGATATAACCCTAAAAGGTCTTAAGAACCCACCAAAAAAAGTTGTAACAGGGGGTTTGCAAATAATTGCAAAAGGGCAGCAAGACCCAACTGTAAAAAGCAGCCCTTCATTTATGGGTTTCACTTTACAGTTAAGAAACTTACTCGATGCCAACGGTGCGGATGCTAAAAGCAGCATACTGGGGCCGAGTGTAGATACCATATTTAACGACCAGTTTGAGCCACCGGTGATACATAAAACTGGCGTACCATTGGAAAGAATTGATTTCTCCGGGTACGGAGCCAGTATGTTCAGTAACTGGCAAGATCTCACTGCAAGTATAGCTGCTACAAGCCAAGCCAAATTTGATGTATTTGTCGGGAGAACATCTTTAGAGATCATCCAGGTAAAAAGCCTTGTTTATCCATGGGGTATAAAAGTGGTACGCACAATTACCATGTACCGAGCCGGCAGCGCTATCATTTACCGTGTTGATAGCGGATGGCGCTCAGAAACAGACGGTGTGTATGACTTTTCTTATAAAGATGTGGCGGGCACTCAAATCGACAATCCATACATCTTCCATCCGGGTGTAGTAAAGGGTGTTTTTTACGTTAAGAATATTATTGAGAATGATCTGCCGGTATTTAACGTACCATGGTTTAGAAATGCAGGTGAAACATATATAGATCCTGAAACGCAGATTCAGTCTGTTGTACCAGCTGGAGGTGTTTCTGAAAATGTTATACTGCAACCTGTCTACTTCGATGCGGATGTTCAGATAGACAACGTAGTACAGGGCGCTACAAAAGGGAAGGTGCCGTCTAAAAAAATGGTTGGCTATGTTCAATTGTCACCACGCGGAGAACCCATTTCACCACAATTATTTAATGAGCTGTTGGGCACTCAGGCTGGTTCATTAGGCGGACTTGTAGATTGTATAATTGATATTGGCAAATCAGGCCAGCAAATGCGCCTTCACAGTGTCGATGTTAGCAATTCTTTAGACCAGACAGGGGCGAGCCCCATTTTTACGGGTACGTCAAGGGGAACCGTGATATTACCTAAAGATGGTTCATGGAGCGTAGTGCAGCACAGCCTGGCTACTAACGCCGTATCTGCAATAGATAATAATGCCGCCATACCTTTGATTCGAAAAGGTCAACTCATTAACGGCAATTCCGACTATCCAGCCGAACAACTGCGTCTGGCAAACCCGTTGGATCTGTTAAAAGCTCCCGATACTTCTACAATAAACTTCGGTTTACTTCAAAACACAGGAACCCAGAAGGTATTTTTCCAATTACCTGCTTATATTGAAGGTGTAAATCAATTATTATCAAAAGACAATAATTTCCCGCTGGCAAAATTTGCTGATGCCTATCACCTTGTCAACTCTACAGGTATTTTCCCCAATCCGGGCGATATTCCGAATATGGACCTGTCCAACTTCTCAGTAAATGTATTAGAACAGGGTTACAAATTATTAAACAATATAAATCCTGGTGAGATATTAAAGCAGGTACTTCCATCGCCATGGTACTTTGTAAACACTAAGGATGTAAAGATATATATTGAATACAATGCGAAGGATGGTAAGGGTAATCCAACGCCAAATCTGAACTATGATTTAGATTCAGCAGCTGAAAAATGGCTATCAAGTGCCAAAAATATTACGCTGAATATTGACCTGGGACCTTTTACTAAGCTGGTTTACATAACAGGTGATTTTGATTCTTCAGACGGCATCGGCACTGCCTTTAATCTCCCGCAGCTCCAATTCGGACCTGATCTTAAACCTGTGGTAGACATTCTGCAACTATTGGAAGACTTGTCAGGCGGTGATTATGAAACAATAGCCAAAAAGGCACTCGATGTTGCGATGAGCAATGGCGGTGATAATTTTGAATATAAGTTTCATGCTGATAAGGAGATTGCCACTGTTCAGTTCCCGCCAGCATATGCTGATGGGCCGACAACACCCTTGCGTCTTACAGCAGGCTTTAAGGTCGGTGCCTATTTTAATGAGGCTATTTCAATAACTTCTGATCCAAGCAACCTCATACCTTCTGCAGGCGCTTATTTCGAGTTCGAGGGTGGAATGCAGGTGATGTGCGTGTCGGTAGCTATTGGTACTGTATATGCCGTAGGGCAGGTAGTGCTGAGGCTGAGCGCAGATATAAAAACCGGACCAGCGCTTTATATGAAATTTGGATTTGGCGTAGAGCTGATGGTAGGTCTTCCCGTAGTTGGAGATGTGTCCGTAACTTATATGGTAGGTGTGGAAATGACATTAACCTCCACTGAGATCAAAGTCACAGCTTTCCTTTTATTCAAAGGAGAAGCAGATCTTCTTGGTGGAATGGTAGACATCACGATCACCATTGAAGCTGCCGGCACAATAGACAGGAAATTGGGTCTTTCACCAAGTACAGATATGACTGCGCAGGTAACTTTTGCAATAGACATCAGCATCTTCCTAGTCATTAATATTAACTTCTCGAAATCCTGGTCTGAATCAAAACAAATAGCTTAATCGTTTTTCGCTAAAAATTTTCAATTATGACTTTCATTCCCAAACTAAGTATTTTAACTTTCCCTCAAAAATTGGAGGGAAATACGCTTTCGCTCAATGTCCTTATCATTCCAAGGAATATTGACCCAACAAAATCTTTAGTAACAGGCCTTGGCGGAGGTGTACCTGATGCACCACCCTTTCAATCGGCAAACCTGCAACTGGAAGCCAAAGTGATATCAGATCTTTCTGTTTTTCCCAGCGATTTGGTCACATCTACTCCATTTGCTTTAACTGGCGTAAGCATTCCGGCCCATGCAAAAGATGTATTCGCCTCACTCGCTGCAAAATTTAATATTTCAGTTACTACCGATGAAGCACCTCCGGTAGATTCCAATCATTTTATAAAAAAATATTTGCCGCTGAGCTATCGGAACGCTTTTAATTTTACCAATCCGCGTGTGCCCGAAGCGGTTATCGATGATAGTTATGAATGTGCCGTGCGCAACGGGAAGCTTAATCCGGCATTTGTACCATCAGATCCTACTGCTGTAAGCTGGGGACAGGTATTTGCTTACCTGCTGCGCCAGCCCGATCTTGCCCGTTCTGTTGGCTTTATACAATCCAGTACCATCATTGTTACTAACAATACATTTATAAATGGTGGTTGGCTTTATGTTGATGTTGCCCCAACTAGTGACTTTTATACGCAGGCACAAGCAGAGAAAAGCCTGATAAAAAAATATGCAGCCCGTATACCGGCATTGACTATTAGCAACGACCGGGACATATTTGCAGCGCTTCAGTTCCCGGTGTTATTTAAAGAAAAACTTGCTGATCCGGACCCGGTTCCCGCAGGTAATTTCGACCGGATATTTATTGAAGCAAGCGAATATGATAGAGGCTTTGCAAAAATCGTTCATACTTACCAGCCTTTGAATGGCAATTTCATGAAGGAGGAAGAGGATCCTGAATCATTGCCTCGAAAAGATCTTGGAATCAGACTGGGATGGGATGATGAGCAGCTATTGATATGGCAGAACCGCCAGATGATGGAAGATCCGGATAAACCTGGCAGCGGCAACAGGGTTGATGCCCCATTGGGAGTGAGTAAGTATCGGGTAGATGTGAGGCTCTTCGCACCCTCCGGACAGCCACTCAAACCATGGACATCCCTGGCAATGGTTAAAGCCAAAACAGACATTACACTCGGCACAACTAAAATAACTGCTAAAAATACACCTTTAGAATTAGGCACAGAGGTTTATCCATCGCAGATAGACGGGGATACTACAAGTAACTTCTGGCTCCCCTCTTACTATACCCAATGGACCGGCAAATCATTGGTATTGCCTGATGAGGAAGCAGCTCTATTACATAAAACCGATCTGGCAGGGGTGAAATTACAAAACTTATATGATGCTGCAGGGGTGGACGATCCGGGCTTGTATTATGGCGATATTTATGACTTTAGAGTGCGCCTGGCCGATTTTACAGGCGGAGGTCCTTCGAGCAAGGAAGAGCCTGATCCGGCAAACCAGGGGCCTGCACCTGTTTCCACGATTCATTTTAAACGTTATGTAGCACCCCAGCCAGTTATCTGGCCAGATAACCCCATCAATGGAGAACTGTTTACTGGCTCTTCCATAAAAATAACACGCCCCAGATTAAACTATCCTGCTGTGGTTTTTACAAATAAATATACCGACCCCATTTCCCTGCTAAAAGCTGATTCGGATATAGCAATGAGCAATATAGCAACAGGTAAACCAGGCAGGGATTTCGGGCTGCCTGATCCTGATGTGGATAGGGTGGAAATCACCGTTGAGGTAAAATCGTTGCTGATTGATAACCAGTTATCCTCTAATGGAAGAGAACCTTACATTCTGCTGTATAAAACATATCGTGAATTTCCTGCTGATTATAATTTGGGAGCGGAGATACCAGTTAAATTTGTTGATGTCAATGTAATCAGCCTGGGTGATCCAACCAACCTATATGCTTTAGGTCTCAGCACAGGAGAAATAGATACTATTGCAGAGATCATTCTTCCAACTTCCAGGGATATACGTATCACTATGAGGGCCGTTTGCCAGCCGGATATGAATTACTTTGGATCTGATCTTAGTTATATTGGCCTTCCCCTTTCTTTCTTCACCCGGCAAGAATCTACAATAGAAAAGGAATTGTTTTTGGGTACAGGTGTTGAAAATCAATTGCAAGGCATTTACCTTCAACCCGATCCTGAACCATTGGCGGTGAATTCCAGCACAATCTCTAAAGTGCTGCTGGGCGATTTGAATGCCAGCAATCCGCCCGACCTCGTACAGCGATTAGCCAATCAATTGGGGGTAGTGAATAAAGGTTTTACACTGGTGGGCAAGCCTGGTAAACAAGTGCAGTTTGGCTGCTCACGCGCCATCCGTCATTCATTATCACCCGATAGTGCGAATATTACCTTTTCTACTAAAAGCGACCTGCTGAACCATTGGATTGTGGCTATTAATTTGGTACTCAACCGCGACTGGACCTGGGATGCCGTACAGGTGGATAGTTTTCTGGTGAAACGTATCATGAAATACAAAGCAGATGGAAAAATTACAGGCAGTGAGCCGTCTGAAAAAGTAGGCTATATACGTCTGGGATCTGCAGCAAATATCATAGCTCTTAATGACCCGGACAGATCTCAAATGAATCTTATTTTTTTAGATGCCGTGGAACCAAAACCGCAGGAAGGAAAATTTCCTGATATTATAGAGCTGGAATACCAGGTAATACCACAATTCAAGTTGACACCCGAATCGGACAATCCTTTAACCCTTCAACAGGAATTGCCGGTGACTACCATTCCTCATCAGATACCGATTTTGGCTTCAGCGGGTATTGCCTTGTCACCATACATAGCTAATGATAATTATTCTGCTACCGAAGCCCGTGAAAAACATTTATGGCTGGAGTTTCAGGAATCACCAGCCGATCCGAATGACAGTTTCTTTATCCGTCTGTTGAATTATGCACCTGATCCGTTGTTATCCAATATTACACCTGAGCTGTTGGGAAATACCAAAGAGCCTTCATTACCAATCGATCCTGAATTGATACGAGTCATCACTTCGGGAAATGATTCCGATGACAAAGCAGGATTAGATGCCATGCAGGAGATGGTACCTTCCGAAAAATCGAACAGGCACTTTCTTATACCGCTGCCCCCGGGATTACATTCGGCATCTCCTGAGTTATTTGGCATGTTTACCTATGAGATAAGAGCAGGGCATAAGCAAATATGGAGCACTGCACAAGGAAGGTATGGCAGGCCACTTCGTGCCGCGGGTGTACAGCACCCTGCCCCAACTCTTTTCTGCAGTGTGAATAGGGATGAGCTGAACATCAGCGTATTAGCACCACATGCCGTCGCAGTGATGAATGGGGTGAACATAACAGCAAAACCTCCAAGGACAGAGATATGGGCTTTATTATATGCCCAGGTAATTCAGGCCGATGGCAAGTCTCATAGAAATATTTTACTGGATGAAAAGATGCTGATTTATTTCAGCGCCAAAGAATATAATAAATATAATCAATATTTCCACACTAATGCAGATGGACCGGTTTATTCAGTTAACACCTGGTTAAACAAGGAAGTGGATCAGATACTGGCCATCATGGGCCTGCCAATTTCCTCTTCATTAAGCCTACTATGCGTGGAAATGATGCCAAGACCTGAACGGTATATAGAAATGCCATTGGAATTTGCAGAAGCGCTGGCTAAAGAAGCACCACAGCAGAAGATAGTGGCAAAACCGTCTTTGGCAAAATTCATGACCATGCAAACGGATAATGTTATGACAAAAGCGGAGATGAGAGCGGCACAAAACAGCGAAAGCCCGCTGGGCCAGGGTCTTGGTCAATACAGGATATTGCGCACCTCTCCATTAACACCAGTGCCTTTTGTGTGCTGTATCTGATAAATAATTTAGACTAAAAGAATGTTAAACCAGGTTTTGCTATTTAAAAAATGGTGAATAGGGGTTCGGGTT
>Ga0209747_1000719_pt1 | contig 18010 bp, 13 predicted proteins | sample BarGraNGADG00311_FD_184498 | JGI IMG/M metagenome (GOLD analysis project Ga0209747, IMG submission 184498) | Arctic peat soil microbial communities from Barrow, Alaska - Barrow Graham LP Ref core NGADG0011-311 (SPAdes) (version 2) | ecosystem: Environmental > Terrestrial > Soil > Wetlands > Peat...
GCCTTACCGGCCAGAACGAGCCCGCCCCCGACGCCCAGCACGGTTACTACTCGACGCCACTGGTACGGGACGTGGAAGAGCCGCTGCGCATGCCAGCTCATTGCGATGAACATCGCGCCGTATGCGCCCAGTAGCGACCAGGCGGCACCGATCATGCCAATGCGCGGGATGAGCCAGATGTTCAGGCCCACGTTGGCGAGCGCGCCCAAACCGGTGATGATCCAGTTGGCGCCGGTCTTGCGCACGCGACCGATGCTGATCACGACCACCGAGTAGCCGGCGAAGATCACGCTGCCGAAGGCGAGCACCGGCACTACGCCGGCGCCAGGCCAATACTTGTGATTGTGGGGAGCGAGTAGATGGGCCAGGGCGGGCGCCAGAAGCGAGAGCGCGACCGCCGTCCACGTCATGAGGTAGAGGAAGTAGGTGAGCACGTAGGCGTAGGTGCGCCGCGCCTCTTCGTCGTCTTCGATCGAGTAAGCGAAGGCCGGCCAGGCGAGCTGGAAGGCGGTGATCGCCAGCACCAGCGCCGAAGCGATCTGAACGCCGAAGGTGTAGACGCCGGCCTTGTCTAGACCTAGATAGTGGTTGACGAAGAAGCGGTCGGAGAACTTGGTCGCCCAGAGCGCTAGCGCCGAGGGTAGGAGCGGCAGGCCGAAGTGCTCCATCGCGCGGTACAGGCGCCGGTCGAACTCGAAGCCGAGTACTGGCAGCCGATAGACGAGCAGCGCCGTGTACACGCACAGAGTGCCGGTGAAGTTGCCGACGATCAGCCCGAGTGGTCCCTTGTGGAAGGCGACGACGAGTAGCAGCGTCGCGCAGATGGTGATGATCACGTTGCTGACACTCGCGATGGCGTACGAGACGGAGCGCTGCTCGGCACGGAAGAGCGCGGTCTGCTGTTGGTAGTTCATATCCGCCCAGAGGAACACGGCCGTCGCCCGGACGAGGTTGGGGTCGATGGTCCCGTGCTTCGGCTTGAACCAGCTCGCGATCTCGGGCGCGAAGACCAGCCCGAGTACGAGCCCAACGGTCGCGGCGGCCATCGTGTACCAGAACGAGGTGCGAACGACGGTTCGTCGCTTGATCGGGTCGGAGGTCAGGTAGTAGAAACGGAAGAAGGCGTTCTGGATTCCCGCGCGCAGGAGGATGACCATCACCGCTTCGCTGGCCAGGAGGAGAAACACGATCCCGTAACTCCCCGGAACGAGAAAGCTCGTGTAGACGGGCAGCAGGAAGATCGCGACGACGCGCGAGATGATGCCGCCGAGTCCGTAGACCAAAGATTGTTTGGCGAGGCGACCGATCTGCTTTCGAATCATCGAGCGGTCATCTCCGCTCGAGCTTCATCGCTATTTGATTCGTCGCAAGCATCGAAAGAGGGCGCCGAAGATACTCGGCCAGCGATCGATCGTATCTTGAACTCGTTTCGGGATGACGATCGCTTGGCCTGCCGGCCGTGCGCTTCGCCGCGATACGAGTTCCGGGAGTTACGCGACTCTGGCAGCCGCTACGATCGCCCTCTGATGAGCGAGAAGATCATCGATCAGGAGACGCGCTCGCGCATAGAGCGCTTTCTCGACGGATCGTCCGCGGCGCCGGCGATCGTGCTCGAGGTTGGCTGGGTCAACGGCCTGGGCGCGATCCAGACGCTGGCGCGGGCGGGCGTGCGGGTGCTGGCGCTCGACCATCGACCTTTCGCGATCGGACTTCGCTCGCGCTACTGCCTGCCTCTACTCTGCCCGGACCCCTACGCCGCCGAGCAGCGCTTCGCCGCCTTCCTTTCCGAGCTGGCCGAGCTACTGCCCGCGCCGACACCGATCTTCGCCACCCACGACGACGGGCTGGCTTCGATCGCGCGTGCCTTGCCCGGCCTCGGCGGCAAGCTGCTCTGCCCGGCTCCCGACGCCGACAGGCTCGATGTCCTTCAGCAGAAGAGCTGGCAACTCGCCCGCGCCGCCGAGGCGAATGTCGCGGCGCCGCGAACTTTCTACCCCGGCTCGGCCGACGAAGCTCGCCAGGCCGCGAGCGAGCTGGGCTTTCCCCTCTTCGTCAAGCCGTCGGAGCCGATCGCCTTCCGCAAGGTCTATCCCAGGCGCCGCGTCTTTCGCTGCGACTCGATGGCCGGCCTCGACGAGGCCTACGCGATGGCCGAGCCTTATGCCCCGATGCTGCAGGAGGTCGTTCCGGGCGGCGACAAGGAGCTCTACACCGTGGGCAGCTACCTCGATCGCGAGGGCCGCGCGCTCGGCCTGTTCTGCGGGCGCAAGCTGCGCCAGACTCCGCGCAGCCGCAAGCTGGTACCGCGTGGCGTCGGCAGCTGCCGGCACGGTGAGGCGCTCTGGATGCCCGAGCTGGTCGAGGATTCTCTACGCCTGCTGAAAAGCTGCGATTTCGCCGGCATCTCGCAGGTGGAGTTCAAGCGCGATCCTCGCGACGGCCAGTTCAAGTTGATGGAAATAAACCCACGGCTCTGGATGTGGCACTCGCTGGCGGCAGCCTGTGGTGTGAATCTGGCCCATATCGCCTACCTCGACCTGACCGGACAGGCGCCGCAAGCGCGCACGAGCGAGGGAAAGAGGAAGCAGTGGGCGATCACGCTGATGAGAGGCGAACGTCCCGTCATCGCCAGGCCGCCCTTCGTCGATCCGGTTCTCTCGCTGCGCGATCCCAAGCCGGCGCTCGTCTACCTCTATCGCTACCTCAAGAACTTCGGCCGGCTCTAGAGCTCCTCGGGAGGTCCCGGCACTTCGTCGCCTGGGGGCGCTTTCGGCGATGTGCCGTTTCGGCACGAAATCGAGGCATTCGTGCGTGTCTTTCCCCGCTACCGTTCTCCGCCCCGTGGGAGGGTGGGGGGTGGTGGGTGGGCAAAGGCGCCCGAACCCCGAGAAGTGAAGTTCACGGACGCGACCTCTAGAGGCAACGCAGTCAGAGAGCCGCGATCCGCTCGATCAGCTCGGCAATCTCGCGCATCCGCTCCTTGCGGTCGATGCCGCTGACGAGCTCGGGCGGCAGCTCGACGTCGGTGAGCTTTCCCTTGCGCCAGCGCTCGACCAGCTCGCTGAGAGCGGCGCGGATAGCCTCGCTGTCGTCGGGCGCCACGACGAGACCGGCACCGGCCTTGCGCACCAGCTCGGCGGCCGCGCCACGGGGCGGTACCGCCGCGAGGATCGGGCGCCTGGCCGCGAGGTATTCGTAGATCTTCCCCGAGGTGACGTCGGTGCCGCGACCGGCGGAGTAAGGAATCAAGAGCAGCAGCGCCTCGGAATTTCGCTGCGAGGCAATCGCCTCCGCGTGCGGCTGAAAGCGGATCAGCTCGAGCTTCTCGTCCAGCCCGAGGCTCTCGGCCCAGAGCCGATCAGCCGTCCTGAACTCGCCGATGAAGCGAGCGGTGATCGGCGCGTCGATCTGCGCCAGCGCGCTGAGAAACGGCCGCGGGTCGCGCTTGCCGAAGAAGTTGCCGGTGTGGGTGATGCGGAAGCGCTCGCCCGGCTCGTACTCGATGCTTGCGAAGTCGTCGAAGTCGGCCCCGTTCGGGATCACCAGCGTCTCGCCGCGCGCGCCGAGCTCGGTCATCTGCTCGGCGATCGTCGGCGTAACGCACACGATCGCGTCGGCCCGGCGGGCGATCGTGCGGGCGAGCCTCCGGTTCGCCTTCTCCTTGAGCCGCACCAGCGCGCGCTCGTAATGCCGGTCGGACTTGGCGACGACCGAGTCGCGCAAGTCGGCGATCCAGCGCACTCCGGTGTGGCGCCGCAGGTGCGCGCCGATCATGTGCACGGAGGTCGGGGGCGAGGTCGTGATCACAACGTCGATGCCTTCACGCCGGACGATCCGCCGCGCCGCCGGAAGGGCGCCCGCAAGCCAGCTGACGTTCTCGTCGGGAAGGAGAAGGCGCCTCGGCGTAAGTAGCGTCCGGCGCCAGAGCCGCCGCAATCCGCTTATCCCGAGCAGCTTTTCGCCCGGGCGGATTCCGCCAGGGCCGTGGTAGCGCGCCCGGTGAACGTGCACTCCCGCCGGAATCTCCAGCTCGGGGTCGCTCTGTATCCAGCGCGGATCGTCGGGAGCCAGGACGTGCGTCTCGATTCCCTGCCCGGGCAGGTAGCCGGCGAGCTTCAACCAGCGCTGCACTCCGCCGCCGCCCGCCGGCGGAAAGTAGAAGCTGACGATGAGGATTTTGGTGGCCATCTGAAGATCTCGCAGTATGCGTGAGCGGACAGCGCCAGCATACGACCGAGCGAGCGGGCGTGCCGGTGCGCTTGCGGCTATTACTCAGCCGCTAGTGTCTGCGGCGCAAGCCTATGTCTCATGCTCATGCCGACCTGGCCTATGTGGCCGCAGTCCTGGGGGCGCTCGCCTGCTTCCCGGTGTTGCTGGGCGGGAATCGAGTGATTCTCGCGGGCCTGGGCCTGCTGGCGACGGCCGAGGTGTGGATGGCGTTCGCGCTCGTCCCGGGACGCGATCTGCAGCTACTGGTCACCTCGCCGGTGCGGGCGGTGGCGCTTGTTGGAGCCGGGCTAGTCGTTCTCGGCATCGCTTTCCTGTTCAACCGCCATCCCGGAGTCGCGCCGATCGTGTTGCTCGTTGCCGCACCCTTCCGGATCGCGCTGTCGCTTGGTTCGCAGCACGCGAGGCTGCTCTTGCCTCTGTACGGAGCGCTCGCGGCGGCCACGCTTGCGCTCGCCTGGAGGCTGTTTCGCAACGGGCCGGCGCGGCGCATCCCTCGCTCGCTTGCCGTTCCGAGCGCAGTCCTGATCTGCCTGTACTCGCTCTCCTTGCTCTGGGCGAGGGACGTGAGCGCCGGTTCGATCGAGCTCGCCGCCTTTCTCTTTCCCTTCCTGGCGCTCGTAGCCGTCGTGGTTCACGAGCCCGGCCGACCGTGGCTGGCGCGGGCCCTGGTCTTCGTTCTGATTGGAGAGGCGGTTGTCTTTAGCGCTTTTGGCCTGTGGGAGGAAGCCGCTCGTCACACCTACGTCTCGAACAGCTCGCTCGAGGTGTCGAACACCTACGCCAGCTTCTTCCGCACCAACTCGCTCTTCTACGACCCGAACATCTACGGGCGGCACCTCGCGCTGGCGCTCAGCGTGCTCGTGGTGCTGATGTGGCAGAGCCGCCGCCTGCTCGCCCTCACCGCGGCGTCGATCGCCTTCATCTGGATCGGCTTGTACTACTCGTATTCCCAGTCGAGCCTGGTTGCTCTCTTCGTCGTCGTGGTTGGAATCACCCTCGTGGCGGCCGGCGGTCGAACTCGCCGAGTGGTTGCGATTGGCGCAGTGACGCTGGCGCTTGTCGGGGTGGGACTCGCGGCCGTGGGCGGTCAGGGTCACTCCTTTCGCCGTCTGACCAGCGGGCGCTCGCATCTCGCCTCGATCACATTTGAAGTCTTTACCGACCATCCCCTGGTTGGAGTGGGCGTCGGCTCGCAGCCGCTTGCGACCCAGAAAAAATCGGTCTCCAGCGCGTCGGCCAAGAAAGACACCTCGCACACGACGCCGCTGACCGTTGCCGCCGAGCTCGGCATCGTCGGCATCGTCGCCTACCTGGCCTGGTTCGCCGGCGCCTTCGTCACGCTGCGGAACGCCTGGAGGCGCGATGCGACGATAGGGCTGGCCCTGGCCGCCGTCTTCGGGGTGTTGTTCGTGCACTCTCTTTCCTATAGCGGCTTCTTCGAGGACCCGATCACCTGGGGGTCACTTGCACTGGCGGCGGCGTGCGTGATGCACGGTACGGCGCGGTCCGAAGGCGACAAGAGCGTGGCGGAAGTCGCTACCGGCCCGTGACGCGCTGGCGGCGCAGGTGAGAAACGATCCGCTCCTCGTCGACGAGGCCGGCACAGGCCGGTCGTAGCGACTCCGACGCCAGGACGTGCGCCTGCCGCCAGAAACCCGCGGCCGGTATTCGGTCGAGCGGCAATCTGGCCACGAGCACCGAGCCGGCGGTGCGATTGGCACTCGGCGATTCCGACGCCAAGAGCGCTCTCTGGTTTCCGGGGCGCGGCGCGACCACGAAGACGGTTCGGCAGCCGGCCTTGCCGGTCGGCTCGGCGAGCGTCAGCGCCGGTTGCCCGGGCAGGTACCACTCGAGTGGATCTCGGAAGGAGAAGAAGTCACCGAACAGGACGATCGGATCGGCCGGCGTCCAGCCTTCGGCGACGAGTAGACGTGCGACGCGGTCGTACGGTGTGCTCGCTGTCGCCTCGGCCTTAAACGAGCCCAGCGCGACCGCCGAGACGACCGCGGCCGCCGCGACATAGGCGAGTTGGCGCGGAAGCCGCGCGACGAGCGCGGCCACCGCGACGACGGCGAACGGCCCGGCGCCGATCAGGTTGCGCGGGTCGAAGACACGCGCTCCTGCCATCCAGGCGAGGGACTCGACGGCGAAGGGGACGAGCGCCAGCAGAGCAACGAGGCGGCCGGCGGGCGAGCTTCGGAACAGAACGATCGATCCGGCGACCACCGCCACGAGCGCAAGAGGCGGAAGGAAGTCACGGACGCCCGTTGTCGCAGGGAGGTGCTCTGCGAAGAGGAGCCAGTACGCGTCGAGCATCCTGCGGATGTCGAAGGGCCCGATCCAAGCAAAGCGCTGGTCGAGGTACTGGCGAACGAGAATCGGAGACCAGGCGACGAATGGAATCAGGCCAAGCGCTACGAGACGCGTGAGGCGAAGGCGAGTCGCGCGTAGAGCGGGCTCGGTCCAGATCCAGAGAAGGCCGGCGCCGAGCGTGAGCAGGAAGAAGTAGTTCGTCAGCGAGCCGAGCGCGACGCAGACGACGAGCGCTGCGTCGCGTCCCCTTCCCGCGGGCGCCGATACCTGCTCGAGCAGGAGCAGCGCGAAGACGACAGTGGCGAGAGCGAACAGCTCGTAGGCTCGCAGCTCCCGGCCGTGCATCAGAAACTGCCAGCCGAAGGCGACGAGCAGGCCCGCGACGACGCTTGCCCAGAGAGGTAGCGTCCGCCGCGCGAGAATCACGATCAGCCCGCCCAGCAGCGCTCCCGCGATGACCGAGACGATCCGGAACGTCGCCGGCGAGAGGCCGAGAGCGTTGGCGAGCCAGCCCAACGCGTACCACAGTGGAGGCGTTGCCTCGCTGCGGGCAACGTGACGAATCATGGCCAGAGGAGTGGGCTCACTCATGACTCTGGCGGCCGCGACCTCGTCCTGCCAGAACGCGTCGCGAAGGAAGCCGGGGAAGCGCACTGCCGCAGAGATTGCGGCCACGGCGAGCGAGCAGAAGCCGATCAGCCCGAAGCGCCGCTCGAGCTCGCGCTCTTTCCCCGGGCTTGCGCTCGCCCGATTGTGAAGGGTCGCGTTCGTGCCCTCTCCACCCATCTTGGAGTGCATCGTATGCTCGCCTTCGCCGCGCTACCCGAATGCTTGGAGACGCGACGCGACGATCGGGCTGGCCTCGAACGCCGTCATCGGGGTCTCGGTCGTGTATTCGCTCTCCTATCGCGGCTTCTTCGAGGACTCGATCGCCTGGAGGCGGCGGCGTGCGGCCGCGGGCCGCGCCGAGCGAGTAGTTTCCCTCTCCAGGCCGCCGCTATACTCGGGCGCGTTGCCGGGGCTGCCTAGCTGGGTTAAGAAAAAGCGATTCCTCGTACCGCTGGGGATCGTTGTATTACTCGTGCTATTAGCGCTTGGGGCCGCGCTTGCCCTTCACTTCCAAAGCCCTGGTCCCGCTGGTTCGATCACCTCGCTCGAGAGCGTGACGATCAGGACGACCGACACCTCGGCACGCGAAACAACTCGTACCTCGACGCACGCTGTGCGTCCGCCGAAGAAGACCCGTCGTGCCCGGGTTGACGAGCCTTGCTGGAACAACTTCGGCGGAGACGCGTTGCGGTCGCTGTCCCGGCCGAATCTGAACCTCGGGCGACCGACCAAAATCCTCTGGACGCGCGGGCTTCACGATCTCATGGAGTATCCGCCGAGCTACTGCGACGGGTTTCTCTACGTCAACCTCGAGCACGGACGGACGCTGGCGATCGATGCCCAGAACGGCCACATAATCTGGGCGCGTAAGGCCGCGGGATTCACGGCTTCAACTCCGGCGATTGCCGGCCCTCGTCTGATCGTCAGCTCCCACGCCGGGAACGTGACGGCCTACAGACGCTCGGACGGCCACCTGCTCTGGCAACTCGAGACGAACGCAGCGGTCGAGTCGTCGCCGGTCGTCGTCAGAGGCGTCGTCTACGTCGGCGCGGCCGACGGAAAGATGTACGCGCTGCGTGCGCGCAACGGACGGCCGCTTTGGGTCTACAACACGGGCGGCCGAATCAGCTCCAGCCCCTCCGTTGTCGGCGGGCGGGTTTGCATCACCACCTACAGCGGCCTGATCACCTGCCTGCGACGGGGCAACGGCCATCGCATCTGGGCCGTGGGGGTGCGGCGGGACTTCGTCAGATACGAGAGCTTCTATGCCAGCCCGTCGTCGGACGGAAAGAGGATCTTCACGGTCGCGCGCTCGGGCAAGGTCATCGCTCTCGCGGCTGCAAGCGGACGCACGCTGTGGACCTACAACCTCGGGGCGCTGACCTACGGCACGCCCGCCGTCGCAAACGGTCGCGTCTTCGTAGGCAATCTCGGAGGTAGCTTGAGCGCCTTCAAGGCCGCAAACGGCACGCTTCTCTGGCGAACGAGCGTCTCGGGCCGCATCCTTGCGCCCTCGCTCGTGGTCGGCAACCTCGTCTTCTTCTCGACGCTGGAAGGGGATACCTACGCCGCCCGCACCGCCGACGGGAAGATCGTCTGGCAAGTGGGCATGGGCAAGTTCTCGCCTGGAATCGCGACCAACCGGCACTACTACTTCTCGCTCAACGGACGGCTCATCGCCTATCGGGGCCGGTTCACCAAGGCACAGGGCTGAGTTACTATCGGCGCCGGTCGTGAAGATGGGACCGTGCACCGGTTGAAGCGAGCAAAGGGCCGCGCGCTCTCGGGCAGCGAGGCCTGGCTTCTGGTCGCCGCGCTCGGCGGGCTTGTCGTCCTCAACGTGCCGGTGCTCGGTCTGGACGCCTGGGCGTTCCGCACCGGCCCCGTCCACGCCAGTGGCATGTTCGCCTCTCTCGTGTCGGCCTCGCACGGGCACTGGGATCTGGGCCTGCTGCGCTCGGGCGCCGTGCTCGCGGGCGTTCTGGTCGCCGTTCTCGCCGCCGCCGTTCTCGCCGGCGGCCGGCTCCGCCTGCGCTGGGCCGTCGTTTCCGCCACGGTCGTTATTGCCGCACTTCTCCTGCCCGGAGTGGCTTTGCAGGCGGGCTTGCGGCAATCGACGGCGCCGTGGTTCTACACAAACGACTCGACGTACCAGATCGAGATCGCGGGCAAGTTGTTACGGCATGGCTCCAATCCCTACGGGCACGACTACGCGTCCTCAGGGCTCGAGCGCTTCTACAGCCTCGACGGCAGCGTCAAGCCTCAGGTCGAAAAACAACAGGTGGCGCTGCATCACTTCGCCTACTTTCCCGGCGCCGCTATCGCCGCGGCGGCCTGGGGGGCTCTTCCCAAACCACTATCCGACTTCCGTTTCTTGGTTGTGCTGTGCGCGCTCGCGCTGTTCCCCGCCGCCTTGCTGTTCCCGGGCCGGCTCGGGCCTCGACTGGCGCTAGGGGCGCTTCTGGCCGCCAACCCTCTGATCGTTCACTCGGTCTGGTTCGGCACGGCCGACGCGCTCAGCCTCCTGCTCGTGGTCTGCGCCTTCGGGCTTGCGTCGCGCTCGCGCTTCAGCGCGGCGGCCGCGCTGCTCGGGGGAGCCGTCCTGTGCAAGCAGTTCGCTCTCGTTGCCGTGCCCTTCCTCTTCGTCATGTTCCTGCGCAAGGCGGAGTGGCGGCGGCTGAAAGCCCCGGCGATCTATTTCACAGCCGTCGTTCTGGCGGGCCTAGTCCCGTTCCTCGTGGCCGACCCCGGGGCGCTCTGGACCGACACGGTGAAGTACGGCACGGGCACCTACCGCATCATCGGCTACGGCCTTGCCGCTCTGCTTCTGCGGGCGCACGTCATCGCGAGCCGAACGGGCTACTACCCGTTCATACCGCTGGCGTTCTTGGTCTGGTTGCCGGTGACGGTGTGGCTGCTCTGGCTCCAGCGGCGCTCGCGATCGCTCTGGAGCGGAGCGGTCGGGTTCTCGCTCTCGGTCTTCCTGCTGCTCTTCCTGGCGCGTGTCTTCCAGACTTCGTATCTGATCTGGCCGCTCAGCGCAGGCCTGATCGCCCTGTTGCTGAAGGGCGCCGAAGACGTGGAGGAGCTTGGCGACCAGGCCGCCGCTACGGCGAAGAGGGCGCCCGTTCCGGAGGCCGGAGGCCGTTGATACCGGCGCAGATCGAGCGGCGGGCCCGCTGGGTGCTCGACACGATCGGGGCGAGCGAGCTCGGTTTCGGCGACGATCTTCCCTACAACGCGCAGGCCTGGGAGGAAGTGGCGCGGGGCAAGCGGCCAGAGGAAGACGACCTCGCCGCCGCTTTCTACGATCTGGCCCGCGTCGAGGAGCTGAACGGGCGCCGCGACGAGCACGGGCGCTTCCTGGCCGCCTACTCCTCGCTCGATCCGCTCGATCCACCGCTCGAGCGCCTGCGCCGGAAGCTCGGCGTGGAACCGCGCCGCTGGGGTGGTGCCCGTTTCGCGGTCGCTCTCTCGACCGACGTGGACGTTCCCTGGCGTTGGAGGCGTCGCGCCGTTCTCGGCTCGGCGGCGCGCTTCAAGAGCGCCGCTTTAAAGGGCCGGCTTCGGCCGGCATACGGGGAAGCGAGAGCCCTGGCCGGCGTTCCGCTGCACAAGTTGCGGGGAAGCGACCCCTACTGGCGTTTCGAGCAGGTCACCGCAGAGCTCGGGCGCCACAGTGTCCGCTCGACCTTCTTCGTCATGGCGGGCCATCGTCATCCGGCGGACGGCCCCGCGCCCGAGCTCTACGACCGGCTTCGCCCGAGATTGGTGGAGACACTGCTCGAAGGCGGCGCCGAGGTTGCGTTGCACGGCAGCTACACCGCAGCCGATGATCCGGCTCAGCTCGCGCTCGAGGCGGAGCGGCTGCGCGACCTCGCCGGCCAGGTTTCCGGGCAGCGCTTTCACTACCTGCGCCTCGACATGCAGCGCAACCTCGCCGCGATCGAGAAGCTCGGCTTCGTCTACGATTGCTCGCTCGGCTTTCCCGACCAGCCCGGCTTTCGCGCCGGTATCGCGCAGCCGTTCCGCCCCTGGAACTTCGAGAGCGAGCGCCCCTTCGATCTGATCGAGATTCCGCTCGCCGTCATGGACGCCACGCTGGCCGAGGAGCGCTACCTGGGCCTTTCGGCCCGGCAGGCCGAGCCACGTCTGCTCGAGCTGCTCGACTGGGCGCAGGCAAACGGCGGCGCGTTCTCGCTGCTCTGGCACCCCGGCAGCTTCGACCCGGCCGGGGCGCCCGGCTGGAACAGGCTCTTCTATCGCTTCGTCGACGCCGTTTCGGAGCGCGGCGGGGTGTGCATGAGCTGCGGCGAGCTGGCCGCCGAGGCGGACGCGCTGCTCCGGTAGTCCGCTTCTGCGAGATCCCTTCGAGGATTACGAGCTCGACTCCGAGTCTCCAAAACGGCCGCGCCCAGCCGCCAGGTCGTCGATAGAAAAACGAGCTGGTTCCAGAACCACGATCGCGTCGTTTTGTATTCGAGCTTCAGCCTCATGGCGGTGGATGCTATTGCTCCCGCTCGACGAAGTGCCTCCAATCGGCGCCCAGACGATAGCCATGCTCCCGGACTCGCCCGGCGAAGCGTTGCTTCGCACGGGGCGCCGTTATAGTTCTGGCCGGATTGTCGGGCGTGGGAGTTACGCTCGGAGCCGATTGTTATTCCCGGCAGGTCAGCGACTCGAAAGGCAACGTGATAGCCAACCTCTGGAAGCGAGCTTTAGTTCTCGCCCCGCACACCGACGACGGTGAGCTGGGTTGCGGTGGCACGCTCGCCCTGCTCACCAACTCCGGTTGCCACGTTCGCTACATCGCCTTTTCGATCGCCAATCGCTCGCTGCCGGCCGGCTTCCCGCCCGATACGCTGGCGCGCGAGGCGCGCGAAGCGACCGCGGTGCTCGGGATCGAAGACATCGATCTGCACGACTTCGACGTGCGCACCTTCCCCGAGCATCGCCAGGAGATCCTCGAGCTGCTGGTCAAGGAGTCGAAGGAGTTCAAGCCCGACGTCGTCTTCCAGCCTTCGCCCTCCGACATGCACCAGGACCACCAGACGATCGCGAAGGAAGGGCTGCGCGCCTTCAAGCGCACGACCGTGCTCGGCTACCTGCTGCCCTGGAACACCTCCGGCTTCTCGGACGACTGCTACATCGCCTTCAGCGAGCGCGAGCTGGAGCAGAAGGTCGGGGCAGTGGGCAAGTACGAGTCACAGAGTCATCGCTCCTACGCCGATCCCGAGTACATCCGTAGCCTGGCCAAGGTGCACGGCGTCACCATCGGGCGACCGCTGGCCGAGGTGTTCAAGGTGCTGCGGCTGGTGCTCGATCCGCTGGCCGAGTAACGCGCGACCCTAGGGAGTACCGCTCACCTCGCCTTCGCTGTTCCTACCCCAGCACCTGATCGCGCCGCCGGTGCCGCGTTACTGCTCGTCCCAACCGAGTTGATCGAAGTAGCGGAGCGTTCGCCGGCTGGGGCGGATGCGCTTCGAATAGGCGCGGAGCTCATCCGCCGAGAGCTCACCGACAGCGCGTTTCAGCGCCAGGTAGGGATAGTTGAAGTCTTCCTGATAGGGCACGGTCGAGATGCGCGGATTGATCTCGATCACGTAGTCGCCGACCAGGTTGACGCTGAAGAAGCCGTCGAAATCGAGCTCGCGGATGATCTTGGCGCCGGCCTCCATCAGCTCGGGGCTGTCGAGCGTCTCGAAGTACATGGCCAGGCCGGCGCGCATCGCCTCGCGCGTCTTCGGGTAGCCCAGCAAGATCTCGCCCCGCTCGGCGTAGCCGTCGATCGTGTGCTCCTTGCCGGTCGCAAGCTCCATCAAAAGCCACTCGACGCCGGTCCCTCCGGCCAGGTCGGCGGCCTCCTCGAGCCGAAGCGCCTCGGGCATGCCGGGACGGTTCTCGAGCAGCTGCTTGCGCCGGTCGGCGGTGGACGAGATGACGCGAAAGCCCCGGGTGCCGGAGGAGATGAGCGGCTTCATGCAGATCTCGCGCTCCGGGTAGCCGAGCTCGTGCCCGGCTTGCTCGAACTCGGCGGGCGTGGCGACGCGGCGCCAGGCGGGGACGCGCACTCCGATCGCGTCGCAGAGAGCGAAGGTCTCGGCCTTGTCGTTGGCGCGCCTGATCGCCTCGATCGAGGCGACGACGACGACGATCTTCCCGAAGCTTTCCTTCTCGATTGCGAGGCCTTCGAGCGTGTAGGAGGACTGAGGCAAGACCACGTCCACGTTCTCGCGGCGGCAGAGATCGAGCACGGCGCCGGCGAAGCCGGGGTCGCTTCCGAGCGGAACGGTCGCGAAGACGTCGCAGAAGTGGCGTCCGATCGCCTGCTCGTTCGTGTCCACTCCGACCAGGCGCACCTCGCGCTCGCCGTTCTCGCGCAGCGAGCGCAGCAGCGCGACGGCTCCGGGGCAACCGACGGCGGTGACGAGAATGGTGATCGGCTCGAGCATCTTCGGTTGGGCGCGGGCGGCCGCGCACGGCCTAATCGTAGTGAGGATGAGGCGCCGCGGCCGGCGGCAGTCGATCCGGCACGCTCCGGCCGATCAGGAACCGGTTGGAAAGAGGAACTCGAGCCGGCTCCAGCCCGCGCTCTGGCAGCCGTCGCTTCGGCTGAAGACGGCACCGATCGCCTTGCCGGCGAGGCGCCCGCGAACCCGCGCGGTCTGCGGACCGCCGTAGATCTCGGTGCACGCCGTGCCGGGAGGCACCGGCGCGAAAACCGAGGTATCAACTCGTTGCAGCTTCGAGCAGGCCGCGCGAGCCTCCGGCAGCGTGCCCGTCCCCTTGGGGCAGGTGAGCGTGTAGGTAGTGCTCGCGCCCGTTTTGCCCTGCGGCCAGACGGTAATGCGGAGATCGGCCGAGGCGCTCGAACTGGAGGAGCCGCCGCCGCAACCCGCCGTCACGAGAAGAAGCAGAAGTATGAGCAGTGCTCGACTCATCTCGCCAAGTAATACGCCGCCGCCGGCTCGAGCCGTCACCGAGCTAAGCACTCTCGTCTGGACGGAGCTTGTCGCGGCGGCCGCGGAGGAGGTCGTAGCCCTGCCGCAGGCACGGCGTTCGATCGATCAACGCGGTCACGTCTTCGGTGTTCGCCGCGCCCTCCTCGGTTACGACGCGGTCGATCATCGCCGCAGGAACCAGCTCGAAGGTGTCCTCGCTGGGCGGCTCGGCGTCGAAAGGCGCCAGCTTGAAGGTCTCGCAGGCGACGATGACCAGAACGCCCGCGTCCTTTGCGGCGCTCGCTATCGCTCTCGTCCCGATCTTGTTGACCAGCGAGCCGTCCCTGAAGACCGTGTCGGCTCCGAGCAGGACGAGATCGCTCTCGCGGGCGGCGTCGGGGCCTTCGGCGTCGGAGATCAGCTCGACGTTGATGCCGGCGGCTTTGAAATCTGCGGCCAACCGCCGGCCTTCGCCACCGGGCTCCGAGACGGTGCAGATGAGTTGATCAGGCGGAGTGTGCAGAAGCGCCTCATGCACCGTGCACGAGGCCGAATGCGTTGTCACGGTGCCCGAGATATCCGCGCTCAGCATGACCGCAATGGCCTTAGCCGCGCGATCGCGCGTGCCGATCAACGCCTCGGCCTCGGCGATGACCTGCTCGGGCGTTCCGGCGGTGAGAACGCGGCCGACCGCGCCGGCGATCGCACCCAAAGAGATTCGAGCCGAAGCGAGGATACGAGCGACCTCGACCGGGTCTTCGCCGTTCCTGACCGCCTCGACGAGGGCCTCGAGAGCGTGTCTGGCCATCCAGCTGGCGCCGTGATGGCTCTCCTCCCGTAACTCACGTACTCGCGCTTCGAGCGCGGAGTTCATAACCCTATTGTCGTGCCTCTAGCACCCAAACGCCAACTCTTGTCAAGCGCACCGTCGCCCGCAGGGGTGAGAATGGGTCTCCGTGACGGGCGATTCTCACGTGTGGGCAAAGCGACTACTCGTGCTCGGCGCCGGGCCCGGACAGCTCGGCCTGCTCGAAGCCGCCCGCCAGCGGGAGCTTTACGTCATCGCCGCCGACCGCGAGCCGGGCGCGCCCGGCTTTCCGCTCGCCGACCGGCGTGCATTGATCTCGGCCGAGGACGAGCCGGCGCTCGAGCGGTTGGCCTCCGCGGAGGAGATCGACGGCGTGATCGCACCCGGGATCGATTGGTCGGTTGCGATTGCGGCGCGCATTGCGGGCAAGCTTGGTCTGCCCCACGCGCTCAGTGTCGAAAGTGCCCAGCTCGCCGTCTCGAAACTGAAACAGCGCGAACGTTTCGCCGAAGCCGGGCTTCCCTTCGCCAGGTACGCCGTCGCGAGCCGCGGCGAGGAAGCCGCCGCCGCAGCCTCCGAGCTCGGCTTCCCGCTCGTGGTGAAGGCGCCGGATCGCCAGGGCCGGCGGGGACTTGCGCTCGCCCGCGGGCGCGAGGAGCTCGAGTCCGCTGTCGAGCAGGCGCTTGCGGCGTCGCGCTCAGGGCTCTGCATCATCGAGCAGCTCGAGCCTGGTCGCGAGGCGACGGTGATCGGCTTCTCGCTCGACGGCCGCTATCACGCGCTCGCCGTGACCGATCGGCGCAGTGCTTCGGTGCCCGCGTTCGGGGTGTCGCTGGAGCACGCCTGGCCTTCGTCGTTGAGTGAGGCCGAGCTGGAGAAGACGATTGAGATTGCCGGACGCGCGGTGGCCTCACTGGGGATCGAGCAGGGGCCCAGCTACGTTCAGGTCATCGTGGGCGAGCGCGGGCCGCTTGTGGTGGAGCTAGCGGCCAGGCTGGGCGGCGGGCACGACGCCGAGCTGATCGAAGCCGCGCTCGGGATCGAGCTGAACGGGCTCGCGCTGGCCGCGGCGCTGGGCGAGACGATCGATCCCCAAGCTCTGGCCCCGCGGCATCTCGTCGGCGGTGCCTGCACGTGTTTTATGATTGCGCCCGAGGGCGAGCTGGTTGCCGTTCACGGTGTCGAGGAGGCAAGTGCGCTGGAGGGCGTCAAGCGCGTTCGCCTCTACCGCGAGCCGGGCTATGTTTTCACTCCGTTTCGCTCGCGCTCCGATCGTGCCGGCTCGCTGCTTGTGCTTGGGCCCGACCGGGAGCATGCTGCCCAGCGGGCGCGGGAGGCGGCCGATCTCATACGCTTCGAGGTCGGGGACTCGAGCGTTTCCAGCTGAGGCCCGTCGTGACGATGAGACCCTCCTGCCGAATAGTGACCACTCTCCGGCGCCCGGGAGCCAGTCGGTGACCGACTCGGGCGAAGCGACAGCGGCAACGGCGAGTGCCGAGCCCAAAGATGGGTCAGTGCCGGCATCTGTCACGGCGATTGTCGTCACCTACAACGCCCTGCCCTGGATCGAGCCCTGCCTTCAGAGTGTGCGCGGATGTGAGCTGATCGTCGTCGACAACGGCTCCAGCGACGGCACGCCCGCGCTGGTGCGCGAGCGCTTTCCCGAGGCGCGCCTGATCGAGCAGGAGAACAAGGGCCTGGGCGCGGGCTGGAACGCGGGAATCGAAGTTGCCGGCGGGCGCTGGCTCTTCTTCCTCAACGCCGATGCCTGGGTCGTCGCCGACGGGATAGCGAAACTCGTGCAGGTGCTGGAGCGCGAGCCCAGAGCGGCGGTCGTAGGACCGCGCCTGCGCTTCCCGGACGGAAGGCTGCAGCGCTCGGTGCGCGGCTTTCCAACCCTCTGGCGGCTCGCCACCGAATACTTCTTCCTGCGCAAGCTGGCGCCGCGGACGAAGCTTCTGAACGCCTTCTACGGAGGAGGTTTTCGCCACGAACGCGAGCTGGAGGCCGAGTTTCTAATGGGCGCGGCCTTTCTCGTGCGCAGGGACGCGATCGAGCAGGTCGGCGGGTTGGACGAGCGCTTCTTTCTCTTCAGCGAAGAGGTGGATTGGTGCTACCGCTTCCGTCAGGCCGGCTGGAAAGTCCTCTTTTCTCCCGCTGCCGAGGTCGTCCACGTCGGCGGCGCAGCGCACGCGGGGCGCCTCTTCCGCGAGCAGGTGCAGGGCCACCTGCTCTTTCTCGACAAGCACCGAGGCGCTCGCAGCGCGGCCGCGGCCCGGCGCTTGCTTGCAGCCGCGCTGACTCTGCGGGGACTCGTCTTCAGGGGCGAGCGCGGCCGCTCGTATCGGGAGACGGCCCGCTGGCTGCGCTCCGGCTCGCTCGAAGAGCTGCTCGCCTGGCGTCGCTAAACCTTCGGCAGATCCGGACGATCCGACTCCCGCGCCTGGATTGGCAGTGGCGTTTTTTAATGCGAAGTAGGCACACTCGCCCGAATGGTTCTGCGCTACCGTACGCCGCCCCGTGGGAGGGTGGGGGGTGGCGGGTGGTCAAGGCGCCCGAACCCCGAGAAGTAGAGCCGCCGGGCGCAAGTCGCGAGCACGTACGATCAGCCCGTGACGGTACCGAGGCCTCAGCGCTTGAGCAGGCGAACCGACTCGCTGCTCTTGATCACGCTTTTCGCGGCCACCTTCGAGAAGCTGCACTGGGAGGTCGGCGTCTCGGTTGCACTGGCCGATCTATTAGCGCTCGCCTACCTGACCAGTTTCGCCGTCGATCTTGCGCTCTCGCGCGACCTCAAGATTCCTCGCACCGCGCTCGTCACGCTCTCCTTCAGCGCCGCCTTTCTCGTCTGCTACCTGGCCGGCTTCTTCAATATCGACACCGCCCAGGGCTTGACCCAGTTCAGCAAGGGAATGGTCAAGCTCGTCGTTCACCTGCTCTTCTTGACAGCCGCTGTGATTCATCTCACCGACCGCTCGCAGCTCTTCTTCTGGAGGGCGCTTGGTGCGTTCGTCGTGGGCATGGCCGCGAACGCCGCCTACGGCATCGTCCAGCTCGGGGCGGCCCAGGCCGGGTTCAACATCGACAAGCACCTGCTCGACCCGCTCAC
>Ga0209747_1000723_pt1 | contig 17989 bp, 14 predicted proteins | sample BarGraNGADG00311_FD_184498 | JGI IMG/M metagenome (GOLD analysis project Ga0209747, IMG submission 184498) | Arctic peat soil microbial communities from Barrow, Alaska - Barrow Graham LP Ref core NGADG0011-311 (SPAdes) (version 2) | ecosystem: Environmental > Terrestrial > Soil > Wetlands > Peat...
CCGCTGCGGCTCCGGCTCGAGGAAGAGCTTGACGACCGGGCCGCCGTGCTCGCTCACCAGCCCGTCCGGGAGCACGACGTCCAGGCTGTCCGCCGTGCACACCCACGCGACGTCGGCCGTGGAGCCGAGCACGCTGACCGACCGGACACCGCGCTCGAGCAGCCCCGACGTGCCGGCGAAGCTGCTCAGCGCCCCGAGGGCTGAGGCTGATGGCACAGAGGCTGACGATGCGCGCGGGAGCGCAGTGGAGCGCCCGTTCAGGGGGGCTCGCCAACCGTGTGAAACGAACCGCGTGCAACCGTGAAGGCTGCCAGATGGCTGCCACCGAGGCGGGATCGGCAAGGCGACGATGCAACCGCAGCGCCCTGACCAGCACAAACACGGTGGGCCCCGCGGGGATCGAACCCGCAACCCGCGGATTAAAAGTCCGTGGCGGGGGTGTCGGGCAGGGCCGGCCGAACGGCGTTTCTGCTGGTCAGAGTACTTCCGAGTGTCGGTTGGCGTCGCGTGAACAAGGCCAGCTCCGGAACAGGATGGCTGCCAGATGGCTGCCACCGGCCCCGGACGTGGAGACGGCTCCGTGAGACGACCACTGGGACGGCCTGGGCTCCGGTGGCGGAGTTTCGAAGGGCGCAGCGTTGACCTCAGGGCCCCGGCGGAAGCCCCTGAGGGCCACTACCCGGTGGCAGCCGCCGGCGTCGGCGTGGCAGCGGTGGGTGCGGGCACCAGGTCGGACTCTTCGATCACCCAGGTGTCGCCCTCGCATATCGGCGCCGGCATCGTCGCAACTAGCTGGCCATCTTCGGACCCAGCCGTCACCCCGCCGGCCGCGCAGCCGGATTGCCTTGTCCCAAGTTCCACGTCCTGGGTGTCGCCGGATTCGACACGTCCGACTGCGTGACCGATCCATTCCACGGTGAGCTTGTCTTTGGTGTTGTTGGTGACGGTGCGCTGCTCAGTCGCTACGCCGCCACCATCCGGGCGCGCAGGATGCGCGTTCGATGGCCGATCTTGCACGCGAGGGACACCAAGATCGTTCTCCTTGAGCTCCGCGCGGCGCCGCCCGGTGTGGTGACCTTGTCGCCCGAGCTGAACCTCGGGGTTGTCGCGGTCCAGGGCTGTGCTCAGGCCCGTCTGGGCGGAGCAGAGGACTCCCGTAGCCGCAGCGATGGACTGATGATGATGCGGTGCGTCGGTCGACCCGGGTCGGCGATGCGGGCGGCGACGAGGTCGACGGCGGTGCGACCGAGCGACCGCCGCGGTGGTCGCACTGCCGTCAGGCGGGGGCTGAAAAGGCCTGCCACCTCGTCGTCGTAGGCGACGACCGACACGTCCGACGGCACCGAGAGACCATGCGTCTCCAGGCGCTGGACCAGGGCGATCGCCTCCGCGTCCGCATGCACGAGCAGCGCTGTCGTCCCGGTCTCCAGCGCGCGCTCGATGACGGCGTCGAGCTCGACGACGGCCTCGACCGTGCGCGGGCTGGCCACCGTGGCGTCGACTGTCGAGTCCGGCGAGAAGCGGACCTCGGCTGCCGCCTCGAGCCATCCCCTGCGGATGTGCGGACCGGTGGGGCTCTGACGGCTGAGGACCAGGCCGATCTTGCGGTGACCGAGCGATGCCAGGTGGCGAACGGCCATCGCGGCCCCCAGCGCGTGGTCGGAGACGACCGACTCGACGACCTCGTGGTGCGCTCCGATGGTGGCCTGGCGCTCGACGAGCACGACCGGCATGCCGGTGCTCACGAGCCACTCCAGGGCCTCGTCGGTGTGGGCGGCTGCCATGTTGGGCGCAAGGACCAGGCCGGAGAGCCCCGCCTGGTCGAGCATCCTGCCCAGCTGGGCGCGGGTGTCGTCTGCCTCGTAGGACGAACCTCTGAGCACGACGCGCAGACCGTGCTGCGACGCGGACTCCTCCGCGCCACGGATGACGCCGGGCCAGTAGTAGTCCAGCGACGGGACGAGCATGCCGACAGCGACCTCGTGGTTCTCGACCACGCTCGACACCTCCGTGATGCTCGGCTCGTCGTCAAGGGCGAGGCGATCGGCATCGATGAGGGTGGCGCCGCCGTGCACCCTGCGGATCAGGCCCTCGTCGGCCAGCTGAGCGATGTCGCGACGGATCGTGACGGCGGTGACCCCGAGGAGGTCGGTGAGCTCCGACACACGAACGGTGCCCCTGCGGTGCAGTGCCTCGAGGAGCTGGCCGCGTCGGGTCACCGCGAGTGGACCCCGGGTGTCGGGCGTGCTCATCCCTGGACCTCCACTGTCACCGTCAACGTGCCGGACGAACCCGCGCCGACGGCGATCGTCAGTCGGGTCAGGTGGTCTCCCCAGACACCGCTGAGCACAGGGTCGTCGAGAGGGCGGATCTCGGCGACGGCGGATGCGAGGGGCTCCCACTCCAGGACGACCGTAGTGCCAGTGCCGGGGGCCCGGACGAGGGCTCGCCCGTCCGCGAGGTGGACGTCACCCGCGAGCAGGTAGTGCACGGTCGACGGTTCGGGCGTCTGTGCGCCGGTCGGATCCACCAGCTGCCAGGAGTCGAGGATCGTCACCGAGCCCGTCGAACGGTCCAGCCGCGCCGTGCGCCACCAGTGTCGGACGTCGTCGCGGGGGTAGGCGCCGGCCAGGTCGAGGCTCACCTCGCTGATCGCCTCGTCCCTGCGGACCTGCACGTCACGTGCGGCGAACTCCTTGCCCTCGTGCTGCGCCGTTCCGCGGATCTCCGGGACACAGTGCCATGAGCTCTGCATCGTCCAGATCCGGTAGCGGTCCGGGCCGAAGGTCTGCGCGGTGTAGGTGGGACGCCCGGCGTCCACGACGACGGGAACCCCGTCCACAGCGACGACGACGCTGCCGACGTCGTTGTGGTTGTGGTGCTCGGCGTTGTGCCCGCCCTTGATCGCGAGCGTCAGCCCGCTCGCTGTGCCGGCCTCCTGGCGGGCGAGGAGCACCTGGGTCGATTCCAGCCAGACGTCCCGGGGCAGGGGAGGGCTTGCGGGCTCGGCGTGCAGCCAGTCCTGGTCCGTCAGGGCTCGCAGGAGTCGCCCGAGGCCCTCGCGCTCCGACGCCATCGCACCCTCTGACCAGCGATGGGAGGCGGCGTGCCGGCGAGCGTCCTCGTCACCGACCTGCAGTGCCGCGCGGTGCAGCGCATCCCACGGCCGGTCGGCGGGCGGCCGGGCGGAGCCGTCGGCCAGGTTGAGGTACCAGTCGCCCCCGAGATGCATCCGGTGCGGGAAGGCGACGGTCGCTCGAAGCGCCGGAACCTGCGACGCGTCGAACACGCCTCCGGTGGCGTGCCGGAGCACGTCCAGGGCCTCGTGCGCTCGGCAGGCGCCGTTCCACCAGTACGCGTAGCCCTCGTCGATGGCGCCGTCCGCCGGCAGCGAGGCCACGTAGCGGTCGAGACCCTCGATGACCAGGTCGACCACGTGGGCACGTTCGGCACGGTCCTCGACCAGGCGCAGCGCCGCGATCAGGACGTTGCCGTGGATCCACGGGTTCCAGTTGTGCACGTCGCCGTCGAGCCCGAGCCAGTGCCAGTCGCGCCGCCGGACGAACGGGTCGATGACGCGCACCCTGGCCTCGTGACGGATGCGCGCGCGCAGGCCCGGGACCCGCTCGTCGAGCCGTGCCCCGAGCAGGTGGTCCAGCCAGCCGAGCTGACCGACCACCTCGCCGGCACCGAGGTCGAGGTACGGCTCGGTGACGGTCGCCAGGACGGAGCCGTGGCGGCGCCAGCTGTCGTCATGGGCCGGCCAGCACCATGTGCTCTGCTCGCAGAGCTGGATGACACCGTCGGCCACCTCGTCGAGCCAGAGCGGGTCGAGCGTGACGGCCGCGGCCACCGCGGCTCTGCTCAACCGGCGCTGGCGGGAGAAGACGACCTGCTCGTACTCGTCGCGATCACCGTCGCGCACGTACCGGGCGTACGCCGTCGCCGTCGCCTGCGGCCAGGGAGAGCCCAGATCTGACCGGGCGCGACGGATCAGGTCGGCCGCGCTGACGCGGTCGACGGTGCCGTGGGCGAGGTCCCAGACGCCGCGTTCCTCGGCCCTCGCGACGGGCAGCGCCCTGTCGGGAGCTGCGAGCGCCGCGGCGAGCACGCTGCGGCGGGCGGCCGGCCAGTGCGCGGCGAGCGGCCCCGCGAAACTTGCGGTCTCGGCCATGTCTCCCCGATGACGTCTGGAGGTGATCCTATGGATCACCGAGCGATCGTAGGCGATCATATCGGATCGATAACGGGCTTGACATGTTCGTTTACGACCACTTTACTGCCTACTACGCGCTCACGATCGATCAGGACCGATACACGAGCGTCGAGGCGCCGTACCTGCCGATCGCGTTCAACGGAGAAAGGCGACGCATGACCTGCCACCAGGCCGACGAGGGACCGGGCTCGACCCGTGGGTCCGCGGCTCCTGGTGCCCGGTGGGGCCGCGGCGACTGGGCCGACCTGGCCGATCGGATGATCATCGCGGTCCGCCCCTACGCCTCGCAGGGTCATGCTCGAGTGACCCTTCCCGGCCGGGTCGGTGGCTACGGTCGCGACATCGACGGCCTCGAGGGATTCGCCCGCACCTTCCTGCTCGCCGGGTTCCGGCTGGCAGGGGAGGGCGGGGCCGACCCCCTCGGTCTCGCGGACTGGTACGCCGCGGGGATCGCAGCCGGAACCGACCCCGCATCGCCGGAGCGCTGGGTCCGGCTCAACGAGCACCCCCAGGCGAAGGTCGAGGCGGCTTCGATCGCCCTGGTCCTGGACATGACGCGGCCGTGGATCTGGGATCGGCTGACCGCTGCCGTCCAGGAACGGCTCGTGGACTACCTCGCGCCTGCGGTGGGTGACGACACCTACCCACGGATCAACTGGGTGTGGTTCCGACTCGTGGTCCAGACGTTCTTGCGATCCGTTGGCGGCCCGTGGTCGGCCCACGACATGGCCGAGGACCTCGCGACGCACGACGGGTTCGTCCGCGCCGACGGCTGGCTCGCCGACGGTGCGGAGCGCTCGTACGACCACTACACGGGATGGGCCCTGCACCTGTACCCGACGCTCTGGGCCCGCATGTCCGGTGCGGCCGATCTCGCCGCGCCGCGCAGGGCAACGGACGTCGCGCGGCTCGACCGGTACCTCACCGACGCGCTCGCGCTGGTCGGCGGCGACGGCTCGCCGCTGCTCCAGGGCCGCAGCCTCTCGTACCGGTTCGCCGCGGCCGCCCCGTTCTGGATCGGCGCCATGGCCGAGGTCCCGTCGACCTCGCCCGGACGGCTGCGCCACGCGGCCACGAGCATCGTCCAGCACTTCGCCGACCGCGGTGTGCCGGACGAGCGCGGGCTGATCACCACCGGATGGCACCACGCCTGGCCCCGGCTCGCGCAGTCCTACTCCGGCCCGTCGTCGCCGTACTGGGCAGCGAAAGGGATGCTCGGTCTCGCTCTCCCCGCCGACCACCCGGTCTGGACCGACGACGAGGAGCCGCTGCCCGTGGAGCAGGGCGACACGCTCCTCGCGATCCGCGCACCGGGGTGGATCGTCTCGGGTACCCGTGCGGACGGGATCGTTCGGGTGGTCAACCACGGCACGGACCACGCGGTCGAAGGTGCCACGACAGGCGACTCACCGCTCTACGCCCGGCTGGGCTACTCCACGGCGACGACTCCGCTGCTCGACCCGGACGCCTGGACCGACCCCGTCGACCAGTCGGTCGTGCTGCTCGACCCCGAAGGGCGGGCAAGTCACCGGACGGGGATGCGGACGCTCGCCGTGCACGTGCAGGCCGGCGTGGCGGTGGCGGCATCGGTCGGAGCGGTGCACTGGCTCACCGTCGCCGACGAGCAGGAGCACCACGGGTCCGGCTACGCGGGTCGGTCCGTCCCGGCGGGTGTGGTGACGGTGGTGTCCCTGGTGCGCGGCCCGTGGGAGGTGCGACTGGTCCGGGTGGAGTCGACCGCAGACGGCGTGCCGACGCCGGCGACCCTGCGCATCGGCGGCTGGGCCGTCAGCGGCCCCGGGGCCGTCCCGATCGGGTCATCGGACAAGAGTGCCGGCGCACGGGCGGGAGCGCTCCTCTCGCGCATCACCGGGCTGATCGGTGATGCCGAGGCAGGAGTCGTCCAGGTGTCCGACGCGAGCCCGCTCGGCACCCCCTCGATCGTCCCGTGGCTTCGGCTGCGCGTGCGTGTCGGGACATGGGTCGCGGCGCTGGTCGAGCTGTCCGGCGCCGCGGCGACGGTGCGCGATGCGCCCGACACCTCCTGCACGGTCGCGGTGGCCGAGGCGGGCGAGGTCTCGGTGCGTTGGCCGGACGGGGTGCAGACCCGCACAGACCTCCCCCAGCAGTCATCCGGGCTGGACATCCCGTCCACCCGGTAATGGTTCCGGGCCCATGGAGGGCCCTGATCTCGAAGGAGAGAGCATGAATCGCTCGATCGCGACAGGCCTCGGCATCGCCGCAGCCGTCACGCTGGCCCTTGCGGGGTGCAGCAGCTCGCCTGACACAGGTACCGCCACCACATCGAGCTCCGCAGGTGTCACTGCGGAGCCGGTGACCATCTCGCTCGCGGGCTGGAGCCTGGCGACGACGCCGGAGTTCCAGACCCTGGCAGACGCATTCCATGCGGCCAACCCGAACGTGACGGTTGACCTCAAGGAGTACGACGCGACGAACTACGACACGCAGATGATCGCGGACCTCGCTGCCGGCTCGGCTCCCGACCTCTACGTCCTGAAGAACCTCAAGAACTTCTTCACGTACGAGGACGGCGGGCAGCTGCTCGACGTGTCGGACGTGACGAGCACGCTCGACTCCGGCACCAGTGGGCTGGACGCGTACACGGTGGACGGCGTCTCGTACGCCGTGCCCTACCGCCAGGACTCCTGGTACCTCTACTACAACAAGGACCTCTTCGACGCCGCGGGCATCGCGTACCCGGACGGTTCGTGGACCTGGGACGACTACGTCTCCACCGCGAAGGAACTGACCACCGCCCTCGCCGCCAGCGGATCGCCGGCGCTCGGCACCTACGAGCACACGTGGCAGTCGGTCGTGCAGGGCTTCGCCCTCGCTCAGACCTCCGGCGCCGACCTGCTCAGCGGCGACTTCTCCTACCTCAAGCCCTACTACGACCGGGCCGTCGCCCTGCAAGACAGCGGCGCCCAGGTCACCTTTGGCACCGCGACCACGAACAGTCTCACCTACCAGGCGCAGTTCGGTACCCAGCAGGCGGCGATGATGCCGATGGGCAGCTGGTACGTCGCCACGCTGCTCGCCCAGCAGGTCACTGGTGACGCCAACACCTTCACCTGGGGCATCGCGCCGATCCCGCAGCTCGACTCGAGCACCACGGGCCTGGACAAGACCCCAGTGACCTTCGGTGACCCGACCGGGATCGGCATCAACCCGGCGATCGACGAGTCCAAGATCGACGCTGCCAAGGCCTTCCTCGCCTTCGCAGGCGGCGAGGACGCCGCCAAGGCACTTGCCGCGATCGGCATCACCCCCGCCTACGCGTCCGACGTGGTCACCGCGGCGTACTTCGGGCTGACCGGTGTGCCGACCGACGACCTGTCGAAGTTCGCCTTCTCCACGCACGACACGAAGCCGGAGAACCCGGTCTCGAGCTCCACAGCCGGCATCCAGAACATCCTCTCCGACGCACACACGGCGATCATGTCCGAGAGTCAGGACGTGGACTCGGCGCTCTCCGATGCGGCGAGTCGCGCAGCGAACGAGGTCCTCAACCAGTGATCTCGGGTCATTGACGCCCCAGTCGGGGCCCGGCGCGCGCACCGCGGCGTGCCGGGCCCCGACGCCCCGCCCAGGAGACAGACATGTCAAGCACCCTCACGGCCCGACGGCCGGGCAGCAGCTTCAAACGGCGCAACACTCTGCTCGGCTGGTCGTTCATCCTGCCGAACTTCGTCGGATTCGCGATCTTCACACTCATCCCGGTGATCTGGCTCTTCTACATCGCCTTCACCGACTGGAACGCATTCGGCAAGGCGAACTGGGTGGGCGTTGCCAACTTCACACGGCTGATCGGCGACTCGAGCTTCCACGTCGCGCTGAAGAACACGCTCTACTACGCGGTCTTCCACATCCCGCTGACTCTGGCGATATCGCTCGCCCTTGCGCTGCTGCTGAACAGCAAGCTGAAGGGCGTCGCGTTCTTCCGCACCGCGGCGTTCTTCCCCTACGTGACCTCGATCGTGGCGATCGCGGTCGTCTGGAACATGCTCTTCAGCCCGGACACCGGGCCGATCAACCAGCTCCTGCGGGCGCTCGGGGTGGACAACCCTCCGGGCTGGACGACCTCGGCGGACTGGTCCATGCCCGCCGTCATCGTGGTGGGAACGTGGCGTGAGATGGGCTACTACATGCTGCTCTTCCTCGCGGGACTGCAGACCATCCCGCGGCAGCTCTACGAGGCCGCCCGGATGGACGGTGCGAACGCCTGGCAGAGGTTCCGCAACGTGACCGTCCCAAGCCTGCGGCCGACCACGTTCTTCATCACCGTGATGCTCACCATCGGCAGCTTCAAGGTGTTCGACCTGATTCTGGTGATGACCAACGGTGGTCCCGGACAGTCGACCCTCGTCCTGTCACAGTTCATCTACACCAAGGGCTTCATGGAGAACCAGCTGGGGTATGCCTCGAGCAGCTCCATCGTGCTCTTCCTCATCTGCATCTCCGTCACCGTCGTGCAGTTCCTGGTCAACAAGAGGAGGGACGCCTGATGGCCACCTCCACCGTCACGACCCTCGTCGGCGACCTCCACCCGGGGTCCGGCCGATCTCGCGCGCCCAGGAGCGCTCGGCGCCGGATCGGCCGGCTGGTCGGCTACGTCGCCCTGGTGATCGCGGCCGTCGGGGTCCTGCTGCCCTTCTTCTGGATGCTGATGTCGTCGCTGAAGACGAACAACGAGGTCTTCACCATTCCGGTCCAGTGGATCCCCAAGACGTTCGTCTGGCAGAACTACGTCGAGATCTGGCAGAAGTCGGACATGACGACCTGGCTGAAGAACACCATGATCCTGTCGGTCGTCGTGACCTTCCTGCAGGTCTTCACGGGCAGCTTCGCCGCCTATGGATTCTCCAAGGTCAGGTTCCCGGGTCGCGATGCGCTCTTCTTGGCCTATATCGGGACCATCGCGGTCCCGTGGCAGGCGTACATGATCCCGCAGTTCATCCTCATGTCGAAGCTCCACCTGTCGAACACGCTCTGGGCGATCATCGCTCTCCAGGCGTTCGGTGCCTTCGGCGTGTTCCTCATGAAGCAGTTCTACGAGACCGTCCCGGAGGACCTCAGCGAAGCTGCCCGGATCGACGGACTGAGCGAGTACGGCATCTGGCGGCGCATCATCCTGCCGCTGTCGGTGCCCGCGATCGCGAGCCTGACCCTGCTCACCATCGTGAACACGTGGAACGACTATCTGGGACCTCTCATCTACCTGCGCAGCCCCGAGCTGTGGACGATCCAGATCGGTCTGAAGACGTTCATCAGTCAGTACAACGCCGAATATGCGCTGATCATGACGGGATCGGTGCTCTCGGTGCTGCCCATCGCGATCATCTTCATGCTCGGCCAGAGGTACTTCGTCGAAGGCATCGCCACCAGCGGGGTGAAGGGCTGAATGATGCGGATCACCCACGAGACGTACAGCCAGGTCTTCGGCACCGTGTACCTGGCGTTGATGACGAACCTGCTCCTGGTCGTGTCCGGCCTGCCCTTCGTGCTCACACTGGTGAGCACGGACCCGGTTCGCGCCTGGCCCGTGCTCGCCGTGCTCGCTCCCCTTGCCGCCCCGGGCGTCACGGCCGCCTTCTGCGTCTACCGGGCGTTCTCCGCGGAGGGGACCGTCCGCGTCGCACGCACCTTCGTCCGTGCCTGGCGAGCGACCTTCCGCAGGGCGTTCACCGTCGGCGCGATGGTCAGCGCGGCCCTGGTCGTGCTCGGTGTGGACGTCCGCGCCACCTGGACCACGACCGTCGGTGCGGTGGCGATCCCCGTCTTCGTCGGTCTCGGCGTGCTCGCGTTCGCGGTCGGAGTGGTGGGGCTCGTGGCGGTCGCCGAGCGGCCCGACGCCCGACTGCGTGACCTCCTCAAGGCGTCGCTGTACCTGGCGGTCCGCCGCTGGTACCTCACGGCGGTGTCGCTGACCACGCTCGGTGTGCTCGCGGGGATCGTCGCGGCTCGGCCGGCAATCGGCTTCGGCCTTGCCGCAGCACCGCTGCTCTACGTGGTGTGGGCGAACAGCCAGTTCGCTCTTCGCCCTGTGCTCGACCGACAGCCGACGGCGGTGTGAGCGTGGCGTCCCATGCCGTGGGCCCTGGGCCACTGGCCGGGACTCCGTGCCCGTCACCACGATGTGCGCCTCCGACGCGCGAGGGAGTTGCATGTCCATGACCGCCCGAGCGAAGCCCGCGCAGCGGGGGACCACGGCAGAGCAGGGCTCGGTCGCCGCGCTGCGCACCATCGACTCGAACATCGCGGCCTTCGGCGACCTCTACCCGGACGACACCACGGTCGGCGGTGTCTACCGGCCCCGGGCCCGCGCCGGTCACCCTGACGGCGCCAACCTCGGATGGACGACCAGCTTCTGGCCGGGGGTCCTGTGGCTCGCTCACGACCTCACGGGCGAGGAGCGCTACGGTGCAGCGGCCGCCGCGCACGTGGCGAGCTTCGTTGAGCGGGTGCACGGCGGGGTCGACCTCGAGACCCACGACCTGGGCTTCCTCTACACGCTCTCGTGCGTGGTGCCCTGGCGCCGGACCGGCGACGCCGAGGCGCGCGAGGCTGCGCTCGCCGCCGCCGACCACCTCATGACACGGTTCCTCGAACCCGCCGGGATCATCCAGGCATGGGGAGACCTGTCGAACCCCGCGCAGGCGGGGCGGACGATCATCGATAGCCTGATGAACATGCCGCTGCTCTACTGGGCGAGCGAGGAGACCGGATCACCCGGCTACGCCGACGCCGCGCGGCGCCACACCGCCCAGCTGCGGGACCACATCATCCGGCCCGACGGCACGACGTTCCACACCTTCTACTGGGACGTCGAGAGCGGGGCGCCGCTCCGCGGAGCCACCCAGCAGGGGCACTCGGACGACTCCTGCTGGGCCAGGGGACAGGCGTGGGGGATCTACGGCTTCACCCTGAGCCACCGGTACACCGGAGACGAGTCCTTCCTGCACGCGGCCGAGCGGTGCGCCGCGTACTTCCTGGACCACCTGCCCGACGACGACGTCGCCTACTGGGACCTCGTCTTCACCGACGGCAGCGACCAGCCCCGGGACAGCTCCGCCGCGGCGATCGCGGCCTGTGGCCTGGACGAGCTCGCCGGACTCGTGGCCGATCCCGCAGCCGCCGACCGGTACCGCACGGCGGCACGGGGCATCGTCGACTCGCTGGTCCTGCGCTACGCGACCGCCCCGGACGGTCGACCGCGGGCCCTACTGCGCCACAGCGTCTACGACATGCCGAAGAACGTCGGCGTCGACGAGGGCTGCCTGTGGGGCGACTACTTCTACCTCGAGGCCCTGACCCGCACGATCGAGCCGGGCTGGGTGCCGTACTGGTGAGCCGGCGACCGAGCGAGAGGGGTGTGCCGTGCGTCTGGTGACCATCAAGCGCGGCGAGGGCGAACGGCTGGGTGCACTCGTCGAGCACGAAGGACGCACGGTCGTGCTCGACATGCCGGCGGACCTGCCGACCGACATGGCGGCGTTCCTCGTCGCCGGACCGGGTGCGATGGACCGTGCCAGGGCAGTCGTTGCGCAGGCCGATCCCACCGACCTACCCTCGGTCGACGAGGTACAGCTGCTCGCACCCGTTCCCCGGCCGCGGGCCGTGCTGTGCATCGGCTACAACTACCGGGGTCATGGTGCAGCCGGCGCGGTCGAGGACCCGCCTTACCCCGACGTCTTCGCGAAGACGCCGAACACGGTGATCGGTCCCGGCGCACCGATCGTGCTTCCGGCGCAGAGCGTGCAGGTGGACTACGAGGCCGAGCTCGCGGTGGTGATCGGCCGGCCGGCGCACGGGGTCAGCGAAGCCGACGCCATGAGCCATGTCGCCGGGTTCACGCTGTTCAACGACGTCAGCGCACGCGACTGGCAGGCGCGCAGCAGCCAGTGGCTGCTCGGCAAGTCGTTCGACACCTTCGGCCCGATGGGGCCGGCCCTGGTCACCGCCGACGATGTGCCCGACCTGCGCTCACTGTCGGTCGAGCTGGCGATCAACGGGCGGGTCACGGTGCATGCCTCGACGGCGTCGATGGTTTTCAGCGTGCCGTTCCTCGTCTCCTACCTGAGCCAGGTGATCACTCTTCAGCCAGGGGACGTCATCGCCACGGGCACTCCGCAGAAGCTCCCGGACGCGTTGGCCGAGCAGCGCTGGATGCAGCCTGGCGACGTCGTCGAGGTGACCGTCTCCGGGCTGGGCGTGCTCCGCAACCCCGTCGTCGCCGCGCCCCGCGCCGAGACCGCCGAACCGACCACCGATCACCTGACAGATGTCCGGACAGACCAAGGAGAGCGCTGATGACCACCCGCTTGTGGAGCACCCATCCCGATGACGTCGAGCGTCTCGACCCGAGCACGTTGCGTGAGCGCTTCGTGCTGTCCGAGCTGTTCACCCCTGGGCAGGTGAGCTGGGGCTATGCGCACGACGACCGGCTCCTCCTCGGGGGGGCTGTGCTCGACGGGAACGAGGTGGCGCTCACGCCGCCTGCCGAGATCCGGGCCGAGTACCTGCTCGAACGCCGAGAGCTCGCGGTGGTCGGGCTCGACGGCTCCGCGACCGTCGAGGCCGATGGCGAGACCTTCGAGGTCGGGCAGCAGGACGTGCTGTACCTGCCGCTCGGCACCCGGGACGTGACCCTCGGCGGGGACGGCGTCGTGTACCTCGCCTCCGCGCCCGCGCACCGCCGGACCGCAGCGGCGCTCGCGTCCCGTGACGAGGTCGAGGCAGTGGTCCTCGGCTCGGCCGAGCGCTCCAACCACCGCACGATCCGCAAGTACGTGCACGCTGACGGGATCGCCTCCAACCAGCTCGTGCTGGGCATCACCACGCTGGAGCCGGGCAGCGTGTGGAACACCATGCCGGCGCACGTGCACAGCAGACGCACCGAGGCGTACCTGTACACCGGGCTCGGCGACGACGTGCTGGTGCACCTGATGGGGCGCCCGCAGGCGACGCGTCAGCTCCTGCTGCACGACCGCGACGTCGTCGTGTCGCCGCCCTGGTCGATCCACTGCGGCTCGGCCACGGGTGCCTACACGTTCGTGTGGGCGATGGCCGGCGAGAACGTCGACTACCGCGATGTCGAGGCGATCGACCCCCGCGACCTGCGATGACCCGCCCCGGAGACGAAAGGAACGCGCGATGATTCTCGATCAGTTCAGGCTCGACGGGCGCGTGGCGCTCGTCACCGGCGCCGGACGGGGCCTCGGCCAGGGGTACGCCATGGCGCTCGCCGAGGCGGGTGCCGACGTCGCCCTCCTCGACCGCTCCGGTGCGGCAGAGACGGTTGCGGCAGTGCGGGCGATGGGCCGCCGCGCGCTCGATCTCACCTGCGACCTGTCGACAGCCACACCGGTCGACCTCGCCGGCGTGGTCGACCAGGTGGTGGCCGGCCTCGGTCGGCTCGACGTGCTGGTGAACAACGCCGGGATCATCCGTCGCGGACCTGCCGCCGACTTCTCAGCGGCCGACTGGGACGAGGTCATCCAGATCAACCAGAGCGCGGTCTTCTTCCTCTCCCAGGCAGCGGGTCGGGTGATGATCGCGCAGGGTGGCGGCAAGATCATCAACGTCGCGTCGATGCTGTCCTTCCAGGGCGGTATCACCGTGCCGTCCTACACGGCGTCGAAGCACGCGGTTGTCGGGCTCACCAAGGCACTCGCGAACGAGTGGGCTGTCTCGAACGTCAATGTCAACGCGATCGCGCCCGGCTACATGGCGACGGACAACACCGCTCCGCTGCGCGCCGACGCCGACAGGTCGGCGGCGATCCTCGGCCGGATTCCCGCCGCACGCTGGGGCACGCCCGACGACCTGATGGGCGCGGTGGTGTTCTTGGCATCCGACGCGTCCCGGTACGTCCACGGCGCGGTCCTCGCGGTCGATGGTGGATGGCTGACCCGCTGACGGGGGGCGGCCGCCGTGGGCTCCGGCTGGTACCGAGGCGAGGAGCGAGATGAGCGAGATCCACTCTCCCGATCCGCGGGGTGACGGCGATGCCGTGGCCGCGGAGCCGTTGCGTGAGGACTACGCCCCCTGGGACTTCTGGGAGACCGCATCGAGCGAGAGACGTGCCGACCAGCGCGACCGTATCGCCGCGCTCGTCGCCCGCGGGTTCGCGATAGGTGAGGAGTGCGTGGTGTCTGCGCTGGCCGCGGTGCATCCCGACACATTCGTGCTCGGGGACCGCAGCTACGTCGCGGCCCACGCACACGTGACCGGTGACGTGGTCATCGGCGCCGACTGCTCGGTCAATGTCGGCGTGGCCATCCGGGGGCTGGTGCGAACGGGACGCGCGGTGCGGATCGGTGCCCACACCTCGCTGCTCGGCTTCGACCACGGTTTCACGGACACCGACCTCGAGGTCTTCCGGCAGCCGCTCACCACGACCGGGATCACGATCGGGGACGACGTATGGCTCGGTGCACACGTCGTGGTGGTCGATGGCGTGCGGATCGGATCGCATGCGGTGGTCGGAGCCGGCTCCGTCGTGACAAGAGACGTCGCGGACTGGGCGGTCGTGGCAGGCAACCCGGCGCGGGTGCTACGTGACCGGCGCACCCCCCAGGTCGGTCGCCATGAGGTCCGGGCGTTCGCCGAGCGCGCGCGTCGGGACCTCCCGGCGGTCCTGGACCGTGCCTGGGCAGAAGGTCGATACCACGACGCGCCAGGTACCCCGGCGACCCGTCGCGCGCACGGGGACGCGGTGGAGCTGGCGATGCTGCTCACCGGCGCACCACCCCCCGAGCTCAACCGCTGGGAGCATGTCACGGCGCTCCGGGCCGAGCAGGACCGACGAACGGGTCTGGTCCCCGAGGTCGGCGGCGTGACGGCGGACCACACCGGCGCCCGTGAGCTCCCGGACCACGCCAGCGCGTACCACGTGCTCAGCCTCGGGTACGCGCTCGACCTGCTGGGCTCGTCGTTCGAGCACCCCGTGAGCGCCGTCGACGATCTCGAGCCGGAGCAGCTCATCGCGTTGCTGGATGCCCTGCCCTGGCGAACCAACGCCTGGGGCGCCGGGGCCGTCGTCGACAGCATCGGAACCGCCCTCACCTGGCAGATGCGGGCAGGTCGAGCGATCCGACCTGGCCTGCGTGAGGCGCTTCTGGGCTGGCTCGAGGTGCACCGCGAGCTGGGCAGCGGCCTTTGGGGTGAGTCGACCGACCTCCGCGACGCCGTCAACGGGGCCTACCGACTGATCCGTGGGACCTTCGCGCAGTGGGGCGTGCGAAGCGGGCCGGACCCGGCGCTCGCACGCTCGGTGCTGCGCCGCGCCGAGGAGATCGACTGGGCGACCACCACCGCGTGCGACGCACTCGACGTGGTCTACCTGCTGCGCTGGTCCGGCGCGGACACCCTTGACCGGGCTCACGTGCGTCGCGTTGCGTCAGAGGTGCTCAGGGCGGCGCTCGGAGCATGGGTTCCTGGCGCCGGCGTGCCGTTCGACCTCCGAAGCGAACCGACGCTCCAGGGCACCGAGATGTGGCTCGCCGTCACCTGGTACGCCGCAGACCTGATCGGCCTGGCTGATGCGCTCGGCTATCGACCAGCCGGAGTGCACCGGCCCGAGCCGATGCTGAATCGTGGGTAGAAGGCTCACAGGCATCGCGAAGACGAAGGAGACGAGATGACTGCGCCGGACGCAACCGCGCTGGACCGCTTGGCCCGGTACCACCTGGTGCCGGTCGTGGTGCTCGACGACGCCGCGCGCGCGGACGGCCTGGCCGCAGCCCTGGCCGCCGGGGGGCTGCCGGTCGCCGAGATCACGTTCCGCACGGCCGCTGCCGAGGAGTCGATCCGTGTGATGGCCGCGAGGGGGGACGTGCTCGTCGGGGCAGGCACGGTGCTCACCATCGAGCAGGTCGACCGAGCGGTCGCCGCCGGGGCGGGGTTCGTGGTCTCGCCGGGCTTGTCGCGGGCCGTGGTGGAGCGGTGCGGTGAGCACGGTGTGCCCGTGCTGCCGGGGGTGGTGACCGCGACCGAGGTCCAGGCGGCTCTCGAACTGGGCGTCTCGACGGTGAAGTTCTTCCCCGCGGGCACGTCCGGGGGGGCAAAGGCGATTGCGGCGCTGGCGGCGCCGTTCGGCGGCGTGCGATTCGTGCCGACGGGTGGAGTCGGCCCGGGGAACTTGGCCGAGTACCTTGCGCTGCCTTCGGTCCACGCGGTGGGTGGTTCGTGGATGGTGCCCCGAGACGCGATCGCGGCCGGCAACTGGACGGCCGTGCGTGAGCTCACGACCGAAGCGGTGGCCCTGGCCGCGACGGCGCGGCCGGACAGGTGGACCGAGTGACCTCCGAGCGGTACGACGCTGCGCCCGCGGTGAGCCTGAGGTCGGCCGAGGACTGCCGCTATGACGCGGTGTCCCTGGGTGAGGTCATGGTGCGGCTGGACCCGGGTGAGGGGCGGATCCGGACCGCTCGTTCCTTCCGGGTATGGGAGGGCGGTGGTGAGTACAACGTCACCAGAGGTCTGCGGCGGGCCTTCGGGATGCGGTGTGCGGTGGTGACGGCGCTGGCCGACAACGAGGTCGGACGCCTGGCGGAGGACCTCATTCTGGCCGGGGGCGTGGACACCTCGTTGATCCGGTGGGTCCCGTACGACGGCATCGGGCGGGCGGTGCGTAACGGGCTCAACTTCACCGAGCGTGGTTTTGGCGTGCGGGGCGACGTGGGTGTCTCGGATCGTGGCCACACGGCCGCCTCGCAGTTGAGTCCTGAGGACGTCGACTGGGACCACCTCTTCGGGACGCTCGGCGCGCGGTGGTTTCACACCGGGGGGATCTTCGCCGGGCTCAGTGAGGCGAGCGCGGCCACGACTCTTGCCGCGGTGCGCGCGGCCAAGCGGCACGGCACAGTGGTCTCCTACGACCTCAACTACCGCCCGAGCCTGTGGAAGGGCATCGGTGGGCAGCGCCGAGCGCAGGAGGTCAACAGGCAGATCGCTCCACATGTTGATGTGATGATCGGCAATGAGGAGGACTTCACTGCGAGTCTGGGCTTCGAGGTGGAGGGCGTCAACGAAGCCCTCACGGAACTGGACACCTCGGGGTTCGAGGCGATGATCGACGCCGTCGCGAAGGAGTTCGAGAACTTCGCGGTGATCGCCACCACGCTGCGCACGGTGCGCACTGCGACGGTCAACGACTGGGGTGCGATCGCCTGGTCGCGGGCCGATGGACTGGTTCACGCGACCCACCGGCCGGGCCTGGAGATCCTGGACCGGGTCGGTGGTGGGGACTCCTTCGCCTCCGGCCTGGTTGCGGGACTGCTCGAGGGCCAGGCCCTGTCCACGGCCGTTGAGTGGGGGGCCGCGCACGGCGCGCTGGCGATGACCACGCCCGGCGACACAACGATGGCCACCAGAGCCGAGATCCTCAAGCTCGCCGGTGGTGGCGGAGCCCGCGTCGACCGCTAGACACGATCGACATCCTTCGAGCGAGGGCTCTCGCCCCCACAGATCAGGTGTCAACCAAACCTTCAGCAGTCCCGGACCCTGCGTGCGCTCCGCGTCACCTACGATCGAGGGCGTCGACCGGCATCGCCCGCCGCGCCTCGGGCACCACCGTGCCGGGCTCGACCACAAGGCAGCGCGCACCGCACCGCGTCCCGAGGAGGTCGTTCCGTGGACGCCTGGCTCCTTTCCCTGGCGGGATCTCCCCTCGTCTACCCGGGGATGTTCGCCCTCGCGGTGCTGGATGGCTTCTTCCCGCCGGTGCCGAGTGAGGTCGCCGCGGTCGGG
>Ga0209747_1000726_pt1 | contig 17970 bp, 22 predicted proteins | sample BarGraNGADG00311_FD_184498 | JGI IMG/M metagenome (GOLD analysis project Ga0209747, IMG submission 184498) | Arctic peat soil microbial communities from Barrow, Alaska - Barrow Graham LP Ref core NGADG0011-311 (SPAdes) (version 2) | ecosystem: Environmental > Terrestrial > Soil > Wetlands > Peat...
TCAGAGGCAGGGGTAAGTCCGCATGGCACGTATCGCAGGCGTCAACATCCCGCCGCAGAAGCGGGTCGAGATCGGGCTCACGTACATCTACGGCATCGGCCGGTCCACGTCCAACAAGGTCCTGTCCGTAGTGGGCATCGACCCCAACACCAAGGTCCGCGACCTCACCGAAGAAGAGATCGTGCGGCTGCGCGACGCCATCGCCCGCGACGTCTCGGTCGAGGGCGATCTGCGGCGCGAGCGCTCGCAGAACATCAAGCGGCTCATGGACATCGGCTGCTACAAGGGCATCCGCCACCGTCGTGGCATGCCGGTGAACGGGCAGCGCACTCGTACCAACGCCCGTGCGCGCAAGGGTCCTAAGAGGACGATCAGCGGTAAGCGCAAGAAGTGACCGCGAGAGCAGCCGGAGGAGTAAAGCAGAGTGGCTAAGCCTCAGAGAGCCAAAGGGCGTCAGCGCCGCAGGGTCCGCAAGAACATCGCCGTGGGCCAGGCGCACATCAAGACGTCGTTCAACAACACGCTGGTGACGCTCACCGACAAGGAGGGCAACGTCATCGCGTGGGAGAGCGCCGGATCGGTCGGCTTCAAGGGTTCGCGCAAGAGCACGCCCTTCGCCGCCCAGGTCACGGCCGAGTCCTGTGCCAAGAAGGGCATGGATCACGGCCTTCAGAAGGTAGAGGTCTTCGTGCGCGGGCCGGGCTCGGGCCGCGAGACCGCGGTACGCTCGCTCCAGGCCGCCGGCCTCGAGATCATCAGTGTCAAAGACGTGACGCCGGTACCGCACAACGGGTGCCGTCCGCGTAAGCGTCGCCGGGTCTAGGAAGGTCCACGTGGCGAAAGATACATCACCGCAGTGCAAACAGTGTCGCCGTGAGGCGGTCAAGCTCTTCCTCAAGGGAGAGCGTTGCCTCACCGACAAGTGTGCCGTCGAGCGCCGTATGTACCCCCCGGGGGAGCACGGTCGTGGCCGCATCAAGCAGAGCGAGTACCTCCTCCAGCTGCGCGAGAAGCAGAAGGCAAGACGCTACTACCAGGTGCTCGAGAAGCAGTTTCATCACTACTACGAGGTGGCGAGCCGCAAGCAGGGCATCACCGGCGAGAACCTGCTGTGCCTCCTCGAGATGAGGCTCGACAACGTCGTGTACCGTCTCGGCTTTGGCGCTTCGCGTCGCCAGGCACGGCAGCTGGTGCGCCACGCGCACTTCAGTGTCAACGGCCGCAAGGTCGACATCCCGTCGTATCAGGTCCGTCCCGACGACATCGTCGCCGTGCGGCCCAGCAGCAAGGCGGCCGAAACCGTTCGCGCCGCTACCGACCTTACTTCGTCGGTCGCACCGTGGCTGCTGGTCGACCACGACAACCTCACCGGCAAGGTCCTGCGCGCTCCCGAGCGCGACGAGATCGACGCACCGGTGCAGGAACAGCTCATCGTCGAGCTCTACTCCAAGTAATCCGCTGCAGCAGCTATCCCGCGGCGAAGACTCTACAGGAGGCCCGTTGCTACAGTTTCAGATGCCCAACATTACCCGTGAGCAGCTAGCCGGCAACCGGGCGCGTTTTGAGGTCGAACCGCTCGACCGCGGCTTCGGGCATACGTTCGGCAACGCCCTGCGCCGGGTCTTGCTGTCGTCGCTCGAAGGAGCGGCCGTAGCTTCGGTCAAGATCGAAGGAGCGGCCCACGAGTTCTCCACCATCAAGGGCATGAAGGAAGACGTCACCGACGTCATCCTCAACCTCAAGGGACTCGTCTGTCGGCTGCACGGCGAACTGGGCGAGGTCCAGGTACGTCTGTACAAGGACAAGCCCGGCAAGGTCGTGGCCGCCGATATCGACATCCCGGCCGAGCTCGAGATCCTCAATCCGGACCACCACATCGCGACGCTGTCGGACGGCGGGGCCATCGAGATGATGCTCACCATCCGCCGCGGCACCGGCTACGTGCCCGCGGAGGGCAACAAGACGCCCGAGACGGTCATCGGGGTCATCCCGATCGACTCGATCTTCAGCCCCATCAGGCGCGTCTCGTATCACGTCGAGAGCGCCCGCGTGGGGCAGCGCACCGACTACGACAAGCTGATCCTCGACATCACCACCAACGGCGCCCTGATGCCGGAAGAGGCGCTGCGTCAGGCCGCCGATCTTCTGGTCGACCGGATGTCGATCTTCACCGACCCCGATCGCACGCGTTCGTCCGAGGAATACCCCATCGAGGGTCTCGGCCAGGCGCTCGCGGGCGGCGGCATGGACGACGTGCTCATCGAGGAGTTGGAGCTCGGCGTCCGTTCGTACAACTGCCTCAAGCGCGAGGGCATCCAGACCGTCGGCGACCTGGTCTCCAAGACCGAGGCCGAACTGCTCAACATCCCGAACTTCGGCAAGAAGAGCATCGACGAGGTCAAGGAGAAGCTCACCGAGCGCGAGCTCTCTCTGCGGGGTGACGAGTAACATGCGCCATCAGAATTCAGGTCGCAAGTTCAACATGGCGCCCGACCAGCGCAGGGCGCTGCTCTCGGGTCTGGCCTGTCAGCTTCTCGAGCACGAGAAGATCAAGACCGGCGTGGCGCGCGCCAAAGAAGTGCGCCCCATGGTCGAGGAGGCCATCACGCTGGGCAAGCGCGGCGATCTTCATGCTCGCCGGCAGGCCATCGCCATGCTCCGCAACAAGAAGATCGTGTACAAGCTGTTCAACGACGTGGCCCCGCGCTACGCCGATCGCAGGGGCGGCTACACGCGTATCATCAAGCTCGGGCCGCGCCCCGGCGACGGCAGCGAGCAGGCATACATCGAGCTGGTCTAGCGACAGACTCGCAGACGCGAGACGCGAGACGCGAGGGGCGGGCGGCCGAAGGGCCTCCCGCCCCTCGCGTCGTTCCGGGGTCGGGCGGTCGCCGGCGCCGATGCGGTAGGCTTCGCCCGGTATGACTGCCTCGCCCGCGCCCACGACCGCGCCATTGATCGACATCTCCGGCCTGCATTATCGCTACCCCGGGGCGCGGGCCGACGCCCTCGCCGATCTGGATCTGCAGATCGGCGAGGGCGAGTTCGTCGCGGTGGTGGGCGCAAACGGCTCGGGCAAGTCGACTCTGGCGCGTCTGGCGGGGGGGCTCGACAAGCCGGCCGCCGCACGGCGCGCCTTGGCCTGCGGCCACGATCTGCTCACGGAGGCCGGCCGTCTCGCCGCTCGCCGCGACGTCGGCGTGCTCTTCCAGAACCCCGAGAACCAGCTCGTCGCACAGTGCGTCGAGGACGACGTCGCCTTCGGCCTGGAGAACCTCGGGTGGGCGGCGCCGCAGATCCGCCGGCGAGTGGACGAGATGCTGTCCCGCTTCCGCCTCGAGGACCTTCGTCTGCGCGAGCCGCACCTGCTGTCCGGTGGCCAGAAGCAGCGCACTGCTTTGGCCGGCGTACTCGCCGTCCCGCGCCGCGCGCTCGTGCTCGATGAGCCGACGGCGATGCTCGACCCGGCCGGCAGGCGCGAGGTGCTGGCCGCGGTCGCCGGGCTGCACGCCGAGGGTCTCGCCATCGTGTACGTGACCCAGGAGATGGACGAGGTGGTCGCCGCCGACCGGGTGATCGCCCTGGAGCGGGGGACCGAGGTGTACTCGGGCAGCCCGAGCAGGCTCTTCGCTGACACCGGCCTCGTGCGCCGGCTGCGCCTCGGCCTACCGGCGGCGGGCGAGCTTGCGCTCGCGCTCGCAGAGCGCGGGCGCGGCCCCGTCCGCCTTCCGTTGACGATGGACGAGTTGCTGGCCGGCTTCGCGGGCTCGGCGTGAGACCGGCCGGCCGTGCCGGGTCGCGACCGGGGTCTGGCCCGGTCGAGCCCGGGATGAGCCTCAGCTGCCGAGGCATGTCCTTCAGCTACGAAGTGGGCGGTACACAGTTGCCGGCACTCCGTGGTGTGAGCTTCGAGCTGCCGGCGGGCGGTTCGCTGGCGCTGCTCGGAGCTTCGGGCGCCGGAAAGACCACGTTGCTGCAGGTCCTCCGCGGCCTCGACCGGGCTGACAGTGGCGCCGTGCTGCTCGACGGAGTCGAGCCCGACGCCGCCGCCTACGCCGACCTCCAGCGCGAGGTGGGGCTCGTGTTCCAAGCCGCCGAGCTGCAGCTGTTCGCGGCGACGGCGCGGGAGGATGTCGCCTTTGGCCCGCGCCGTCTGGGCTGGCCGGAGGCCGACGTGACGACCGCCGTCGAGGCCGCCCTCGATCTGGCGGGTCTGCCCGCCGGCGACTTCGGCGAGCGCCACCCCTACAGCCTGTCGGGCGGCGAGCAGCGCCGCCTGGCGCTTGCCGGCGTCCTTGCCATGCGCCCCCGACTGCTGCTGCTCGACGAACCCTTCGTGAACCTCGATCCGGGAACGCGACGCGATCTCGTGGCCGTGCTGGAACGTCTCAAAGCCGCCGGGGTCACTCTTCTGCTGGCGACGCACGACGTGGATCTGGCCTGGTCGCTGTGCGACCAGCGTCTGCTGCTGGCGGACGGCCGCGTAGAGGCTGTCGGCGACTGGGACTTCGCCGGCGCAGGCGGCAGCCTGCTCGCCGCCAACCGGCTGCGCGAGCCCTTCCTGGTGGAGCTGTGGCGGCGTCTGGGGCGCGCTCCCGAGAGCGCGCCACGCACCGCCGCCGAGGCGGCGGAGGCTCTGGCGTGAAGGCCGCCATCGCCCAGTACTACCCCGGCTCCTCGCCGTTGCACCGGCTGGATCCGCGGGCCAAGTTCGTGGCCGTCACAGCGCTCGCCGTGGCTCTGTTCGTGCGCGATTCGTTCTTCGGCCTGGGGGTGTTCGCCGTTGCCGGAGCGCTGGCCTACGGACTCAGCCGGGTCCCGGTACGCTGGTTCTGGCGCGCCTTCAAGCCGCTCCTGTGGCTGGTCGGCCTGACGTTCCTGGCGCAGCTCATCTTCGCCCCCGGCGAGCCCTTCTTCAGCTTCGGCTTCTTCCATGTGTCATGGCGCGGCCTCGAGCTGGCCGCTTTCCTGAGCCTTCGCCTGGTCGTGTTGGTTCTCATGGGGTCGGTGCTCACCTTGACCACGCCGCCGATCGCCCTCACCGACGGCCTGGTATGGCTGGGGCGGCCGCTGCGCCGGCTGCGGGTCCCGACGGACGAGCTGGCCTTGATGGTGACCATCGCGTTGCGCTTCATCCCCACGCTCCTGGTCGAGCTGGACACGATCATGCGCGCTCAGCGCGCCCGCGGCGCCGACTTCCGCTCCGGCGGCCCCGGGGCCCGCGTCCGCGCGCTGGTGCCGGTGCTGGTGCCCCTCTTCGTCCTCAGCTTCCGTCGTGCCGACGACCTGGCCCTGGCCATGGAGGCGCGCTGCTACCGGCCGGGAGTCGTGCGCACGCGCTTGCACCCGTTGTGCGCGGGCTGGGGGGACGCCGTGCTGCTGGTGGCGACGGCTGCGGTCATCGCCCTGGCTCTGCTCGTGTAGGATGCCTGCGTGGTCTCGCACGGCGACAGCGGCGCAGGGGCGGTAGAGTCGGTGGTTCACGCGGCGCGTCCCGTGTGGCGGCTGGACCTCGTGTACGAGGGCACCGCCTTCCACGGCTGGGCGCGCCAGCCTGGGCTGCGTACGGTGGAGGGCGTGCTCGGCGAAGCGCTGGCGAGGATCCTGCGCGAGCCTGTGCGCCTCAACGTCGCCGGGCGCACCGACGCCGGCGTCCACGCGTCGGCACAGGTCGTCTCCTTCGTCTGCTCACGGCACGACCTGCACCCCGAGCGCCTGTGCCACGCGCTCAACGCAGTGCTGCCGCCGGACGTGGCCGTGACCCGGGTCTCGCCGGCGGCCGCCGGATTCGCCGCGCGTGAGGGGCGCTCGCGGACGTACCGTTACCGCCTCTGGCTCTCGCCGGTCAAGCCCGTGCACGAGCGCGCCTACGTCTGGGACGTGCGCGGCGGCGTGGACACCGGGCTCCTGCGGGAGGCCGCGGCACTGCTCCCCGGCAAGCGCGACTTCGCCGCCCTCACGCCGTCGGCGCGCCTGTACCACACCTGCGTGCGGGAGGTCCTTGGAGCGCTGTGGATGCCGTGCGGCGAGGCCGGGGCCGGAGGCGGCGAGGCCGGGGCTGGAGGAGCCAACGGCGTGGCCGCCGGGACGGAGTGGGCCTTTGAGATCACCGCCGGCAGCTTCTTGCACAACATGGTCCGCGTCGCCGTGGGCTCCATGGTGGACGTGGCCCAGGGGCGCATGACGCTGGAGGGGTTCGAGGAGGCCTTGGCCGCGGGGCAGCGCCGGCGCATGGGGCAGACGGCCCCGGCGCGCGGGCTCGAACTGGTCGCGGTGGAGTATTGACGAAGCGCCTGCGGGGGGCGCCGCGGTCCGGCGGCGCGGCGGCTTCTGCCGCGGCGCCTAATTGAGGAAGGCGTGGACGATGCGCTGCTTCTCGGCATCGTCGGGCGGCAGCACGTAGGCGACGCCGCCGACCCAGGCCGGGGCTCCCACCATCACTGCCTTCTTGCCTCCCTTGGCGCGCCATTTGAGGTAGACGAGCTCGAGGATCTGGTTGGTCGTCAGGTCGGTGACCGTGCCGCTCATGAAGCGTCTGCCGATCTCGGGCAGCTTGGTGATGTTGGAGGACCGTGCAAGCTTCTTCTGCAGGGCCTGGACGAACTGCTGCTGGCGCGCCGCGCGGTGGAAGTCGTCGTCCGCCTTGCGGATGCGCACGTACAGCATCCCGTACTTGCCGTCGAAGTGATGCATGCCTTGTTTGAAGACGACGATGCGCCCCTTGCCGCCGGCCTCCGTGGAGATCGTCTTGGGCACGTACATGTCGACGCCGCCCACGGCGTTGACGAGGCGCGGGAAGCCTTGGAAGTTGACGACCATGAGGTGATTGATGGGGATGCCGAGGAACTGCTTCACCGTCTGCATGGCCTGCGAGGGGCCTCCCCAGAACATGGCGGCGTTGATCTTGTCGTAGCCTCGCCCCGGCAGCTCGACGCGCGTGTCGCGTGGGATGGAGAGCTGGTTGATGGTGTGCTTCGCGGGATTGAAGTGCATCAGGAGGATGGTGTCTGAACGCGCCGGTTCGCCGGCCTTGCTGTCCACTCCAAGCAGCAGCAGCGTGGTGCCCTTGCGCCAGATCCAGCCGTCGTCGGGGGTGAGCTGGGCGCGGGTCTTCTTGTCGACTTTGTCGAAGCGGTGGTTGGCCGCGGTGACCGCCCGGTCGAACTTCTTGTAGCCCGGCCAGGCGAGAACGATGACCACGACCGCGGCGACGATCAGAGTCAGGAGCAGGCCCACGGGGACGAACCACCAGCGGAAGCGGCGGCGGCGTCTGGGCGGCCTACCGCCCTTGCCCGCCGCCTTCGTGCCTCTGCCGCCGGCGGCCGACGCCGAGTCGTACCGCTGATACCCCTTGGGTGAGCGCTCGCCCTCGCGCGGTGCACGCTGCCGCGCGGGCCGCGCTCCGGCCAGCTCGTCGTCGATGGAGCTGCGCCTGGCGCGTCCGACCTTGTACGTTCTGTAGGGCTTGCGCCCTTCTCTGTCGTCGTTGCTCTGCATCTCGTAGCGCCGGCTCCTCACGGGCGCAGGCAGCGCCGAAGCCAAGGTGTTCGCGGGGAGCGGGCGTCGGGTGTTCCAGCTGACTACGCCCCAGGGCGGGCGTTTCCTCTAGAGCCGAGTCTATACCATGGTAAGCTGCGAGGCGTCATGAGGCCTGAGCGGACCATCATCGGTGTGGACATCGGCGGCACCAAGGTCGCCGTCGCGTTGCTCCGTGGGCGGCTGCCGGGGCCCGGCGCTCGCTCGCTTGCCGACGTGGAGACGCCGCGGGTGATCGACCGGTTCACGGTCCTCACCGACACGACCTCATCCCAGGCGTGTCTGAGCGGTATCGTCTCGGCCCTGGCGGATCTGCAACACGGGTCCGGCCGCGTGGAGGGGATCGGCGTGGGCGTCGCCTCCATGGTCGAGTTCGCTGCCGGGCGCGCGGTCGACTCGGTGAACCTGCCGCTCAGCGACGTGCCGCTGCGAGAGGTACTGGAGCAGCGCTTCGGCGTACCGGTGGTCATCGACAACGACGCAACCGCGGCCGGCATCGGCGAGCACGCCTTCGGCGCCGGCGTGGGCACGCGCGAGATGCTGATGCTCACTCTCGGCACGGGCGTGGGCGGCGGCATCATCTGCGGCGGCCGCCCGTACCGTGGCTTCAGCGGCGCGGCAGCCGAGCTGGGCCACATCATGATCGACGTGGACGGACCTGAGTGTCCGGCAGACTGCCCCAATCGTGGCTGCCTGGAGGCCTATGTCGCGGGGACGGCACTCGGCGCGGCGGCCGTGGCCCAGGCTCGGGCGAAGCCCGGCTCGGCATTGGGCCGCGCCCTGCGCGGCGGCGCGACGGTCGACAGCCGTCTGCTGACGAAGCTTGCCTTGGAGGGCGACGCCGACGCCGTCGCCGTCCTCGGTCGTGCCGGCGAGTACCTGGGCGCCGGCATCACCACACTGGTCAACGTGTTCAACCCGCAACTGGTCGTGGTCGGCGGCGGCGCCGCGGCCGCCGGGGAACTGCTGCTGGAGCCGGCGCGGCGGGTGGTCGCGGAGCGCGCCCTGCGCACGGCGCGCGACGAGGTGCGCATCGTCCCGGCCGTGCTGGGTCCCGATGCCGGCGTGGTCGGCGCCGCGGCCCTCGCCCTCACGGAGCTTTTCCCCGGGGACGCGGCCGAGGCTGCCGGCGATGCGGCCCACCCTTCTTGACTTCGCCGCGGCGGTATCGCTAAATATGAAGTGAATCCCGCGCGTTTTGCGTTCGCAACGCGCCAACAGGAGGTGACGAGAACCACATGGCCTACAAGATCACTGATGAGTGTCTCGCGTGCGGCGCTTGCGTCGACGAATGCCCCAACGAGGCGATCTCCGAAGACGACCCCATCTACATCATCGACGCGGAGAAGTGCGATGACTGCGCGACCTGCGTCGAGTCCTGCCCCAGCGAGGCGATCGTCCCCGAGTGACGGTGCGCCAGAGCAGCTGAGCCCCACGGTGCCGGGTCCGCAAGGAGCCGGCCCCGTCGCGTCGGAGGGGCGGCGCGCGTGAGCGCGCCGCCCCTCACTCGTTCTCCGGGAGCCCCTCCGCGCCGATCAGCTCGGGTCCGTCCCACGCCAGGCGCCGCGCCATCACGCTGACGGCCTCCGGGTTGGAGTCCACCAGGAGGTAGCCACGGCCGTTGCGCGCCGCCGCCTCGCCGGTGGTGCCGCTGCCGGCGAAGAAGTCCGCCACGAGGTCCCCCGGGTCGGAGTGCACGCGCACGATGCGCTCGAGGATCCTGAGCGGTTTCTGCGTGGGATAGCCCGTCTTCTCCTTGCCGGTGGGGCTGACGATGGTGTTCCACCACACGTCGGTGGGCGTCTTGCCGCGGGCCGCCTTCTCCGGTCCCACCAGCCCGGGGGCCATGTAGGGCACCCGGTCGATATCGTCGTAGCGGTAGACGTAGCGTGTGGGGTCCGCTGCGTACCAGAAGATGGTGTCGTGCTTGGCGGGCCAGCGGCTCTTGGTCCGCCCGCCGTAGTCGTAGGCCCAGACGATCTCGTTCATGAACGAGCGGCGCCCGAAGAGCTCGTCCAGCAGGACCTTGCAGTAGTGTCCCTCGCGCGCGTCGATGTGGAAGAACAGGGAGCCGTCGGGGGTGAGGACGCGCCGCACCTCCTCGAGTCGCGGCGCAAGGAAGCCGAGGTAGTCGTCGAACGCGTCCTGCCAGGCGGCGCTCCCAAGGACCTCCGTCCGGTAGCGCCGCCCCTGGAAGCCGGTGCGGTCGCCGGACTCGTCACGTACGGTGCGCGTGCGTGCGCGTGCCTGTGCGTGCCCGGTGTTGAACGGCGGGTCGAGGTAGACGAGGCGGGCGCAGGCGTCGGGCAGGGTGGAGAGCACCTCGAGGTTGTCGCCGTGGACGATGCGTTTCATGGGCGTCAGTCTACAGCCGCGCGGCGTCCGGACGGCTGTCCTCTTGGGCGACACGCCACGAACCGCTCGCGGTGACGCGTTGCGACTGAGAGAATGTGGCGAAAGACCCCACCCCGGGGAGGCAGCATGACCGACGAGGTCTGGCGCGTGTTCTTCGACAGCTACGCCGCGCAGTACATGGACGAGTCGTTCACGGCCGACAGCGTGCGCGAAGTGGAGTTCCTGGAGGGCGTGCTGGGCGTGCCGGCCGGCGCCGCCATCTTCGATGTGGGCTGCGGCACCGGCCGACACGCCGTCGAGCTCGCCGGTCACGGCTACCGGGTCACGGGGCTCGACCTTTCCGCCGGCATGCTCGCCGAGGCGGCGAAGGCCGCCGCCCACGCCGGCGTCGAGATCGAGCTCATCGAGACCGATGCGACCGCCTTCAGCCTGGAACGCGGCTTCGACGCGGCGGTGTGCCTGTGCGAAGGCGCCTTCACCCTGGTCGGCGCCGACGACCCGTTCGACCACGACCTCGCCATCCTGCGCAACGTGCTGGCGGCCCTGAAGCCGGGCGCTCCGTTCGTGCTGACGGCGAGCAACGGGATGCGGCTTATCCGCGACGCCACGCCGGAGCAGGTGGAGAGGGGCGCCTTCGATCCCCTGACGCTGACCCAGTCGTACGACATGGAGTGGGAGACGCCGGACGGCCCGCACAGCGTGCCGGTACGCGAGCGCGGGTACGTGCCCAGCGAGCTGGCCCTGCTGTGCCGCATGGCGGGCTTCGACGTCGAGCACGTCTGGGGAGGGACGGCCGGCGCCTGGGGGCGCCGGCCGGTCGACCTGGACGAGTGGGAGATCATGGTGGTCGTGAGAAAGCCGGCGGGGTGAGCGCGGCGTCCCCCATCAGCATCAGGCAGGGGAGCGCGGACGACGCGGCGGGCATCGCCGAGGTGCTCAACGAGGTCATCGTCGGGGGGCGCCACAGCCTGCTCGACACACCGTTCAGCGCCGAGGGTGAGCGCCAGTACATCGAGGCTCTGCCGGAGCGTGCCTTCATCCATGTCGCCGAGACCCCGGAGAACGGCATCGTGGCGCTGCAGACCGTGGAACCGTGGTCGGGGTTCTTGACGCACGAGTTCGACCATGTCGCCACCATGGGCACGTGGGTCACCGCGCCTCTGCGCCGGCGAGGCGTCGGCGCGCGGCTGGCGCAGGCTTCGTTCGCCGCCGCACGCGCCATGGGGTACGAGAAGGTGCTCACCGAGCTGCGTGCCGACAACCTCGAGTCGCTCTCGTATCACCTCAGCTTGGGTTTCGCGGTCGTCGGCACCGCGCGCCGGCACGCGCGCCTGCACGGGCGAGACATCGACGTCGTCTTCATCGAACACTTCCTGGAAGGGTGACAGCGTGCTGTACGTCTGCGCCACGCCCATCGGCAACCTGGGGGACGTGACGCCTCGCGTGCTTGAGGCGCTGGGCGCGGCCGAACTGATCGCGGCGGAGGACACGCGCCGCACGCGCAAGCTCCTCAGCCACTTCGACATCCACACGCCCCTCACCAGCCTGTTCCAGCACAACGAGGCGCAGAAGACCGAAGAGGTGCTCCGCCTGCTGCAGGACGGCAAGGATGTGGCTCTGGTCACCGATGCCGGCATGCCCGGCGTGCAGGACCCGGGCATGCGCCTGGTGGTGCGCGCCGTGGCGGAAGGGCTCGACTTCACCGTGCTCCCGGGGGCGTCGGCGGTGCTCACCGGGCTGGTCGCCGCCGGGTTCGAAGGCGACGGCTTCCGCTTTGTGGGCTACCTGCCGCGCCGCGCCCGCGAGCTGGAGGCGAACCTTCACGGCTGGCGCCGCTGCGGCGGGCTCGTGGTGGCCTTCGAGACCGGCCAGCGCCTGCCGCGCAGCCTCGCGGTGCTGGCCGCCGCGCTGCCCGCCGCCCGCGGCGCCGTGTGCCGCGAGCTCACCAAGGTGCACGAGCAGATCGTCCGCGGCGAACTCCTGGAGCTCAGCGAACGCTACCCGGTGCCCGGCCCCGACGCCGGTTTGATCGGCGCGGCGCGCGGCGAGATCACCCTGGTGCTCGACCTCGGCGAGGCGCTCGACGAGGCGGCCGCCGGCCGGCCGCAGGCACGGGCGGCCGCCGGCATGCTGCTCGGCCGCGGTCTCTCGCGGCGTGACGCGGCCGCGGCCCTGCACGTGTGCCTCGGCATGCCGCGCCGCGAGGCCGAGCGCCTGGTGCGCGAGGTGGCGGCCGAGGGCTGAGCGACATGGGGAGGTCTTGCCGGACCGCCGCGCGCGTCTGCTAGACTACCTTCATGGATCTTCTCGGCCTACTAGCCCAGCATCCTCTGCTCCTCGACGGCGGCATGGGCACCGAGCTCATGCGCCGCGGCTTCGCGGCGGGGGAGTGCCCGGAGGAGTGGAACGTGACGCGGCCGGACGACGTGGCCGCCATCCACCGCGCCTATTACGCCGCCGGCTCGGACATCGTGAACACCAACACGTTCGGCGGGTCGAGCCTCAAGCTGGGCGCCTACGGCAAGGCGGAGCGGGCTGCCGAGCTCAACGAGGCGGGCGCGCGTCTCGCGGTCGCGGTGCGCGACCGCGAGTTCACCGGTCGCCTGGTGGCCGGGGACATCGGCCCGTGCGGCCACCTGGTCCCGCCGATGGGCGTCGCCGACCCCGGCGACATCGGCGCCGCCTTCAGGCAGCAGGCGGCGGCGCTCGTCGCCGGCGGGGCGGACCTGCTCAACATCGAGACCATGTTCGACCTCACCGAGGCGCTGCTCGCCGTCGAGGCGGCGGTGTCGGTCGCCGACGGTCGGCCGGTGCTGGCGAGCATGGCCTTCAAGCCGGCCGCCAAGGGCTACCGCACCATGATGGGCGTGGATCCGGCGGCGGCGGTCGCCACGCTGCGCGAGGCCGGCGCCGCCATGGTGGGCTGCAACTGCGAAGTCACCGCCACCGACATGGCCGATCTGGTGCCGCTCCTGGCCGAGCTCAACGACGGCCCCACGATCGCCCAGCCCAACGCCGGGCAGCCGCGCCTTGAGGGCGAGGTCACCGTCTACGACGAGAGCCCGGAGCACTTCGCCGCCGTTGTGGCCGGCTTCCCCTCCCGGGGAGCCGGCATCGTCGGCGGCTGCTGCGGCACCAGCCCGGCGTTCATCTCCGCGCTGGCCGCGGCCCTCGGCCGCTAGCGCCGCCCGCCGCCCGCGCGCCGTCAACGCCGGGCCGCGTTTCGGAACCCTCCGGTTGCGGAGAAGATGCTCCATTACCCTCGGCCCACCACCAATGAAGGAGTCGCCATGCCGGACAGCGTCTACAGAGTGATGGAAGTGATCGGCTCCAGCCCCTCGTCGTGGGAGGAGGCGGGCAGGAACGCCGTCGAGAAGGCCGGCATCCACCGTGAGGACCTGCGCGTCGCCGAGGCGATCGAATTCGACATGAAGATCGACGCCAAGCAGATCGTAGCCTTCCGGACGAAGGTCAAGATCTCGTACAAGTACCACGAGATGGTGTGAGCGCTCGCGGACCGGGGGCCATCGCCGTTCGCCGGAGGCTGTCGTGTGAGACCTCTGAGGCAGCGATCGAACCCTCAGCGGTCTCGTGTGTGCGATAGGCTGATTACATGTCGGCCTGGTCGCCGTTTCGCTATCGTGTCTACCGCTATCTCTGGATCGCCCTGCTGGCGTCGAACATCGGCACGTGGATGCAGGCGGTGGGTGCGGCGTGGCTGATGGTGCATCTCGACGCCTCGCCGGCGGTGGTGGCGCTGGTGCAGACGGCGAGCTCCCTGCCGGTCGTGCTGGTGGGCGTGGCGGCCGGCGCCGTGGCCGACCTCGTCGAGCGCCGGCGACTGCTGCTAATCACCCAGGGGTTCATGGTCGCCGCGGCCGGAGGGCTGGCGGTGCTCACGGCGCTGGACGCCGTCACGCCGCTCTCGCTGCTCGGCTTCACCTTCGCGCTCGGCCTGGGGGCGGCATTCAACTACCCGGCCTGGCAGGCGATCCAGCCGGAGCTGGTGCCCAAGGAAGAGTTCACGCAGGCGGTCACGCTCGGCGGCGCAAACAACAACTTTGGTCGCGCGATCGGCCCGGCCGTGGGCGGCTTGCTCATTGCCGCCGCCGGCCTGTGGCTCGTGTTCGCGCTCAACGCCGTCTCGTTCGGGTTCGTGCTGCTGGTGCTCTGGCGCTGGCGGCGCCCTGTGGAGGAGGATGTCGCACCGCCCGAGCGCTTCGCCGGGGCGGTCCGCGCCGGCGTTCGCTACGCGCTGTTCTCGCACGTGCTGCACGGTGTCCTGGTGCGCTCCTTCGCCTTCGGCGCGGCCAGCGCCGGCCTGGTCGCGCTGCTGCCCGTGTACGCCAAGGAGGTGCTCGGGCTCGGCTCCGGCGGCCTGGGCGCGCTGTATGCGGGGTTCGGCGGCGGGGCCGTCGTGACCGCCGCCGTGATCCCCCGGGTGCGCGAGCGCCTGAGCGCCGACCGGGTGTTCGGGGTCGGCAGCCTGGTGGTCGCCGCCGCTCTCGTGGCTCTGGCCCTCGTCCGCGGGCCGGTGCCGGCGTTCGCGATCAGCGTCGTGGCCGGGGTGGGCTGGCTGTTCTGCCTGTCGACGCTCAACGTGGCTTCGCAGGAGGTGTTGCCCGGCTGGGTACGGGCGCGCGGGCTGGCGTTCTACCTCACGGCGATCTCGGCCGGCATCGCCGCGGGCAGCGCGGCGTGGGGCAGGCTCGCCAACGCCACCGGCGCCCAGGCGACGTACGCCTGGGGCGCCCTCGCCGTCGTCGCCACCTTGGCGCTCGCCCTGCGCTGGCGCTTCGACGCGATCGCTCGCGTGGATCTCTCGCCGGCGCCGATGGCGGCGCCCGAGGGTCGCCTGGTTGGCGACGACACCAGCAGCCCGGCGCTCGTGGTGGTCGCCTACGAGGTGCGGCCGGAGGCCGAGGACGACTTCCTCCGCGCCCTGCGCCTCGTCGGTCGCGTGCGACGCCGCACTGGCGCCATGAGCTGGTCGGTGTACCGCGACGCCGAACGCGCCCACCGCTTCATCGAGACCTTCGTGCTGCCGAGCTGGCACGAGCACATGCGCCAGCACCAGCGCCGCACCGTGACCGATGCTGTGCTGCAGGAGGACGTGCGGCAGTACCTGCGCCCGGGTACCGAACCGACGGCGAAGCACTTCGTCGCGCCGCCGGAGCCGTCGATGCGGCTGTGGATGACCTAGCGGGCGGCCCCCGGCTAGAACTTGACCAGCAGTGCGTCCGTGCCGCTGCCGGCGTTGGCCGTCTCTCCCGCGGCGTAGGCGCCGGCGGGGCTCACCACCACGGCGCGGCAGATGTCGTCGCCGTGCGCCGTGCCGTCCAGGACCTTGTCCCAGTCGCCGGGGCCGACGAACCTGAACAGGTACTTGACGGCGAAGTCGGTGCCGCCAGCGCCGCTCCAGTACTCGTGGCCCCAGCCATCGGCCCCGGCGGCGGGGATCCCGGCGATGAACCCGTGCGTGAAGCCGTTGTTCTCGTCGTGGGTCGCGCCCACCGCCACGGCGCCGCCACGGGGGTCGATGGCGACTTCCTGGGCGGACTCGTCGAACGCTTCACCGTTGCCGATCGTGCGCCACCACTTGGTGGCCCCACTGGTGGCGCCGTACTTCACGAAGAGGATGTCGCCGCCCTCGGACATGCCGTTCCACATCGAGCCGGCGATGATCACCCCGGCCTTCCCCGGGACCCTGCTGACGGCGATCGCGTTCGCCTGCGTCCCGGCCACGATGCCGGTGAACCCCCTGCGCCAGCGCAGGCTCCCGGCGGAGCTGTACTTGATGGTCACCGCGCGCGGCTTGCCGGACGTGCCGTTGCTCTCGCCGGTGACGTAGGAGGTGCCCGAGGGGTCGACGGCGACGCCGAGCGCCTCGTCGGAGCCCGACGGCCCCGCGTAGCGCCTCACCCAGGCCCGGGCGCCACTCTTGCACACCTTGATGGTGACGTGCGGCCCGTGCCGGCGCCGCGCGAGGCGCCGACCACGTAGGCGTTGCCGTACTTGTCGAGAGCCATGCCGGTGACGTAGTCGTCCTGGTGGGCGGGGCCATTGTAGACGTCTTTCCACTTGCGCACGCCGGTGGCGGAATACTTGAGCACGATGATGTTCCGCCCCTTCGCGGAGGCCGGCGGCGCGACGCCGACGGTGCCGGCGACGATCACGTTGCCCGATCCGTCGACCTCTACCTCCGTAGCCCTGGCGCCCGCCGTGCCGGCCAGCGTGTACTTCCTGACCCACTCCCGGTGCACGGTCGCGCCCTCGTCGACGTACTTGACCAGCAGGAGGGTGTTCGCCTCCTCGGTGGTCTTGGTGATGCCGGCGCCGTAGATGGCGCCGGCGGGGCCACGCGCGACGTCCTGGAAGCCGTCGCTGCGGGAGTCCGCGGAGTACTGCGCCGACCAGACGATGGTGCCCAGTGCCGCGCCGGGGGGAGGCGCCGCGAGGGCGGCGGCGAGGGGCGGCAGCAAGACCGCCGCGGCGAGGATGAAGTGAACCAGCGGGACCCGGCTGCGCGCTGACATGACTGCCCCTTGTGCGACATACGATGCGGCTCCCATGAGCATACTGCTGGTCGTGCGGCGGGAGGCGTGGCGGCCGGCGCGGCGACTCGCGACTCGGCCGCACGCAGACCGGGCACATGGTTAGCATGGAGAACCGCCAGATGATGCAGGCCGGCGCCCAACGGACGGCGGCGCCGTTTACGCTGGTCGTTTCGGACGTGCACGGCTACCTGGAGCTGCTCGAGAACGCGCTGCGCAGCTCCGGATTCCGCGAGGGGACCGACCGGCTCGTGTTCGCCGGCGACTTCCTCGACCGCGGCAGCCACGCGCGCCAGTGCCTGGAGCGGCTCGACAAGCTCGGCGCCGAGACGCTGATCGGCAACCACGACCAGGCGATCGCGCTCGGCTACTGGATCGGGGAACAGCAGAAGGCGAGCAAGGTCTTTCGCGAGCCGTTGCTCGAGCGCCTGCGGGTGCGGCGGCTCAACCTGGTGACGAGCGTGGACGGCGTGCTGATTAGCCACGCCGGCCTGACGCGCGCCTTCGCCGCGGACTTCGACGAGCTGGGCCGCGACCCGGTGCGCTTGACGGCGCGACTGAACGACGAGTACCACGCGGCCGTGCGGCGCCAGCTCGAGCACGGCCGCGAGCTGCCTGAGCCGCGGATCCTCGATGAGTGGTCGCCGCAGCGCCTGCGCCCGGACGACGCCGACGTGGGGCCGGGGCGACTGCTCGGCGGGGCCGAGCAGATCGCCGGCCACACTACCGCGGCCGTCTTCCATCGCTGGACCGAGGCCGAGTTCCGCGCCGTGGCCCTGCACGCCATCGACCCCGGTACCTACGGCCTCGGGCCCGGGGACCACCCGCGGCACTACCGGTACGCGGTGATCGACGGCGGCAAGGTGCGCGTGGAGGCGGGAACGATGGATGCGGACGGCGAGTAGGATGGCGGCACTGAGACGGAGACGGCGTCGGCGTCGGCCGGCGCCAGCCCGCCAGTGCGCCCTGGTGTATTGCGTCATAAGTCCATTGACATGATAGCGGTGAGATGCAATGATGAGCCATGGTCGAGACTCACGCTGGGGTGCGGATTCGTGATGGTGATCTGGCGACGCTCGTAAGCTGGACGCGTTCGCCGTCGATCCACGCCGGGGCGGCCTTGCGGGCCCGCATCGTGCTCGCCTGCGCCCGGGGGGAGGGCACCTCGCAGGTCGCCAGACGCCTCGGGGTCTCGCGCCCGACGGTGATCGCTTGGCGAGAGCGCTACCGCGCCGCTGGGCTCGAGGCTCTGCGGGACGCGCCGCGCTCGGGGCGACCGCGGACGGTGGACGAGGCCGAGATCGTCGCTCGCACCCTGGAACCCCCGCCGGCGGCGCTGGGGGTGACCCACTGGTCGAGCCGGCTGCTCGCCGCCGAGCTCGGCCTCGGGGACGCCACGGTCGCCCGCTGCTGGCGACGGTTCGGCTTGCAGCCGTGGCGGCGGGAGACCTTCAAGTTCTCCACCGATCCCGAGCTCGAGGCCAAGGTCCGGGACGTCATCGGCCTCTACCTGGACCCGCCGCAG
>Ga0209747_1000727_pt1 | contig 17953 bp, 22 predicted proteins | sample BarGraNGADG00311_FD_184498 | JGI IMG/M metagenome (GOLD analysis project Ga0209747, IMG submission 184498) | Arctic peat soil microbial communities from Barrow, Alaska - Barrow Graham LP Ref core NGADG0011-311 (SPAdes) (version 2) | ecosystem: Environmental > Terrestrial > Soil > Wetlands > Peat...
ATGAATGATTAAGATTCACCCTGCCAACATCCGATCCGGCTGAATTCTTGATGTCTGCGTAAACCGTCAAATTGGTCAAATCTGTCGCTCTCGAGGAGCTATCCAGAGCTGCCAGATTATGGCTGATGTTCCCAAAGGCCGCAACTATTTTGACAGCATCATTGAATTTTGCAGGATTGGGCACAGCATACAAGTCGTTAAGATGAATGTCGAATATTGGGGTAGAGTTGCGCACCGGTGTTGCCACTATATTATTCAACGCGTTTGGATCTTTACTAGCGTTTTTCCTGGCATCGATTTGTGCATCCAGGAGTCTAGCCTGCTGCGGGCCACTCAGAGTGGATGGCGCATCCTGTATGGTTTTTCCTTCTAAGAAAGAAGTTGCGCTCTTGGTCCAGTCCGGTTGCTCCCCACTGCAAGCCGGACATGTCGCCAATGTAGCATGAGCCGAACTGGATATGAACATAAGTGCGAGAATCAGCAGGATTTCTGAATTTCTCATAATATCTCCTTCTTGAATTTTAAACTCGGGCCAGAGTTCATTTCGTGCCCCTGCCACATTTCCTATCAGGTCCGGACTTATCTTCTTGGCGCTTCAACACGCCAAAAGCCTGATTTCTACGAGCTATACGAGCGGACCTAAGAGGGGATCCGGATTGTGGAAGGAGACAAGACCGCAATCTTTTGTGGTGCATAATTTGCATCGATCGAACAAAGGGTAAGCTTATATTTCAATACGATCTAACATATTTAAAAATTTAGGAGGACAGATAATGACGAAGATTTTACTCTTGCCCATAATACTTGCAGTCTTTCTGGGCACAACGTTGGCATTAGATCTAACTGGTGACTGGAGGGCGAGCACTGGAGAGAATTTCTATATTAGACAGGCCAATAATACTGTCTGGATTTATGGTGAATCGATCCCAACGAATGGGAATTGGACCAGCCTCGCCTATGGCACCTTAGAAGGCAACAAAGTCTCGCTGGACTGGGCCGATGTGCCCAAGGGCAATGCATCTTTGATGGGTACTCTCATGCTAAATGTCACCTCCGATAACGAGCTGCAAGTGATAGATCAGACTGGCGGATGGGGTGGCAAGGAGTGGAAGCAAATCAAGTTAATGAGGATTAGCAGTGGGTTTTGATGATCTGCGGGATCATCGCCTGGCAAAGAGCGAGGGTTGACTAGCGGATCCCAGCTCTAAGCAGTATGTATAACCTGTAATCTCTTCTCTCTTTTTCTATGAGCTTGAAACCACAGGATATTCCGCTGGACCGTTTGCGATAGGTAGCAATTTTCCGGGTTTCGCACACAGCTCGCCTGAATTGCTATCCGAGATGTGACTGCCGCGAAGAGCATATGGCCTCTAGCATCTCTGCTGTCAATCAGCCATATTGTCGGCTTTAATGCTACGGTAGAAAATCGCTTGCCCTGCGATATAATTCTGGCAATGGAACTACAATAATACTGGAGCAATAAAATAGTTGCCCAAGTGCCAGTATCCCGGCACTTGATTGCAAATCACCTAGGCCGTCTTCTGGCCTTCAGCGCTTCCTTTCCAGGACTCTCCGCTGGCGGAAGACGCCTGGTAGTCTCCTGTGGCCATATCTCCGTTCAGATTGAGATTGAGCTTATAGAGTGTGATGGGGCTCACAGTGGTTATGTCCAGTTCGACAGTACCATTCACCAGGACCGCCCCGGATACCGTCACATCGAGGGTGTTATTGCCTTCTCTGATTTTGCCCGCGCCAAAGAGGACGGTTCCGTTCTGGAAGAGGGTCAATGCCAGATCCCTCTGGACGCTGTCGTTCAGTGTGAAGGACCAGCTTCCCGCTAAGGACGTAGCTGCTGGCTGGGACGTCGTCTGGGAAGGCGGCAGTTCCGTTGTTACAGGCGGGGTTGCTTCTTCGCTTGATGTGGTATCTTGCGCAGCGGAAGTCGTATCTTCAGCGGTGTCGGCTGTTGATGCCTCGGCCTGATCTCGGGAGGATTTGGCGCTGTTTGCGCTTCCGCTTAGTGTGCTGGGAACGGTCCAATCCATCGATGTTTTGTTCTCGTTAGCCTTTCTTTGCAGCGCGGGAGTTGCAGCCATTCCAGGTGGTGGGGTGAGAATTGCAACCTCTCCTCCATCTAGCAACTGATCCGCGGTTTGGGTCTGCTGATTTGTCCAATCAGCGCAATAAGCCGTCATCGCCACAAAGGCAATGAAAAGCATTGATGATAGTATTAACATTTTAAATCTCATGACATCTCGACCTTCTTGGAATGGATTTGAAATCCTGATGAATGAATGGATGCGTTTTCTTTGTGAGTTGACCTTATGTTCGCTTTTTCGGCGCCCCATTCGCGATTGCTATGAAATTTATTAGTTGATAAGCTTAATGGTTATACGGCAAACAGCGTTATTTACAAGTTAATTAATATATCTACAAAAATTAAAATTTTGCATTCAGCCGAAATCCGCAAAAATTTGTTTGCCGCCTAACTGATCTTTCCCATAGCGATGCCATGCCCGGGCACAATGCTGGCACTGTAGCTATGATAGTCTCCTGATAGGGATTTCCCGCTCATGGTCAGCGTCAGGCGGAAGAGGGACAGGTCGCTCGAGAGGATGTCCAGGGCCAGTTTATTTCCTGAGACGGTCCCGATTGCCGTGACATTTTGAGATACGCTTTCTACCACGATTAAGCCCCTGCCGAATATGGCATCACTTGATTGGTACATCTCCAGGTCTACGACTCGATCTTTAGTATCCTGCAGATCCAGATGCCATTTGTTAGATGGGCTCAAAAGCCGCGCCTTTGGCTGGGATGGCCCCGGGTTTACAGGCGTATTCTTTCCCATTATCACCGGTGTGGCGACGCCTTTTAGATCCTGCGTGGGATTAAGGGGATCCACTCCGGTAGCATTTTTTATGTTCGGGCTCACTACAGTATTGGAGGCAGTGTCCCCGGGATTCAGAAAATTTCCCGGATCCTGAGCCGTCGCAGAGAACGTCAGGAATATGAGAATCAGCACGCTCGCCAGACTTTTGATATAATTCATTTTTTACCTCCCAAAGACTCTGATAACAATTGATCGCAGCTACCTGGGATTGATGAACATAAACCTGGCGCTTTGCCGGCCTAGGGTGGAGACCGGAACCGATGAGGAATAGAACAAATGAAAAGAAAAAAAAGAAAGAGCAATCCAGGCTGAGAATGACAAAGCTCATTCAGGCTTCGGCCAGCTTTACCTCGATCTTCTCTCCCTTCTTAATGTGCCTCAGAATCCTCTTCGCCATCTCTGAAGATTTTGCGACCCGGATATCTCCTTTGCGGCCCACGGTGGCAGTAAATACCGGCTCATTGCCAAGGCATACCTCCACCGCCTCCCCGGCCATTCCTTCCAGCCAGATGATGATGTGCCTTGCCGTCTCCTCCATCTTGGGTGCGGAAAGGCCAGGGCTGTCTTCCTCCCGGGTCCGGACATCGATATGCATTCCCAGGTTCTTCTCAATCTGGTCGATGTTCTTGCCGGCCTTGCCTATCACTCTTGCCGCCTCATCCTGAGGAACGTGTATAACTGCACTGGAGTCGGTGAGCATCTCCACCTTGAAGGGCCCCCGGACATGATGGGCTATCTCCTTCTCGATCTCGCGACTTGCCAGCTTCCAGGAAGGCTTCTTGCTCTCCTTTAATACGGGCATGACCACGATCTCTTCTCCGTAGGTGTACATCTCGTACTCGGCAAGTCCTGTCTCGAAGTCCTTGACTACAATAACCGGCCGGGCCAGGTCCGCTTCTACCATGCCCGATGGGACCTTGACCACAAATTCTACATCCAGAACTTTGGTGACCTCTCCCTTTTCGATGAAGACTACGGTATCCACAACCTGCGGTATCATGCCCATATCGACCCTTCCCAGGAGCCTCTGCAGGGAATCGATGGCCTTGTTGGCGTGCACCACACCGATCATGCCCACACCTGCGAGACGCATGTCCGCGAAGACCTGGAAGTCGCGCGTCTTTCTGACCTCATCGTAGATGGTATAATCCGGTCTGACCAGCAGCAGAATGTCCGCTGAAGCTTCCATGCTGCCCTCCAGAGGTCCGTACTGGGTAATCTCGGGAGGAACCTGCAGATCGCGAGGCGATTCCAGGGTCTTGACCACGTAGTTGCAGCTCAGAAGGTACTCGGCAACACCCGCCGCAAACGTCGACTTGCCCGAACCCGGCGGGCCGGCGATGAGAATTCCCCTCTGGCTCTCCTTGAGTCGCGTCTTGAGCATCGCGTTATGCCGGTAAGAATCAAAGCTTACCTTGGCCACAGGCCTGACTGCGGTTATCTCCAGACCATCGGAGAACGGGGGTTTGGCTATGGCAATTCTCATGGGCCCGATCTGAATTATAGCCGCACCAATCTTCTCCATCTCGATATATCCTTCCGGATCCGCCTTTGCTCGCTCGTAGATCTCCCGGGAGAGGTCCCTCAGCTCCCTCTCAGGCAGAGGTCGCTCGCCCACTCTTACCAGGGTGAAGTCACCCACGCGGCCGCGTTTGGCCATAGGCAAAGCATTCTCCTTGAGGTGAACGGAGAGCGTATCCTCTGTGAAGTACTTCTCCAGCGAGAGGGGCTTGATCGCCTCACGTTGCGGGCGAACATACTCTACGTCCAGCCCCATGGCCTCAGCTACGCGGGACTGAACCTGATCGCTGGTAAGAAAAGATGCCCCTAATTCGAGGGCTACATCCCGGATCATGGCATCTATCTCACCACCGCCTGCGAGCTTGATCTGGTCCAGGTTCGGCCTTATGCCCACATATTCCAGCTCGATCTTACCCATCTTGGCAAGCTCTGAGAGCTTTCTTAATTCCTCCAATCCTCTTAAGCCAATTTCTCGCCCGTGGTTGGCCTGTGCTTCCAGCTCCGCAACCACTGCTTCGGGCACAACGATCCTACGGCCCTGGAGCTCTCCTGATTTGATCCTGGCAGAGACCCTGCCGTCTATTACCACACTGGTATCTGGCACTAACGGTTGCGCCATTGTCAAAAACATCCTTTAATTATCAATTATCTGCTAAATCTAAAATAAAGCTAGAGATATACTATATCCATCTTTCGCTTTTTAGCAATCCATTCCAGCACGTAGTCGATATCCAATTGCCTTCTGGTATGGAGGCTGGCCTTCACCACCAGGATAGGACAGGTCGACATAGCTTCAGATATCTTTTTAGAGGCTTCTGCCCCAAATCCTGGATCCAACCGCCTCACTACGCAGAGCTTGATATCGCTACATGCAAATCCTTCATCCGTTTTATGCCCAAATTCGATGCAAACATTTCCTGGGTTGGACAACATGCGAAAGGCCACGCTGTAGCTGGCAAATTTGCTTCTGTCGTAGAGCTTTCGCTCATTGAAGGCAGGCCGGAGGTCCTCTTCCATTATAGCCCTGCCCAAATTCACCAGTTCCTCTTGAGCCGCGCATGAATATTGGGGGCAGCCGGCGAGTTTTATTGCCGTGAGATTCTTGAGAGATACATCTTTCGCATGGCAATGTGCGCTGTTTTCCACCACACAGAACTCTTTGCTCAAAGGAAAAGATGAAGATGCATAATTATCACAGCCTTTGCACTTCAATCCAATGACCACTTCCTTGTCCAGGAAAGGCGCGATGCCCTCTAAGATTGCCAGCACTTCTGCGACGCGAAAGTCCGCGCAATCCCCCAGGATTCTCCTGGCATCTCGGACCGCAATGAGTATTTCGTTCTTGTTATCCATAGGCTGCCCTTCAATACCGAGTTCTTGCATCGGCGGCATGTTCCATACAAAAGATGGGCATCATACATAAAAACTTGCCGCGGCTCCGAAAAAGCTATATTTACTCGTCTCTTTTCCGCAGGGGTTGAGGAGATCAGCCCGCAAATATAGGAGGTCAGCCCTTGAAGGAAATACGCTTACACGGTCGTGGCGGTCAGGGATCGGTCACGGCGGCCGAGATGATAGCCGTTGCGGCTTTTGAGGACAAGAGGTTCTCCCAGGCGTTTCCGGCCTTTGGAGTAGAACGCAGAGGTGCGCCGGTAATGGCCTTTGCCAGAATTGCCGATAAACCCATTAGAATCAGAAGCCAGATATATGAACCGGATTACGTCATTGTGCAGGATGTCACCCTGCTTGATGTGGTCAATGTGGCCAGCGGACTTAAATCGGACGGCAAGATAATAATAAACACCGATCGGTCCCGAGATATGCTCAACCTCGATACAAAGGCCGAGATAATCACCATCGACGCCACCAAGATCGCCATGGAGATCCTGGGAAGGCCTATCGTCAACACCACCATGCTTGGTGCATTTTGTGGAGCCAGCAAAGAGATAGGCCTGGAGAGCCTGAACAAGGCCATCTCCGATCGCTTCAAGGGAGAGCTTGGCAGAAAGAACCTGCTCGCCATTAAAACGGCCTACGAGAGGGTTTCTTAATGGAGATAAAAGCAGGGAGTTTGGTAGATCCGTGCAGCACCCGTAAAACGTTGACCGGTGCCTGGCGGACCTTCGTGCCCGTCGTCGATCAAGAAAAGTGCATAAAATGCAGCCTCTGCGAGATCTATTGCCCCGAGGGCTGCATTCACCAGGAAGAGGGACTATTTGTGCCCGACCTGGATTACTGCAAAGGCTGCAGCGTGTGCGCCCATGAGTGCCCACGCATGTGCATCACAATGGTCCTGGAGGAGAAGTGATGAGCAAAGGAAACGATTCTCGTAAGCACCAGAATACTGCCAATATGAAAGTGGTGGAGGGCTCTTATGCTGTGGCCCACGCAGTTATGTGCTGTCGGCCGGATGTGATCTCAGCCTATCCCATAACGCCCCAGACCCATATCGTGGAGAACCTCTCACAGCTGGTGGCTGATGGTGAGCTTGATAGTGAATTCTTGACCGTTGATTCCGAGTTCTCAGCCCTGTCCGTTTTAATCGGCTCCAGCGCCTGCGGTGCCAGAACCTACTCTTCAACCACCAGCCAGGGTCTGGCCCTGATGTATGAGGTTCTTTACAACGTCTCCGGCATGAGGCTGCCTATAGTCATGAACGTGGCCAACCGAGCCTTGGGCGCTCCGCTGAACATCTGGAATGATCAGCAGGATTCCGTAGGAGCCCGCGATGTGGGATGGCTGCAAATCTATGTGGAGGATGTGCAGGAAGCGATGGATGCCACACTTCAGGCCTATAAGATCGCTGAGGACGCCGAGATTCGGACCCCCATCATGGTATGCATGGATGGTTTCATCCTGACACACGTTTACGAGCCGGTTGAACTTCTGGACAAGGAACTGGCCAAGGAATTCCTGCCAGCATTCAAGCCGGCTGGTATCCTGGACCCTGCCCACCCCAAGACCTTCGGAGCCTTCGCCGATCCCTCCACCTACACCGAGTTCCGCTATCAGCAGTTCGAGGCTCAGCAAAAGGCGCTTGAGAAGATCGAGCTGGTGGCGAGAGAGTTCGAGGAGACATTTGGAAGAAATTATGGTGGGCTTATCGATAGCTATCACGCAGATGATGCCGAGGTGGTATTGGTTACCATGGGCTCAGTCATCGGGACCATCAAGGACGCCATAGATGCCATGCGGTCTGAAGGCAAACGAGTGGGCCTGATCAAGGTCAGAAGCTACAGGCCGTTCCCGATTTTGGCCCTGCGCAAGGCCTTGAAAGATGCAAGTGCAATCGCAGTTATCGAGAAGGATGTATCCATAGGCAACGAAGCAGGTCTCGTGACTGATCTGAAGGCGGCCTTCTATAACAGCAGTATTCGCATTCCAATCATCGGCTTTACGGCAGGCCTGGGTGGTCGCGACATCACGATCAAAGATATCAGGAAGATCGTGGAGAAGGCTGAGGCGGCCCGCAAGGGAATAAAATCCGAGTTCGAGTTCCTCAATTTGAGAGAGGAGATTCTTTAGGAGGCTCAAGAAAATGGAAAAATCTTTGCTGGCACCAGGGCACAGGGCTTGCGCAGGATGCGCTATGCCCACCACCATCAGGCTCGTTCTGGATGCAGCCGGACCAAACACAATCGTGGTCTCGCCCACGAGCTGCCTGGAGGTTACCACTACGCCCTTCCCGGAGAGCGCCTGGTGTGTTCCCTGGATTCACTCCTTATTCGAGAATGCCGCCGCAGTGGCCTCTGGCGTTGAGGTCATGCTCAAACGCCGGCACCTGGATACCAACCTGGTGATAATAGGGGGAGACGGAAGCACCTTTGATATCGGCATGGGCTCCAACTCGGGAATGTTCGAGCGCGGCCACAAGATGCTCTATGTCTGCTATGACAACGAGGCCTACATGAACACCGGAGTGCAGCGCAGCGGCTCCACGCCTTTCTGCGTGCATACAACTACAACGCCCGCCGGAACCCAATCACTGGGAAACCCGCGGCCCAAGAAGGATATGCCTGCCATCGCTCTGGCCCATAGAGTGCCTTATGTGGCAACGGCATCGGTGGCCTATCCAGTGGACTTAAGGCGAAAGGTTAAGGCAGCTCTGCAGGTAAACGGGCCGTCTTACATTCAGGTCAACGCGCCCTGCATCACCGGCTGGACCTTTGAAGCCGGCTATATGATTGAGCTGGCACGCCTGGCTGTGGAGACGGGGCTTTGGCCTCTCACAGAATATGTCAATGGAGAGCTGGTTGGCGTAAAGAAAGTTCGCCGACCAAAGCCGGTAGAAGAGTATCTCAAGGCCCAGGGCCGCTACAAGCACCTCTTCAAGAAGACTGACGGCGCGGATATGGTAAAGCAGATTCAGGCCATAGCGGATGCGAATATCGCCAAGTTCAAGCTGGTTGACTAGACATGTATGTAGGCCGAATCGCGGTAGTAGGCCGGGCCAGGGGGAGGAGTTTTGTCGCCTACAGAGTCTCCTCCCGTTCTTTTCCTAATCGTCTGGCCGAAGTGCGCAAAAAAAGCATACTCGTCTCGCCAAGAGACCCGGCTGACCTGGCTCGGAACCCATACATCGCCTACAACTGCATACGCGTCGCTGATGATGTGGCAGTTGTAGCGAATGGCACGCAAGCGGACATGATCCTGGAGAGGATCGTGGACGGACAAAAGCCTGGTGACGCCATCGCCTTAAGTCTGGTGGCTTACGGCTATGAAAGGGACGAACTGGACACTCCGCGTATAGCTGGGGCTGTGAGCCGGGAAAAATGCTGGCTCGGGATTGCCAAGAGGGATGAGTTTCGAGTCAAAGAGTTCACGCTTGCAGAGACCCAAGCCTTTCTGGTTGCAACCTATGAGAAGACGGACTTCGTTGCCATTTCCTTTGACGGCAAGAATGCGGGCGAGATTGCTCAAAAAGCCTATGATCTACCCTTCGAGAGGCCTATCTGTGCCGCATCAGCCATGGCTGGGGACAATGCGCAAGGAAATGGATTTGATCTGGCTGTTTATAACCCGATGTAGAGGTATGTTATGGAGATCAATGGTGTTCAGATAGACGACACCTTTGCCGAAGCATTTCCCATAAAGATGGCAAGGGTGCAAATCACCGCTGTAACGGAGCGATGGGCTTTGGAGGCGGCGCGCGAAGCAACTGGATTTGGGACGTCCGTCATAGGATGCTCGGCAGAGGCTGGCATTGAGTGCATTTTAGGCGGAAGCGAGACCGTCGATGGCAGGCCGGGGGTCAATATCCTGATATGCAACATGGGCTACAAGAACCTGGAGAACTCACTGCTCTTTCGCCTGGGCCAGTGCGTCCTCACTGCGCCCACCGCTGCAGCCTTCAGCGGCATGACTGGGGCGGAAAAGCAGTTTGATACCGGCAAAAAGCTGAGTTTCTTTGGAGATGGCTACCAGAAGCAGGCCGAAATGTTCGGACGGAACATCTGGAATATACCATTGATGTCCGGGGACTTCATCGTCGAACAGAACTTCGGAGCCATCGAAGGAATCGCGGGCGGCAATTTTCTCATCCTGGGCCAGAACCAGATGGCAGCTCTGACCGCGGCCGAAGCGGCAGTTGACGCCATTCGTAAGCTTGAGGGCACCATTACTCCTTTCCCGGGCGGCATTGTATCCAGCGGCTCTAAAGTAGGCTCCAAGTACAAGTTCCTCAAGGCCTCCACCAACACAGCCTTCTGCCCATCGCTGCGATCGGACAATGTATGCACGCTGGCTGAGAATGTCACCAGCGTCTATGAGATCGTAATCAACGGCGTGAGCCAGGAAGCAATTCAGGCCTCCATGAAAGCAGGCATCCATGCAGCATGCCATGTGCCGGGAGTTCTGAAGATAACTGCGGCCAATTACGAAGGAAAACTGGGCATTCATCAATTTCCGTTGCACAGGGTACTTGAGTAAAGCCCCGGACGCATTCTTTTTTGTAAGGAGATAAGATTTTGGCATTGACAGAAGTTGTTGTTAATACCCGCGATAAGATAAAATCCTGGCTCACAGAGGAAGGCCTATTCAAAGAAGAGGTCCCGGGGGAGAATCTGGACTTTCAGATAGCTGCAGAGTTTCCTGTCTCGTCTGGCAGACATCTTAGCATTATCCAACCCCGGGATCATGAAGACATGATTGTAGTGTTCAGCAGGATAATGCTAGCGGATGTGCATCAAAAGGCATTTTCAGCCCTGCCGCCTAAGGAAAGAGAGCACCTTCTCTGGCAAATGCGCTACGACCTTCTTTTTCAGGAGTCGAGCTTTGAGATCGAGCCGGCAGGTTTGGAAATGCGAAGCATTCGTTTCACCCGCGAGATCTACTATGATGGGTTGACCAAGAACAAGTTAATGGAAGCCGTGAGGGAAAACTTCAAATGCGAGCTTTATATCGTCTGGAAGTTCCAGGAGATCTTTGGTGAGGGCCCGGCAAATAAAGTCTCAAAGCCGCCTGAGCCTATGTACGGCTGAAATTTCAGAACAAAAAAAAATGTGATTCAGGCCTTGAAGATATTCCAGCCAGGAACATTCCCCTGAAGGGCTGTCGCTCATTGCTCAAGAAATCTCGTAGATCACCGTCACGCTGGCCGATACCTCCAACTGACCTGGTTGGATCGGCGTGCTAATATCGGCAAATAGTGCGTTCTTCGCAGTCGGTCCTGTGTACCCGTAGCCTTCGGTTATCTCCAGAACGCGGCCCAGCTTCACGCCCGCCGCTTTAGCCGCCACTTCCGCCTGTCTGCGCGCGTCCTCGATGGCCAGAGTCATGGCCCCATCGTTTTGAGGACGGGGGTCTCTCAGGTCGAAGCTGACCTGTTGAATGCTGTTTGAGCCAGCGGATACTGCCGCATCCAGAACCCTGCCCACTTCAGTCGTGTTGTTCAACTTAACCGTGACCTGGTTGGTGGCCAGGAAGACTGGAGCTTTCTGCTTCTCGTTGGCCATCTTGGGCTGATCCTGAGGCATAGTCGTCAGGCTGAAGCTGCTGGTCTGGATGTTATTCTCTGCAATTCCCGCCCCTTTTAGGGCATTGATGGTCTTATTCATCAATCCGGCATTTTCCCGAACGGCTCCTGCAGCGCTGGCGTTCTGCGTCTCCACTCCCAGCACGATTGTCGCCATATCAGGAGACGCTGTCACCTTGCCGTCACCCTGTACGGTCAGTTTGGACGCATTATTCTCAGTGGCAGCTGTGGCATTTGGAACTGCCAGAAAAAGTAGCATCATCAAACCCAGAAACACAATGCTTGAATTTTTCATAATAAACCTCATCATGATATCATCCCTAATGCCTTATCAGGTTTTCTTGAGATCACGTCGAATAGCCATCTCTCCGAAGATGATAGAATATGATAGAAGATAAAAATAATGGACGATCAAAAAAATAGCTTTGCCGGCCTATACTATGAACTCGTAGGTTACTATCACGCCCGAGGTAACATCTATCATATTCATTTGGCCGGAGCCGCCGGGACTCGCCGCTTCAACACCTGGATAGCCGTAATCTGAGATGTCCAATACCTTTCCCAGGCTGCCGCCGGCTTCGTTTGCGACCTGTGCCGCGTTCTCCCTGGCATTTGCCATAGCTTTTTGGCGAGCTTCGGCCATAGCCTTACTGGTATCGCTCAGACTATATGCGGCTACATATGCCTCAGCCCCTGTCGACCTGGCTGCATTCAGCACCTGGTTTATACTGGACTCATCGGTGGTATTTAGCCGGACTACAGTCGACCTCTCCAGAGAGGAGACTTTTTGCGCATTATTCTCGCATACGGTGGTATTGTTCACTCTCTTGCAGACCTTGCTGCTGGACTGAAAACTTGTAATCCCGCTGGATTGGCCGGGTAATATGTCAGCATCCTTAACTCCTGCTTTCTTCAGGACATTCAGCAAATTGTCTATCTTCGTTTGGACCTCGGCCCGGGCCTCGGTCATGTTTTCATTATTGCTCTCCACCGAGACGGAAACCATAGCGGCATCTGCAGGAACAGTCACAGTTCCCTCGCCCACCATTGTTATGGTATGCTCCTCACCCTGTACAACTGCAAAGAGACCGGCAGAGATCATAATGCAGAATATTATAACCAACCACTTCATGTAATCCCCGTTAAACAAATAGCGTCCAAAGATATAAAAGCCTGCGGTTGAGTGAAGGGAACCCCAAATTCCAATCTGCCAGAGTCCAAAGTTCTGCATTCTGTCGTGGACCCGGGCCGCGAGCTAAAAAGCCCGAACCTCTGGGAAGGGCCCGCGCCTCGCTTCGACCATCATCTTTAATTTCGGTATTCACATGCTTCTCGCCATGAGCAGGATAGGAAAGTCGATCAGGCTGGAACGCATCCTGGATCGCAAGACTCACAGAACGGTAATAGTTCCCATGGATCACGGCATCTCGGTAGGCCCTATTGCCGGGCTGATTGATATGCCAGCTACAGTGGACAAGGTGGCCGAAGGCGGCGCCAATGCCGTTTTGGGGCACATGGGCTTGCCGTTGCATGGTCATCGGGGCTATGGGCGTGATGTTGGACTGATCATTCATCTCTCTGCATCCAGCTCTCTTGGTCCCGACCCCAATCACAAGGTTCTGGTGACCGATGTAGAGGATGCCATCAGAGTAGGGGCAGACGCGGTAAGCATTCACGTCAACGTCGGGGCTGATGACGAAGCGGAAATGCTACACGATTTGGGTAGAGTTGCACGCACCTGCGACTTATGGGGCATGCCTCTTATCGCCATGATGTATCCTCGCGGACCCAAGGTTCGCTCCGAGCACAACGTGGAGTACGTCAAGCTAGCCGCTCGCATTGGCTCAGAGCTGGGCGCGGACATAGTTAAGACCAACTACACAGGCTCTCCTGAAACCTTTCAGGAAGTTGTAAAGGGCTGCAGCGTGCCTATAATCATTGCCGGCGGGCCCAAGATGGACACAGAGAGGGATTTATTGCAGATGGTATATGATGCCATAAAGGTCGGCGGAGCAGGTGTGGCCTTCGGCCGAAATATCTTCCAGGCTGAGAACCCCACGTTATTGGTCCGGAGGCTGAGCAAAGTCGTTCACTGCGGCTACACTCCCGAAGAGGCAGAGAAGGTCGTCCTCTAAGCGATCTTCATCTTTTATTTGAGTATCCTTACTGGATAGATCACGCTCTAACAGATAGTCGACCGTAAGCTATATCCACTTATTCGAATACATTTGGATGCATGAAGACCATCGTCCTGCTTCTACTGGCCATTTCCCTGGTGACCGTTCTGCCCGCCATGAGCCAGGATGCCAAATACTGGCTTGCCCAGACGCAAAGCGATTACAATAACGGCACTTATTTACTGGCCCTTGATGATATCGATGAATATCTGAATATCAACTCCAGCGATCTATGGGCCTGGAACTTCAAGGCCAACCTCCTTATAAAGATGAAACGATACAGCGACGCAGTGGATAGCTTTGACCAGATCATCAAGCTCGATAGCTCCAATGCTCAAGCCTACAATGATCGTGCCCTTATCCTATCCGGGAGTATGAGGCAGGATGAAGAGGCTTTGAATTCCTTGGATGCGGCTCTTCAGATCGACTCCCGTAATGCCAACACCTGGTTCAACAAAGGCATGGTTCTGGAAAAGCTGAAGAGGTACAGCGAGGCTCTGGAAGCCTACGGCAAGGCTACGACTCTGAACCCGTCTCTTGACAGGGCATGGTACCGCCAGGGCCATGTTCTCATGTTGACCGGGAGCTACGAGGCATCGGTGCCGTCTCTGGAAAAGGCGACGAAGCTCAACCCAAAAAACTCTGACGCTCTGGACGATATGGGGTTGGTCCAAGCGAAGCTGAATAGCGCAGATACAAAACCAAACAGCGTTGAGAACGCAACTTTGCCGGATCCTTCCAACAAGGATTTCCAAGAGACGACAAATATGGCTGTTGAGGCAAAGGGTACGGTTCCGGAGAAAACTATAGAGTTTCCCGTGGAATAAGCGACGGTCCAATGACGCCCCATAATTTTTATTAATACTAAAATAGTAATGGAAGAGTCGTCTTAAAGAAACTGCGCCATATGGGATTTCCATATGGCTGGCCTTTCTCTCTCTAATAACCTGTGTAATACGTCCCGGACGATCGTCCATGATATCGTCCATAAACTACTCCGTAATTCTGTCCATTCAGCAAATCTGAAATCTCTTTTTGAATCATTTCGTTTAAGCTTTCCGAATTATAAGCTCCGTTCAGATCAAAATAGGTATAATTTCCTTTTACCAATACATCTTTGCCGATGTAATAACTCCTCAGGTCTTCCATAAGGTAGACGTATGTCGACCTATAGAGGCCGGATGCATCCACTCCATCGAGGTTAACCATGTCTCTGCCAATTACAATGCTCGAAGGTGAAAGTACATTTGTGATTGTGCCTTTCATATCAAAGCTTGAATTCGTCATCTTCGTATCGAATCCTGCCGATATTAGAACCTCGGTTAAGATCAGTGCCATTAATATTAAAATAAGACCTTTCGTCAAGATAAAGCCTCCATTATAGATATCCTACCGGCTTTAAGAAATAGTTTTGGGTAGTGATACCAGTCTTGGCATCTGGAGCCTCGAATTGGATCGTTTGGAAAATCAGACTGAGACCCACATATTCTTATAGGTTTAAGGAGTAATATTAGTAATAGGTGAACTAAACAATGATAAAGAAACTTATTAAATTAGTGATCGGCATGATGGCCATCTCGTGGTTTGCAAAAAAGATGCACCATCATTGCGGCTGCCATGATGAGAAACATAAGGAAACAATGTCTTCCAAACTAAAGCATTACATGGACAAATAGAGCGCGTCGGGGGCGACGAAACATGAACATCTCGCTCTTCAAGAGATTATTTGCTTCTCGTCCCTGCCATTTGATGCAGCTAATATATTTTCAAATTTATCTAGATTATCACGAAGAACTGTAATCAGTAACTCGCTTAATGACTTATGACAATTTCCTGAGGTTATAGCTATTTGGATCGCAAATTATAAATTTGAATCTTACGTAATTACGTTTTAGTTGATGATTGGTGGATTGATGTTAATCCGCCCTCCAAGGTGATTTAAGTGGAAACTGATGAAGAGATCGAAAAAATGGAGCTGATAGATCTGGATAAACGAAGGCAGGCCCTGGCAGATTACCTTAAGATAGACCCCAAAGAGATAACTGCCTGCTCATCTCGCATCAACGATGTGACGACTTTCCAGGCGAAAAATATGCTCTATCTGGTGGGCACAGAGGAAGAGGTAGATGCGGGCATTCGCGGATGCTTCGAGCACAACCTAGGAGATCTCGACACGGTTTTCATCGGCCAGACGGCAAAGCTATCGGCTGGAGATGCTTCAATGGTCGACAGGCTCTGCGAGATATTGGATGAGGATTTGGAGACCGATATCCTCAATGAGGCTCTTTTGGGCATAGTAAAAAAGTGCGGCGACCTGGAGAGCTTGATTGATGCAGCAGTTGCAGAGGTTGACAGAGGCCAGTTTCTGGCCGAAGACGGCGAGGAGAAACCCTTCGGAGACTACCTAATTTACAGGTTCCGAGAAGGGCAGTGCTCGGACTTCGATTATTGAGTGAATTATGGAAATGTCGAGGAAAACAAGTTGGGAATCTTTCCCTGGGCATACTTGTGCTCAGGAAAACTCCCTTTAGTAGACACAGTTCTAATTCGTGGCCTTTACAACAATAGTATTGGCTACGCGGTCGCCCAATCTCTGTTTCTTATCAGAGCGCCAGATCAATATTGCTCCAATTAAGTAGCCGATAAAGCCGTCAACTATGCGGAGGATATTTCTTGTAAAAGCCTGGTTCATGTCTATGGGCTTGCCATCTTCTCGGACGACCTTTATCTTGGTGATCATCTTGCCGATGGTCTGGCCTCTTGATCCTTCAAGGTAAGTGTAGTAGCCTATGTAGAAGATGAAGTAGAATAACCCCCATGACCATGGCGCAGTTCCTCGTTCCATCATGCCAGCTCCAAGGATTGTTCCGAGAGCTCCAAATATGATGCCGATGATTATGCCATCAATCAGCAGCGATACAAACCTTATGCCGATTCCCTGGTATGCCATATGCTCAGGATTCGCCAATTCCATCTGATCTAGGTCTGCCATTGATCTCCCCCCAATTAATACATCTATAATAATTATATTTGAACATTCAATAAACGGGAGGATGTTTTGCAATGTATATCCTCGCGTTTCCTTTCGAGACTGTATGAATTAATTTATGTTCATTACTATTTAGACCTTTCGAAGTCAAAGAACTCTGGGGGTGACATAATTACTTTCAAACTCAAGCCACCCCGATCAATCATTAATCATCCACACTGCATGGGAGACCTAACCACCAGGCCGATGATCTTAGTATCCGCATACCAGACAACCACCTGAAAATGGTCTGGATCACTGAATGCATTCTGTACCAGGTTTAGAGTCGAATCCGTTGGTTGAGACGAGGATCGCCAGCATCCGTTGACATATAGCCATAAAGTCCTCTCTCCAGGGGAGATCAATTCCGCCCAATACAGAGTCGCGATACCATGTGGTACCCCGGCGGCGGTATTCATGCAAGGCATAGTCCCTGCCTGGCTGATAGGAGCTGTTGCAAAGTCATCTGCGGATACGACTTCATCCGATGCGGTACAAGCACATGCAAGCGCTAACATGGCCAGAAGAACTCCTGACAGAATTGCTTTATTTAACATCTATTCGGTCACCGCCGCATAATAAATTTGATTTGAATATCATAAGTATTAAAAGTATAAATATCTTTCTTAAGTATAGCTTGTAGGATATTGCTAATTCCAAAAAAGATGCATCATAGCATGACTCCAGTATTATGCGGGAATAAGATCTGTTGATATACACTCAAAGAAAGGGTGGTAGAACCTCACAAATCCAGCCGGAACTCTTGCGGCCACAGCCCCCTTTCTTCATGGCGAGCCTCCAAGATATGAGCTTCCGAGATATGAGCTTCCGAGATATGAGCTTCCGAGATATGGGCTTCCTCAAATCGATTCCGGATCATTTCCTCCACCTCCGAGATCCTGATCCTAAAGACCTCCGCCAGGATCTCCTTGGCCGTCTCCAGCTCCCTCGCCTTTGGATCAGAGTGATACACAGCCCTTTTTTGTGGCTTAGTTAGCAACCCAAGGACTCCTGCCATAGGATCAAGCACTACGTGTAAGCTTAAGTAGTTTTGCTGGAAAAAGATATCAATGAACCATTTTTACATAATAGAAAGTATGAATAAGATACAAAAGAATGAATGATATTGGAGATGCATTTGGTCGCGTCATCTTGTCGGCGCGGGTGGATAAAATCCGGCGAGTTCGCTCGTCGGGCTGTATTCCGGTCAAGCGGACTGTCTGGCTCCACTCAGCCCAGGCTCCGGGTTTGGATCTCTTCGGATGGGCAACCTTTAAAATTGAATGCGTGCAATTAACTCAATGTGGTGGTTAGTAGAATGAGACGAGGATGCATAATTCTATCATCGATATTACTTTCGTGTT
>Ga0209747_1000728_pt1 | contig 17949 bp, 15 predicted proteins | sample BarGraNGADG00311_FD_184498 | JGI IMG/M metagenome (GOLD analysis project Ga0209747, IMG submission 184498) | Arctic peat soil microbial communities from Barrow, Alaska - Barrow Graham LP Ref core NGADG0011-311 (SPAdes) (version 2) | ecosystem: Environmental > Terrestrial > Soil > Wetlands > Peat...
GGTAATAATTAATGCAGTTATTGATCCCGAGGACTATAAGTGGCTGATTGTAAGAAGATGAGGGGGAGAGAGGGAGAATGGGAGACTGGCCGACCGGTTGGGGCTGTTGAAAAAGCTATGAGTTCACAAAGATTTAATATAGTACTTAAATTCTTCTCTCAGAACCGGGTAGATACATCTATCAACGCAAGTTCCCTTGCATCGCTGATGATCCATGGTCTCAGAACTATTCCTTCAAAAAATATTTCCACAATAAAGGATTAACTCTTCTTTTCTTTTTTAGGTTTTACTTCTTTAACTTCCTTATCTTCTTTTACTTCCTTTTTTTCCTTTTCAACCTTGGGCGCTTTTGTAATATGCTTTTCTTTGGCAACAGCTACTTCTTTAACCTCTTTAACTTCTTTAACTTCTTTTTTCTCTTTTACCGGTTTTACCTCTTTTACTTCTTTAACTTCTTTTACTTCTTTTTTCTCTTTTACCGGTTTTACCTCTTTTACTTCTTTAACTTCTTTTACTTTAATAGCTTTAACCGGTTTAATTTCAGGTTTATCAGCTTTTTTCCTAGGACGTCTTACTCCATACGAGCCAAGAATTATTTTACCTCTTCTTGATTTTTTATCACCTTTTCCCATTTCAATTGGTTTTGATTATTTTTATAAACCCTTTTCAGGGGGTAGCAAAGTTAATTAAAAACTTTGTTTTAACGAAAATATTTTTAAAAGTGTTCCTTCAGTGTTTGACAAAATTATCTACTATTATGAGATAAAAGGTCAAATCGGAAGGGAATAAAACTTACTTGCAAATTACGATGAAGAGTTTTAGAATATGTTATCCTTAAAAACTATTTTTGATTAAGAATTATTAAGAGTGTGAATATATTAACCTAATACTTAAGATTTAATGAGACGTAATGAAAGAGAGATTTCAGGATTTCCCGAGATAAAAGAAATTATCAGTAAAGCTGATGTATGCAGAATAGCACTTGCAAATGGTGACATCCCATACATCGTAACACTAAATTTTGGCTATTCAGGTAACGAAGAAGGGAAATTGTATTTTCATTGCTCAAACGAAGGTAGAAAACTGGAAATGATCAAAAAAAACAACTATGTATGTTTTCAATTGGATACAGATCACCAACTATATAAGGGCGAAAATGGATGTGATTGGGGAATGAAGTACAGCAGTGTCGTTGGCTATGGCAATATTTCTATCGTAACAGAACCGGAGGCAAAGAAAGCAGGGTTAAATTGCATTATGTCGCATTATGGAGGCAGAAGGGAATATTCATACGATGATAAAGTACTTGAGAGGACAACTATTCTGAGTCTCGAAATTACAGAAATGACGGGAAAAAAGTGTTAACTTGCAATCAGTAATAAAGATTAATTTATGCAAACACTAAACGACTTACGCCTGGCAGTACTTATTGATGCCGACAATATTCCGTACAGCAATGTAAAAGGTATGCTGGAAGAGATCGCAAAGTATGGAACACCAACTTTTAAAAGGATCTACGGAGACTGGACAAGGCCAACAATTGCCGGATGGAAGTCAGTCCTGCTCGAGAATGCCATAACACCCATTCAGCAATACAGTTATACAAAAGGTAAAAATTCAACCGACTCTGCCCTGATAATCGATGGGATGGATATACTCTATTCGGGAAAAGTTGATGGCTTTTGCATTGTTTCCAGCGACAGTGATTTCACCCGTCTTGCAACACGTCTCAGAGAAGCCGGAATGAAAGTGATCGGAATTGGAGAAAGGAAAACCCCTTATCCGTTTATTGTTGCATGCGACAAATTCATTTATCTCGATATAATTGCTTCATCATTAGTAACAACTGAACCAGTTCCTGAGATCAAGAAAAGAGGAAAGCCAGTAGTAAAGAAAAAGAAAACCGAAGAGAGTGATCCTCAGGCATCTACGCGAGCTGTGAAACGGGTTATTGCCACCTCAATAACTGACCTTGCTGATGAAAACGGCTGGGCTTATCTTGGCGATGTAGGTAATCTTATTCTAAAAAAGCAACCTGATTTTGATCCCAGAAATTTCGGATTTCCCAAACTCACACCGCTTATAAGATCAATGGATTTTGAGATTGATGAGAGAGAATCGGGACAGAATCACATAAAACATATCTATATCAGAAATAGGAAAGCTTAAAGGTTGCTTCGTCGGAGCTGACTTCTATTAATCCCCGTTTCGTAGATAGAGGACAGATTGCTTCGTCTCCACCAGCTTGCGGATCCTCGCAATGATCCGTTCTTTTACTAATTTTTATAGGATTGTGTCCTCAATAAACTGATCGGTCATTGCTATGATAACAAAGGAAGACAAAGCAAAAGAAATGGTTTAGTTACCAAAAAGTCATTTTGATACAATATATTATGACTTTTTATTTTTTGTTTTCAAAAAAGTTTATGACCTTTGTACCTGTTTTATAAATACTTTAATAATTGAACTATGAACATTTACGTAGGAAGTCTTCATTTTAAAATGAGTGAAGCAGAATTAAAAGAAATCTTTGAAGAGTATGGCGAAGTAACATCCGCAAAAGTCATTATTGACAAATACTCTGGGAAAAGCAAAGGATTTGGTTTCGTTGAGATGCCGAATGATGCTGAAGCAAAAAAAGCTATCGAGGAATTAAACGGAGCTGAAGTTAGCGGTAGAAACATTATTGTTAATGAATCAATCGAAAGAACAGACAGAAAAAGTAATTTCAGAGGTGGCGATAACGACCGCAGAGGTGGTAGCGGTGGTGGTGGAAACAGAAGAGATAACTACAGGTAGGCAACAAAAATTCTATAACTATGAAAGGTACTGTTAAATGGTATGACAGGGTAAAAGGTTACGGATTCCTTCAGGCTGAAGATGGCAAGGATATCTTTATCCACCGTTCAGGGTTAGAGGTTTCGCATATCGAACTAGAAGCAGGCCAGGCAGTTGAATTTGAAGTTGAGCAGAAAGAAAAAGGACCGGTTGCTATCAAAGTTAAAAAAGTAGATTAATTCTTAATCACATTATTACCATGAGGCTGTGACAGAAATGTTCAGCCTCTTTTTTTTATTATTCTTCCTCAGCAATTAAAACCTCCCGAAAATTGAATACTTTTCAGTATTGCAAAAAATTGATGAATAGAGAAATACAACCGAATTATTAGTTTCCATCTTTCTTTCCAGATGAAGAACCGGCTGATCTTTTTTCAGTTTGAGGAATCTGGCTATTCTGGCACTCGCGGGAATTGCTTTAATCCTTTGATCTCCACCTTTGATCTCAATATGATAATTATCTCTCAGGATCTGGAACAATGACTTATTTTCAAATTGACGGGCCGTTATCCTCGGCAAATTTATATTGGCTAAATAACTAATATCGTAGAATATTGGCACATCTTCCAGGAGTCGTATCCTTTCCATATAAACACAACCCGATTCCTTTTCAAGCTCCGATAGAGGAAACATGAAATCTTCCGGCCATGGAATCAGGACAGGCCTCACAACAATCTTTGTCTTAAGATTACGGTCCCCTACTGCGGATGTTGTTCCGGAAACAGACAAAATACCAATCTCCATCTGAAGATGACGGACAATACTGCCTTTTCCCTGATGCTTACTTATATACCCGTCGTTCGATAATGTACTCAGAGATTGCCTTACCGTAGGACGAGTCATCCTGTACAACTTGCATAACTCGTTTTCTGATGGTAACAGGTCTCCTTCCTTATAGATTCCATCCAGAATGTGTTTTCTCAGAACTTCGTAAAGTTTCCGATACTGCGGGATGGATTTTGGAACTGACATATTATGAAATAAATAGAAACAAATTGAAATAAAAATTTAAAATAAATGTAAAAATAATGTTTTTCACTTGTAAATACAAGTTAATTGAATTATTTTTGTAACCATTGATCTATAGTAATTTCAATAAGTAATAAAATATGTTTTACTTACTTATACTTACAAGTCAGGGAAATGAAGCTGGAAGACGGAAGAAAAAACCATCCTGCGGACTTCTGACTTCGATCTTCAAACTTCGGACAATTTATATAACTAACAATATTTAAGAATGGCAACAGCAGTAATAATGCCAAAGCAGGGCCAGTCAGTAGAAACCTGCATCATTACAAAATGGTTTAAGAATAAGGGGGAAAATATCTCCACAGGTGATATACTTTTTTCATACGAGACTGACAAGGCTGCGTTCGACCTCGAATCTCCTGTTGATGGTATATTACTCGATCGGTTTTTTGAAGAAGGCGACGAGGTACCTGTTCTGGTAAATGTAGCTGTAATTGGCAAAAACGGCGAAGCTACAGTTTCTTTTAACCCTGATCAGTCAGCTGAGGTTAAGGCTGAGGCTAAGGTTGAGGTTGAAGCTGAGGTTGAAGCTGCAAGCTCACTATTATCGTCCTTAGATAGAAAAATCAAAATCTCCCCCAGGGCAAAACGACTGGCAGAAAATAAAAAACTCAATTATAATAACCTGCAGGGGTCAGGACCAAATGGAAGGATAATCACCCGCGACATTGAAAAAATTCTATCTGGTACTGCCACATCATCTGTTGCATCATCAAAAATGGTCCAATCAAATGAAAAAGAATTTACCGAACAACCTTTGAGTAATGTGCGAAAAATTATTGCAAAGGCGATGCATTCATCATTACAGAATTCTGCTCAACTCACCCACCACATGAGCGCTGATGTCCGTTACCTTCTTGAAGCAAGACAAAAAATTAAAAGTGAGATTGCCTCCGGGAGAATTAATCAGGATATTACGCTCAACGACATGGTATGCTGGTGTGTAATTAGAGCGCTTGAAAAATTTCCGGATATCAACAGTCATTTTCTCGACGACCGCATCAAAACTTTTCATAAGGTGCATCTTGGAATTGCAGTTGATACTCCACGCGGACTTATGGTACCTGCAGTAAAGAATGCCGGGGACATGGATCTTATACAATTATCAGCCGGACTTAAATCGGTTGCAGAAGCCTGCAGAAAAGGCAGTATAAGTCCTGAATTAATTCAAAGTACAGCAGCCACTTTCACAGTCTCCAACCTTGGAAACTACGGCGTTGAGATGTTCACCCCTGTAGTTAACCTTCCGCAAACAGGAATCCTTGGAGTTTGTACAATTATAAACCGTCCTGCTAATATGGGAAACAATATTTTTGGATTTGTCCCATATATCGGACTATCACTAACATACGATCACCGGGCTATTGATGGCGGTCCGGCTACCCTGTTTCTAAAAGAAATTAAGGAGCAGATAGAAGCTTTTAGGTATTAAGATAAAAGACAAAAGTAAAAAGACAAAAGTAAAAAAGTTCCGCACGACCGCAAGACTGCAAGACTGCAAGACATTAAGAATTTCAGACAAAATATTAAACATATGCCAAAGAGTCAAAACATCAATCCGAAGGAAGTAAGAAAACCAAAGTTTATTGAGTTTGGGAAAATTCCTGTAAACCAGTACAAGAAAACTATTGAAGAAGAAAAGAAAATATTCAGCAAGGATGATTTCTTACGGATTTACCACGATATGGTTGTTATCAGGGAATTCGAGACTATGCTCAACCTGATTAAGACTACCAACGAGTATAATGGTGTCCCCTACAACCATCCCGGGCCTGCCCACCTCTCTATAGGACAGGAAGCTGCAGCAGTTGGAATGGCTTATACACTCGATGTTGATGACTACATATTCGGATCGCATCGCAGCCATGGGGAGATCCTTGCCAAGGGACTTTCAGCAATTCATCGTCTTGATGAAGACAGCCTCTACTCTGTAATGAAAAACTACTTTGGAGGCAATGCTCTGAAAGTTGTTGAAAAAGGTTTTCAGGGTAATATAAAAGATCTGGCTAAAAACTTCTTACTCTATGGAGCCCTTTCAGAAATATTCGCCCGCGAGAACGGGTTCAACAAAGGTCTGGGTGGATCAATGCATGCATTTTTCACACCATTTGGCATCTATCCCAATAATGCAATAGTAGGTGGTTCGGGCGATATTTCTGTCGGAGCCGCTCTTTATAAAAAAATTAACCGGAAACCCGGAATTGTTGTTTGTAATATCGGTGATGCTTCAATGGGCTGTGGACCGGTTTGGGAAGGAATCTGCTTTGCAACAATGGACCAGTATAAGACTTTATGGGACGGAGAATACCGCGGCGGACTTCCGTTGATCTTCAACTTTATGAACAACATGTATGGCATGGGTGGGCAGACAATCGGTGAAACTATGGGCTATGATATTCTGGCTCGTATTGGCGCAGGTGTAAATCCTGAGATGATGCACTCTGAGCGTGTCGACGGTTATAATCCACTCGCTGTTATTGACGCTTTCACCCGCAAGAAACAGATAATAAAAGAAAAGAAAGGACCGGTTTTACTCGATACACTTACATACAGAATAAGCGGTCATTCCCCCTCTGATGCTTCTTCGTACAGATCAAAAGAGGAAATTGAAGCATGGCAACAGGAAGACTCAATATTAGCTTACGGAAAATCACTTATTATTTCAGGTATTGCAAAACAGGATCAGCTTGATGATCTGGCAAAAGACATCAAAGAGCTTCTGACCCAAATGCTGAAACTTAGCATTGATGAAGTGATATCGCCCAGGATTAATATGCAAAATGATCCTGATTGCATCGGGAAAATGATGTTTTCAAATGGCTCCATCGATCGTATGGAGGAAGGAAATCCCGAAGTACTTCTTACTCTTGAAGAAAATCCGAGAGTTAAATCGCTTAAAAACAAGGAAAGATTTTATAAAGACAAAGAAGGTAAAGCTGTTTCAAAAGCAAAACTATATCAGTTCCGCGACGCGATCTTCGAGGCAGTCATCGATCGCTTTTATAAAGATCCTACTCTGGCTGCATGGGGTGAAGAAAACCGCGATTGGGGCGGAGCATTTGCTGTGTACCGCGGACTGACAGAAGCACTCCCCTATCACCGACTTTTTAATTCACCTATTTCTGAAGGTGCAATAGTTGGTACGGCTATCGGTTACGGAATGTGCGGCGGTCGGGTTATTGCAGAAATAATGTATTGCGATTTTCTCGGCAGATGCGGCGATGAAGTATTCAACCAGCTGCCTAAGTGGCAGGCTATGAGCGGAAATATTATCAAGATGCCCGTAGTAATAAGGGTTTCCGTTGGCTCAAAATACGGGGCACAACATTCCCAGGACTGGTCGTCACTCACAGCACATATTCCGGGGCTAAAGGTGGTATTTCCTGCTACCCCATACGACGCCAAAGGATTAATGAACACAGCATTACAAGGTACCGATCCTGTAATTTTCTTTGAAAGCCAGAGAATTTATGACATCGGGGAAATGTTTCATACCGAGGGAGTGCCCGCAGGTTATTATGAGATCCCATTTGGAGAACCGGAAATTAAAAGATCAGGAGATGATATCACTATCCTTACAATTGGCGCGACTCTTTATCCTGCATTAAAAGTCGCAGATATACTTCAGGATAAGTACGGCCTGAGTGCAGAGGTAATCGATGCACGATCGCTGGTTCCATTCAACTACGAACCTGTTATTCAGTCTGTTAAAAAAACAGGTAGGATCATACTTGCAAGTGACGCATCTTCACGTGGCTCATTTCTTAAGGATATGGCACAGACAATAACAGAACTTGCATTTGATTATCTCGATGCACCACCTTTTGTCGTAGGATCGAGAAACTGGATAACTCCTGCTTATGAGATGGAGGAATTTTTCTTTCCGCAACCCGAATGGATACTTGATGCTATACATGAACGGATACTTCCTCTCAAAGGACACCAGACTAAAACTGACTTTTCAGCAAATAAATCTATAATTCTGAATAAAGAAGGCGTTTAAGTTGTCTGTACAGTAAAGTTTGCAGCACAGATTATCTTCAGTATTATTTTTCAATTTTGATTCTGAATATTACTAAATTGCGTTGCTAATAACCCTGAAAGATGACCTTTATACAGAGAAGATTTTTCCTGATCCTTATTTTTTCCGGCGTAACGCTTGTCGCTCATAACCAGTCACGTAATCTTGACTTCTATATAAAAGAAGGGCTTAAAAATAGTCCTTTGCTGAACGATTACAGAAATCAGATTAATTCAGCTGTTTCTGACAGTATTCTTATAAGGGCGGCAAAAAAACCTCTCATTGAAGCAAAATCGCAGCTTCAGTACTCCCCTGTTTATAATAATTTCGGATATGACGAAGTTATTACAGACGGAGGTAATTATATGGCAGTTATGGGTATTTCTCAGACTATTTTTAATAAGAGAGAACTCGCCAATAAATACAGGGCAACAGAAATTCAAAAACAACTGGCGAATAATTCTTCCAGCATCTCAGTTTCAGAATTAAAAAAGATAATCACAGAACAATATCTAATTTCATTCTCGGACTTAAGAGACTTTCAATTTAATAAAACATTTCTTGAACTATTCGAAAGAGAAAATGCTATTGTACAACAGTTTGTAAAGAACGGAGTGTACAAACAGACCGACTACTTATCATTATTTGTTGAAACACAAGCTCAGGAAATTCAGGTGACACAACTTAAAAATCAGTATCGTAAAGACCTGACAACCCTTAATAAATTGTGTGGCTTAAATGATACTGCCAGGTACGAACTTTCTGAACCACAACTTGAAATCCGGGGAGTTCCTGATATTTCCAAAACTCCCTCATATATTCAGTATAAAATTGACAGTTTAAGAATTGAAAACGAAAAAACTGCAATTGATATAAGGTACCAGCCTAAAGTAAACTGGTTTGCTGATGCCGGCTTTCTGACAAGTAATCCATGGAACTTTTATAAACATTTTGGTTACAGCGCAGGCATTGGTTTGAATATCCCGGTTTATGACGGAAAGCAAAGAAGTATTGAAAAACAGAAACTGCAACTGAGTGAAAACAGCAGGCAGGGTTATGAGAACAACTACAGAAACCAGTATTTCCAACAGATTCAACAACTTAATACTGAGCTTCAGTCACTGGATGAAACTACACTTCAACTTGAAAAGCAACTTATTACTTCTGATCAGCTGGTAAAAGCTCTTAAAACCCAACTTGAAGCTGGAATTATACAGATGACAGAATACATTAATGCCATAAAAAATTACAAATCTATAACCAGAAACCTGAACCTGATAAATAATCAAAAATTTCAGGTTATTAATGAAATGAATTTCCTCCTGACTCAATAAAAAACTGAATAATGTCAACCATTACCAAACTCAGCCGTTTTTTCTGTCTCCTTACAGGAATAATTCTGGCTTCAGTATCTTGTAACAGGGGTACAACAACAACAGAGGATATTCTTGATGTCAAAACACCGGTTACGATAGTTCCTGTAGCCTATGAACCAGTTACCTCATCGTTCGACTTACCCGCTGTCAGTACCTTTATGAATAAAAGTATAATCAGGGCAACTACCACTGGTACAATTGAGAAAGTTTCAATTAATCAGGGTGACTTTATTTCTGCCGGCCAGCAGCTTTTCACTATCAGAACCCGCGAGGCAATGGCACTTGGCAATTTGCCCGGCAATGACAGTACTCTGACTTTTAAAGGACTGATAAACATTACTTCACATAACGAAGGTGTAATAAGTTCTCTCTCTTACAGGAAAGGTGATTTTGTTCAGGAAGGTGATGAATTAGCTGTTGTTTCAGAACAGAGTAGTCTCGTCTTCATTCTTGAAGTTCCTTTTGAACTTGAGAAATACATTGAAAGTAACAGGAACTGCCTTATTGACCTCCCTGGCAACAAACAGATTAAAGGTACTATCACCAGTAAACTTTCTGAGATGGATATGCAATCCCAAACCGTCCGTTATGTTGTTAAAACATTAACAGCAGATCGTCTGCCGGGAGGCTTAATTGCAAGTATAAAAATGGTCAGATCTAAAACTGAAAAGGCATTAGTACTACCCAAGCAGGCTGTATTAGGTGATGAAACTCAGACTGAATTCTGGGTAATGAAACTTATAAACGACAGTACTGCCATAAAGGTTGTTGTTAGTAAAGGTTTTGAAAATAATGAAAAGGTGGAAATAACACATCCCGACTTTCTCGTTTCTGACCGGGTAATCCTGACCGGGAATTACGGACTTCCTGACACTGCCAGTATATCTATTATAAAGGAGTGAGGACATGAAGAATTTCTTCCTTTCTTATAAAAACCCTATATCCGTTATTCTTGCAGTTATAATTGTCGGGGGGATCTTCCTGTATGGACAAATTCAGGTTTCGCTCTTTCCCGAAATCACTTTTCCAAAATTAAAAGTTATTGCTGATAACGGGGAACAGCCTGTCGAAAAGATGATGGTGACAGTTACCAGGCCTCTTGAAGATGCAATCAAACAGGTGCCCGATCTGAAAATATTAAGGAGCACTACCAGCCGCGGAACTTGTGAAATATCAGCGTTTCTTAATTGGGGTGCAGATATTGACGTAAATCAGGCAATGCTCGAATCGCGTATATCGCAAATCAAGAATAATCTTCCACCTGATGTCCAGATTACAGTAGAAAAAATGAATCCTTCAATCCTACCCGTGATAGGATTTACAGTAGAGAGCGATTCAAAAACACCAATTGAACTAAATCTGATTGCTACTTATATCATCAAACCTTATCTGTCGCAGATTGAAGGAGTTTCCTCGGTTGGCATTATAGGCGGAAAAACAAAAGAATTCTGGGTTGAGCTTAACCAGCTTAAAATGAGCTCATTTTCAATAACCCCTGAAATGATCAGGGATATGCTCGAGAAGAATCACTTTTTAACCTCAAACGGTTTTCTATCGGATTACCGGCGATTATACCTTAATATAACCGATGCAGGACTTTATAATTTAAGCGATATTGAAAATGTTGTTCTCCGGAATGATGGAAAGAGAATTATTAAGCTCAAAGACGTTGCCGTTATTAATGTAAGGGAAAGAACAGAATATACGAGAATCAATGCTAATGGCCGTCAGGGGCTTCTGGTTGCAATACTGAAACAACCAAATGCTAACCTGATTAAACTTTCCGAGACAGTAGCATCGAAAAAAAGTGAACTTGAAAAGATACTTCCGCCCGATGTTCACATCTCTTTATATTACGATCAGGCCGACTTTGTCAACAGATCAATTAAAAGTGTCAACGACAGTCTCTGGTTAGGACTATTACTTGCAATTATTGTTGCAGTTATGTTTCTCAGATCCTTCAGGGCCAGCGCAACAGTTCTGGTAACGATCCCTGTCACATTGTTTCTCACCATTATTGTTCTCTATTGCATTGGGTATACTCTGAACATAATGACTTTCGGAGCCATTGCGGCGGCTATCGGATTAATAATTGATGACGCAGTTGTAGTAGTTGAACAGATTCACAGAACTCAGGAGGAACATCCCGAAGAACCATCTAAACAGATTGTTCATCAGGCTGTAAAATATCTGATGCCATCAATGGTAGGTTCATCAATCAGTACAATAGTAATTTTTATCCCGTTCATGTTACTTGGCGGCGTGGCAGGCGCCTATTTTAATGTGCTTACCAATACTATGGTAATAACATTGGTGTGTTCGTTTTTTGTGACATGGATAGGGCTTCCGGTTATCTATTTATGGTTTTCAAACATCAGATCGCTCTTCCCGGAAAACAAAAAGACCAGCATTAAGATCACAAAAAAAAGAAACTGGGTAAGTTTTTTTCTTCGCCGACCTTATCTATCAGTACTTTTTATACTTTGTTTGCTCATCTCAATCTTTTATATTGTTCCAAGGCTTGAAACAGGTTTTCTTCCTGAAATGGATGAGGGATCAATAGTTCTGGATTATCTCTCCCCTCCGGGAACCTCACTCGAAGAGACAGATGCCATATTGAAAGAAGTTGAGAAAATCATAGTAACCATACCCGAAGTCCAGACCTATTCCAGAAGAACCGGTGCACAAATGGGGTTCTTTATTACGGAACCTAATAATGGAGATTATCTTATTCAGTTAAAAGATGACCGGGAGAGAAGTACGATTGAAGTAATTGATGATATCAGGAAGAGAGTTGAGGCAACTCAGCCTGCTCTGGAAATTGATTTTGGACAGGTAATCGGCGATATGCTGGGTGACTTGATGGCATCAGTTCAACCTATTGAAATAAAGATCTTTGGAAGCGATCAGAATACGCTGAATGTACTGGCAAAACAAGTTGCTGGTGAAGTTGAGAATATTGAAGGGATCGAGGATGTATTTGACGGTATTATTATAGCAGGTCCTTCAATTGAAATAATACCTGACCAGCAGAAACTTGCACAATTCAACATTTCACCCTCATCTTTTCAATATCAGCTCCAGACAATGGTGGAAGGAAATATTATTGGCAGTATCCTCGAGAAGGAACAAATGACTGATATCAGGATGATTTTCCCGAACAGTACCAAAAACAGTCTCGAAAGCCTTAAAAATCAATTTGTCTTTCTGCCAGACGGCAAACTGAAACCATTATCCACACTTTCTACTATAAAATTAAAAGAGGGTATTGCAGAAATTAACAGGGATAACCTGAAGTCGGTTTCTATTGTTACTGCCAGATTAAATAACAGGGATCTTGGAAGTGCGATTAAAGAGATCCGGCAGATTATAGGTTCAAAGATATTTCTGCCTCAGGGATATCATATTGAATATGGCGGTGAATATGCTGACCAGCAGAAATCATTTACCGAGCTTCTGATGATCCTTATCTTATCTAGTCTGCTGGTTTTTGCTCTTATGCTGTTCCTTTTTAAGGATTTCAGAGCAGCCGGTTCAATCCTTTTCATTTCAGTTTTGGGCATATCAGGCAGTCTGATTGCTTTGTTCATAACCAATACGCCTTTAAATGTTGGAAGTTATACCGGATTGATTATGATAGTCGGAATAATTGGTGAGAATGCAATATTTACCTTTCAACAGTTTATCACAAACCGCAAAAAAGGATCTGTTGATGAATCACTTGTTTTTGCAATTTCCACCAGGTTAAGGCCCAAGCTGATGACAGCCCTGGGAGCAATCATTGCGTTGATGCCCTTAGCAATCGGTGTTGGCACAGGCGCTCAGATGCACCAGCCTCTTGCTATTGCAGTAATCGGTGGTTTCATAATTGCCTTACCTCTGCTTCTTATAATCTTCCCGACACTACTACACATTTTATATAAAAGGGAAGATAAAAAGCAAAAAAGTCCGAATTAATCTATCCATGTACAAGAAAAGGTCCTTTGTGAGCCTTTGAGAAACCCTTAGTGTTCCTTTGTGGTAAATTAGAATTCATTTAAACACAAAGTATCACAAAGTTAAATACCAGGTAACACAAAGTAAAAATCAAGAAAAATGATCTATCCTATAGGTTAAATTGTAAAACTATTTATTATAAAAGTGACTCATGATAACCTAAAAAATATCCAAATCATCGGTATATTTGCAGGGAAATTAGAAGAGGATGGAAAACGTAGTTGAGAACATTAAAAGTAAGGCAGGGTTTATTATCGATATGGATGGAGTGATCTATCATGGCAATAAACTGCTTCCCGGTGTTACTGATTTCCTGATATGGTTAGAAGAATCGGGTAAGAAATACCTGTTTCTTACCAACTCAAGCGAAAGAACTCCAAAAGAGCTCCATGAGAAACTTAAGAGGCTTGGAATAAACGTGGGTGAAGAACATTTCTATACCAGCGCTCTTGCCACGGCAAGTTTTCTTTCAAACCAGACTCCTAATGGAAGCGCTTACATAATTGGCGATGCAGGACTAATACATGCCTTATACAGTGTTGGTTACAGCGTAAATAACGTCAATCCCGATTATGTTGTGGTTGGTGACACACATAGCTATAACTTTGAAAAAATAGAACTCGCAGTAAATCTAGTAATAAGAGGGGCAAAACTTATTGGAACAAATCCCGATATCAGCGGACCAGTTGAAGTCGGAATAACTCCCTCAACCAAAGCACTCATTGCACCGATAGAGATCGCAGCAGGGAAAAAAGCATATTATGTCGGAAAACCCAACCCTCTGATGATGCGAAGCGCACTGAAAAGACTTGGAATTAAAAGGGAAGATGCTATCGTAATTGGCGACAGGATGGATACTGATGTGAGGTGCGGACTGGAATCGGAAATTGATACTCTGCTGGTTTTAAGCGGTATTACCGATCATAAAGGAATTGACCAGTTTCCATACCGGCCACGCTATATCCTGAATGGTATTATTGATCTTGTAGGTTAATCTGTTATGGCACTTAAAGAAAAATATAAGTCTGAGCGAAAAGAAGTAGCACATTTCATGAGACGCCTTTACAAACATGGCCTCACAACAACTTCGGGAGGAAATATAAGTCTGCGTTTAAATGACGATATAATACTGATCACTCCTTCTGCAACCGACAAAGGCAGGATGAATTGGAAAGAAGTTGGTATCGTTAATATTTTCGGTGATAATCTCACTCCTGATCTAAAGCCATCGATTGAAATTGCCATGCATCTTTCGATATATAAAAAGAAGGCCGATGTCTATGCTATTATCCATGCTCATCCAATATTCGCTTCTCTCTTTACCGCTATCAAATCAAAAATAAATACCAGTCTTACAGCAGAAGCAAAAGCTATTCTCGGTGATCCGCTTTTAATCAGGTATGCAGTTATGGGCTCAGTTGAACTTGCTGAAGTTGTTGCAGAAAATGTGTTAAAATCTGATATTCTTTTGCTCGAAAATCATGGAATTCTTACTACAGGCACAAATCTGTTACAGGCATTCGATAAAATTGAAGTTCTTGAAAATGCTGCAAAGATGACTCTGATGACAGAAAAAACAGGAAGGAAGAAACCTCTGGATAAACTCAGGATATTGGAATTAGAAAGGTTGTTCAGAGGATGAAAGGAGTTCTCTTCGATATGGACGGAGTACTGGTAGATTCGGAACCGTATATTTGCCGGGCTGCAATTATGATGTTCAAAGAACTTGGCGTGACGGTGTTCCCTGAAGACTTTCTTCCTGTTGGTGGTAATGAATAAGATTTATTTGCAATATTATATAACTTAATATGGAATTTAGAACACTTGGCCAATCTGATATAAGAGTCTCAGAACTCGCTTTTGGTGCATGGGCCATCGGAGGTTGGCTTTGGGGAGGATCCGATTCAAAGGAAGCAATAAAAGCCATCGAAACTGCCGTAGATAATGGTATGACAACAATAGATACTGCACCGGCTTATGGATTCGGCCTTAGTGAAGAACTGGTGGGTAAGGCAATAAAGGGAAAAAGAGACAGAGTTCAAATTCTAACCAAATTCGGATTAACCTGGAATGAAAAGAAAGGCGAATTCTTCTTTGCAACACAGGATAATTCAGGAAAAGATGTAAATATTTACCGATATTCTTCCAAAGAAAAAGTGATTAGTGAATGTGACCAGAGTCTGAAACGACTTGGCACAGACTACATTGATCTTTTTCAAATACACTGGAGCGACCCTACTACACCAGTATCGGAAACTATGGAGGCCCTTGAAATACTGGTTAAAAAAGGAAAAATAAGAGCAGGGGCTGTGTGCAATTATTCCACTGAATTATTGGCAGAAGCAGGGAAAACATTTGTGCTTGCATCGGATCAGGTGTCTTATAGCATGGTAAATCGGGAAATTGAGAAAGAAATTGTACCACATTGCATAAATAATAATATTGGTATCATTGCATATAGTCCGCTTCAGCGGGGTCTTTTATCCGGTAAAATAAAAAGAGGTTACAAATTTAAAGATGGAGATACCAGGGCGACTAACATCTTCTATATTGAACCAAACCTTTCCCACATCCTTCAGCTTAACGACAATCTTTATGAGATTGCCAAAGAACTTAATGTAACTCAAACTCAGCTGGTACTTAACTGGACTCTCCGGCAACCAGGTATCACCTGTGTATTAAACGGTGCAAGAAACGCAACTCAGGTTCTTGAAAATATTAAAACGGTCGATTTCCGGTTAACAGTAACGGAAATAAACAAAATCAATAAACTTCTTTCAAATCTTAAACTAGAAAAACAAACTCGTGGCTAAAATTAAAAATTTTCTTTCAGGTTTTCCGTCATATGAAAAACTGAAAAAAGAGATGCACGGTATCTCTTTACCGGATTATCGTGAAGTAAACTGTCATATTCATACACCCTACTCCTTCAGCGCATTTTCTGATATGGATAGTGTTTTTAAAATGGCAGAAAAAGAGAAAATAGCTCTCCTTGGGATCAACGATTTTTATGTGACAGATGGTTACGACGCTTTTCACAAGGGATGTCTGGCAAATAAGATCTTTCCATTATTCAATATTGAGTTTATCGGTCTTTTGAAAGAGGAACAGCAAAAAGGTATCCGGCTAAATGATCCAAATAATCCGGGAAGGATCTATTTTAGCGGGAAAGGTCTGGATTATCCGTTTCATACCGGATTTATTCTCAGGAAACAATTAAAAAGTGTTATCAGGGAGAGCCAGAATCAGATCAAAGCAATGATATCAAAACTCAATCTTTTGATCAGGAATGAAAATCCAACTCTTTCACTCTCATACGAAACAATCAAAAAGAATTATGCTCACGATCTTGTACGGGAGCGTCATATTGCTAAAGCTTTAAGAATTCTTGCATTGGAGAGTTTCACAACTCCGGAAGAACAGCTTCAATTTCTTGAGAAACTTTATGGAGGGAAAAAATCAAAACCCGGATTATCAAATGATGCTGCACTTGAAAACGAAATACGTTCAAACCTTTTGAAGAGCGGTGGTGCCGCGTTTGTGGAAGAGGACGAAAACTCATTCCTGGAACTTAAGAAAATCATAAGAATCATTGTTAAAGCCGGTGGAATCCCCTGCTATCCGGTTCTGCTCGACGATCCTTCAGGAAAATTCACTGAATTCGAAGCTGATCCAGAAAAACTCTATGCATCACTTACCCTTCTGGGTATAGAATGCATCGAACTGATTCCCGGAAGGAATGATTTTTCCATTTTAAAGAAATTTGTTGAATTCTTCCACGGGAAGGGGTTTATCATAACCTTTGGAACTGAACACAATACACCAGAAATGATTCCACTTACTGTAAGTACAAGAGGATCTGTTCCCCTTGATTCATCTTTGAAAAAAATAGGATGGGAAGGAGCCTGCATTATTGCTGCTCACCAGTACCTGAGAGCTGATGGCAGACAGGGATATGTGTTACCTGATGGAACACACAGTGCAAAACAAAAAAATGATCTGACAAAACTCGGACAATTAGTTATTGAATACTACTTAAATAAAGCTTAATATGAAACCGGAAATAAATGAATTGATTGAGATCTCTAAATATTATGGATCAAATAAGGAATACGTGATTGCCGGCGGCGGTAACACGTCCTTCAAGGATGAACAAACCATTTGGATAAAAGCAAGTGGACAATCACTCTCTGACCTGACCGAAGATGGTCTGGTTGCCCTGAGCAGAGAGAAGCTTCATGTTTTATCATCGGGCGTATATTCCGAAGAACCATCTGTGAGAGAAGAACAGGTTAAAACAGACATGTTCAGGAGTATTCTCGATGCCGATAAAAACAAGCGCCCTTCAGTTGAAACATCACTGCATGAGATAATTCAATATAAATTTATTGTACACCTCCACCCCACACTTATTAACGGAATACTCTGCAGCAGGCAGGCAAAAAGTTTAATTCTTAAACTCTTTGGTGAAAGCGTTCTGTTTGTACCTTATATTGATCCGGGTTATACACTTTTTAAGAAACTTGAATCGGAAATAATATTATACCGTCAGAAGTTTTCCCACGATCCTCATATAATCTTCCTTGAAAATCACGGATCATTTGTTGGAGCTGACAGTACAGATGAGATAAAAAAGTTATATGACAATATTATTAAAACAATTGAAGGTCAGTTATCTCCGATATCTGAA
>Ga0209747_1000729_pt1 | contig 17939 bp, 18 predicted proteins | sample BarGraNGADG00311_FD_184498 | JGI IMG/M metagenome (GOLD analysis project Ga0209747, IMG submission 184498) | Arctic peat soil microbial communities from Barrow, Alaska - Barrow Graham LP Ref core NGADG0011-311 (SPAdes) (version 2) | ecosystem: Environmental > Terrestrial > Soil > Wetlands > Peat...
TCCAGGGCGATGCAGGCGCAGATCGTATCTTCGCAGCCGGGCCGGGGTACCGCCATCGGCGTGGTGGTAGACACCAAGAAGGTTCCCGAGAGGTCAGACCAGGCGACGCTCCCGGTCCTGGTGGAGACCGAAGAAGGGGAGAGCGTAGGCTCGGGACCCCACAACGTCACGCGCGTGCTCCTGGAGATGTCGGTGGACCACCGCTCGATGGATTTCTACATCGGCTCTTTTGCCGATATCCTGGCCACGGCCAGGGCGCTCGCGACTTCGGGCGAGGCGCCCGGAGGCCCCTGGGACGCGCTCGGCGCAATCGATGACGCTCGTGAGCTGGCCGACGTGTCGGGCTCACTTTTGGGCCTGCCGATCTCGGAGCGCAACGCGTATCGAGTGCTGAACGACGAGATCGCGCCCCTGGACACGGCGTACGCGCACGCGAAACACGCTCTCAAGGCGAGCGAATCGAAGACGAGAAGGCGAAAGGCTCCCGGCCAGAGTGAGAGACAGTCGCGATCGAGGCCCCTGCGGAGGATCTCCAAAGAGGACCTGGCTGAGATAGGAAGAGAATGCGCCGAGATAGTCGAAAGGGTTGCGGGGCGCTACTATCTGCATCAGGCGGGTGAGCCCCGGGTCAGGCGCGGCAGGGGGAAGCTGATTATCTCGTTGTTCATCACCGGCGAAGAGGGTGAGGACGAATGAGGAGCGCCGGCTGGCGCAGGACGGTATTGATAGCGGCGATAGCGGTCATCGTGATCGGTGGCGTGACCGCCGGCGTACTTGTCCTGCTCGCCCATTCCCACTCACAGAGCGTGAAGGCATTCAAGGCGAGGACGTCCGCGGACTGGCGCGAGGTCGCAGGCAGCGCCGGCACGGTCACCGCCGCCATGCTTCGAGTGACATCGCCCGCCGACCTGCCGCCTGTCGCTGCCAGCGCGAGCAAGATGAAAGACCTGGTGCAAGGCCTTGCCTCCAGGCTCGACAAGAACGGTCCACCCTCCGGATATGCGGATGTGGGCGCCAAGGAATCGACCGCCCTGGCGTCGATGGGTTCCTACCTGGGCAAGATTGCCGAAGTCGCCGGGCAGGCCAGCCAGGATGCGGCGCAGGAGAACAGCCAGGTCCTGGCGGACCTTGCCAGGAAAGCCCAGGACGAGACCAACGACTTCGAGTCCTCCGCGCAGTGGGTCAAGGCGAGCGTGCTAGGTGATTTCTACGGAGGGAGCGTGGCGATGCTGGCGGCCTTTCAACCTCCCAAGGAGCTTGACGCGGAGCGCCAGCAAGTCTACGACACCATGCAGACCTTTATGAACGCCGATATCAAACAGCGCAACTTCGACGTCATCTGGTCGATGTTCGACAGCAGGCTCCACACCGGCTTCGACTATTACAAGATAACCAAGGAGAAGCTCGCCGACGGCTGGGACAAGGCCTGGGACGGCAAGCCCACCGACTTCTACATATCGCAATCGCAGATCTCGTTTCCCTCACCGGGCAACGCGACGGTCAAGGTGATCGCCTACTTCGACACCGAGGGGCCCCGGATAGAGGAGTTCCGGCTGGTCAACGAGGGCGGTGTCTGGAAACTGGACGACGACCCCTTTGTGGGATTCCTCTAGAACCACGCTGTTGTCGGGCCGCGCGATGTTCTAGAATAGGGACTCTTGGAAATGCTGAAAGGAAACCGGATGGCACTCAAGGTCCTGCAGGTCGTCGGCGCCGCCGCGGTCGTCGTCATAGTCCTGCTGCTGATACCAGTCCTGCTGCGTCTGAAGCGCACCATCGGCGACGTCGGCCAGATGGTCGCCGAGACGAGGCCCCAGACCGTGACCTTGCTCAAGAAGGCCCAGCTCACTCTCGATGGTGTAAACCGGGAGCTCACCAACATCGAGACCATAACCGAGGACACGGGAGTCCTGGTGGCGAAGGTCTCGGATGCCTCATCGGCCATCGAGCGCGCGATCAAGTCCCCGGCCTCTAAGATCGGGTTCGCGTCCGCCGGCGCCGCCGCCGCGGCCTTCGCGGTGAAACGGCGCCTGTTCAGGGAGATGTCCGGCAGGAGATAATGTCGCGGCAAGAGTTCTCGAACGACAACACTTTCTTCGTCCGCACCTTCGGCTGCCAGATGAACATGCATGACTCCGAGCACGTTGCGGGCGTCCTCACCTCGGCGGGCTACACGCGCGCCGCCTCCATCGATGATTGCGACATCGTGATATTCAACACCTGCTGCGTGCGCCAGAGCGCCGAGGATCGCGTGTGGGGGAACCTCGCGTCGCTGGCCTCACCCGGACGCCCGCGAGTGGTCGCGGTGACCGGATGCATGGCGGAGCGACACCGCGAAGGGATCATGGCCAGGGCCAGGGCGGTCGACCTGGTGTTCGGGATGGATGCACTCGAGAGGCTTCCCTCGCTCATCGTCGAGTGCCTCAGCGGCCCTGTGTGCGACATGGGCGATGTGGCGGAGGCGCGGATCGACTGCCTGCCGGAGACGCGAGAGGGGGGAGCGCGCGCGTGGGTGCCGGTGAGCCACGGGTGCGACAACGATTGCGCTTACTGCGTGGTGCCATCCGTGAGGGGGCCCGAGAGGAGCAGGCCCGCAGGGGAGATAGTCTCGGAGGTCGACAGGCTCAGTCGAGAAGGTGTGCTGGAAGTCGTCCTGCTCGGCCAGAACGTCAACTCCTATGGACGCGACCTGGGCGTGCATGCGGGATTCGCCGGCCTGCTGGAGAAGGTAGCCGCCGTGGATGGTATCAGCCGCGTCAAGTTCGAGACCAGCCACCCGCGGGACCTGTCTGAAGACGTACTGGAGGTCATGGCATCCGTGCCCGAGGTGTGCGAGTACCTGCACCTGCCGGTCCAGTCGGGTTCCGACAGAGTGCTGGAACGCATGAACAGAGGCTACGGCCGCGATTACTACATGGAGCTCGCCACGCGTTCGAGGGCGGCGGTGCCGGGCCTCACACTCACCACCGACGTCATAGTCGGCTTTCCAGGCGAGACGGAAGATGACTTCGCGGATACGGTCGACCTGGTGCGGCGGGTCGGGTTCGACGCGGCGTATATCTTTATATACTCTGCGAGACAGGGAACTCCGGCCGCGGAGTGGACCGGCGATGTGCCCGATGCGGTCAAGCACCAGAGGCACGACGAGCTTGCGGGCGTGCAGGACGCCGCCACGGCGCTGTCTCTTGCCGGCCTGGTATCCACCGTGCAGCAGGTACTGGTCGAGGGTGAGGCGAAGAAGGGCGGCATGGTGAGGTGCCGGACCAGGGGCAACAGGGTCGTCCTGGTACCTGCTGGCACGCCGCGCCAGGCGGTACTGGACGTTACCATCACAGGGTCCGGGCGCCATGCGCTTCGGGGCCTGGTCGCGGGTGGCTGATGATCCGCCGGCGACAAGTTCGTCAAGGGGAGTGACCTATGAGTGTGTTCAACGAACATAGCGCGCTGGTGATAGCGGATATGATCCACGACTTCGTGGACCCGGATGGCAAGCTGTACGTCCCCGGGATAGATGAGATCGTGCCTTACATCCAGGAATTGATAGACGAGGCCCACGGCCTCGGCGTGCCCGTCATATTCGTCAACGACGCTCACGAGCCGGGGGACGCGGAGTTCCAGCAGTGGGGCGAGCACGCGGTAAAGGGCACGCGCGGGAGCCAGGTCGTGGACCAACTGGCCCCGTCCGATGACGACTTCGTCCTGGAGAAGAAGAGGTACTCCGTGTTCTACAGGACGGGCATCGAGGAGCTGCTGGCGAGGCTCGGCGTCGACCACCTGGTCATTACCGGCACGGTCACCAACATCTGCGTTCTGGTATCGGTGATCGAGGCGCTGGTGAGAGGATTCGCCGTCACAGTGCCGCGCAATGGGGTCAAGGCCCTCATCGAAGAGGACGGCGACTTCGCACTCGACCAGGTGGAGAGAGTATTCGGGGGCAAGGTAGTCTAGGGCGGCGCATGAACACCGGGAGGTCGGATGGGTTTCCAGGTAGCTTCCTACGAGCACATCAAACAGGGACGGGTGACCGACGTCTATTTCGAGCGCGTCAAGGCCGCGCTCTCCAGCAAGGGGATCAACCCCCTGGTGGACATGGAGGTCCGTGCGGGCAGCCTGCCGGACGAGTGGAAGTGGGCGGTGTTCGCCGGCCTCGAGGAAGTGCTCGACCTGGTGGACGGGCTGCCGATCGAGTTGCGGGCGATGGAGGAAGGCGAGCTCTTCGGGCCGCGCGAGCCGGTGCTCTCGGTGCGGGGCCGCTACCTCGACTTCGGCGTCTTCGAGACCGCGATACTAGGGCTCCTCTGCCAGGCATCCGGCATCGCGACCAGCGCGGCGAGGTGCAAACTGGCCGCGGCCGACCGCACCGTAATATCTTTCGGCGCCCGGCGGATGCACCCGACCCTCGCGCCGATGATCGAGCGCAACGCGTTCATCGGAGGCTGCGACGGGGTCGCCGTTGTCGAGAGCGCCGAGCAGCTCGGTGAGACCGCCTCCGGGACGATGTCTCACACGCTGATCCTCTGCGCCCAGGATGAGCGGCTTGCTTACGAGATCTTCGACGCCTCGATGCCGCCGGAGGTGCCGCGCGTCGCGCTCATCGACACTTTCCAGGACGAGAAATTCGGCGCTCTGTTCGCGGCGGAGGTGCTGGGCGACAGGCTGGCGGCGGTGCGCCTGGACACGCCGGGCTCCAGGCGGGGCGACTTCCTCCGCATCATGGAGGAGGTCCGCTGGGAGCTCGACATAAGGGGCTTCGGCCACGTCAAGCTTTTTATCTCCGGCAACCTCGATGAGTACAAGATACTCGAGTACAACCCACTGGCTGACGCCTACGGCGTGGGGACACACATCAGCAACTCGCCGGTGGTGAACTTCGCGATGGACATCGTCCAGATCGACTCCAAGCCGCTGTCCAAGCGCGGCAAGGAATCTGGCCTCAAGCAGGTCTGGAGGTGCTCCGCCGACGGGGCGAGGGTCCGGACGCTCGCGACCGGCCAAGCGGCGTCCTGCCCGCGCTGCGGCTCGGCGATGGAGCCGCTCATCGAAGACTGCTACAAGGACGGCCGCGTCATCATGCAGACGCCGGCCCCACGTGATCTGCGAGCCAGGGTCCTTTCGAAGCTCGAGTCCGCCGAGCTGTGAGCCTGACCGGATGAACGTCTGGAGGCTGATCATAGACAGTGCCCGCCCGGGGCCGGAGAACATGGCGCTCGACGAGGCTCACTTCGCCTCGGCCCCTGAAGCGGGTGCACCGACCCTGAGGCTCTACGCGTTCGACCCTCCCACTGTCACGATCGGCCGCTTCCAGGATCCCGAGTCCTTCCTGGACAGAGCCAGGTGTGAGTCGGCAGGGGTTCAGGTGGTGAGGCGACCGACCGGCGGTCTTGCGATACTGCATAAGGACGACCTCACCTACGCGTTCACGGCTCCGCTTCAAGGGGCTCGCGACGGCGCCCGTGACAGGTACTTCGCGATGGTCGCGCAAGGGATACTCCAGGGGCTGCGGTTGCTGGGCATCGATGCGGGATCGGCGGCGCACGGTGATCCTGACCGGGGGCCGGGCTGGTGCTTTGACGGCGAGTTCGGCGTCGACCTCTCATGGCACTCGAGGAAGATATGCGGCAGCGCCCAGCGGATCAGTGGCGAAGCGGTGCTCCAGCACGGATCGGTGTTCCTTGCGGACAACAGCGGGTTGATGGAGCGGATATCCGTCGCCGGAGCCATCGACAGGCCTGCGTCTGGGTTCGTGGCGCTGGACGAGGCAGCCGGCCGCGCGCTGACGTTCGAACAAGTCGCGCGCGCCGTCAGTCAGGGATTCGAGATGAGCCTCGGCATCAGTCTCGAGCCCGTTGAAGTGGGGGAGAGGGAGACCGGGGCGGCAGCTGTTCTGCTCGGTTCGAGGTATGCTTGCGGGGCCTGGAGCGCGCCTCCGGTGTGATGAGTTTATGATATTATTGTCTAAACGGCACGGCTGGTGATTATCATGGCTGACAAAGATGTAGAGCGAAACGTGAGGTCCACCACTGAAGATGGGATAAGGACTCCGACCCAGCGGCACATGGGCGGGATCGCGGAGGAACACAGCATCACCTTTGGTGAGAAGACCGAATCAATAAAGACCAGGCAGAAGCTCCTCGAGAAGTTCAGGCGCCGGGAGCAGGAGAAGAGAGGCGCGACGGAGCGCGAGGTGGAGGGCAGTGAGCCAGGAGCCGGAGGCACAGAGGCCCCCGAGGATTAAGGTCTACGTCGAGATAACCGAGCTCTCCTCCAAGCAGAGGGGCGCTGCACTGGGTCTCCTCAAAGACATGGGGTTCGCGCCCGAGGAGGTCAGCGAGTTGGTGGTGACCATCCCGGAAGCCTTGCCCGAGACGGACGGCCGTGAGGGCCGAAGGCAGAAACGGAAGTGAGAGATGTTTTGCCCGGCTTGCGGTAAGAATAACCCTGAAGAGAGCGTGTACTGCAGCAAGTGCGGCTCATACCTGGCGGCGACCCCCCAGGGCGACACCACGATCACCTTGAGCCCGGTCGAGGCCGACGTCGAGACCGAGGAGGAGATCGCGGTACCCGACGAGGAGCTCAGTGCCGGAGCCGCCATGCTGGTGGTAAAGAGAGGCCCCAACGCGGGCACGCGATTCGTACTGGCCAAACCGGTGACCACCGTGGGAAGGCACCCCGAGAGCGACATGTTCCTAGACGACATAACGGTGTCGCGGCGGCACGCCGAGATCACCAGCGATAACGGGTCGTTCAGGATCACGGACATGGGAAGCCTCAACGGCACCTACGTCAATAAACTCAGGGTCGAACAGGCGGATCTGTCCAGCGGCGATGAGATCCAGATCGGCAAGTTCAGGCTCATCTTTTTCTGCAAATAAGCCTCAAGGGTTGACTTAGGCACCCAAATTCCGCATATTTACTCTTAAGGCTTGACTAAACGTTCAGACTTAAGTGGGCTTGATATGGCGGTGGAGGAAAAGAAGTACGGTATAGGCGAGGTTCAGGATCTTCTCAAGAAAGAGTTTCCTGACATCACGATATCCAAGATCCGCTTCCTCGAAAAAGAGGGCCTGCTGAACCCCGAGCGTACTCCGAGCGGCTATCGCAAGTACTCCAAGGCCAACATCAAGCAGCTCAGCTATATACTTAGACTTCAACGTGAGGAGTATCTTCCTCTTTCGGTAATCAAGCGGAAGATGCAGGACCTCAAGTCGGGCAAGGTGGTCGCCGGCGACATGACGGTCATGTCCGGCCAGGCTGCCGAGCCGAGCCTCACCGGCGCGGTGCCGGTGTCCCTCGACCTTGCGCCTTCAAAGCTGGGGCTTTCCCCCGAGACCCTGAAGGAGCTCGTCGACTACGGTATCGTGAACGTACACGAGGGGCCGGAGGGCAAGTACTTCCCGCCCTCGGAGCTGAAGGTCCTCAACCTGGCCAAGGAGTTCTTCCGCTATGGCGTAGAGCCGCGCCACCTGCGGATGTTCAACCAGTTCGTAGGACGCGAGGCCTCATTCATCGAGCAGATCATCAGGCCCCAGCTGCAGCATAAGGACCCCAACACCAAGCGGAGCGCCATCAAGGACCTCGAGAACTTGATGGCTCTCTCACAGATGTTCATCCAGGCGCTTCTGAGGGAGGCGCTCTCGAGCTACCTGCCCAGGCCCGCGTCTCTCGACATCCTGGAGGAGGATGAGGAAGGCGTGCCGGAAGATGCCGAGATGGAGGAGGCCGCGCCGGAACCTGGAGAGCCGCAGCCCGAAGGGGTTGAGCCAGTGGTGACGGCGCAAGAATCACCATCAGCGACGCCGCCGCAGTCGGCCTCGGACGATGACCAGATGTTCCCCGAGTGAGGACGCGTGTCTCACCGCCGGCCTTGTACTATAATTACCTGACTCGGTGCTTCCTCAGTTGGAAGCGGGTGTAAGGACCAAATGGGCGAGAGTGACAAATCAGACAAACAAATAATTCCAAAGGAAGAGATCTTACCCGCGCGGCTTCATGTGGGAGGGGTCCGGCCTTGATGTAATCATTTCGGGAACGGGTGATGAGAATGCCCTCTTCCGAGGGCTTTTTTTTCGCCTTGTCACGGGAGTATCCGATGCCGTACTTGAGCGCAATGCTCGGCAGGAGAATACAGGACGAGAGCGGCCAGGCACTGGGCCGCGTCACGGACCTTGTCGTCGAGGCGGCCGCCAAGTTCCCGCCCGTCAAAGGAATCGTCGCCAGGCCCGGGCGCGGCAGCGAGCGCATCTACATCCCCTGGAGCGACGTGGCCGAGGTGAGAGGCGACCGCATCGTGCTGCTGCGTCAACCGGCCGGGGTCGAGGCCGACGAGGGCGACGTCTTCCTCTACCGCGACCTGCTCGACAAGCAGATCGTAGACATGAACGGATACCGCATCGTCCGGGTGAGCGACATCAGGATCGCCAGGTCCGGCGGAGAAATGCGGGTCATCGGGGCCGACGTGGGGGCGCTCGCCTTCCTGCGCAGACTGGGCCTGCATGGCCTGGCGGAGAAGCTGCGCAGCGAGAGGAGCAACGTGCTGCGCGACCGCATCGTGCCCTGGAACCTGGTCTCGCCCATGGGCCCGATGCCTTACGACGTGAGGCTCAGCGTCCCGTACCGCGAGTTCCTCGAGATACACCCCTCCGACCTCGCCGACATAATAGAGCAGCTGCCGGAGGACCAGCGGGCGAAGATCCTTGCGCTCATCGAGGACCCCAAGGCGGCCGAGGTCCTCTCCCAGATACTTCCCGGCATCCGCTCCGAGGTGGCCGACTCCCTTGACAACGAGAGGCTGTCCGACCTCCTCGAGATAATGCCGCCGGACGAGGCGGCCGATATCCTCGGATCGCTGCCGAGGGAGAAGGCGCAGTTCCTGCTCACCCTCATGGGCATCAAGGAGGCCTCTGTGGTCTCCGAGCTGCTGGGCTACGAGCCGACGACCGCCGGCGGCCGCATGACCACTGAGTTCATCGCGGTCCCCGATCACATCACTGCCTCCGATACCATCGAGCGCCTCAGAGAAGAAGCCCCCGAGGCCGAGACCATCTATTACGTCTACGTGGTCGACCGCGACGGCCATCTCTCAGGGGTGCTCTCGCTGAGGGACCTTCTCAGGGCGAGGGCGGACGTGCGCGTCGGCAGCCTGATGATGCGCGACGTCATCACCACGGACGTCGACGACGACCAGGAGACTGTGGCCGAGAAGCTGACGCGCTACAACCTGCTGGCCGTTCCGGTCCTCGACGAGGACCACGTCCTGAAGGGGATCGTCACCGTCGACGACGCGATCGATGTGATCCGCCAGGAGTCGGGCGAGGACTTCTCACAGCTATCCGGCGTCCCGTTCGAGGAGGAGGGCACCCCGGTGCGCGACGCGCTCGACCCCCGCAGGTGGGGCGCTACGATGCTGGCGTTCTTCGGCGGCATACTGGCGACGGCGCTCTTCGGGATCTTCCGCTCTGAGTTCCTGCTGGCGCTGGCGATAGTCTACTTCGTGCCACTGGCACTTCGGGCAACGCACGACGTCTCGGTGTGGTCGCTTGCCGCCGCGGTCAGCGACATCCACGAGGAGAGCACCGCGCCGTCGACGATCAGCCGCCTGCTGGCGCGGGAATACCTCTACACGCTTGCCGCCGCCGCCCTGATAAGCGGGCTCGGGCTCGCCGCCGGCTTGATATGGGTACACAACTGGGAGGCTGCCGTGGCAGCGGCTATCGGCCTGTTCGTGGCGATAGCGGTCGCCGGCATGCTGGGGCTGGGGCTGCCGCTCGCGCTCAAGCGGGCAAGGCCGGGGCCGGCGGTCGGTCCCGGCAGGATGGTCGTGGTCCTCGCCACCGCGGCTTCGCTGGTTTGTTTTCTGGCCGTCAGTGACCTGCTGGTACGGGCCTTGCACTAGACCATGATCGGAGAAGGAGTTGGCGGAGCGACGTATCAGCTGGCTTAACAAAACGAACGTGCTCATGATGCTCTCCGTGCTGGGCCCGGGGATCATCGTGAGCATGGTTGACAACGACGCGGGCGGCATCGCGACCTACTCGGTCGCCGGGGCCAAGTACGGCTACTCCATCCTCTGGATCCTCATTCCCACCGGCGTGCTGCTGTACCTGGTACAGGAGATGAACGCCCGCATGGGCATCGTCACCGGAAAGGGCCTGGCCTCCCTGATACGCGAGGAGTTCTCCTTCAGGCTCACCGCGATAATAATGGTCGCGATGCTGGTGGCAAACTTCGCGAACACCGTCTCCGAGTTCGCGGGCATCGCGGCGAGCTCGCAGATCTTCGGGGTCTCGAAGTACATCGCGGTGCCGATAGCCGCCGTGGCCATCTGGTGGCTGGTGCTGAAGGGCAGCTACAAGGTGGTCGAGAAAGTCTTCATGCTGGTGAGCCTGGTCTACATCGCCTACATAATCTCGGCGATCCTGGCAAAGCCCCAGTGGAACGAGGTCGCGCACGGTCTGCTGGTCCCCAGCGGCCAGCTCAACGGACCGTTCGTGGTGATGGCCGTGACGATCATCGGCACGACGATCGCGCCCTGGATGCAGTTCTATCAGCAGTCCGCGATCGTCGATAAGGGATTGAGCGTCGACCAGCTGGTCTACGAGCGTCTGGATACCGCGATAGGCACCGTCTTCCTGACGATCGCCGCGCTGGCGATCATGATCTGCTGCGCCGCCGCGTTCTTCAACAAGCCGGGCATCGGCGCGACGACCATCACCTCGGCCGAGCAGGCCGCCAAGGGACTTGCGCCCGTCGCGGGCCAGTACGCGACGTACCTCTTTGCCTTCGGCCTGCTCTTCGCCTCTATATTCGCGGGCTGCATCCTGCCACTCACCACCGCCTACACCGTGTGTGAGGCGTTCGGATGGGAGTACGGAGTGGACCGCAAGTTCTCACAGGCGCCTAAGTTCTACACCGTTTACACGACGTTCATCGCCGGAGGGGCGATACTGATATTGATCCCCAAGATGCCTCTCATCACCTTGATGATAGTGTCGCAGACCATCATGGGCATGCTGCTGCCCGTGATCCTCACCTGCATGCTGAAGGTCATTCGCAACCGTGACGTAATGGGGGATTATGTCAACGGGGACGCCTACAACGCGGTGGCGTGGATCGCCGTGATAATCCTGTATGCTCTCGACCTCTTGCTGGTCATATCCAGCATATTTCCAGTCGGGCGATAGACATGGAGGTGTGTGGCTTGGAGGAAGGCCAACCGATAGGTTTCAGAGATCTGCTGAAGGTGGAGGTCAGGGACGCCACCGGCCGCCAGATAGGGCACGTCCAGGACATGGCGCTGGAGGCGGACCTGGGCAGAGTGCCCTACATCGAGTTTCTGGGCGTGCATCTTTTCTGGACCGACCGGGTAGGGGACATCGAGCTGGTGAGGCGGGCCGAGGACCTGGTACTGCTGGTTCCCTGGTCCGACGTTGCGAGCGCCAGCAAGGAGGTCATCACGCTCAACAGCAAGCACCCCGAGTTCCCGGTGAAGACCGCGGCGGGCAAGTGGCTCGTCCGCAAGGATATCCTCGACAAGCAGATGGTGGACCCTGAAGGAAGCAGGATCCACCGGGTGGACGACGTCGTCCTTGTGCTCCAGGGAGGCCGGCTCAAGGTAGTCGGGCTGGAGGTCAGCAAGGGGTTGCTGCTCACGAGCTCCGCGCTGAGGAGATACCTCGCCGAGATCCGCAGAAAGCACGCCAGCAGGAGCACCTCGGAGGTGATCCCCTGGGAGGCCGTGGAGGGTATAACGCCCGATGCGGTGGTCATCGGTGAGGAGGTGCCCCACTAAACCCGTTGTTGGAGCGACCTGGCTTGGGATATACTGCTGGGGTCGGAGCTGGCCGCGATCGACCGGTTGGTGCGAGGAGCGTGGCGACGAGCAGTTTATCGTCACGGTCAATATGACCGGTAGTCGTGGCTATTTTTGGGTGAGGTAACATGTCACCTGTCTGCCTATGAAAAAAGTCTACACAGATAAGAATATGGACAGGCGAAGGCGGAGAAGGCCGTCCCGGCTGGCGAAGCTCAACATCAGGAACTGGCGTCTCTGGGTAGCCGGGGTCGTGCTGCTGCTGGTGCTTATTTTCTTTGTCTCATGCCTGCTCACCGCAGCCGACGCGAACATCGGTTCTTCCGTATCGGAGACCACCAGGCAGATAAAGGCGCCCTCTGGCAGCAAGGCGGCGGCGCCCGGCGTCTGGGCCAACGCGGCAGTCCTGATGGACGCGGAGAGCGGGCGGGTGCTCTACGACAAGAACGGCGAGGTCAAGCTTCCGATGGCCTCCACGACCAAGATGGTCACCGCCCTGGTGGTGAGGGAGAAGACCAAGCTCTCCGACAAGGTCCTCATCAGCAAGGCGGCCGCCGACGTGGGGGAGGAGGGCATCGGGCTGACCCCTGGCGAGACACTGTCCGTCGACCAGTTGCTCAACGCCATGCTCATCCAGTCGGCTAACGACGCCGCCTACGCGCTCGCCGAGCACACGGGTGGTTCCATCAAGGCTTTCTCCGAGCTGATGAACAAGAAGGCCGCTGAGCTGGGCGCGACCAGCTCCCACTTCGTCAACCCTCACGGCCTCGACGCGGCCGGGCACTACTCGACCGCCCGCGACCTCGCGACGATCGGCCGTGCCGTGATGGCCGACCCGGTGCTGGCGAAGATAGTGGTCACCAAGACCTACTCGATACCCTGGCCGGGTCACCCCGGGCCGAGGGTCGCCGTCGGGCACAACGAGATACTCACGCAGTACCCCGCGGCCAACGGCATCAAGACCGGCTATACGGTGCCCGCCGGCTGGTGCCTGGTGGCCTCCGCGTCCAAAGACGGAAAGTCGCTCATCGCCTCGGTGCTGAACAGCTCCCACCGGGCGGATGACGCGATAGCCATGTTCAACTACGGGTTTAACAACACTGCCAGGATCGTATTCGCCACCGCGGGACAGAAGCTGGGCGACAGCAGGATAAGCTCGTTCCCCAGGCGCTCGGTCGCCGTGGTCTCCAAGACCACGATGGCGGCGCTCACGTTCGTTGGATCGACCGACGTCTTTCAGGTCAGGGTGTCTATGGCCAAGACAGCCGGCAGGAGCGTGAAGGCGGGAGAGCAACTCGGCAAGATCGAAGCGTCGCTCAACAACTCACCGCTCGAGAACGGGCAGGCCGTGGCCAAGACGTCAAAAGGACACCCCAACGTGCTGGCCGGGCTGGTGGCTTTTATCTGGTACAGCTTCTGCTGGACAGGCAAGATCATCGCCGCTCCGTTCCGGATATTCTAGCCTCTGCGGCACCCCCGCCAGACCCGCCCCGGCAACTTCCCCGAGGGTCTCACGCGTGAGCGACGAATCCGATAATGGTGGGCTTTTTTAAGGCTCGAACGCTGGTTTGACCTTGCCATATCGTTGGGGTATAAAGGAGTCGGTGAGGCAAATGATCAAGATGAACATCGTCGGGGTCCGCGTTGAGCTGCCGACGAACCAACCAATAGTACTGTTGCAGGAGGAAGAGGGAGAGCGCTTCCTTCCCATATGGATCGGCGCGTTCGAAGCGACGGCGATCGCCTTCGCGGTGCAGGGCGTCGAGACGGCCAGGCCGATGACGCACGATCTGTTCAAGAACGTGCTCGAGGACCTCTCGGTGAAAGTGGAGCAGGTGGTGATCAACGACCTGGTCGACGGCACCTTCTACGCCGAGATAACGATGTTCACCAACGGCGACAAGCACCTCATAAGCGCGAGGCCCTCGGACGCGATTGCACTGGCGGTGCGCATGGAAGTGCCGATCTATGCTGAAGAGGGAGTGCTGGACGAGGCCAGCATCGTGATGGAGACGGCGGACGAGGACGAGATCGAGAGGTTCAGGGACTTCCTCGACCACGTTGAGCCGCAGGATTTTCTTTGAGCTGCATGCCACAACGGTTATCCATGGAGGCTGGGCGGCGCCGGGCGGCTGTACTTCGCTATTGTTCCAAAGGAGTGTGATTTGCGCAGCAGAAGGAGTCCTTACTGGCACCTGCGCACAGCGCTTCTAATCTTCCTCGGCCTCATCACCTTCGGCACCATCGGCTACATGATAATCGAGCGCCTCGCTTTCTGGGACGCTCTCTACATGACCGTCATCACGATATCGACCGTCGGATACCGCGAGGTAGTGGTGCCGTCGCGCGGCGGCGAGATATTCACGATGATCATAATCATAAGCGGGCTCGCGACAGTGGTGTACGTCACCACCAGCGTCGTCGAGCTCCTCCTGGAAGGCAGGCTACTAGAGATAATGGGGAGGCGAAAGGTCTTGAAAGAGCTTCAAGATCTGACCGGTCACTACATCATCTGCGGCTACGGCAGGGTGGGCAAGCAGATAGCGAAAGAGTGCCAGGCAAGGGGCACCAATGTGGTGATAATCGAGAAGGACGAGGCCGTGGCGGAGGCCGCGATGGCTGACGACTTCATCACCGTCAAGGGCGACGCGGCGGAGGAGGTCGTGCTCAGGCAGGCCGGGCTCGAGCGAGCCTCGGGGCTGGTGACCGGCCTGTCATCGGACGCCGACAATCTCTTCGTGACGATGACGGCCAGGATGATAAGGCCTGACGTGTTCATCGTGGGCAGGTGCAACTCCGACGATACCGAGTCGAAGCTGTACCGGGCCGGGGCTGACCGGGCGATCTCTCCACACAATGTAGGAGGGCGGCGCATGGCCGCGTTGCTCCTGAAGCCGCTGGTGTGCGACTTCCTCGACGTGGTGACCCACGGTGAGCTGGTGGAGCTGACGCTCGAGGACATATCGGTCGAGCCGGGCGCGGCGGTCATCGGCAGGTCGCTGCGTGACATCCTGGTCGACGACATGAAGGGCATCGGCATCCTCGGCCTCAAGCGGCCCAAGCGCGATTTCGTGATCAATCCCCGGGGCGACACCGTGCTGGACTCCGGCGACATCCTCATCGTGTCGGGCAACCCGGACCAGCTGAAAGAGCTTAAGAGAGCCTCCCGGAGCCGCCGCTGAATCGCGCCGCTCAATTGCCCAAAAGCAACAGAACTTAACAATAGTTGATTATTGTTATCAGAAGTGATACATTATTTATTCCCTGATCCCGATAATTGTTGTGTATCGCATCGACTGGTCGAGGTGAGGTTCGAAAGAATTGAGAGCACCTTACCGCCACATCAAGCGCATAACGGCGTTCTCTCTCGCGGTTGCTATCCTGGCGTTCTCGTGCGGCCAGGTATTGGCGACTCCCGCCCCCGTACAGGACAGCCTGATGTCACAGCAGCAGCAGGCCCAGGCGCTGGAGCAGGACATCGCTTCCCTCGAGCAGAAGCTCGCACACGTCAAGCAGGATTCTTTCAGCGTCTCCGGCAGGCTCGCCGAGGTCGAGAAGAACATCCTGGACTGTTCGATGGAGATCGACGCGGCCCAGGCCGAGGTCGACGCCGCCAGGAACCGTCTCAACAACAGCATTAGGGCGATGTACATCAAGGGAAGGATCCAGACCCTGGTGCAGCTGTTGAGCAGCACGGACGTCTCGGAGTTCCTGGCCTGGTACGACAACATGATCACTGTAGCCTCGAATCAAGCCGCCACCTTCAAGGCGCTCAAGGACAAGAGGAAGCGCCTGCGCGTGCTGCAGGAGAAGCTCAACGCGTTCAAGCAGGAGCAGGCGAGTCTGAACACGTCCGCGGACACCAGGCCCATCGAGGCGGCGCTCGAGCAGAAGAAGAGCGAGCTCGCCGGCGTCGCATCGACGCTCATCACCATGGAGCTTCCCGCCACCGACGCGCCGCCTCCCTCGAGCTTCAGCCCGTCGAGCGTGTTCGCCCGGCCCGACGTCAACGCTTTCGCCTCCACGGGCCAGATGTTCTCGGGCTACTCGAGCTGGTACAGCGCAGGCAACCGCGGCAAGCCCACCGCGAGTGGCGAGGTCTTCGACGAGGACGCGTTCACCTGCGCGCACCGGACGCTGCCGTTCGGCACCTGGCTCAAGGTCTCGTTCCGGGGCCGCAGCGTCATCGTGAAGGTGAACGACCGCGGGCCCGCCGCCAAGGACCGCGTCATAGACCTCTCGCGCGGCGCGGCCGAGGCGATAGGCCTGACCGGGGTCCAGTGGGTCGACTGCGAGATAGTCGTCCCGGCGCCGTGAGGCGAAAGGTCCCGCTCGTGCACCAGTCTTTATCCATCAGCGGTGATGCCGGTGCGTGACGCTCTGCTCCAGATAAGCGCCGGGCTTTCCATGATGGCCAGGACATGGGGATGCAACGTTTACATAGTGGGGGAGGGAAGGCCCTCGCTCATCGACGCCGGGTTCCCGCTCGACACACGCTCCATCGGCCGGATGCTCAGGTCGCGCGATCCGGCAGGCCCGGAGTGCCTCGTCGCCACGCACTACCACCTGGACCACATGGGCTCTATGGCCAGGTTGAAGAAAGAGTTCTCCTGCCCCGTTTTCGCGCACGAGGATGACGCCGACATCATGGAGGGCAACGAGCCGTATCCCACCTTCAAGCTCGATCCATTGCGCGCGGCCTACTACAAGATGCTGGGGCCGCTCTATCCCTACGAGCACGTCAAGGTGGACCGCCGCCTCACCGACGGTGATGTCATCGACCTGCTGGGGGGCCTGAGGGTCATCCATACTCCGGGGCACACGGCCGGAAGCATGATGCTGTTCCAGCCCGATCGGCGCATGCTCTTCACGTCAGACACCATCCGCAACGAAAAGGGCGTGCTGGACGGGCCGCCTCCGCAGTACACGCCCGACCTGGAGGCGGCCTTCAACAGCATCGAGGAGAAGGTAATGGCGCTCGATTTTGATATCCTCCTGCCGGGCCACGGTGACGTGATCCTCTCAGGGGGACGCGAGGCCGTGGGCAGGATGCTGCAAGAGAGAAGGGTGGCCAGGTGAGAGATTGGGACCTGGTGGTCTGCGGCGCAGGCCCCGCGGGTTGCGCCCTGGCGGCGAAGGTCGCCTCGGGTGGTGGCAGGGTGCTTCTGCTGGAGCGAGCCTCCGCGCCCGGAGAGGGAAGGGACTGGGTCGTCGACGTCGCCAGCGGCACCTTTGAGACGGCCGGGGTCCCAGCGCCCGAGGTCGCGGATCTGTTCGAGGAGCCCGATGCGACCTACCTTGTGACCACCACCCGGGACCTCATGGTTGAGCTCCTTCCTTCGCCGATTCTACCGGTCAGAAACGCGGTCTACGTGAGGAGGCTCGCGCAGTGGGCGGTCGACTGCGGGGCGGTACTGGAGACGGAATCCTCGGTGCTGGGCCCACTCATCGCGGGTGACTCAGTCGGCGGCGTGCGGTTGAGCGCTCCCTCCGGGGAGATGGTGGCAACCGCCTCCATCACGGCGGACTGCACGGGCATCTCGGGCGCGATCAGGCGCAAGACGCCGCCTGCGTGGCACCTGTCCGACGGACTTGCGCCGTCGCAGATCGTGCTCGCCCGCCGCGAGACCCGCCTGATAGACCGGGACTCCGCCCGCGAGAACATCCGCGACGGTCACATGATGGACCGCGCGCGGCTGGACAGGGTAGGGACGCAGGGGCCTTACTCCATCGAGACCTGCTTCCTCGATATCGAGCGCGGGTTTGCCGACATCCTCATAGGGGTGAAGCCGGGAAGCGGGCCGGACGCCGACGAGCGCTTCGCCGCCTTTCTTGCCGAGCGACCGTACATCGGGGAGAAGGTGTTCGGGGACGGCGGGCCCATACCGATCAGGCGGCCGCTCGACACCTTTGTGGCTGACGGCCTGGTGGTCCTGGGGGACAGCGCCTGCCAGGTCATCCCGGCGCACGGGTCCGGGACCGCCTCGGCCCTGCTGGCCGCGGACCTTTGCGCGGAGTCCGTCTTGAGGGCGCTGGAGACGGGCAGGTCGGACCGCGAGGCGTTGTGGGGATACAATCACGGCTTCATGACGGCCAGGGGGGCGGTGCTCGCATACTACGACGTGATCCG
>Ga0209747_1000732_pt1 | contig 17905 bp, 13 predicted proteins | sample BarGraNGADG00311_FD_184498 | JGI IMG/M metagenome (GOLD analysis project Ga0209747, IMG submission 184498) | Arctic peat soil microbial communities from Barrow, Alaska - Barrow Graham LP Ref core NGADG0011-311 (SPAdes) (version 2) | ecosystem: Environmental > Terrestrial > Soil > Wetlands > Peat...
CAAGCCCATTCAACAAAATGCTGTTCTGGCTTTACAAATGTTAATATGTATTCAACGGTTTATTTTTCTTTGCACCAAAGTCTCTTCTTATCTTAATTCTATTTTGCGTATTTTTGTTAACTTATCTAATTGAATATTTTATTCCCACTCATGGCAGGATTCGTACACTTACACGTTCATACTCAATACTCTATACTCGATGGGGCTTCCAATATCCCTTTGCTGATGGACAGGGTTAAAACGCTGGGAATGGAAGCTATCGCAATTACCGATCATGGAAATATGTTCGGGGTTAAAGAGTTCCACAACTTTGCCACAAAAAAAGGAATAAAACCTATAATCGGGTGTGAGATTTATGTTGCCAAAAGATCTATTAAAGACGTCAGTGGAAAAGAGGACCGTTCCGGTGATCATCTTATTCTCCTTGCTAAAAACCTGACCGGATACAAAAATCTTATCAAGCTGGTGTCAATTGCCTGGATCAAAGGCTTTTACTATAAACCAAGAATAGACAAAGAACTATTAATAAAATATAAAGAGGGACTCATAGCCTCTTCTGCATGTCTGGCTGGAGAGGTCCAGGATGAAATACTCAATGGCACTATATCGGGTGCCGAGGCCGCACTTAAGAGTTATCTTGACATCTTTGGTGAAGATTTTTACCTCGAGATTCAACGGCACGAAACTTATGACCCTGATGCAGACAGATCTGCTTTTCCCCTTCAGCAGAAAGTTATCGAAGCATTTAAAAAGCTGTCAGTAAAATATAATGTCCGTTTGATCGCAACAAATGATGTCCACTTTATTAATGCAGAGGATGCTGAAGCTCACGACAGGCTTATATGTATCAATACTGCTAAGGATATTGATGATCCGAACAGGTTAAGATATTCAAAACAGGAATATTTAAAAAGCGAGGAGGAAATGCGGGCCATCTTCAGCGATGTTCCTGAAGCTGTTGATAATGTAGCCGGATTGGTAGCTAAAATTGAAAAATATAAGCTCGATCACGATCCAATCATGCCTGAATTTGAGCTTCCCGAAGGTTATACCGACAAGGATCAATATCTTCGGTTCCTGACGTATAAAGGTGCAGAAGAGAGATGGGGAACATTGACAAAAGAACAGACTGACCGGCTTGATTTTGAGCTGGAAATGATTGCCAAAATGGGATTTCCGGGATACTTTCTGATAGTTCAGGATTTCCTCCGTGCTGCAAGAGAAATGGGAGTTTCTGTTGGTCCGGGAAGAGGATCGGCAGCGGGGTCTGCTGTTGCCTATTGCCTTAGGGTCACAGATATCGATCCAATTAAATACGGACTACTTTTTGAGCGCTTTCTGAACCTCGACCGTATTTCAATGCCCGATATTGATATTGATTTTGATGAGGACGGACGAGAGTCAGTACTTAAATATGTAGTTAATAAATACGGACATGATAAAGTTGCTCATATAATCACCTTTGGGTCGATGGCAGCAAAAATGGCCATACGTGATGTTGCAAGAGTTCAAAAACTGCCATTACCCGATGCAGACAGGCTTGCCAAGCTTATTCCTGAAAGACCTGGAATAACTCTTAAAGCAGCTTATGCTGAAGTGCCGGAGCTGGCACGAGAAAGAGAGTCTTCTAATAAATTGATTGCCCAGACTCTGAAATATGCAGAGGTCCTTGAAGGTTCTGTCAGACAAACTGGTGTCCATGCCTGTGGTATAATAATCGGAAAAGACTCTCTCGACAATTACATTCCGCTGTGCACAGCAAAAGATACTGATCTGTATGCAACCCAGTACGATGGAAGCCATGTTGAATCGGTGGGTCTTCTTAAAATGGATTTCCTTGGCTTAAAAACACTTTCAATTATTAAAGATGCCATAGACAATATAAAAAAATCAAAGGGGATAGATATTAACATTGAAACGTTACCGCTCGACGACAAAAAAACTTTTGATTTGTTCAGCAAAGGTGAGACAACGGGGATCTTCCAGTTTGAATCAACAGGTATGAAAAGATACCTGAGAGATCTTGAACCAAACCGCCTGGAAGATCTGATTGCCATGAATGCTCTCTACCGGCCGGGACCAATGGAATATATTCCAAAATTTATCCGCAGGAAGCATGGTACAGAAAAGATTGACTATCCCATTCCTGTAATGGAAAAATATCTTGACGACACCTATGGAATTACGGTTTACCAGGAACAGGTGATGCTGCTATCGCAGGAGCTTGCGAGCTTTTCCAAAGGAGAAGCCGATTCGCTGAGAAAAGCCATGGGGAAAAAGAAACGTTCCATTATGGATGAGATGAAACTGAAGTTTCAGGAGGGATGCACCAGGAATGGATATGATGAGGCCATCGTTAATAAGATCTGGTCCGATTGGGAAGCTTTTGCTCAATACGCTTTCAATAAATCACACTCAACCTGCTATGCTCTTGTGGCATTTCAGACGGGCTATCTTAAGGCTAATTATCCTGCAGAATATATGGCAGCGGTTCTCAGTCGTAACATAAGCGATATTAAAAAGATCACAACCTTCATGGATGAGACCAGGAGGATGGGGATGGATGTTCTTGGTCCCGATGTCAATGAGAGCAATATTAAATTCACTGTAAATAAAGATGGAAATATAAGATTTGGATTGGGAGCGATCAAAGGGGTTGGCGAAAGTGCAGCATTGCAACTGATTGAAGAGAGGGAAAAGAATGGCCTGTATAAGGATATTTATGATCTTGTTGAAAGAGTGAATCTCAACTCACTGAACAAGAAAAACCTTGAAGCCATGGCGGTTGCAGGTGCCTTTGATTGTTTCCCTAAAATAACCAGGGCACAATATTTTTCCCTTGATACCAAAGGATCGAGCTTCATAGAAAGTCTTATCAGATATGGGAATAATTCAAAGACAGTAAAGTCTTCAAGTCAACAGTCACTCTTCGGAGAAACAGGGGGATTTGATATGATCAAGCCGGAGCCTGCCAATTGCCCTGACTGGCCAAAGCTGGAAAAACTTAACAGGGAGAAGGAGGTAATAGGTATCTACCTTTCATCCCATCCGCTTGATGATTTCAAACTGGAGATAAATACCTTTACTACGGCTACACTGGCTGATCTGCAAAACCTGCGCGAATACCTGGATCGTGATGTTATTGTGGCAGGTATGGTAATAGATATAAAAACCGGAATCGGGAAAAATGGCAAACCTTATGGTTCCTTTACTTTGCAGGATTATTCTGATTCATTCCGGTTCATGCTATTTGACAAAGATTACATTGAAAACAGCAAGTATTTTATCGTTGGCTATTACCTTTTGATAAAAGGAAGAGTGCAGAAACGAAAGTATAAAGAAGAAGAACTGGAATTCAGGATTAAAACAATTAATCTGCTGTCCAGTGTTAAGGATGAACTTATCAAAACGGTAACACTAAAAATCGACCCGGAGAATATAGATAACGAAATGATTAACAATCTGAAAAAACTCATACATGAACACAAAGGGGAAACTGAATTAAAATTTTTGTTCCTCGATCCGGAAGATAAGATTTCACTCCCAATGTTTTCAAGGACTTTCCGGATAAGGCTGAACAACGAGTTGCTCTCCTATCTTGAAGACCATCCGGGAATAGAATTCAAAGTTAATTAGCTATCTTTGCAGCTAATAATTATTTCAACTTTAAAAATATAAACTATTATGGCAATAGAAGTAAATGACGGGAATTTTGATGAACTGGTAATTAAATCCGACAAACCTGTTCTTGTAGATTTCTGGGCTGAATGGTGTGGACCTTGCAGAATGGTTGCTCCGATTGTTGAAGAAATTTCACATGAATATGAAGGGAAAGCGCTTGTTGTAAAATGCGATGTAGACAGCAGCCCTGCCGTTGCTGCGAAGTATAGTATCAGGAACATCCCCACTATACTTTTCTTCAAAAACGGGGTAATTGCTGACAAACAGGTAGGTGCAGTTCCGAAGAATAATTTTGTTGCAAAACTAAATGCTCTTATTTAGAAATTAATATTACATAATGTGGCCGTTCGGTTTATCTGAAACGGCCTTTTTAATAATCACTTATGACAATTTGTGTGTTCGCCTCATCCAGCAGTCGTATTGACAAGGAATATGCAGCTGCCGCTTCAAATCTTGGATTACTCCTTGCACAAGCTAAAATTGATGTGGTATACGGAGGTGGTGGTATAGGACTGATGGGCAAACTCGCTGATGCCGTTCTTGAAAACAGGGGCAGGATAACCGGCGTAATTCCATCATTCATGAAAGAAGAAGGATGGGATCATAGAGCCATAAGTGAAATGATAATTACCTCTGATATGGGGGAAAGGAAAAAAAAGATGTTCGCTATGGCAGACGCTGTCGTAGCATTACCCGGAGGAGTTGGAACACTTGAAGAATTAACAGAAGCTATGACTCTGAAACAGCTCGGTCTGTACCACGGGCCAATCATAATCCTGAATATCCTTAATTTTTATGACTCTTTTATTGATTTTCTTGAACACATGGTATCAGGAAATTTTCTCAGGTATGAACATAAAAGCATGTGGGAAATTGCCGATACTGCCGAAGAAGTTATGGTTCTGCTTGGGAAAAATAAGGATTGGCATCACGATCCGCGTAGTATTGCCAGAATCTAGTTTTCAGGAATTTTAGTTCCGATAAACAGAATATCATCTACCTGGTCAAGAGCACCTTTCCAATCCAATATCTCTTTTTCAAGTTTGTTTTTTTGCTCATTCACAGGAAGATACCAAATCTCCGACAGGAGTTTCTTAACATTTGCCGACTTATATTTCTTAACAGCGTCAGATCCAAACTGATCGGCATAACCATCGGAACACATATATACCATATCTCCCGGTTGAATATCCACAATCTGATTGGTAAAGTTCTTCCTCTCAACCATTGAGGTCATACCAATCGGGTATCTGTCACCTCTGTAAAAAAATACTTCTCCTTTCCTGACAACATATAATGGATTAAATGCTCCGGCGAATTCGAGTGTAAAGTTCTTTTTATTAAAAGCTATCAGTGCCAGATCCATTCCATCGGTTATAGCTTTTTCATGACGTTGCATCAGAGCCTTCATAACCTCAATATTGAGTTGATCGACAATCGCAGAGGGTCTTATCAGGCCATATTCTCTTACAATTTTATTCAGTGAGTTATGTCCGATGATCGACATAAAAGCTCCTGGAACACCATGGCCTGTACAGTCAACCACAGCTATGAACTGCAAGTCACCATTATCGTACATCCAGTAAAAGTCACCGCTCACAATATCTTTCGGCATGAAAAGAACAAACGTTTCCTTAAATGTATCTTCCTTTGGAAGCATTGCCCTCTGTATGCGTTCTGCATATCTGATACTTGCAGTTATATCTCTGTTTTTCTCTTCGATCTCCCCGCTTTTCTGAACTACCTCTGCGGTTCTTACTTTAACTTTTTCCTCAAGGATTATCTTCTCTTTTCTAAGGTTTTGTTCCCTGATTTTAATATACATTACGACAAATACCACAATAAGTACAACAGATAAAAGTATAAACCACCAGGTAAGGTAAAAGGGCGGTTTAATTAAAAAATGAAAAGAAACAGGTCTGCTGTTCCAGATTCCCTGGCTATTTCTGGCTATTACATTGAATGTATATTTTCCGGGAAGCAAAGCTGGATATATTGCCCTGGTCTGATCAGTTACAGGCTGCCAATCTTCATCGGCGCCTTCAAGTTTCACCTTATATCTTACAACATCCGGATTTGTGAGACAAATACTGTAATAGTCGAATAAAACAGATTTCTCATTATAATTTAACTTCAACCCCGCGATCATCTCCCGTGTTTCATCGTTCACACGCATGCTCATTATATGAGTAAGCGGCTCGAGACTCTGGATTGCTGTTTCAGATGGGGTCAGATGTATGGCACCATTCGCTGTTCCAAACCATAGGTCTCCCGCAGGGTTTTTAAATACAGCATTTGGCTTGGTTTCAATTCCTGTAAATCCGTTTCTTTCCGTGTAAGAAAAGATCCTCCTGCTTTCAGGAAAATATCTGTTTAATCCAATATTAGTACCTATATATATGCTGCCATCATCACCAATAGATAGCAGGTTAATATTATTTGACAGAAGTCCGTCATCCTGGGTCAGGGTTGAAATTATTGAATCATTTTTAAATGCCAGTAATCCCTGTCCTGTCCCAATCCATAAAACTCCCTTTCTATCCATTATCATAGTCTTGGGGATTATGCCCGGGAGAACAGAAACCTGCCTGAAATCTTTTTCAGCCGAATTATATCTTATCAGACCAGGTTTTTTGCCCTGAGGTTCAATACCAATCCAAATATCACCGTTCGGGTCGCAGTAAAGTGCAGTTATATTGGTTACTGTTAAACTATCCATTATAGTAAATCTCTGAAAATTCTTTTCATTAATTGTACCTACTGCAAGGCCTTCAACTGTTCCTATCCACAGATTGTTCTGTTTATCTATCTCCATAGCCTTTACCTGTCCCTCTTCATAGAGAATAGAGTTTATATATGGCTGAGCTTCAAATTTAGATCTCTTCATGTTGTAAAGGATCACTCCTCCTTCGTTGGCTCCGATCCATAAATTCCCATCCCTGTCTTCCCTGAGAAACCTGATATCATCAAAAAGCAGGTTATTCGCTTTATTGTAAATCACATGTTTTTTATAGGAACCCGGAAAATATCGGGAAATACCTGCATTTGTTCCAAACCATATTGCACCTGTTAAATCCCTGTATATTGCGTTTACATTAGGGTCGGGAAGTATTTCCTTTTCATTGATTGTTTCAAATGCATCACCTTTAAATATTGTAAGTCCATTACTCTGGTCAGCAATAAGAATATTACCCTCAACATCCTCAACGATGTCATATATATTAGTTGCTTTCAGCCCGTTTCGTGTATCGAACTTAAGAATGTTATCTCCATCAAAAATTGCTATTCCGCCACCCCAGGTCCCGGCCCAGATCCAACCATGGCTATCTTCATAAAGACAGCTGATTGTATTACTCGAAAACCCTTTCTTGATCAAGTCATAATAAACCATCCTGCTTTCGGACATAATATATTTATATATGCCTCCATGGTGAGTCCCTAACCAAATATTGCCTTTCTTATCTTCGAGTAAACAATTCGAACTAAAATAGGTAGTCATGTGAGGCATCCGGTAGTTTTCGAATTTATTTTCCTCCGGATTATAGCGCCTCAGACCTACATCCGACACGCATATTATAGACCCCTGATGGTTAACCGTAGCACCATAAACCTGATCGCTGAGACCATCTTTACCCATGAACTGCTTACCTCTGATATGTTTAATATCTTTTACGGGAAATTCAGACCTTATAGCTCCATCTTTGTAGGAAGTAAACCAGATTTTATCTTTAATACAGGCAATACCGGTTACATCGCTGGTTATTGTTAATGAATCGAATGTTGCCTGTTCAAATTTCTGGCCATCGTAACGAGATATACCACCATTCATATGACCAAACCAGATATATCCTAATGAATCTTCAATTATCGATTTTACCCCTCCCGGGGCAAGATTATTACGTGAAGTGAAATTTTCGAATTTTTTACCGTCAAATCGTGAAAGGCCGTTTGCAGTTCCCAGCCAGATATAATCCTTAGAATCCTGAAGAAGCTTATAGACTTTCTGCTCACTGAGACCTTGCTTAATGCTGTAATTATCGAAAAAATAGTTCTGGGCCCCAACAGGCAGTACGAGGACTGACATAAAAAGCATTAGCCAGACAAAAAAGTTTGCCTGGTGCTTAATGAGGTTTATAAATGACATCCCAGAACCTATTTTGTTATAAAGAAGAATGTACCGAGCATATCCTCCAGCCCCTGTATCCTGCCAAACTTAGGTTTTTGCCCTTTATCCGTAGTTACAGCAGCGGTCACTGATTTTACAATTGACTCAATTGGAATACATGCATTCCTATTGTTTATCAGTGTATTAGCGAATGTTGCTGCAAATTTCGAATTATCAACAGCCAGCTCATAACCGGCAGAAGAGAATACCTGTGCTGATTTGGCACCTGCCACCTGGGCATTATCACATTTCGGAGCCTCGCTTGCTGAACGCGAGGCAGAATAAAATCCCGGACCTGATTCACAGGCATCGGAAATAACAAGAGTATGAACTACCACATCGGTGTAACCCTGCAATCCGGCTTTTAGTGCGTTTATGTTGAAATACGTGAATTCATCATCGCGTTTTGCATCAACAGGGATCCAGTAACCGACGTCATTAATATATTTGCCATGACCGGCATAATATACCATCAATGATTTAACCTGGTTTTTCTTAACCAGGTCGCGAAGCTCGATGTTGAAGAATCTCTCCATCTCCGCTTTGGTCATATCTTTTTTATAAAGATAGTTATGTACCTGATAATTTGCCAGAGCTCTCCGCATGGTAGTGATGTCTTTTATCGGGCCATCAAGACTCGCAAAAGTTTCATAACTCGAATTTTCAATAAATACTACCCACGTCCTTCCCATCGGATTAGTTGAGGCAATTCCCGCCCCTTCCCTGTTTATTACAAATTCGGTTTCTTTCTTATTCCCATAAATATCTTCAGCAACTACAATGAACTTATTCAGATTTGAAATATCTAAAGTGGCGGTAAATGCAGGATTTAATTCATTGGGATTATAACTTGCCGTAAAATTGCCAACTGTGATTGATTTTATAGGGCTCTCATCTGATATTTTACCCTGAATTGCAACATTTGGTGTTGTGGAATCGAGGAAAACCTGTCCTTCTTCGGATGTATAAGGTGCAACAATAATAATTTTTGGCGGGTTGATTTCGGTACGTTTTATAGCATAATTCAGGATCTTTTCATTATCATAATCGTCCTTTGCCGAAAAGGCAAGTTTATCAATACCGGCAACATTGATATTTGCCAGAAAATCAGATTCCCCATTTTTTTCTACCAATATAACATTCTCATTATTAATAGTAAAGGACTTTATCTTGCTTTTATCCTTAAGGGATCCTGATATTAGAAGAGTCGTTTTATCTCCTTTGATTTCCACGGTATCCTTCAGAGGCAAAGGACTGATTACGGCTATCTCAGGAGGGTCTTTTTCCCTGTTTATTTCATAAAGTCTTTTTTGGGAAAGTTCCAGCATCTCGCGAGCCTTCGCATCATATCTGGATAGAAATGTGATCTGATTATAGTCGGCACGGGCTTTATCATAATCAATAATTTCCTCATACGATTTGGCACGTGCATAATAAACATCAGGATCTTCCGTCTTTGACGCAGAATTAAGCGAAATTGCTTTTGAAAAATCATTTATTGCGTTTGTATTCTGGTTGAATTCCTGGTAGCATTTACCTCTTTCAAAAAAGAATAAAGGATTATCCGGATCAATAAGTATTATTTTCGATATATCATTGATTGCGCTCGGATAATCAAGGTTTTTCTTATATACTTTACTTCTCGTCAGATAAGCATCTGTATTCCGGTCGTTGTATTTAATTACTTCGTTGCACTGCTCCATTGCTTCTTTAGTATTAGAGGAAATAAGCAGGTCAGCAAGCGCAATTCTTGGTTCAGCAAGTTTTTTATCTTTCGAAATTGATTTCCGGAATTCCTTTTCTCCAAGGACATCATTATTGAGGCCTCTGTATATCATACCACGCCGATAGAACTCCATAGGCGTATCTTTAATAATAATTGCTGTATCAGATGCCTGAAGAGCCTGATCATACCTCTTAAGGTTCGTAAGAGCAATCACCTTCCCGGAATAAACCCTTGGGTTACGCCTATCCAATGCTGATGCACGGTTAAGTAATCTCAGGGACTCTTCGTAGTTGCCCATTTTATTACAGACTTCGCCCAGACTGATCATTGCATCAACGCTTTTCGGTGCAAAAACCAATGACTTTTCAAAATCAGCCTTAGCATCAGCAAATTTTGACAACTTTTCGTAAGCTTGCCCTCTTGCATAATAGTAATCCGGATTTGAAGGCTCGAGTCCAATGGCGCTGCTAAACTGAACAATAGCGTCATCGTATTTAAGATTTTCAACAAACTCTGTCCCTGCTTTGTAAGACTTTCTGGCACTTTGTCCAAATGCACTTACTGCCACCAGGATAATGGTTGCCATTAAAAATACCTGCTTCTTCATATATTACAGACTAAGTTTAATTTCTCTAACGATATATCAAAAATAGAAATTTTCTTCTGATTATCAAGCTATAAGTCTCCTAACTTCCATTCTTTAAATAGATTTCAAGGGAACTTCCACTGAAATTTGTCTTTGAAAACAGTGTCCCGTTTATCAGAGGAGCTTTCACTCCTCCCCTGAAATAATCTGCTCCTGTAAAGATCCTTGCTTCATCCCATAATCCAGTTGAAACAAAATGATTTATGATTTCTGCCCCTCCTTCTATCAATAACGATTGAATACCTGAAGAATGGAGGTAGCCTGATATTTGAACTGCTGAAGGCACATTATGCTTAAGTATTACCTTCACCGTATCAGGAATATCTTTTTCAGTATTATGAGTGAAGACAACAAGTTTAGAATCTGTGCCAATTACAGCCGCTCCTTTATTGAAAGATCCTGAACTGCTGAGAATTAATTTTAAGGGATTGGGGCCTGTCCATTCCCGTACGTTAAGCATGGGATCATCTGCTCTTACTGTCCCCGCTCCTACAAGGATAGCCTGTTCAGCGGCTCTCCACTTATGAACCAGTACTCTTTCCGGCTTTCCTGTTATCCAGGTTGGTCCGGTTTTATGATCTTCAGTTCTTATGATATCCAGATATCCATCAGCACTTTGTGCCCATTTCAGTGTTATATAGGGTCTTCTTTTTTCATGAAAAGTAAAAAACCTCCTGTTCAGTCTTCTGCATTCCTCATCGAGAATCCCGGTTTTGACATCACATCCTGCATCCCTGAGTTTTTTTACTCCTTTCCCCGAAACTTTTTCGCTTGAATCAATTGTACCGATCACTATCCTGGGGATGGCATTTGAATTTATAAAATCTGCACATGGGGGCGTTTTTCCAAAATGCGAGCAAGGCTCCAGATTGACATAAAGGGTTGAAAACCTGAGCTTTTTTTTATCCGTAACTGAGTTAATGGCAATTACCTCCGCATGCGATTCACCTGATCTTAGATGATACCCTTCCCCCAATATCATTCCGTCATATACGATTACCGAACCTACCATCGGATTAGGATAAGTCAATCCTTCTGCCCTGGAAGCCAGTTCCAGGCATCTTCTCATGAATTTAATATCTTCGGTCTCCATCATTTCAGTGAAAATACTAAATTTGACTTATGGGTGTCAAGATACGAACAATAATAGATTTCAGGTTTTATCTGGCAAAGGAGCTTAATGCCATCTATAAGGAACCGGAAATAAGAATCCTTGCCGATATTCTTATTAAAACTGTTACTGGTATAACAAAGTTGCATCAGCTTTATAATAACGAATACAGGTTAAACGATGGAGAGGTACAAAAGGTTATAGAATTCGTTGAGGAACTTAAAACCGGGAAACCCATTCAATATATCGTTGGTGAAACGACATTTTATAACTGTACAATCAAATTAAATGATTCTACCCTTATTCCTCGTCCTGAGACAGAAGAGCTTGTTAATCTCATTATCAGGGAAAACAGGGGATATCAGGGAAATATTATTGATTTTGGATCTGGTTCAGGTTGTATCGCTATTGCCCTCGCAGCAAATCTTACTCATTCGGCATTAACAGGAATAGAGATTTCAGCTGATGCAATAAAAATAGCACAGCAGAATTCCGTTTTAAATAATGTAAAGGTTTCGTTCATAAAAGGTGACATTTTCAACTTTGATCCGGAAGAGATTAGCAAGTCAGGTATTATTGTGAGTAATCCACCCTATGTGAGGGAATCAGAAAAGCTGCTAATTGCCCCTAATGTACTTGATTTTGAGCCTCCTCTTGCCCTTTTTGTGAATGATTCCGATCCTCTGATCTATTATAAGGCAATTCTTAAACTGGCAGACAAAATACTGTTGCCAGGTGGCCGTTTGTATTTTGAGATCAATGAAATGATGGGTAAACCAATGATTCTGTTACTTAAATCATTTGATTATTCTGAGATAGAAATTCTTGCTGACATAAATAATAAAGAAAGAATAATAAAAGGCAGAAAAAATGTCTGAAAATTCAATATTCGGGATTGCCCTCAACAAAGCTCTGACTTTATGTTCCCGGCAGGAATTATGTAGTGAAGATATCCGTAATAAACTGTTAAAATGGGGTATTGTAAATAATGATATTGAGAAGATCATCACTATTTTAATTAAGGAAAACTTCATAAGTGAATCAAGGTATGCTACAGCTTTTGTAAGAGATAAATTCAATTATAATAAATGGGGAAAGGTTAAGATTGCAGCTCATCTCAGAGTAAAGAAACTTCCTCCGGACATTATAAGGGCTGCTCTTGATTCAATTGATATTGAGCAATATACCAAAATGTTAAATGACCTCATTAATGATCATCGAAGATCTGTTAAAGCTAAAAACCAGTATGATCTGAAAGCCAAACTCTTGCGATATGGATTATCGAAGGGGTTTGAGAGCAGCTTATTGTATGACATGCTGAATGATCTTGAAGAATGACCTACCCCCCGGAAAAGATATTCACTAAAAATGGCCAGAAAGAGATAAGATAGATTATACCTGATCCAATACAATCAACAAGGATCAATTGTTTGCGGGTATCAGGGTACCTCAGATAGAACACAGAAAATACCACTCTGATAACAAGTTGCGCTGCAAAAAAGAGAAAAATTCTCATGCCATAAGGATTCCATTCGTAAGCTTCATCGACTCTTCCCCTGACGATTAAGGAGAAACTATGCGACAAGCCGCAGGAAACACATTTTTCTCCCGTGATCTTTTCATGGATACAGGTAACAGGATAATTATCCTTGACGGGAGAAAAAAAGCCGGAGTATGCGAAAACCAGCAATATTACTCCGGCAAAAAATATATTAATTATAAGGTAAGGTTCATTCCGCAGCCTTACTTTCATTTTCTGTTCAGTTTTATTTTTTCTTTCGTATAATAACATGTTTCTGAATACTGTCATGTTTCTGAATGCTATCCTGTTTCTGAGTGGTTCCTCCCTCAAGATCTTCAAGTTTTTTCTCCTGATCTTTTTTACTGGCGTTGGTATTTATTTCTACCTTATCACCATTGCTTTCAATTTTTATCGAGACGTTTGCATCTTCAATCTCTTTCGTAACATTATCCTGAACATCATTAATAATATTCTGGATGTTATTCGGCCATTTATCAGCTTTCTGAGCAATCTTTCCTGCTACAAATATCTGTGAAAATGAGATCATTGTGGCAATTATCGCAATTATTAGTCCGGCAATCAGTACACCGCGGGGTGAACTATTCCTTGAAGCCTGAGAAAGCCCTACTGTTGCGAGAACGATAGCTATAATTCCGGGGATAATTGCTATCAGACCCACACAGGGAATAACTGCAAGTACAAAAGTTATTATAGCTGTTATGAGAGCTGCGATTCCCAGACTTTGTCCCGTGTTGTTTTTTACCTCTTCCATGATATTTAATTATTTGTTATTTTTCATTCCAGTAAGGATGTTTACCATATCCTGCTCTAAAGACGTTGTTGGATTTTCAATGATGCGTCCGGTCTCAATATTATTTTTATAAATTATAAATGTTGGTACACGCATTATATCCAGACTCACATATTCTCCAACTGGCGATTGTTTGGCATCATCAACCCCAATAAATGTAATTTTCGATACCGGAAACTGCCAGACATCTATAACTCTCATAAAACGCGGAACTTCTCTTCTGCTGTCGGGACACCATGTTCCCATGACAATTTTGATAGTAACTCCATCTTTATTGATTTCCAGCAATTTATTAATAACATCTGTATTTAACGTATATTCATCAAAACCTTTTATATACCATGTGGAATAGGGTTCCCGGGTTAACTGACTTAGATTAAAATACCCAAGTAACCAGGTTGTCTGATCCGAAAAATTTACTGCCGGAGGTGTATCTGCGGCAAGGGTTACAGGTTCCCGCGATGGTGCCGGACTAATCTTCGTAACTGGTTTTATGGTTTTGCAGCTACAGAAGCAAGCCACAAGAACAATTAACAGGGAACAAATATTTTTCATTTATTAATAATTAAGTGAATGCAAATTAAAAGGTTTTTTTTAAATGCATAAAATTTATTGCATGTAATATGCTTCGAATTCTGATCGGGATCTATCTGTCCGGTTTTTTTATCCGGTTAGTATAGTAGATAGAAATGCCAATAGAAATAGCGGCCAGAAAAAGTAATGCTAAAACCCTGTATATTATCTCGATCCTTGCAAGGTCAAAAATGAACAAATAAAAAGCTGCACAAATCATCGTCCCCAGAGCCATATATCTGTATTTTATATTTTTAAGAAGAAGACTGATTATAAAATAAAGAAGTGCTGCCATTGTCCATGAAAATGTTATAAATTGTTTAGGAACAGCATGCAATAAAGCGAATAACATCATAAAAAAACCTTCGATCATATACAGGTTCCTTATCATGTCAGTCTTTATTTGTAATCTTGACCTCTTCCAGTTAATTATTCTCGCGGATATAAGTGCAATAAGTACAAAGCAGAAGTTAACTCCGTCGACATGTTTTGATGACAACAGATAAACGATCAGGATTGTCAGAAAAAGCAAGCTGTTCATGACTATTATAAGCTTGTTACGAAACCAGAGCGCCATTGAGACTACAAGAAGGCTTTGAACAGAAAGAAGCAAATAAACTTCCGGCAGACCAAAAAGCCCGTAAAGGGCAATACTCATTGCCATAAAACCATAAAGAGCGTAGAAAGCGGAGGCAAAATTCCAGTCAGATTTTGAATGTAATATTGTTGAATAAATAAGACAGCAAACGGTTATAATAGAAAACAGGGTAACGTAATGAGTGCTGTAAAATCTAAATGCAATAAAAAGAAGCAGAATCGTAAAAAATATTCCGTTAACTATAATTACTCCAATTAAAAAATCATCTGAAAGGGCATCTCTTTTTCTTAATAATGACATCCCTGAAAAGCATGCACCAAGTCCCAGAAGGTATACGACACCATAGTGTTGTTCAGTTATCATTTGCATCGGATGGCCCATAAGCGGATTCCCAAACAGCCACATGGAGAAAGAGATGTACGATAGAAGGAGTGTTATTATCAGTAACGGTTCCCAGTCAAACCTGTAGTAAAAATATACTGCGGTGGCACCGGTCAGAATCAAAATTGGCAGCATGAAATGTGTACTATCACCAAGGATAGCAGTTGCAAGGGCAAAAAACACAGTCAATGCAGCAAATGTTTGTGAACCATTGCGAATTGATAAATATGCCTGCAAGACAACAATTAACAACAAGATGACAACAGATATTGTCTTATCAGGAATGAGAGGTGAGACTGAAAAAAAATGTAACCTGACAGAAATATAAAAGAGAAGTACCAGAGCATTAATCCTGAAAATAAATGCCAGGTGAACATTGGTTTTCTTTAAATAATTTGCCAGGAAAAATATTGCCGCAGCTGTCAGATAACCAAATAGAACTGATGAAAACCGGTATCCCAGATTCATCATATATTGACTAAGGAAGGTGATACCAAAAAGCAATACTATATTTCCTAACCAGGCGAGTCCAAATCGTCCGATCTGTGACTCGAGTCCTTTATCTTCCTCATTTAAAGTTTCAGTATTAAGCAATGGATCAGAGGTCTGGAACTGCTCTTCCGGTCTGTAAGAGGATTCATCTTCAGTTTTAATGATAACGGATTCCAGCCTGCTCAGCCGAACCTCCAGAGAATGCAAGCTCTTGCGAATTATTTCCAGTTCTTCATCCTGATCTGCCATGGCAAATAATTTTAATTTGAAAAAACTAAGAAATAAGCTTCTAAAAACCAAAACACCAGTCCGCAGATGGAAATTAATCTTCCTCTTTCACCATTTTCCATGGGGGTAATAGCCACAAAAGAAATGTAAGAATCCCGATAGGAAGCAAAAGCCAGAATGCTGCCATCAATGTCCCATCGAGACCGATCAATCCAACCTTAAAGCTCGTGAAACCGGAAAAACTTTTGGAGAATAACTGTCCTCCTATGACAACATTCCACCTCATGGAATAAACTCCAATCAGGACCAGTATGCTCACAATGAAATACATAGTCTTTTGAAGTTTTATCTTATGTTTATAAAACTGAAGGAAAACAAGAGTAATAAGCGGAATGATTGTTCCAATAAGTCCCTGTGCAACAAAAAGGGTAAGATATAGCTTCCCCGAAACCAGTAGTTTTATTATCTCAAAAGATTCTTCGGCTTCATAAATCCTGTGAATCTGATCGAGACTTTCGAGAGTAAAGTCAAGGATCAATATGAAAAAGAGATACTTACCTATTGTATCAAGTACATTCAAATCAACTACTTTTTTCCTGAAGAATGAGACTATCATATAAACTAACATGACAAGTGCAATTCCTGAAACCATTGCCGAAAAGAGGAAAATAATCGGTATCAGAGGTGACGACCACCATGGGTTAGCCTTAAGGGATCCGAAAATAAAACCTACATAACCATGTAAAATAAAGGCCGACGGAATACCAACTATTGTAATAATATGCCCGAGTTTTCTGTCCCACTGAACTGTTCGTGGTGAAATATCATTTATACCAAGAGTAAGTATTTTGTAAACCCATTTCATTATTCCCTTTTTCTCATTCGACCATACGACCATGCTATGCCGGTAGTCAAACCATATCTCAAGTAAAAGCACCACCGCCAGATACCATAGGTAAACAAAACCAAAAATAGCCATCGCTGAGGATGAATGAGGTGTTATCATAATTTCATAGGCCCTTTGTGGCTGAGACAGATGACTGATCAGAGGCATTGTAGCAACAAGCAGAAATGAAAGGGCTGTAAGAAGTGCTATCTGGTATGTAGGCTTAAGAATTTTAACCTTGAAAACCCTCTCCAGCGATGCAAGAATAAAAGCTCCGGCAACAAGTCCGGTAATAAAAGGATATACAACAATAAGAATTCCCCATTGCAGATCTATTTCGTTAGGGAAAATATACCCTTGTGAATGGGCCAGAATATCATACAAGTGTTGGTAATGTGGTTCCATATTATCTTACCTCCGAACTTAGTGCGTTATAATATAATTTTGCGCCGGTATTCAAATTAGGTCTGAGTACTTGAGTAGTATGTTCTTTCAAGAATTTAACCAGGTCACTTTTTTTGTCTCTCAGATTGCCATACATCCTGGCACCTGTCGGGCAGGTTTCCATGCAGGCAGGAGCAAGACCTTTTTTCAACCTGTGATAGCAAAGTGTGCATTTATTGGCAACTTTCTTAACAGGATGAATAAATCTGCATCCATATGGACAAGCCTGTACACAATACCTGCAGCCGATACAGTACTTTTCATCTATAAGCACCACACCTTCAGGACTTTCATATGTTGCACCTACCGGGCAAACCTGTGTACAGGGTGATTTTGAACAGTGATTGCACATCTTTGGAACAAAAAACGATTTAAATATATCCTCATCCGGGACAGTCTGGGTAAAACCATCAATTCCTCCATTTGGAGAAACGATATTTACTTTACCATCATTCTTAACTGTATATTGTTCCACCCAGGTACGAAAGAAAAATGGTTCAACAGGTACATCATTTTCCTTTTTACAGGCTTTGGCGCAATTTCCGCATCCGATACATTTTTGGATATCTATCACAATTCCATAATATGGCAGACTTTCATCTTTAGGTTCTGCAGCAAAAAGCAGAACCTTTGAAGATTTC
>Ga0209747_1000734_pt1 | contig 17901 bp, 15 predicted proteins | sample BarGraNGADG00311_FD_184498 | JGI IMG/M metagenome (GOLD analysis project Ga0209747, IMG submission 184498) | Arctic peat soil microbial communities from Barrow, Alaska - Barrow Graham LP Ref core NGADG0011-311 (SPAdes) (version 2) | ecosystem: Environmental > Terrestrial > Soil > Wetlands > Peat...
GATGTTCCTCGAGCGGTACCAGTCGGTCATGAACGTGCCCGTCACCCATGGCGTCGGGGGCTCCTTCGACATCCTCGCCGGGGTCACCAAGCGAGCGCCGGAGGCGTGGCAGAGGATGGGGATGGAGTGGGCCTACCGTCTCGTACAGGAGCCGGGGCGCATGTGGAAGCGGTACCTGAGGACGAACGTCCTGTTCAGCGTCATGATCGTACGGGCCCTCGTCAGCCAACGGCTGGCTCTGGGGCGAACAGCGACAAGTGAGGTGGCGTGATGGCCAATCCCTTCTACAGCGGGACCGTCGCGGTGATCGGGCTCGGCTACATCGGGCTGCCGACCGCCGTAGTGCTCGCATCACGCGGGGTTCGAGTGATCGGGGTCGACCTGAACCCCGTCACCGTGGAACGCGTGGGACGGGGCGAAATACCGTTCTTCGAACCGGATCTGGCGACCAGCCTCAGCGGCGCGGTGGCGCTGGGCAATATCAGCGCGACCATGGAGACGCCGGTCGCGGATGCGTACATCATCGCTGTCCCGACACCGATCACCCCGGACGAGCAGGCGGACATGAGCCATGTGTTCGCCGCCGCGGCCGCTCTCGCCCCGCAGCTGCGGCCGGGTGCCATCGTGGTGCTCGAGTCGACGTCGCCGCCCGGTACCACAGAGGAGTTGAGCCGCACCCTGGCGGCCGCACGTCCTGACCTCACGTTCCCCGATGACGTCAACGACAGTCCCGACATCTACATCGCGCACTGTCCGGAGCGGGTTCTGCCTGGGCGCCTCATGGTGGAGCTGGTGGAGAACAACCGGGTCATCGGTGGGCTCACGCCGGAGTGCGCCGAACGGGCTGCGGAGATCTACCGGGTCTTCTGCCGGGGCGAGATCCAGCTGTCGGATGCGACCAGTGCCGAGATGGCGAAGCTCGCGGAGAACTCCTACCGGGACGTCAACATCGCCTACGCCAACGAGCTCTCGATGATCTGCGACAAGCTCGGCCTCGACGTGTGGGAGATCGTCAAGATGGCGAACCACCACCCACGCGTGAACATCCTGCAGCCGGGTCCCGGCGTCGGTGGGCACTGCATCGCGGTGGATCCCTGGTTCCTGGTGGGTGCCGCCCCGGAGGAGGCGGTGCTGATCCGTACAGCGCGCATGGTCAACGATGGCAAGCCGCTCCATGTGGTCCAGCAGATCCGCAAGTCGGCAGGTCGGTTCAGGGAGCCCGTCGTCGCCTGTCTCGGGCTGTCCTACAAGGCCAATGTGGACGACATCCGAGAGTCCCCGGCCGTGGAGATCGTGGCCGCCCTGGCCGAGCAGGAGCCTGCCACCACGATCCTGGTGAGCGACCCGATGCTGAGCCGCCTCCCCGCCTCGTTGGCGTCCTTCCCGAACCTGACGCTGGTCAAGGCGCAGGACGCGATCGCTGCCGCCGACATCGTGGCACTGCTGGTCGACCACAACCAGTTCCGTACGCTCTCGCGCAAGCTCCTCGAGGGCAAGGTGGTGTTGGACACGCGGGGGATCTGGCGCTGACGGTCAGGCGCGGAACTCGTCCGGCGCATCGCCGAGGCCGAGCAGGTGGGCCATGGCCCGTACGGCGCGGTCAGCCGCCTGCCCGTCCCCGTACGGATTGCTGACCTGCGTCATGGCGCGGAAGTGGTCGGCGTCGGTGAGCAGGCGGGTGGTCTCGGCGACGATCGCCTCAGGGTCGGTGCCCACGAGAAGGGCGGCGCCCGCCTGTACCGCCTCGGGACGCTCGGTCGTCTCCCGTAGGACCAGTACCGGTTTCCCCAGGGCTGGAGCCTCCTCCTGAACACCGCCGGAGTCCGTCAGCACGATCGTCGCGAGCTGGAGCGCGCGGCAGAAGTCAAGGTAGTCCAGAGGCTCGGTCACGTGGACCCGGTCGAGCCCTCCGAGCGTCGGCAGCAGCGCGTCCCGGACGATCGGGTTGCGGTGGGCGGGCAGCAGGACATGAAGATCGGGGAAGTCGTGTACGAGCCGGGCGATGGCACTGGCCGTACGTGTCAGTGGTTCACCCCACGACTCGCGACGGTGGCTCGTGACGAGCAGGAGCGGGGAGACCCGTGCGGCGGCGAGCATGGCCAGCGTCGGGTCGGAGATCGGGTGCTCGGACGCCGTCACCTCGAGCAGCGCGTCGATGACGGTGTTGCCCGTCACGGTGATGGTCGACGGATCGACGCCGGCGGCGAGCAGGTTGTTCCGCGCGATGGAGGTCGGGGCAAGGTGCAGGCTCGCGACCTGCGTCGTCAGGCGGCGGTTGATCTCTTCGGGGAAGGGGTTGTACTTGTTGTCGGTACGCAGCCCGGCCTCGAGGTGCGCCACCGGGATCTGCTGGTAGAACGATGCCAAGGACGCCGCGAAGCACGTCGTGGTGTCGCCCTGTACGAGGACGAGGTCAGGGCGTTCGGACTTCAGGAGCGGCTCCAGCCCGGCCAGCGAACGTACGGTGATCTCGGTCAGCGACTGGCCGGGGGTGATGATGTTGAGGTCGTGGTCCGGGGTGATCCCGAAGACGCGGTTGACCTGGTCAAGCATCTCCCGGTGCTGTCCGGTCACCACCACGATCGGCCGCAACGTCGGGTGGCGTTCCAGCTCCTTCACCACCGGCGCCATCTTGATCGCCTCCGGCCGCGTCCCGTACACCACCATTACCAACGCTGTCACGGGTCCGGCTCCCCCCCTCGGCGCCGCATCCCAGCGATGCGATCGACCAACACACTTGCGACGAGGCTCACGACGAACCCCAAGAGAATGATGACGGCAAGGGCGTGGCTCTGGTGGCCGTTCGAGTACTGGACACTCACCGCCGTCGGGGCCATGGTGAGATCGATCCTCTCGGCGGCGGAGACGTGCGCAGTGTCCTCATAGGACCTCACCAGTGCGGTGATCCGTCCGATCAGATCGTTCATCCGGTTCTGGACCACCTCAGCGGACGGCCCTGTGGCTTGCACGATGAGCGAGGACTCCGCGAAGTTGTGGGCCCATTGACCTCCCGTGTCGGGCATCAGGACCGACCACCCGTCAAAGATCCCCTCGTCGACCAGAGTCACGTCGGGACTGGTGGCTCGTCGGAGGGGCAGGCCGCCGTTGATCTCAACCTCGATGACGCCAGCGAAGGCGATCGCCGCTGAGTTGTCAGGAGCGAGCTGGTTGGGCTGTTGCTCACTGGCGGGCACCAGGAAGACGACCTTCGTCGAAGCCCAGTAGACCCCTGGCATCCTCAACGTCAACAGGCCCAGCACGACCGTCACGATCAGCCCGACGAGCACGACAGGCCAGCGCCGACGCACGACGCCTCGCTGGTCCTCGACGGCCACGGTCCCCCCTCACGCTCTCGGGCTCCACTATCGCCGGTTAGGTCCCACATTGAAAGCGCTTGGGTATCATGGGCCCGGAACGAGTGACTTGCTGAGTTGGTGACCGACACGGAAGAGAGCGCCGCCATTGCCCATCATGGACTTTTTCGGCGTTCTGCGCCGGAGGTGGCTACTCGTGGTCGTTGGATTCCTGCTCACCGTCGGGTTGACCGGAGTTGCGTACGGACTGACGAAGCCCACCTACGAAGCCACCGCGACGATCCTGCTTCTGCCCCCGGCATCGTCGGCAATCGATGGGGCGAACCCGTACCTCCGACTCGGAGGACTGGGTCAGGTCGTCGACCTCATCGGGGTCGCCCTGACCGACCAGGCGACGCAGCTGGAGCTCCAGGCGATCAGCAAGGATGTGACCGACACCGTCCAGGCCGACCCGCGCACCAGTAGTCCTCTGCTCTTGATCGACGTCAAGGACACCTCTCCAGACACCGCCCTCAAGATCCGCGACATCCTCGTCTCCCGTGCGCCGCAGCGTCTCGATGAGATGCAGTCGACATTCGGCGTGGTGAGGGCGGACCGGATCACGTCGATGGTGGTGAACCTCGACACGCAGGCGCAGGAGGTCGGCAAGAACCGGTTGCGTTCAGCGGTCGTCGCGGCCGGCCTTGGGGTGGCGCTGACCCTCATTATGGCAGCGCTCTGGGACGCCAACCGGGTCCGTCGTTCTCGAGGTGTCGCGGCGAGGCTCCCGGTGCGGTCCCGACGCACGCTGGAGCAGGATTCACGCGACATCGTCGACCTGGAGCAGGATTCACCCGACATCGTCGACCTGGAGCAGGATTCACCCGACATCGTCGACCTGGAGCAGGATTCACCCGACATCGTCGACGACGACGACGAGACAGGCGCTCCGCCCCTGATCGCGAGTCCCGCTGACAGCCCTGAGCTGGAGGAAGAGCTGGCAGATGCCCCGGACGACGCCTCCCGCTGACGCCGCACCTGGCGCAAGGCGCATGCCCGTGCCAGGTCGAGGGGCCGATGCCGTGACGCTCGTGACCGTTGTCCTGGTCGTTCGACTCGGCTTGCCGTCCCAGTTGGTGATAGGACCTCTGGGCGAGGTCGGAGCGCCGGCCACCCTTGTTGGCGTTCTGCTGTTCGGGTACTGGTTCTGGCATCGGCTGCGCCTGGTCGAGCGCCGAAGGGCCGCGGCCGTGAACATCGCCGCGATCGGCTTCGGCATGGTCGCCCTCGCCTCGTACGGCGTCGCCTCGGCCAGGCCCACCGATCCGGTCGAACTCAACCTCTCTCTGGGCTCGCTGCTCATCCTGACGAGCTGGCTGGGCGGCCTCCTCCTCGCCTCTGACGGGGTGACGACGTTCGCACGGTTGCGGACCCTTCTCGCTCGGCTCGCCATCCTCAGCGCGGCGTTCTCCAGCTTCGGACTGGTGCAGTTCCTGACGGGCCAAGCATGGGTTGACGGCCTGTCCATCCCTGGTCTGGTGGCCAACACCCCCATCTACTCCAGCTTCGAGAGGGGAGGCTTCTACCGCCCCTTCTCCACGTCGATCCATCCGATCGAGTTCGGGGCGGTCATCGCGATGCTGCTCCCGCTGACCATCGTGTACGGGATGCTCGGCCCTGTCAGAGCGCACTGGCGATGGCTCACATGGATTCCCGCGGTCTTGACGGTGATCGCCGGAGCGCTGTCCTCGTCGCGATCGACCCTGATCGGGCTGGCTGTCGGAATCGTCCTCCTCTGGCCTGCTCTCAAGCCGGCGCAACGGCTCGTGGGCGGGATCGCCACGGCAGGGCTCGCGACCTTCGTATTCGTCACGGTGCCGGGAATGGTCGGGACGATCCTGAGTCTCTTCAACGGTGTCGCCACGCTCGACTCGAGCATCGCCTCACGAGTCGACAGTTTCTCGGTCGCGGCCGACTACTTCGGTCGCACCCCGATTCTCGGACGCGGGTTCGGGACCTTCCTGCCCCGCTACCGCATCTTCGACGATCAGTACCTTCTGGGCCTGGTGGAGACCGGCGTCGTGGGCTTCGTCTCCATGATCCTGCTCTGGGTCGTGCCGGTGGTCGGGGTCGCTCGAGTGATCCGCAGGAGCGAGGCGGGGTCCCCGCAGAGGCTCGTCGGGGCCGCTTTGCTGTCCTCGTGTGTGGTGGGCGGGGTCGGTCTGGCCTTCTTCGATGGTTTCGGGTTCCCCATGATGCCGACTGTGTGGTTCGTGCTGCTCGGGATGAGCGGCGCCTACATCCGACTGGCGAGGCAGACCTCGCCGTCCTCACTCGAGGCACGTCCGGCTGTGATGACTGGCTAGCGGCGTCTCGTCGTCTCCCGAGGAGGATCGACGCAGGCCACTCCTCGAGGCATCGGGCTCCAGCGACGTGTGCACTATTGTGTGATGGCATGCGGCGTGTGTCGATCATCATCGTCACGTACAACAGCGAGTCGTGCGTCGGTGATCTGCTCGATTCCCTCGTCGGCAGCGGGGCTGACACGATCGTTGTGGTCGACAACGGGTCCACCGACTCGACCGTCGAGGTCGTCGAGAGCCGCGATGGCGTTCGACTCGTGCGGTCGACCAATGTCGGCTACTCCGGCGGGATCAACCAAGGTGTTCGAGCCGCCCCCTATGCCGACGCGTACCTGGTCCTCAACCCCGACCTCACAGCCGGTCGCGGCCTGGTCGCCGAGCTGGTGAAGGCCCTCGACGAACCCGGGGTGGGCATGACAGCCCCGCGTGTCGTGGACGACGACGGACGACGCCAGAACTCGCTGCGGCGGGAGCCGTCGATCCTCCGGGCGATCGGCCTGAATTGGACGGGGATCGGGCTGTTCAGCGAGTACGTGGCCGGCGATGAGGCGTACGCGACCGTGCGGGACGCGGACTGGGTGCTGGGTGCAGCCCTCATGTTCAGTCGGGCCTGCTACGACGCAATCGGTCCCTGGGACGAGTCGTTCTTCCTCTACTCGGAGGAGACCGACTTCTGCCTGCGTGCCCGAGATGCCGGATGGAGGACGCGCTACGTACCGACGGCAGTCGTGACCCATGCCGGTGGAGGGTCAGGACGAAGCGATACCACCCATGTCATGCAGGCGGTCAACCGCGTACGGCTGTACGCGCGACGGCATTCACGGTCGGCCGGCTATGTCTATTGGGCGGTCAATGTGCTGTCCGAGTTGTCGTGGGTGGCGCGGGGCCGGCGAGAGTCCCGGGCTGCGGTCAGAGGGCTGCTGCGCCCCGGGACCCGGCCCAGTCAGCTGGGGTGCAGCAGCTCCTTGATCCCCCGATGACGCTTCTCCGTGGATCGCCGATGCCCTGACAGAGGCACCCCGCCGTCGCGGCTGTGCACGACGTAGGGGCGCTTCCCGATGTCTCACCACCGACGAACGCGCTCGGGCTCGACCGAACCCTCGCGCGCGTCAGCCGCCGAGTGCTAGGCGTTGACCGGTGAGAGATCCCCGTCCCAGTAGTTACCGCTGGCGACATTGCCCGACCCACTCGAGTCGAAGGCCGCGATGGCGCCGTAGGAGCCACCCTGGGAAAAGTACATCTTCGAGATCCGGTTGTTGGTGATCTGGATATTGAAGCTCTTGCCCATGGAGCCGGCGCCGCCGTAGATGGCGTAGTCGCCGCCGGCGACCAGATTGTCGGTGATGAGCCGATTGCCCTCGACGCCGAAGTCCTGGAAGAGGCTGATCGCATCCGTCTGGTCGATCTGGTTGAAGATCGTGTTGTGGCGAATGGTAAGCATCGTGGTGGATCCGTTGGAGGTTGTTCCGTTGGTGTGGTCACTCGACACGTAGCCCATGTCGTGGATGTAGTTGTCGGCGATCACGCCGCCGAAGACTTGGACTCCGGTGGCGGTGTTGACGATGTTGTTGCGCAGCACCTGAGTGCTGTTGGAGTCTCCGTAGATGTCCTTGACGCCCGCCATGAGTCGTGAGCTCCCGCCCGCGATGCCGATCTCGTTGTTGGAGATCACAGTGTTGGTCGCGTGCTGGAGGCCGATGCCCCAGCTCTCACCGCCCACCAGGACTCGTGTGTTGGTGACCATGACGTTCGATCCGGCGACGTTGATCGAGCCCGACACGATGAGGTTCTTGACGACTGCCCCGGACGAGGCTTGCAGCCAACCGCGGCTGTCCCACACCCATCCCGGGCCGGACGTGAGGTCCTGCGGGACTCGCTGGAGCTGCGTCCCTGCCGGAATGCCGGTGTTGGTCGCGTCGGGGTAGCCGCAGCGGCTGGGCTGGCTCGCGCAGTTGGTCTTGCCCGCCGACGAGGACGACGACGCGGTCGAGCTGGGTACCGCTGGGCTGGTTGCGGCGGCCGTCTTGGTGCTGGCCTTGGTCGTCACAGAGGCAGGCGCCGCGCTGGTGGCCATGCCCGAGACATCAGGGGTCGCAGCGGTGGCGTTCTGCGGAAGCGTGGTTGCCATCGTGGGTGCCACCGTCGCGCTGGAGGGTGCCGGCGTGGTGGAGACGTGGTTGACGCCCGGCCACCCGCTGTGCCCGCCCGTGATGGCGCGGGGAGTGGGGACCCCCGACGTGCTCGCGGCGGTAGTGGCTGCTGAGGAGGGGCGGCCAGAGCTTGCGTTGGAGGAGGTGGAATTCGCCCAATGCGGCCACGAGTGCCAGCCGTCGGCGGCGAAGGCGCTGGCCACGCCGTACGTGAGGGTGAGGGCGGCGGTGGCGCCGAACGCGACGACGGTCACGAGAGCCATGCGAGCTGAGGCCCGTTGCGGCAGGGAATGCCGAGCTCTGGTCATGGGGAAACTACCTCTCGAAGGGTCTGAAACTGATAGATTGCTGAGAGCATCTCAGGTAAATCACAGGGAGTCAAAACTCGGGCGGCTTGCGTCGGCAGACTTCCGCCGGATCGGCTCGCGGTGGGGATCATCAGCGGCACTCCCATCCATTGACGATGGGGTTGTTGCTGTCGAGGTTCTGTCCGGTCTCAAGCAGCACGTTGCCGCTTCGGTGCCATCCGTCTGAGGGGGCGCCGCGGGTGTACCAGACGCCGTAGTTACCCACGCAGGCATAGCGGGAGTTGGAGAACCGGTTGTTGGTGAACGTGATGTTCGTCACGGCGTAGCCGCCGGCGGGGCTGCTCTCGGAAGGGCTGTAGTCCTCGGCGTAGATCGAGAAGCCGCCGCCTTGGATCAGGTTGTCGCTCACGACGATGTTCGACGCGCTCTTGCGGCTGTCCCAGATCGCGATGGCTGACGTCTGGTCCTGCGAGACGTCGAAGGTGTTGTGTCGAATCACACCGTTCTTGGCGCCCTCGGTCTGGTAGCCGTCCACGTGACCGTTCGCTGCGTCGGTCGTGAAGTTGTGGAGCCAGTTGTCGGCGATGACGAAGTTGTCTCCGGTCCCGTCGGCGCCGGGCGTCGTCGCCCAAGAGAAGATGCCGTCGTTGACCTCGGTGCACTCGTTGGCCGTGGCGACCATCGACGCTCCCTGATGCCAGATGCATGCGTGGGTGGCGTTCAGGCCGTCGAGGAGTGAGTGGTCGATGGTGGCGCTGGCACCCTCCAGGATCACCACCACGCCGGTGCCGCTCACACCGCCCGCACTGTTGGTGATCCAGCTGTTGCGGATGACGACGTTGCTCGCGTCCACGGTGACTCCGCCGCTGATCTTGTAGCCGTCGATCACGGTGCCGTCGACCGAGATCGTCAGCCCGCCGGTCACGGTCTTTGCAAAGACTTGCCCGTCCGGGTAGCCCGTGTTCGCCGGTCCCGGCCATCCGCAGCCGACCAGGTTGCTCCACACTGCTGAGGTTCCGCACGCCGAGGCGGGCGTCTTGCTGCTGGCCTTCGTCGTCTTGTTCGTGGGAGTGGCGACGCTTGCGGCGGTGACCGATGGTGCGCCACCAGATGTCGGTGCGGCCGGGGCGGTGGTGGCGACCGATGTCGCCGACGTGCTCACGGGTGTACTGCTGGGCGTGGTCGTCGTGACCTGCACCGTAGAGGTCCTCGTCGGCGTGGCCGCGGGAACTCGGCGCAGATGAGCGCCGAGTTCGACGGCAGCTGCATCACGACCGGCGAGCGCGGAGATCGGTGCGTCGGCTCGCCAGCGCGCGTCGAGTGTTCCTGAGGTGGCATTCAGCGCCGAGACGGTGACCAGCCCACTGGCGCCGAGCGCGACGACGGTCGCGACAGCTACTCGGGCGGCCCGCGGGGTGGGGGCGTGGCGAAACCTGCTCATCGGAGAACTACCTCTCGCTTGGGGTCGAGATGGGAGTATTTACTTGTGCGTCCGCGCCGGCTTCTGTCGGGCGGCGCCGGCAAGCGACCTGAGAATCCTCAGGAGAATCATAGACAGCGTAACCCGTCAGAGGCGCCATCGCCAAGAGCCTGAGGAGACTCTCACAGTTGGGCGTGTCGGGAGGCGGAGCGAGCCATGGGACCTCGCCCTCTCGCAGCGCCCACCGCCATGGCCTGACTCGCGACGCCGACGTGGCGTGGCTAGGTCTGACGGGGAACCCGGGCCAGATGCTCAGTCGACGGGCGAGCCGTCATCGTCCCAGATGTTGTGGTCCCACACGTTGCCCGTACCTTGACTGTCGAAGTACGCGAACGGCCCATAGAACCCGGCTTGAGGGAAGTAGATCCTGGAGAACCGGTTGTCGGTGACGACGATGTCGTGGCTGACGCCGAACTTCCCCGAGCCGCCGGCATACACCGTGTAGGCGCCCCCCGCGAACAGGTTGTCCGTGATCTGCCGGTTGGCCTCGAGGCCGAAGTCCTGGAACAGTGCGATCGCGTCGGTCTGCCCCAACTGGTTCAGCACAGTGTTGTGTTCGATCACCAGGCGAGTCGTCGACCCATTCGACATGATCCCGTTCACGTGGTCGCCGGCGATCATGCCCATGTCATGGATGTAGTTGTCGCGGATGACGCCCGCCCCCAGCTGGATCCCGGTGCTGGTACCGGCGATATCGTTGCCGACGACGGTCGTGCTCACCGCGTCGCCGTAGATGTCCTTGACACCGGCCAGCAGCCGCGGGGTGAGTCCGACGCCCCCGATCGTGTTGCCCCTCACGGTGATGTTGGTGGTGTGCCGAAGGCCGACTCCCCATGTCTCGCCGGTTGCCACGATGACGTTGTTGCGGACAGTGACATTCGCGCCGGCGACCTCGATGGGACCGCTCACCTCCAGGTTCTCGACGATCGCCCCGCTCGCCGTCACCTGCAGCCAGCCGCGGGGGTCCCACGTCCACCCGGGCCCGCTGGTCAGGTCACGCGGTACCTGCTTCAACGCTGCGCGGTCGTGTACTCCGGTCGTGGTGGCGTCGGGGTACCCGCACACGCTGGGCGCCGAGATGCAGTTCCTCGCACTCGAGGCGACCGCGGTCGGGGTCGGATCCGTACCGTGCCCACCGCCCGCGCTGGCAGAGCAGGCGGCTACCAAGAGCAGTACGACGGCTACGCCGAGCCTTCTCAGGACGCGCGAGGCCCTAGCATGTCGGCCATGACCAGCGGCTCGCGTCCAGTCAGCGTCGTGGTTCCTGCGCACAACGAGGCCGCGGGGATCGGTCGACTGCTCGACCTCCTCGCGTCCGGTCAGCCCGAGGACCGGGTCGAGGTCATCGTCTCCTGCAACGGCTGTACGGATGACACCGCGACGATTGCGCGGACTTTTCCCGGCGTGGTCGTCGTGGAGATCGCCCAGGCGTCCAAGAGGCTCGCCATGCAGGCCGCCGACGAGGTCGCCCGGCACGGTGTACGAGCCTATCTGGATGCCGATGTGACGGTCAGCCGCCACGACGTCCTGACTCTCGTGGATGCGCTCCACGATCGGACGATCGCCACCGCTCCGGAACGTCGGCTGGTCCTCGACGCCTCCTCGTGGGTGGTGAGGTGGTACTACGACGTGTGGCAGCGGCTCCCGCAGGTTCGCGACGGGCTTTTCGGGAGGGGGCTGATCGTGCTGTCGCCCGAGGGCTACGAGCGGGTCCACGGACTGCCCTTGGTGATGTCGGACGACCTCGCCATCTCGGAGGCATTCGGCTCGGAGGAACGTCGCGTCGTGCCCGGTACAGTCGCGGTCATCGAGGCGCCTCGGGGCGTTCGCGACCTCCTGCGCAGGCGCATCCGGATCGCCACCGGGAACAGCCAGCTCGACGACTTGGGGATGCGTTCCGCAGAAGCCCGTACCTCGACGAGCGATCTCGTGCACATCGCCTCCGGCTCTCCCCGGCTCGTCGTCAGGGTCGCGGTGTTTGCCGCGGTGTCCCTCGCTGGCCGCGTCCTGGCCCGACGCCGGATCAAGCGGGCCGACTACACGACGTGGTTGCGGGACGAGAGCAGCCGGCGGTGATGGGGGCCGCCCAGCGCACTGCCCGGACGCATGGCCCGGATCGGACGTCCCGCCGAGGTCGTTCATGCGTCGATCACGGATGCCGGCGATGACGCGCCTCACCAGGCCCCGGTGATCGCGTCGCCCCCGAGGGGAGAGCGACGCTGGAACCTGACCTCCTTGACCGGCGAGGCCAGCGGCACGGCGGGATCTCGGCACCGCTACCGCTGACCGACCACGTCGACGAAGTAGTTCGTCGTGGACGACGACGCCGGGAAGACGTCAGTCCGAGAGCTGACACCACCGGACGCGGGCACGCTGAACGTCCCATTGGTGTAGGTGGTCCGGAAGGCAGACGTCGTCGAGGAGTACTCGGCGATGAGCCCGCGGACCGAGGCCACGTACGTCGAGTTCGCGGCGATCTTGACCGGGCTGGCGAAGGTGACCGTTCGCCACCCCGCGGTGGTCGAGGTGGGCGATCCGGTGGCGGTTGCCAGCTTCGTACCGTTGGCGGACCACAGCGTCACGGTGTAAGTCCCCGTCCAGTTCGCCGGGAGATAGAACCTGATGCCAGTGATCGAGTACGCCGTCGTCGAGCGGAACTTCACCCCGACCGTCAGCGGGGTCGAAGATGTCGTGGACGACGCAGGGGTGAGGGAGGCCGGGAAGATACTCACGGCAGCGGCGGTGGTGAAGTGGGAGGTGAACGCCGTCGATGGCAGCCCGTCGCTCAGGGTCGCGGCGACCGACGGTGAATTGACCACCAGCGAGGCGCCGACCAGTGACAAGCCGACGAAAGTGCGGAGCAACGAGGCAATGCTGATTTTGACCTTCACGGCCAACCCCCAAGTCTGCCTGCAGGCCTCGACCTACGTGGACGACTGCGTCCCCAATGCGCAGTGTCCTTCTCGTAGTCTCGTCCACCCCAGCCCATGGGGCAAGGGGGGACGTGTGCCGACCTTTTCGTCACCGACGGAGAGCCTCAGCCCCACGATTCGTCACCACTGGTCTGCCACAATCGATCCCGCCGGGTCATGGAGATACGTGGCCCCAATGCCGACGGGGAGGGTGAGTACAGTTGACCACGTCCCGAGCAGCGCCGTCGTACAGGCTGTGGCAGCCGTTGACGACCACAGCCATGGGTGACGTGCATCGGACGGCTTCGTACGCCATCCTCCGGGTGACCTCGGCGAGCCCGGTGTCCGTCCCCCTCCAGACTCATGAGTGACGCAGGCTCGAACCTTCGGGCGAAGGTGGCACGCGGAGCGGCCTGGAGCAGCGTCAGCACCATCACCTTGCGCTTGGGCAGCGTGGTGGTGGGCATCGTCCTTGCACGGTTGCTCACACCGAGCGAGTTCGGGGTGTACGCGGTAGCGCTCACGGTTCAGTCCATCCTCATGACTGTCGCGGACCTGGGGCTCTCGGCGAGTCTGGTGCGCTCTGACGAGCCGGAGCGAATCGCGCCAACGGTGGCCACGCTCGGCCTGGCGATCGGCGCCACGACAACCGCAATCACTGTGGCTACCAGCTCGCTGCTCGCCGATCTGCTGGGGAGCCCGCCCGCAGCTCCCGCTATCTCGGTGCTGGCTCTGACCCTGCTTCTGTCGAGCGTGAGCCTCGTCCCCTACTCGATGCTGCTGCGGCGCTTCCAGCAGCGTGAGCTGTTCATCGTCGGCGTCGCCGACTTCGTGGTCTCCACCGCGGTCACCTTGGCTTTGGTGGCCTTGGGGTTCAGCGTCATGGGACTGGCGATCGGTCGTGTCGCCGCCCAGGTCGTGTCCTCTGCCCTGCAGTTCTTCTTGGCGCGGGTGCGACCGCGGTTCCGGATCGACCGCGACGTGGTCCGTCCGGTGCTGGGGTTCGGGTTACCCATCGCACTGGCGAACCTGCTCGCCTGGGGGCTCATCAACATCGACAACATCGTGCTGGTGCGTGTCGCGGGCGCGACCGCCCTGGGCTTCTACGTTCTCGCCTTCAACATCTCGAACTGGCCCATGAGTGCGCTGTCGCAGACAGTCCGCGCCGTGTCCCTCCCGTACTTCTCCCGAACGGGCAATGCCGATGAGGGGCTGGCACGATTCGTGGGCCTCGGCTGGGCTGCGGCACTCCCCGCGGGCGGTCTGCTGGCGATGCTCAGTGCACCGCTGGTCTTCACCCTGTACGGCCAGCGCTGGCTGCCTGCGGCGCCGGTCCTTGCGGCCCTCGGAGTCTTCGGGGCCCTCCGCGTCATCTTCGACATCTTCAACGCCTATCTCTTTGCCCTCGGACACTCGCGGCCGGTTCTCGTGGTCCAGCTCCTCTGGCTGGTGACGCTGACGGTCGGCATGGTCTTCGCGACGAGGGCGTTCGGGATACTGGGTGCGGGATGGGTCCATGTGATCGTCGCGCTTGTGGTCGTCCTGCCCGCCTATCTGGTGATCCTCCGAAGAGCCGGGGTCGGACTCTTGGTGGTTCTCAAGCGCGCGTGGTGGCCCTCCGTCGCTACCTTGCCCGCCGCCGGAGCAGTCGTCCTCACGCAGTCACTGGTTTCCGGTCCGGTCCTGAGGCTCCTCATCGGCGGAGCGGTCGCATCCGCGGTCTACCTGGTCGTGATGTGGCCCTGGGCGCGGCGAGAGTGGCGCAAGGTCAGGCGCCAAACGACTCCCGCGGAGTGACAGCACCTGAGCGTGCAGCCTCGGCGGCCGACCGCAACGCGCTCGCGTGCCCGCGCACCATCGCCGCCTCGGTGAAGTCGGGCGGCAAGGAGCCGGTGGGGCGGCGGCGGTACTGGCTCGCGGCGGCCAGTGCGGCAGCGAATTCCGCCCGGTTCGACTGATGTCGACGGCGCCGCTGGGCCGCCATCGCAGCCTGTGAGTAGTCGGCATTCGCGCGGTTCACGACCACGCCGTCGACACCTTCCGAGGAGACGAGGTGCCGAGCGAATCCCACCTCGGAGAGAACCACGGGCAAGCCGCACATCGCTGCCTCCACCGCCGAGAGCGGACCGCCCTCCGCGAAGGAGTCGAGCGCGTATACGTCGCCGGCCTGCAGGACCACCCATGGGTCCGAGTCACCGAGCAGGTGTACCCGGTCGCCCAGAGGGGATGCCTGCCGCAGAAGGTGGGCACGACGCACCTCCAGCCAGTTGTCGGTGGCGCCTGCCAGAACCAGGCGGAGGCGCGGCTCCGACCCCACGGCAGCGAGGAAGGCATCGACGAGTCCCGCGGCGTTCTTCTGCGGGCTGAAACGCTGCAATGCCACCACGAGGAGATCGTCATCGGTGATCTCTGCTCCTACCGCACGACTGATCGTCCGCCGCGCCGCGCCGCGCTCCCACGCGGCTCCCGGGGGGAGCCCATGGACACCGTTGAGAACGACCCTGATGCTGTGCACCCCGAGTCGATGCTCGAAGAAGGTCTTCACCCCCTGGCTCACAGCGACGCACACCGAGGTGCGTTGGGCGACGGCCGTCAAAGTGGCCCACGTCGGTGCGTCGAGGTAGGACTCCATCGCGTGGAACACTGGCACGACCACGGCGTGCGACGACAGCGCGGCTCGTGCCAGCTCCCGCTCGGGGCGGTGGAGCTGGATGACGTCGGGCTTGCGCCGGTCGATCAGTGCGGGCAGCTCGGCAGCGGACGCCATCATCACCGGAATCCCGGCAGCCCGCAGCTCGGAAGCAGTCCGGCCCTCCCTCGTGCAGACGACCTCGGTCGCGATGCCCTGTGCGGGGAGGTGGCGAGCGAGGGTCGACACGACCGACTCGACCCCGCCGCCGTCCAGCGAGCCGGCCACGAGAAGGCAGCGCAGATCCTGCTCGGGAGGGGGTGCGGGGATCGCCTCGTCGCCGTCGAGCTGCAGAGGGGGGCGCGGAATGCTGGGGAGTCCCCCACGGATCGCCAATGCGTCGAGCAGGCGCTGCACGTGCCCGAACCGCACCTCCGCGGGCAGCAGGTCGGTGATGGCCGTCACGCCAAGTGCCGCCCCGTAGCCGATCGTGGCCAGCCGTCTGCTCGCAGCACGTGCTCGCGGAGCTGGTGGCTCGCCGTGCCCGTCCATGAAAGTCGGTGCCCTTTCGCTAGGAACCGATGCGATCCAGCCGGCCTTGATAGACCGGGCCCCCTCGAACGCTGCCAGCATCGCACATCGGGCTTTGAGAGCGGCTGTGTCTCTCTCGGCGGCAACCTGGCGCTGCGGTGAACGAAGAGTACAGGCGCGGGTCCGAGGCAGGTCGCCCGCGGCCGGGTCGTGGTTCGTGAACGGGGAGTCGTGACCTGGACTCTTCGGGCTGCATCGCGAACCGTTCTGCGCACATCAGCGCGCCTCGGGTGACCCCTGGTAGACGATCCGTTCCAGCGTGGCCACGAACACGTCTGTACTGATCTGCCAGCTGCGCAGGGTGTCCGGACGATGAACCTTGTGTCTCGTCAGTGGATCCTGCTGCCGCTGCACGACCCCGCTGAGCGCTCGGGCCAGGGCTCCTGATGACGGGGCGCTCCACACCACGGAGGGGTCGGTCAGCACCAGCCGAGAATAGGGATGGTCATTGCACACAGGCACACAACCGCCCGCCAGCATCTCCTCCGGCACCAACGAGATGTTGGTGAAGGAGAGCGCAAGACCAGCGACGGTCTGGTTGTACAGCGCATTGAGTTCCGAGGGGGTGACTCGCCCGTGCCACGTCACCGGAACGCTGAAATCTCCAGGTTGGCCGTTTCCGTAGACATGGATCTCTTGATCGGGTTGCAGGTCATGGAAGATTCTCAGAGCTTCCCGCGCTATCAGGAATCCCCGACGGGGAACCGTGGGCATCGAATAGTAGACAACCCCGTTCCGAGGCCCCTTCTCCTCATCGACGTACGTTGTGAGATCGCAGCCGAAGGGAATCAGGTGGGAATTCTGACCGGCCACATTGCGAAGGGTCGCCTGAACCATCTCTCCGAGCGCCAGCAGATGGAATCCGAACGAGTACGTCTGCTCGGCGAGGCTGTAGGCCGCGCCCATCGGATAGAAGTACGGCTCGTAGTCCTGGATGAAGTAGAAGCGCTTCATGGGCGCGTCGGCGCCCCATCTGGCCAGTGCGTGGGCCGTCTGCCACGCCGTCGCGACGACCGCGTCGTATCCCACGATCGGACCGCTCAGCTTCACGACCCGAGCTGAGACCTGGGGCCACCCTTCACGGATGATGCGCGTCCGCTCTTCCAGATCGGTGTCGAACGGGTCGTAGAGGATCAATGTGCATTCATGCCCGGCTTTCTCAAGGCCTTCCACCATTCGCATCAGCGTGGTGTGGCCGCCGGACCCCCGCCCCATGGGGCTTGTGACGAATCCCATGCGCAGCGGCCTATCCGAGGGAGGGGGCGTCGCGGGATGACGGAGGCTCAATTCTGTCCCATCGACGAGATCCTCCGGTCTGGAGAAGTAGTCGATGAGATCAGGTGTCACCCGACGCTCGAGCCATCGCAGCCCCTGGCCCACCACAATCCGACGTCCCGACGACGTCAGGAGCTGTCGTGCCCGTCGTCGGAAATGGACCCCCATGCCTGGATTCTATTGCCGCCGGGTTGCGCATCGATAGAGCGAGCCGGTGCGCTCTTGCGCCGAACCACCGCTGGGTCGCTACCCCTGGGGCCGCGGATCGGTGGCCGTTCTCCTCCGGTGGCCGCTCGACCTCATGCCGGGCTCATAGACGCCGCTTCGGTGCCAGCGGTGCCACCTCACCCGCAGCATGATGCCCCGGTACGCCGATTGCGCCACGTGCCACGGCAGCCACGACACGACGGCGGGTCCGAGTCGACGACGACGCGCCAGCGCGGCTGCGAGCGGTCCCGTCGCGACCGCGGGGTCGCAGTCGCGCGCGAAGAGGAGCAGCGCGTCCCCGATCTCCCGGGCGTCGCCGCGCCCCCGGTCGTACAGGTGGCAAGCATCGACCAGCGCCTCATGTGCCAGCGCACGGCGGGCCGTCGCCAACAGCTCCTCTGCCTCCGGCAGGTCGGCCGCGATCCCGGAGAAGAGGGTCTCGAACGCAGCCCGCCGCTCGATCCGCTCCTTCACGATGTCCCTGTTCGCCATCGACAGGCTCTTCTCGTGCAACCGGTGCCACGCCTGGTCGGCTCCGAGGATGTACGCCACGTCGGAGAAGGCAGCGATGCGGAACCACATCTCCATGTCGTGGGTGTGCGCCAAGTTCTCTTGGCCCCCGACGCGCGCGACGACGCTGGCCCGCATCAGTACTTCGGGGGACGTGATGACGTTGTTGCCCGCTTCGCAGCG
>Ga0209747_1000737_pt1 | contig 17864 bp, 17 predicted proteins | sample BarGraNGADG00311_FD_184498 | JGI IMG/M metagenome (GOLD analysis project Ga0209747, IMG submission 184498) | Arctic peat soil microbial communities from Barrow, Alaska - Barrow Graham LP Ref core NGADG0011-311 (SPAdes) (version 2) | ecosystem: Environmental > Terrestrial > Soil > Wetlands > Peat...
ATAGCGCAGATCACCTCGGATTGCATGAGACCAAAGTCCCAAGTATGGGGCGGAAGAAGCTCACCCGCGGGGCACGACGAAGCGTGTGAGTACGCCCGTGCCGGTGTCCAGTGCACTCCACGGGGTTTCGAACTCAAGCACGGCCACGCCCGCCGTCGGGAACTTCACTGCCACACGGTCCGTTAGGTCGGATTGCTCCGCCAGTTCGAGGACAAGTTCGCTGAGGGTCGACTCGTGGCCGATCACGAGCACGGTTTCCGCGGCGTCGGGGAGCTCACGCAGCAGGTCGACGACGTCGGACGGCCACGCCCCGTAGATGGCGTCCGTGTGACGCACGTCGTCGCAACTCGCGCCACCGACGACGGCGCGTTCCCACGTCTGGCGCGCCCGCGTGGCCTCGGAGCACAGCACGACGTCGAGGTCGTAGTCGGCGAGCACCTCACCGGCGGCGGCGCCGTCCAGTAGCCCACGGTCCGCGAGCGGGCGTCGCATGTCCGGTTCACCGGTATCCCAGTCGGACTTGGCGTGACGCAGGATGATGAGGGTCTTGGCGGCCATGGGGTGAGTGTAGAACGGCGGCCGGGGCGAGCCGCCCCGAACGCAGTTCTGGTTGGCTCCTACAACTCCCGGCCCCCGACACCCGTCGTCGCGCCGGCGAACGCCTTGGACGCCTCGTGCGGGCGCAGCGAGCGGGTCGCCTTGCCGGCCTGCCACAGCTCGGAGTTGCCCATCTCGGCCAGCTCGGCGGACAGGCCCACCTGGTAGTCGGGCGCGCCACAGGAGTCGAGCACCCGAGCGGTCTCCGCGCCGGACGCCACCCGGTCGTACAGCTCGGCGAACACCGGCGCCACGGCGGCGCGGAACTTCGGCTTCCAGTCGAGGGCGCCGCGCTGGGCGGTGGCCGAGCAGTTGGCATACATCCAGTCCATGCCGTTTTCACCCACGAGCCGGATCAGCGACTCGGTGAGTTCCTCGACCGTCTCGTTGAACGCCTCGCTCGGTGAGTGCCCGTGGGCGCGCAGCACCTCGTACTGTGCTTCCATGACGCCCGCGAGCGCGCCCATCAGGACGCCGCGCTCCCCGGTGAGGTCGCTGAAGACCTCGTTGCGGAACGTCGTCGGGAAAAGGTAGCCGGACCCGACGGCGATCCCCAGCGCGAGGCAGCGCTCCTGTGCGCGGCCGGTGAAGTCCTGCTCCACCGCGAAGCTGGAGTTGATGCCCGCACCGGAGAGGAAGTTGCGCCGCACCGACGTGCCGGAACCCTTCGGGGCCACCAGCAGCACGTCCACGTCCTCCGGCGGCACCACACCGGTCTGGTCCGCGTAGGTGATCGAGAAGCCGTGGGAGAAGTAGAGCGCGTTGCCGGGGTTCAGGCACTCCTTGATGGCCGGCCAGATCGCCCGTTGCGCCGCATCCGAGACCAGCAGCTGCACCACGGTGCCGCGCCGCGCCGCCTCCTCGATGTCGAAGAGGGTCTCGCCCGGGATCCAGCCGTCCGCGATGGCGCGGTTCCAGTCCCGCTCGAATTCCTTCGCCTGTCCGACGATCACGTTGAACCCGTTGTCCCGCATGTTGAGGCTCTGGGCGGGCCCCTGCACGCCGTAGCCGATCACGGCGATGGTCTCGTCCCTCAGGACCTCCAGCGCCTTCTCCATCGGGAACTCGTCGCGGGTGACGACCTCTTCCTGCACTCCGCCGAAGTCGATGATTGCCATGCCTGTGCACTCCTTTGTGGATCTGGCCGATTCCAGACGCGGCAAGTATCGCAGCGCGCCCCGGGTCGGCATCTGGGGCGAACATCCTGTGGGACGGTCAGGCGCGGGCCAGAACCACGTCGGGCGGCGAGGAGGGCGGGACCGGGCGGAGGCGTGGACGCTGCGACGCCGTATCGACGACGCCGAGAGGCTCTGGCTCGGCGTCGAACGCCTCGCTGGTGGCCGGGAGGACCGCCAGCTCGTGGCACTCAACGACGCGGCGATGGGCCTTCGCCTTCGCCGCGCCACCTACCTCAAGATCGCTGCCGAATCAGGGAGCGAGATCTCGGAGCAGACAGCCGGCCGGGACCTGAAGGCTTTGGCAGACCTGGGCTACCTCGAACCGCACGGCGAAGGCGCGGGCGCTTCTACGTCGCGACACCGCAACTCTGCGATGTCTGGTTGGGAATCCGCGGGAGCCGCGCCGTGCGGGACGATGCCGACCCGTTCGCGAACTGACGCCCGGGATCCGGGTCCTGGATCTCCCGGGAGAGTACGTTGCAGATTCCGCTACGTACTCTCCCGGGAGGGTACGGACGATGTCGGCCACCCTCCGGGGTTTTCCACCCCGACTCCAAGCTGATCGCCGTCGCCGTTGCCGGCGTTTCGTGCAGTGGCCGACGGCTTCGAGAGGAGGCGGCGGCGGTCGTTCCACGCTACGCCCACGGCCAGCAGGAGGAGGAGCGCGACTGGCCCGCGCGACGCCGTCGGGAATAGCGGCCCACCCGCCCACGTTGAGCCTGACAGACTCAAGTTTGGCACGCCGAAGTTGCGCTCCGCAGCCCGGCCCGTCAGACTTGAGTGGTACAGACTCAACCCGGGTCCGCCGCACCAACCAGACGGCGCGGCCCACATGCAAGGAGTGAACACACATGGCACGTGCGGTCGGAATCGACCTTGGTACCACCAACTCGGTGGTCGCCGTCCTCGAGGGTGGCGAGCCCACCGTCATCGCAAACGCCGAGGGGACCCGGACCACCCCGTCCGTCGTCGCCTTCAGCAAGTCCGGCGAGGTCCTGGTGGGTGAGGTGGCCAAGCGCCAGGCCGTCACCAACGTGGACCACACCATCAGCTCCGTGAAGCGCCACATGGGCACTGACTGGACCGCGAACATCGAGGGCAAGCACTACAGCCCGCAGGAGATCAGCGCCCGCATCCTCGGCAAGCTGAAGACCGACGCCGAGTCCTACCTGGGCGAACCCGTCACCGACGCCGTCATCACGGTGCCGGCGTACTTCAACGACGCCCAGCGGCAGGCTACCAAGGACGCCGGCCAGATCGCCGGTCTCAACGTCCTGCGCATCATCAACGAGCCCACCGCCGCTGCCCTCGCCTACGGCCTTGAGAAGGGCAAGGAGGACGAGCTCATCCTCGTCTTCGACCTCGGTGGCGGCACATTCGACGTGTCCCTGCTGGAGGTCGGCAAGGACGAAGACGGCTTCTCCACCATCCAGGTCAAGGCCACCAACGGCGACAACAAGCTCGGTGGCGACGACTGGGACCAGCGCATCGTCGACTGGCTCGTCTCCCAGGTGAAGAACAAGGATGGCGTGGACCTGTCCAAGGACAAGCGCGCCGTCCAGCGGCTGCGCGAGGCGTCGGAGCAGGCCAAGAAGGAGCTCTCCTCGGCGATGGCCACCAACATCTCGCTGCAGTACCTCTCGATGAGCGAGAACGGCCCCGTCCACCTGGACGAGAAGCTCTCCCGTGCGCAGATGGAGGAGATGACCAAGGACCTCCTCGAGCGCACCAAGGCCCCGTTCAACAACGTCATCCGCGACGCCGGCATCAAGCTCTCGGACATCGACCACGTGGTGCTCGTGGGTGGCTCCACCCGCATGCCAGCCGTGACCGAGGTCGTGAGGGGCCTGACCGGTGGCCAGGAGCCCAACAAGGGCGTGAACCCGGACGAGGTCGTCGCCGTCGGCGCCGCGCTGCAGGCCGGCGTCCTCCGCGGTGACCGCAAGGACGTGCTCCTCATCGACGTCACCCCGCTGAGCCTCGGCATCGAGACCAAGGGGGGCATCATGACCCGCCTGATCGAGCGCAACACCGCGATCCCGACCAAGCGGTCGGAGGTCTTCTCCACCGCCGAGGACAACCAGCCCTCCGTGCTCATTCAGGTCTACCAGGGCGAGCGCGAGTTCGCCCGGGACAACAAGCCGCTGGGCACGTTCGAGCTGACCGGCATCGCGCCGGCGCCGCGTGGGCTGCCGCAGATCGAAGTCACCTTCGACATTGACGCCAACGGTATCGTGCACGTCTCCGCCAAGGACCGGGGCACCGGCAAGGAGCAGTCGATGACCATCACCGGTGGCTCCGCGCTGCCGAAGGACGACATCGACCGCATGGTGCGCGAGGCCGAGGCACACGCCGCCGAGGACAAGGCGCGCCGTGACGAGGCCGAGACCCGCAACCAGGCGGAGAACCTCGCGTACTCCACCGAGAAGGTGTTGAAGGACAACGCCGACAAGGTCCCCGCCGACATCGCGTCCGAGGTGTCCGCCTCCGTGGACAGCCTCAAGACCGCGCTGAAGGGCGACAACTTCGCGGCCGTGAAGTCCGGCATGGAGGACCTCAACGAGAAGGCGCAGAAGATCGGCCAGGCGCTCTACGCCTCCGAGCAGGCTGCACAGAACCCCGGCCCGGAACACGCCACCCCCGGCGGCACCGCCCACTCCGCGGGCGCGGATGACGACGTCGTGGACGCCGAGATCGTGGACGAGGACGAGAGCAAATGACGGACGCCAACCACGAACACGACGGGGACCCGGTCATCCACGACAAGCGGAAGATCGACCCAGAGACCGGGCGGGCCCGCGGCGGCACGTCCGGGGCGAGTCCGGCCGGCGCGGATCCGGTCGGTGCCGCGGCGCCCGCCGCCCCGTCGGCGGGCTCACCGGACCGTCCGGCCTCCGACGGCGTCCGGCCCGGTGCCGAGAGCCCGGCGGGCGCGCCGCTCCCCGGTGGCCTGGCCGACCTGAAGGCGGAGAACGCCAAGCTCGCGGAGGAGCTGGCCCGCGCGAACGCGTCCTACTTCAACATCAGCCAGGAGTACACGGGCTACGTCCGCCGCTCCAAGGAAGCGGCGCTGTCCGCCCGCCAGGCGGGGTCCGAGGCGGTGGTCACGGCGCTGCTGTCGGTGCTCGACGACGTCGCCCTCGCCCGTCTGCACGGCGACCTCGAGGGGCCGTTCAAGTCCGTGGCCGAGAAGCTGGAGAACGTCCTCGCGACGAACTTTGGCCTGGAGCGGTTCGGCGCGGTGGGCGAGGAGTTCGACCCCACCCTGCACGAGGCGCTCATGGACGTGCCCTCCGCGGACGTCACGGTGCACTCCATCGCCCAGGTGATCCAGCCCGGGTACCGCATTGGGGAGAAGGTGCTCCGCCCTGCCCGGGTGGGAGTCGCCAGCCCCCAGTAGTGCCGGCTCCCGTGCGAGCCCGCAGTGGAGGAGGTGAGGCGTCATGACCGGACAGGACTGGCTCGAGAAGGACTTCTACGCCACGCTCGGCGTGCTGAAGGACGCCGACGCCGACGCCGTCAAGAAGGCCTACCGCAAGCTCGCGCGCACGTGGCACCCGGACCGCAACCCGGGTGACACTGCAGCCGAGTCGAAGTTCAAGGACATCGGCGAGGCGTACGGCGTGCTCTCGGACCCCGAGCAGCGCTCGAAGTACGACGCACTGCGCGCCATGGCCGGCGGCGGGCCCAGGTTCACGTCGGGCGCCGGGGGCGCGACCGGCGGACCCGGGGGCGCCGGGTTCGAGGACCTCTTCGGCGGCATGTTCGGCGGGGGCGCGGGCACCAACTTCGACCCCAAGAGCGCGGAGTCGATCGAGGACCTCCTGCGCATGTTCGGCCAGGGTGGCGCGGCCCGCGGTGGACGACGCCGCCCGGCGGGGTTCAGCCCCAACCCGTTCGGCGGCGGGGGTTTCCCGACGGCGACGCGCGGGTCCGACGTCGTCACCAACGCCCGGCTGCCGTTCCGCAACGCCGTTGAGGGCTCGACCGTCCAGCTGACGGTGGACGGCCGGACAATGACCGTGCGCATCCCCCCGGGGGTGCACGACGGCCAGAAGATCCGGCTGCGCGGCAAGGGCGAGCCCGGCAGCGGGGGAGGCGAGCCCGGCGACCTGGTGGTCACGGTGCAGGTGGACCCGCACCCGGTGTTCAGCCTGAAGGAGAACAACCTCGCGATGACCCTGCCGGTGACGTTCGCCGAGGCCGCGCTGGGCGCCACGATCGAGGTACCCACCCTCGACGGGAGGACCGTGCGGGTGAAGGTGCCGGCCGGGACGCCATCGGGGCGGACGCTTCGCGTGAAGAACCACGGCGTGCGGAGCTCGAAGGGCCTGGGGGACCTGCTCGTCACCGTGAACGTGGTGATCCCGCAGAAGCTCAACTCCGAGGCGAGGTCCGCCGTGGAGCAGTTCGCGGCGGCCACAGCCACGGACGACCCGCGCGCCAACCTCGCCGAGCAGGCGCGCGCCTGAGAAACGCCGGGGACCGATCTCACGCAAGGACCGCTCTCCCGGAAGGAGGGAACCAGTGCCTCCAGTACCCAACGACCGACCCGTGCACCTGATCTCGGTGGCGGCCGAGCTCGCCGGCATGCACCCGCAGACCCTGCGCGAGTACGACAGGCTCGGGCTGGTCACCCCCGCACGGACCGTCGGCCGGGGGCGGCGCTACTCCATGCGTGACATCGAACAGCTCCGCGAGGTGCAGCGCCTCTCCCAGCAGGAGGGCATCAACCTGGCGGGGATCCGCCGCATCCTGCTCCTCGAGCGCGCGCTCACCGCCGCGCTCGAGGAGGTGGACCGGCTGCGCCTCGTCGCCGAGCCCGGACGCCACCGGATCTTCGCGGCGGGGCCGCAGGGCGACGTCGTCGTCACCACCCGGGGCCGGCGCACGGTGCGCCGCGAACCCCAGCCGGGTGCGCTCGTGCTGTGGCGGCCGCGGCCGTGACCCTTACCCCTGCCGCGGGCTGCAACTAGACTTCGTTCAGAGCCGAGAGAATCGAGACAGACGTGTCGTACAACCCCCAGCCAGCGAGGACTCCGAGCCGCGCGGGACCAGTGTCGCTCATCGTGGTGGGAGCGCTCGCCATGATCCTCGGGCCGCTCATCGGCATCCTCATGAGCGTGTCAGGCCTGCTCAGCGGCCTGAACCTCGAGGACTTCGCCAACGCCCAGCAGATCTCGAACGGGTCGGCGGCCAGCCTTCCCGGCAGTTCCGAGTGGATGGTGGTGCCGGAGGGCGTCACCACCGGGTACAGCTGCGACGTCAGCGGTCCGGGTGGTGCCGACGTCGACACGAGGAGTATCGAGGGGCTCGTCCTCTTCACCACGAGTGCCGCCGGTGACTACACGGTCACCTGTGACGGTTCGAGCGGCACGTTGACGGTCCTCCCGGCCACGAACATCGACACGATCATCGAGAAGGCCCCGGGCGCGGCGTCGGCGGCGGCCATCGGGATGGTGGTCGGGTTCCTGGGGTTCGTGGCGCTCGTGATCGGGATCATCTGGCTGGTGCGCGTGAACCGCGACCGGCGCTCCGCGACCTTCGGCGGGCCGGGCGGCTACGGCGGCTACGGCGGCGGCCCCTACGGTGGCCAGGGCGGGTACGGTGGCCCGGGCGGGTTCGGCGGCCAGGGCTACACCCCGGGCCCCTACCAGGGCACCCCCGGTGGCGAGCCCTACAACCCCGGCTCGTACCAGGGACCGCACGGCCAGCCCGGCCAGTCCGGTGGGCCGGGGCAGGCCGGGCATCCTGGTCAATCGGGCGGGCCTGGACAGTCGGGGCAGCCCGGCCAATCGGGGCAGCCCGGCCAGTCGGGGCAGGCCGGTCAGTCCGGCCAACCCGGTCAGTCGGGCCAGCCGGGCGCCAACCAGCCGCCGCGCTACGGGCAGTCCTCCATGGAGCCGCCGCGGTACGGCGAGCGCATTGACCCGCAGGACCCTCGGTACCCGGGACAGTAGCCATCCTGGGCTTGCCCAACCACAAGGGCCCGGCACTCCTCGCGGAGGCCGGGCCCTTGCAGCTGAGTGAGGTTCGTCAGTCCGCGTGCTCGGCTGCCTCGGCCTCTTCATGTGTCGCGTGGATCGTGCCGTGCGGGTGGTGGGACGGGCCGTAGATGGCGTAGAGCCGCATAGGCACGTCCCCGATGTTGGTGACGTTGTGCCACGTCCCGGCGGGGACGAAGATCGCCCAGTCCGCCCCCACCTCCTCGTCGAACGGGAGGTCCTTCTCGCTCGAGCCCATCTGGCAGCGGCCCCTGCCCTGCTCGAGGCGAAGGAACTGGTCGTTGTCCGGGTGGACCTCGAGCCCGATGTCATCCCCCACCTCGATCGACATCAGCGTCGCCTGGAGGTGCTCGCCCGTCCAGATCGTGGTGCGGTAGTACGTGTTCTTCGTCGTCGCCTTCTCGATGTCGAGGACGTACGGTTTGGGTCCCTTGTCACGCTTCTTCGGCATTCTGATTTCCCTTCCGTTGCTATTGCTCCGACTCTACGACGGCTCGGTGACGACGGCACCCGGATCCCCCAGCCGCTGCCAGAGGAACTCGAACGCGAGGGCCTGCATGTGCGCGCGCTGTGCGTTCGTGGCGGCGCCGCCGTGCCCACCCTCGATGTTCTCGAAGTAGGTCACGTCCTTGCCCGCTTCGCTCATGCGAGCCGCCATCTTGCGGGCGTGCCCGGGGTGCACGCGGTCGTCGCGGGTTGAGGTGGTGAACAGGACCGGAGGGTGGTCCCGATCCGGGTCGAAGAGGTGGTACGGCGAGAAGGTCTGGATGTAGTCCCACTGCTTCGGGTCGTCCGGGTCGCCGTACTCGGCCATCCACGAGGCCCCCGCGAGCAGGTGCGAGTACCGCTTCATGTCCAGCAAGGGGACCTGGCACACCACCGCACCGAAGAGCTCGGGGTAGAGCGTGAGCATGTTGCCCATCAGCAGCCCGCCGTTCGAGCCGCCCTGGATGCCGAGCCGCCCGGGTAGGGTCACGCCGCGCGTCACCAGGTCACGGGCCACGGCCGCGAAGTCCTGGTACGCCTTGTGGCGCTTCTCCTTCAGCGCGGCCTGGTGCCACCGGGGGCCGTACTCGCCGCCGCCGCGGATGTTGGCCACCACGTACACGCCGCCGCGCGCGAGCCAGGAGCGCCCCAGTGCGGGCGCGTACGCCGGCATCATCGGGATCTCGAACCCGCCGTACCCGTACAGCAGTGTCGGGTTCTCGCCGTCCGGCTCCATGCCCGCCGGGCTGACCTGGAAGTACGGGATGCGCGTGCCGTCCTCGGACTCCACGAAGTGCTGCGAGACCTCCATGCCGTCGGCGTCGAAGAACGACGGCATGGACTTCAGCGGCTCCACCGACTCCGTCCGCCCGTCCGCGTCGAGGCACACCAGCGAGAGCGTCGACGGCGACACGAAACCCGCCGTCGTCAGCCACAGCTCGTCGGTCTCGCGCGCGTTGACCGCGCCGACGGCGATCGTCCCCAGCCGCGGCAACGCCGAGTCCTCGCCCTCCCCGGCGAGGTCGAGCGCCCGACGCCGCCAGCCGCCGTCGTCGTCCGCGCCGCCGTCCCGCCGCTCGGCCGGCGTCACGACCTCGAGCCGGTTCGCGACGTCGTCGAGCAGGTTGAGCACGACGTGGTGCCGGGTGACCGTGATGTTCGCCAGCGAGGTGGTGGGGGTGGGGGAGAAGAGCACGGTGAAGGTGGGATCGCCGGCGAGATGGGCCTCGTAGTCGGCGGCGACGAGGCTGCCCGCGGGGTACGTGGCGCCCCGCACGTCCCAGTCATCCCGGAGGTGGACGAGGAGCCAGTCCCGCCAGACGAGCGGCTCGCTGCTGCGGGGCACGTCGACGGACCTGAGCCCCTCCGGCCGGATCTCCAGCAACTCGGACTCGTAGAAGCGGATCGCCCGCATCACGAACGCCCGCTCGTAGCCGGGGGTGAAGTCGGCGCCGGCGCCGATGTACATGTCGTCGCGCGTGCCCTCGTAGACCACCGCGGCTGACTCCAGGGGCTCGCCCCGGCGCCAGCGGCGCACGGTTCGCGGGTAGCCGGACCGGGTCATGGAGCCCTGGCCGAAGTCGGTGAAGATGAAGACCTCGCTGCCGTCCGTGGTTGCCCAGCCCATGCCGCCCTTGGACTCCTCGCGGTTGAAGCCGTCGTCCAGCAACCGGAGGGTGGTCATGTCGAACTCGCGGGTCACGTCCGCGTCCGCGCCACCGCGGGACAGCGAGATGAGGGCGCGCTCGCGGCTCGGGTAGAGCACCTCGGCGCCGTGCCACACCCAGTTGACGCCCTCCGCCCTGCCGAGTTCGTCGATGTCCACAAGGACCTCCCACTCGGGGGTGGCCGTGCGGTAGGAGTCCCAGGTGGTGCGGCGCCACAGGCCGCGCTCGTGGTGGCCGTCGATCCAGAAGTTGTAGAGGTACTCGCCGCGTTGCACGACGGCGGGGATCCTGTCCTCCGAGTCCAGCACCTCGAGGGTCTGCTCCTCGATCTCCCTGAACCGGGGCGATGCGGCGAGCACCTCCTCCGCCAGCGCGTTGCGCTCCCTCACCCACTCGAGCGGGCGGTCACCTTCGACGTCTTCAAGCCAGGAATAGCGATCTTCGGACATGGACCCATCCCATCACGGAAACGCGGAACCGGCGCCCCATCTGTTGGCGTGGGGCGCCGGTTCGCTCGCGCTGCAAGGGCGCGGTGCGGTCTATTCGTTGCCTACCTGCTTGTCAATGGCTGCGACACCCTGGTCGACCTGCTCGCCGTACTTGCCGCCGGTCTTGTCGTCGGCGAAGTCGGAAGCCTTCGCAAGGATGTCGTCACTGACCTGTTCAGCCTTCTCGCTGTCCAGCAGGCCCTTGCCCTTGTCCACGAGGTCACTCAATCCCATTGAGAACTCCTTCCGACGGTCCGCCCGGTGTCGACCGGCTGGTGACCAGCATGCCACTCCACCGGCGAAATGGCACCCCGATTTCGCCCGGCGATCCTCGGCCGCCTACCCGGTCGTGGTTCCGCTTGGCGCCGCGGTCCCGCGGACGTTCGCGAGCGAGCGGGTGTAGAGCGTCAGACTGGCCTTGCGCGGCGAGAAGCCGACGTCGAACCAGTCCAGCTCCCTACCGGACGCGTACCGCAGGTGCCGGAAGCCGAAGCCGATGATGCCGTTGTCGCGCGCTGGACCCGGACGTAGGCTGATCCACCAGCGACCGCCGAGGAGGAACCGTGTCGAGCAGTGCGGAGCGGGCACTCCCGCCGCTGGTGCGCGCCCTCGCCTCGGCCTTGGACACCGGCTCTGACCGGCGGCTGCCCGGCCGCGCCGGCCCCGGCACCAGATCAGCGGCCGTGCTCGTGATGATCAGCGACTCGGACCGCCCCGACATCACCTTCACCGAACGCGCCCACACGTTGCACCACCACCCCGGCCAAATCTCGCTGCCCGGCGGCGCCGTGGACCCCGGCGAGACCGCCGTCCATACCGCCCTGCGTGAGGCGGAGGAGGAGATCGGGCTGCCGCCGACGTCCGTGGACGTCCTCGGTACCCTCCCGACGGCGCACGTGACGGTCTCCCGCTTCGACGTGACGTCCGTGGTGGGGGTCTGGGACGGGCGCTGGCCGATCGCCGCGGTGGGGGTCCACGAGGTGGCCGACGTCCACCGCATCGCCGTCGACGCGCTCGTGGACCCGGCGAACCGCGCGACCGCCACGCTGGGGAGCGGCTACCGCGGCCCGGCCTTCGTCCTGGGGGAGGTCTTCATCTGGGGGTTCACCGCCCAGGTGGTGGACGGCGTGCTGGACCTCGCCGGGTGGGCGGTCCCGTGGGACCGGCGGCGCGAACTTGCCGTGCCGCGCCGCTTCCACCGCGACCGGGCCGTCGGCTGAGCGAACGGTTCACCGCTCGAGCAGCACCATGACCTCATGGTGGGTGGTCTGCGGGAACATGTCGAAGAGCCGGGCGCGCCGCGGCCGCAGCGACGGCATCCGGGCGAGGTCCCGCGCGAGCGACTCCACGTTGCAGCTGGAGTAGACCGCGTGCCCCACCGCGGACGCCTCCAGCCAGCCGCACAGCTCCTCCCCGAGGCCGCGCCGGGGCGGGTTCACGATGACGAGGTCGGGGTGGGTGGCAGCCGCGAGCGCGAAGGACGTGGCGTCGTCGGCCACGAAGCGCGTGCGGTCCTGGCCGGCGGCGGCGGCGCCCAGCCGCGCGCTCCCGACGGCGTTCGGGCTGGTCTCCACGCCGAGGACGTCGCGCTCGCCGCCGCAGTGGAGCGCGAACCCACCGACGCCGCAGTACAGGTCCCACACGGAGGCCGGCCCCGCCTCGTCGACCCACTCGCGCGCCTGGCGGTAGAGCGCGGCGGCGATCTCGGTGTTCGTCTGGAAGAAGCTCTGGGGGCGCAGGCGGAGGTCGATGCCGTTCACCCGCATCCGCAGCGTCTCCCGCTCGGTGAGCACGATCTCCCGCTCCCCCTCGACCACGGCCTTGTGCTCCGGGTGGATGTTGGCGGACACCACCGCCAACTGCGGCAGTTCCCGCAGCAGGCCGGGGAGATGCTTGCGGATCCGCGCGAGCGGCTCCCGGGACCGCAGCACGAAGCGCAGCATCAGCTCGCCGTCCGGTGACTCCGTCACCAGCAGGTACTTCAGCTCGCCGCTGCGGCCCGGGACGTCGTAGGGCGTGAGGCCGGCCAGCGTGATGAACGCGCCCAGCGTGGGGAGGCACGCGAGGAGTCCCGGCCGGCACACCCCGCATTCGCGCAGGTCCATGCCGTGGCCGGCGGCGTCGAGGATCCCCAGCGTGGGCTCGGCCACCGTGCCGCCCACCACCCATTTCGCCTTGTTGCGGAAGCCCGACTCCCTGCTCGCCACGGGCGGCAGCCACGCGAGACCGGGGGCCCCGGCGAACGGCGCCAGCAGGTCCTCACAACGATGCTGCTTCGCGGCGAGCTGCGCGGGATACGGCTGCCCCATCAGCGTGCACGAGCGGCAGCGGCCGGCGTCGAAGTAGGAGCACTGCATCGGGGCAAGGGTACCGCGCGGGCCTCCGGGCCGCGTCGGCGCACCCTGTGCCGCCGCCAACTGGTTGACTGGCGCCATGCAGCTCCACGAACTGTCCGCCCTTGACCTGGCCGCCACCCTCCGCCGGGGCGAGGTCTCCGCCAAGGAGGTCCTCGAGCACACCCTCGAGCGGGTGCGGACCGCCGGGGCGGCGGTGGGCGCGTTCGCCCACGTCACCCCCGAACTCGCCGCCACCCAGGCCGCCGACGCCGACTCCGCCCTGGCCCGCCGTCGTCGCGATGGCGGGCGGCGCGCGCCGGGCGGGGAGTTCCTCGGCGTCCCGGTCCCGATCAAGGACCTGAACATGGTCGCGGGGGTGCCGTTCGAGGCGGGGTCGGCCGCGCTGCGCGGCTTCATCGCGCCGCAGGACGACGGTGTGGTCACGCTGCTGCGCGAGGCCGGGACCGTCATGGTGGGCAAGACCTCCACGCCGGAGTTCGGCCTGCCCTGCTATACCGAGCCGGCCACGGGTGTGCCGGCGCGCACCCCGTGGGACCTGGGCCGGACGGCCGGCGGGTCGTCGGGCGGGGCGGCCGCCGCCGTCGCCGCGGGCGTGGTCCCGGCGGCGCAGGGGTCCGACGGCGGCGGGTCGATCCGCATCCCGGCCGCCTGCTGCGGCGTGGTGGGGATGAAGCCGTCGCGCGGGCGGGTCTCGCCCGGGCCATTCGGGGTGGACGGGATCGGGCTGGCGACCAACGGTGTCATCACCCGCACGGTGCGGGACTCCGCCGCGTTCCTCGACGTGCTTGCGAAGTCCTGGCCGGGGGACACGTACGCGGCGCCGGCGCCGTCGTCATCCTTCCTCGCGGCCTGCGAGCGGCATGTCGCGCCGCTGCGGATCGGCGTGCTGACAGAGCCACTGAACGTGGCGGCCACCGACGTGCACCCCGCCGCCCTCGCGGCCGTGAACCGGGCCGCGCGGCTGCTGGCCTCGATGGGACATCACGTGGGGGCGGCGGCGCGCGCGGTCTCGGCCGAGGAGTGGATGGCCTTCATGCCGCTGTGGGGCGTGATGGCCGCGCACGTGCCGCTGCCGCCCGAGGCGGAGGCGGTGCTGAAGCCCCTGACCCAGTGGCTCCGGAAGCTCGGGGCGGGGGTCTCCGGGGTGCAGTACGCCGCAGCGCACTCGGCGATGCAGCTGCTGGCGCGGCAGATCGCCACCCGGTGGGCTGACTTCGACCTGATCCTCACCCCCACCCTCGCGCAGCCGCCCCTGCCGCCCGCGGAGCTCGAGCTCGCCGATCCCGCCGCGGACTTCGAGGCGCAGAAGCACTTCACACCGTGGACGAGCGTGTGGAACATGACCGGCGCCCCGGCGATCTCGCTGCCGCTGCACCGGGCGGTGGTCGACGGCGTGGAACTCCCCTTCGGCGTGATGCTCGGGGGAGTGCGGGTGGGTCAGGAGGGCGTGCTCTACGCCCTGTCCGCCGCCCTCGAGGCCGCCGACCCGTGGCCCCTCATCCGGGAGCCGTGACCACGGCGCACCCCAGAACTGGGGGTGTGGCGCACCGGCGCAGGCGCTTGCGCCGCTGACCAGATGCCCGCAAAGTTGTGGGTAACCCGTGAGGAGTGCACATGTCCAGATTCCCCGCCCTTGCCCTTGCCGCCACGCTCGCCGCCGGGCTCGCCCTCTCGGGCTGCACGTCCGATGACAAGCCGGACCCGGGTGCGCTGGCGGCGTCGGCGTCCTCTGCCCTCGCCCAGGCCTCGGCGGCGGCCGGCGAGGCCATTGCTCGGCTCACCGAGGAGGTGGAGGCTGCCCGCGAAGAGGCGCAGGCTGCTCGTGAGGCGGTGGACGAGTTGCGCGCGAAGCTCGAGGGAGTGGATTCGGGCGCCCGGGGTGAGCTGGAGGATGCGGTCGACGCGGCGAACGCGGCGCTCGTGGAGGCCCAGGCGGCGATCGAGAACAGCGCCACCTCCGCGCAGGAAGGCGTGGAGGGGGCTGCGGCCTCCGCCCGCGAGGAGGTGGCGAGGTCCGAGGCCGCACTGGCCGCAGCCCGCGCGGAACTCGAGGCCGCGAAGGCGGGCATCGACGAAGCGACGTCGTCGACCATCTCCGAGCTCCAGGCCCGGATCGACGACCTGAACCGCCAGCTGGACGAGCTGACCGAACGCCTCGAGCAGAGCGAGGCGGACGAGGGGTAGCGCCCGGGGTCAGCGCGCGGCGAGCACCGCCGCGCGCCGCTCCTCCGAAAGCGGCTTCACGGCTTCGCGGATGGTGACGCCGGACGCCCGGGCCGCGCGTGGCAGCAGCCACTCGAACACCATGTCCGGGCGCTTGCGGGCGGTGTCCCGCAGGATCCAGCCGATCGCCTTGCGGATGAAGAACTCCTTCTCCTCGAGCAAGGCGTCGGCGTAGCGGGTGAACCGGGCGAAGTCGCCCTCGCCCCGGCGCAGCGCGAGCAGCAGGGCGAGCATGGCGGAGCGGCGGATCCAGAAGTCCTCGTCCCGTGCCCAGCGGTCCAGGACCGCGGCGGCCTCGGGCTCGCGCTCCACCAGCGGCCCGACGACGGACGCCGCCAGCCCGTCCACCAGCGCCCAGGTCCGCGACTCGCGCAGCAGGCGCTCGAGGAGCGGCATGTCCCCGGCGACGAGCCGGGCCTGGTAGAACTCCAGCACCTCGACGGCCGCCTGGCGCCGCTCGTGCACCGGGAGCGCCCACAGCTCGTCGGTCAGGGCGACGACGTCGTCGTGCCCCAGGGCGGCACGGCCGACCACGCTCCGCACCGCGCCACGGATGGCGGGCATCGACGTGCCGTAATGCTCCAGCGAGCTCTTCAGGTATGCCTTCTCCTGCTCCGCGCGCTCCGGCCGGGCCCGGGCCCGCAGTTCGGCGTCGATCTCGGTGGCAAGGCCCTGGCTGCCCCCACCCGTGGCCGTGACATCGGTCATCCCACCATCATGCCTCGCGACGGCGCCGCACCCAGGCCCCGACGCCGGCGCCGGCCGCGCCGTGGACCACGAGGTACAGCGCCACGGGGGCCGCGACTAGGGTTGATGTCATGACACACATCGGATTCGTCGGCGCGACCGGCCTCATGGGCCACGGCATCGCGAAGAACCTCGTCACCAAGGGCTTCCCGCTCTCCTACGTGCTGCGCCGCCCCTCGGAGCGGGTGGCGGACCTCGCCGCGGCGGGGGCCGTGGAGGCCGCGAGCTACGCCGACCTCGGCGGGACGTGCGACGTCGTCGTCCTGTGCGTGACGTCGTCGGCGGACGTCGAGGCGGTGGTGACCGGCGGGCTCCTGACCGCGCCGCGCGAGGGCCTGGTCATCATCGACACGTCGACGAGCGAGCCGTCCTCCACGCTGCGGCTCGCGGCGGAGGCCGCCGCGCAGGGCGTGCGATACGTGGACGCGCCGCTGACCCTCGGTCCGGCGGAGGCGGAGGCGGGCACCCTGAACGTAATCGTGGGCGCCGACGACGACCTCTTCGAGGAGGTCCGCCCGGTGATCGAGGCGTTCGCGGGTTTCATCGTGCGCCCCGGCGGGCTCGGCGCCGGCCACACCCTCAAGCTGCTCAACAACTTCGCGGTCTTCGCGCTGGCCTCCTCCCTGGCGGAGGCGTTCGCGGTGGCGGCGAAGTCCGGGTTGGACCCGCAGTCCGTGGAGGACATCCTCGGCGTGAGTTCGATGAACTGCACGCTGCTGCACAACATGGCAAAGGCCCTGCGCGGCGACTACACCGGGATGCGGTTCCAGCTGGACAACGCCCGCAAGGACCTGCGGTACTACACGCGCCTGGCCGGTGAGAACTCGGTGGTCGCCCCGGTGGGCGCCGGCGTCCACGAGACGCTCGCGATCGCGAGCGCGCTCGGCTACGGCGGGGAGTCCGTCCCCTCCATGGTCAAGGCGCAAGCGCAGCTCAACGGCGTCGAGATCGCGGCGCGGGTTCGGGAGTGACGCCGGGGGTGTGAGCGGGGGGACGCGGGGGTGTCAGCGGGCGCGAGCGCCGCGGATACGGGCGGCCGCGGCGATGAACTGCGCGCTCTCCTCGGTCTCCTGCAGGCCGGTGTTGACCACGAGGTCGTAGTTGTCCACCCCGCGTGGATCCCAGTAGTAGGTGCGCAGTGACGTCTCGGCGCGGAACTCGTCCTCGATGCGCTGGCGCTTGTTGGCGCGGGCGAGCGAGATACCGCTGAGCTCGGCGGCCCGGGCGACGCGCTTCTCGGTGGCGCCGTCGAGCTTGACGTGGAGCGTGTGGGGGCGGTCCTTGAGGACGTACGCGCCGCTGCGTCCCATCACGACGCCGCCGGCCTCCGCCTCCGCCCACACGACGGCGGTGTTCTCCCGGGACATCTCGCGGTAGGTGGCATCCATGCCGGACGGGTTCCACGCGACGTCCTGGATCGAGCCGACGGGAGCGAGGAGCCGCACGAGGCGGCCCAGGGCGCCCTCGTTCTCGCGCTCCTCCTGCGCACGCTCGATGTCCTCGGAGGAGTAGGCCTGCATGTGGATGGGAACCGAGAGTATCTCGCCCACGCGAACGGCAACCGCCTCCATGTTCGAGCCGTAGGTCTCCCACATGGTGATGACCAGCGGGTGGGGTGCGTCACCGGCGCCGTCGGTGGACATGGACCGCCCCTTCCGAGGAGAAATGCGCGGGAATCCTGCTGCGATCGTATCCCAGCGCCTCGGCGAAGCGGCCGAACCGTGGACGTGACCTGCGGGAAGGCTGGCAATGCTCGGCAATCGGTTGCCACGGGTGCCCGCGTGCAGTTTGCTGGAGTGGTACTCACCATCGCAAAGGAGCACACATGGTTGACCTCACCGCAAAGCCCTTCCACCTGGACGAAGAAGGTGTCCGCTGGGTCCGCGACACCATCGCGGGCATGACCGAGGAGGAGAAGATCGGCCAGCTCTTCGTCAACATGGGGTCGTCCCGGGACGAGGCGTACCTCGCTGACATGGTGAACCGCTACCACATCGGCGCGGTGCGCTACCAGCCGGGGCCCGCGGCCGAGATCCGGGAGCAGAACCGGGTCCTCCAGCACTACTCGAAGATCCCCATGCTGATCGCCGCCAACACCGAGTCCGGGGGCAACGGC
>Ga0209747_1000740_pt1 | contig 17836 bp, 19 predicted proteins | sample BarGraNGADG00311_FD_184498 | JGI IMG/M metagenome (GOLD analysis project Ga0209747, IMG submission 184498) | Arctic peat soil microbial communities from Barrow, Alaska - Barrow Graham LP Ref core NGADG0011-311 (SPAdes) (version 2) | ecosystem: Environmental > Terrestrial > Soil > Wetlands > Peat...
CCGCAACCATTCCGCCCTCCCCGGGTCGGCGTCGGCCTGAGGCTGAAGGACCGGCGCCATGAGCCCAAGGGCCGAAAGTCCCGAAATCGCGGCCGGCGGTCACGGTGCGCCGGGAGACGTTGAGGGTCTGCCCAATCGCGCCGGTAGTCGCCAGCACCGGTGAAGCGCCGGCGGCGCACCGACCAGAGCACGATGTCAACCTGGGTACGCCGCACTTGGGCGCGCCGCTGGAGCAGGGCGTCAACGCCGCGGTCCACCTGCTCGACAGATTCGGCGAAACCCGCTGGCTCGCCCGGCAGCTGGCCGCCCGCAGCGTTGGAATCAAGGACCTGCGCTACGGCAACGTGGTCGAGGCGGACTGGGTCGGCCGCGACCCCGACGCCTCGGGCAACTACTGCACGGACGTCCCGCTGCACGCCGGCGCCCGCCACTTCGTGGTCGTTGCCGCCCTCGCCGGCAGCCCCGACAGCCCGATGGGCGACCTGGTCGGCGACCTGTTGGTCCGGCCCAAGAGCGCCAGCGGTGACACCAGCGACCACCGGCGACTGCCCTTGCCGGCGGAACACATCCACCGACTGTCCGGACTGCACCACCTGGACCTGCTCAACCATCCGCAGGTGTTCCCAGATGCACAGTTGGCTGGTCAACCGACCGGAGGGCAACGGGACGGATTCCGCCTTTCCCACGGATCGCCGGGCCGGCAGCGCGGCCGGCCATTAGCGCCGATCTTGGCGCCGTAGGTCCGAGCCCGTCCTGGCGATGACCGGCGGAAGCGGTTGTGCTGTTCCGGGTGGGGTCCGGTGCGAGTCTATGGACAACTGCCAGGTTGGACTAGCTGTCTGTCGGCTAGCTAGCCGGACGAGGCCAGCTCGGCCCAGCACCGGGCCGCCGGTTCGGCCCAGTCGGCGTGCAACCGATGGAACAGCGCCGCCGCCCGAAGGCCCACCCAACCCGGCGAGGCTGCCGCGGACAGCAGCTCCGGCGGCAGCCCGGGATCCAGGAACGGGAACCGTCGCCAGGCGTGCACGAGCTCAATCTGGGCCGCGAGCACCTCGGCCGGCGGCTGCGGTTGCACCGACTCGAAGTGCGCGACGAAGCGCTCGTACCGGCCGCGCAGATCCTCGAGGTCCCAGGCTCGGGCGACCAGGTCGCGCACCTCGCCGATGGCGCCGAAGCGGGCAACGAACGACGTGGCCTGGCCCAGCAGGCCGAGCTCGGCGAGCACCCGGCGCGCCTCGGTCTCGCGGTCGGGATCGGGGGACAGCCACGCCCCGCGAGCCAGCATGCCGAAGCCGGCCCAGGCCAATCGGGTCCGCAGCTTGTGTCGAAGCTGGCGCTGGTCTTCCGGCACGGAAACGAACAGCAGCAGCCACTGGTCCGTACCCGTTGCGGCGGGAGTGGCGCCGAAGCCGTAGATGCGCTCTGCTCCCGCGGCCAGCTCGGTGGCGGCCGCCTCGGTCAGCCGCCAGCGGGTCCGTCGCCCCGTCCGCTCGGAAACCAACCAGCCGTCGGCCGCGCTCCGGGCCAGCGCCTGCCGGGCCGCGCCGGCCTCGATGCCCAGTACGCCGAGTACGCCGACCAACGTGCCGGTCCAGACCCACCCACCGGCCGGCAGCACGAACTCGCCAAGCACGGTGACCAACAGCGAGCGCGCGCTCGGCGCCCCGAGCTCCAGCGGGCGTCGACCGGCCGCCCCGGGACCGCCCGCTGACCCCGTGGTTGCCACCGCTGCCATCGCCGCCACCTCCCCGCTCCGGTCGCTGCTGCTACGGTCCCGGCGCTCGATCAGCACACGGTGTCGACCGCCGGCGGCGGCGCCGGTGCCGCCGCGCACAAGGTCCGGAGGAACGATGCTTGACGGTCTGGCACTGGTGGACGCGCACCTGCACGCCGCCCGGTTGCCGACCTTGAAGGTATCCATGCCGGAGTGGGCGCCCTTTCCCGCCGTACCGATGGACGAGCTCTATTCCGCCGATGGGACGCTGCGGCCGGCGGCGTTCGACGACCACCTGGCCGTCCAGGGCGTCGACGTGGCGCTGCTGATCGCGGAGTACAGCCCGCGGGTGACCGGCCTGCAGACGGTCGAGGACCTGCTGCCGGTGATCGAGCACAACCCGGCCCGGTTCCGGCTGGTCGGCAATATCAACCCGTACTTCCACCACCCGGTGGACGAGGAGGTGGCCCGGCAGGCGGAGCTGGGCGCGGTGGCGCTCAAGGTGCACCCGGTGCACGGGCGCTTCCCGGCCAACGACCGGGCGATGTACCCGGCGTACGCCGTCTGCCGGGACCTCGGGCTGCCGGTGGTGGTGCACTGCGGGACTAGCACCTTCCCCGGCGCGGTCAACGCCTATGGCGATCCGGCGCTACTGGACGAGGTGCTCACCGACTTCCCGGGCCTGACGATGGTGCTGGCGCACGGCGGCCGAGGCTGGTGGCACGACGCGGCGGCGTTCCTGGCGCTGGCCCGGGACAACGTGTGGATCGAGCTGTCCGGCCTGCCGCCGCGCCGGCTGGTCGACTACTACCGCGGGTTCGACCTGCGGCGGTTGGCGCGCAAGTTCATCTTCGCCTCGGACTGGCCGGGAGTGCCGAGCATCGAGGCCAACGCCCGGGCGGTGGCGGCGCTCGACCTCGGCGAGGCGCTCCCCGCCGTACTGGCCGGGAATGCCGCCCGGGTGTACCGGCTGGAGCTGCCGACGGAGGCCGGTCAGTAGGCTCTCGGCAGTGAGCGATGAAGCGACGCAAGCCCAGCTGTTCGAGCGCTACCTGGGTCCGTTCGCCGCCGGTCTGGGACTGCGGTTGACCGAGGCCACCGGCGACGGCGTCCGGGCGGAGCTGGAGGTGGCGTCGCACCTGCACCAGCCGCACGGCATCGTCAACGGCGGCGTGTACTGCTCGGTGGTCGAGACCATGGCCAGCATCGGGGCGGCCCTGTGGTATGGCGAGCGCGGGCAGACCGTGGGCGTGGCGAACTCCACCAGTTTCCTGCGGGCCGTGCGCGGGGGGACGCTCAGGATCGAGGCGAGCCCGATCCACCGCGGCCGGACCCAGCAGCTCTGGCTGGTGGTGATCACGGACGAGCGGGACCGTCCGGTGGCCCGAGGCGAGGTCCGGCTGGCGAACATCAACTCGGCGGACGCCCTCGCCCGCGGCTGACCATCAGCCGGCGCCTTCCCCGACTCGGGCGCCCCGCTGCATGGAGCGATCTTGCCTGTCAGGGCGTTCAGGAGTGATAGGCGTCGGCGGGATGCCGGACCGCTGTGACCTCCAGTACGCGCCGCTCGTCATCGATGAGATTGAGCACCCGGTAGGCGCCCCGGCGAGCGCTGTCGGTGGGCGCGCGCGTGGGCTCGAGCGGGGGCTCGAGCGGCTTGCCTATCCGGCGCGGATTGGCGACGAGCGGTCCAGTGATGAACTCGCACCGCCGTGGCCACCTTCTCCGGCAGTGTGCGAGTGATGGCCGTCACCGCCGGACCGGAGATCCGCAGGCGGTATGGCGGGTCACGGTTCTCGACGGAGTCTTGGTCGCCGCCGTCAGTCATCAAGCCGAAGCCGGCGGTCGGCCGGCCTCGCGCATGGCCGTGGCGAGCTCTTCGCCGTCGAGGTAGTCATCAGCCGCCAACGCTCGGCGACCGGCGGCGTGGGCCGCGACCAGGTCCGGGTCGGACAGGACGGCGATGGTTTCGCGCAGCGCGTCATGGCCACCGTGTGCCCGCCCCGCACCGGCCACCGGCGAGCCGGCGGTCATCCCCACCGTACTGGCATCCTGTGCCGGAGCGCGACGCTGAGTGGCCGGCGCGGCCGGAGCACCCGGTTCCGCCCTGACGAAGGAGCAGCATGGCCGACGCTTCCGAGAGCCTCACGGTGACCGACAACCGCACCGGTCAGACCTACGAGTTGCCGATCGAAGAAGGTGCCATCCGCGCCAGCGCCCTACGCCTGATCAAGCTCAATGACGAGGACCCGGGACTGCTGAGCTACGACCCCGGCTACATCGCGACCGCGAGCTGCCGCAGTGCGATCACCTTCATTGACGGCGAGCGCGGCATCCTGCGCTACCGGGGGTACCCGATCGAGGAGCTGGCCGAGCACAGCAGCTTCCTCGAGGTCGCCTACCTGCTGGTCTCCGGTGAGCTGCCGAACGACCAGGAGCTCGCGTTGTGGGTGGACGAGATCAAGCACCACACGCTCGTGCACGAGAACATCCGCAAGTTCGTCGACGGCTTCCACCACGACGCCCACCCGATGGGGATTCTGATCAGCACGGTCGCCGCCCTGTCGACCTTCTACCCGGACGCCAAGGACATCGACGACGCGGCCAAGCGCCGGTTGCAGATCGTCCGGATGACGGCCAAGAGCGCGACCCTGGCCGCCTTCGCCTTCCGGCACGCGATGGGTTTTCCCTACGTCTACCCGGACAACGACCTGTCGTACACCGGGAACTTCCTCAGCATGATGTTCAAGATGGCCGAGCTCAAGCTCAAGCCCGAGCCGGCGCTCGAACGCGCGCTCGACGTCCTGTTCATGCTGCACGCCGACCACGAGCAGAACTGTTCGACCAGCGCCATGCGCCAGGTCGGCAGCTCGCGTCCGGATCCCTACTCCGCGGCGGCAGCCGCCGTCGCCGCGCTCTACGGCCCGCTGCACGGCGGGGCGAACGAGCAGGTGCTGCGGATGCTGACCGAGATCGCCCGGCCGGAGAACGTTGCCGGCTATGTCGCCCGGGCCAAGGAAGGCAAGCGGCGGTTGATGGGCTTCGGGCACCGAGTCTACCGCAGCTACGACCCTCGAGGTCGGGTCGCGCGCCAGGTGGCCGACGACGTGTTCAAAGTCACCGGGATCAATCCGCTGCTGGAGACCGCGCTGGAGCTGGAGCGGGTGGCCCTGTCCGACGACTACTTCCTCTCCCGCCAGCTCTACCCCAACGTCGACTTCTACACCGGGATGATCTATCAGGCGATGGGCTTCCCGGTGGACATGTTCCCGGTGCTGTTCGCCATCGGGCGGATGCCGGGCTGGCTGGCCCAGTGGGAGGAGAACCTGCTGGACGAGGAGCAGAAGATCAACCGGCCACGTCAGCTGTGGGTGGGACACGGCATCCGGCATTACGTGCCGATGGGGCACCGCGCGCCGTACGCCGGCACCCGGCTGGCACTGCAGGCGGCCAGTGCCGCGCCACCCCGTCCAGGGCGCTGACGTGGGCGCCGGCCACCGTGCGGTACCGGCCGGGGCGGGCCCAGCGCGGCAGCGGCCTCGCTGTTCGCCGACCGCAACTTCTCGGCGTGGATGTCGCCGCATAGGCGGCGTCGGCGTCAAAGCCCGGGCAGCCCCCACCGCAACCCGATCCAGCACCCAGGCGCCGCCGAGCCGGCGGCAGTCGACCACCTCGACGTCGGCACCCGACGCCGCAGCCAGGTCAGGCTCGGCCGTGCCGTGCTCCTCTCACCTCTCACCTCGCTGCGCCGCCCTGCACGACCACCAGTCGAGGTGAACGCGAGGTCTGGCCGTGCAGCTCGGTTCGTCGGTCGGTGGGCGTCAGTGCGGCTCATAGGTCGTTGCCGGCGTAGGAGAGGTTGAAGCTCTTGTTGGTCAGGGGGAAGTCCGGCACGATCGTGTCGGTCAGTGCGGCGGGCACCGCGGGCCAGGTCAGGAATGAGGGGTCCACGATCTTCAGCCGAGCCAGGGTGCCGTTTGGGTGCAGCTCGACGCGCTGGGCGATAGTCCCTCTCCACCCTTCAACGAGTCCCACGCCGGAGACGTGGCCACCGGGCAGCCGCTGAGGCGCCTCGCGGTGAGCGGTGCCGGGACGGGCTTCGCGCAGCAGCTGCTCGAGCAGGTCGACGCCGGCCTGCACCTCGCCGGCGCGCACGAGGAAGCGGGCTAGCACGTCGCCATCGCTGCAGGTGACCGCGGCGACCTGCGCGGTTGCTTGGTGGAAGGGGTGGTCTCGGCGTGCGTCGATGTCGACGCCGCTGCCCCGCGCGACGAAGCCGAGCGCGCCGATGTCGCGGACCTGGTCGGCGCCGAGCACCGCGGTGCCGGTGAACCGGTCCCGCACCACACTGTTGGCGAGTGCGAGCTCGACCAGCTCGGCGACGTCGGCCGCGATGCCGGCCAGCTGGCCGTGGGTGGGCAGTTGGGCGACGTGGGCGCCCCCGGGCTTGACGGCGCCGCGCAGCAGCCGGTGCCCGGTTACGTCGGCGTTGAGCCGCAGTAGCTGCTCACGGATCCGCAGCGCGTGCGCGTTGAGGATCCCGTAACCGACGTCGTTGCACAGGGCCCCGAGATCGGCGACGTGGTTGTACAGCCGCTCCAGCTCGAGCAGCACGGCGCGCAGCACCCCGGCGCGCGCCGGCACCGGCCACCCATAGGCGTCCTCGACGGCGAGGCAGAAGGCGAGGGCGTGCCCGACGCTGGTGTCTCCCGAGACCCGCTCGGCCAGGGGGAGCGCGTCGGTGATGGTGCGGCCCTCGGCCAGCTTCTCGATCCCCTTGTGGGTGAACCACAGCCGCGCCTTGAGCTTGAGGATGGTCTCCCCGACCACCGAGAAACGGAAGTGGCCCGGTTCGATCAGCCCGGCGTGGACCGGCCCGACCGGGATCTCGTACACGCCGGGCCCGTGGACCCTCAGGAACGGGTAGGGCTCGTCGGTGGAGCCGAACGGGGGAGGCGGTCCGGCGTCCGAGCGCATCGGGTACCAATTACGCGGCCAGTGCTGGTGGCGAACCAGCCGGCGCGGCAGCGGGTGGTCCAGCGGCACGATGCCGTACAGGTCCCGCATCTCCCGTTCGAACCGGCCGGCCGGAAACGACAGCGCCGCCAGGCTGGGCACCTGGGGTGTGTCGCGTTCGGTGCGCACCACCAGCTCGACCCGCCTGTCCGGTCGGCCGGCGGTGAACAGGTACACAACCCGGAACGCGTCCGGGTCCTCGTGCGCGGCGACCAGCGCCAGCCGGAACCCGACGGCGAGCAGGGCACCGGCCTGCGCGGGCAGGTCAGCGGCACTGACCTGCGGCGGCCGCTGACCGGCCGCGGCCACCGGCGCCGCGGGGCGTGGGCGGTCCGCGCAGGTCATGAGGTCCCCGCAATCGCCGCGGCGGCGCTCAGCAGCTGCTCCAGCGGCCAGGCGATCATCCCGATGACGGCGAGCACGACCAGCCCCGTCACCAGCGGCGCGACCGCGGCCGCCCCGCCCGGCGGCGGGTCCGGCGTTGACTGCCCGGCGGCGCCCCCGACCAGCATGCCGGCGGCGTGCGCGGCAACCGCGACGAACACGACCAACAGCAGCGCCAGCGCCACCGCGACTGCCCAGCCCAGCCCGGCGGTCGCGGCCGCGCGGGCCAGGGCGAGCTCGCTGACGAACAGGCTGAACGGGGGCAGCCCGAGCAGCGCGGCCACCCCGAGCGCGAACGTGCCGGCCAGGAGCGGCCGGCGGGTCAGTAGTCCCCGCACATCGGCGATCTGCGTGCTGCCTTCGGCGGCCAGGATCTGCCCCGATCCGCAGAACAGCACGGCCTTGCCCAGGCCGTGGCCGAGGATGTGCAGTAGCAGCGCCGCGACGGCCAGCGGGGTGCCGACAGCCACTCCGAGCACGACCAGCCCCATGTGTTCGATGCTGGAGTAGGCCAGCAGCCGCTTGTAGTCGCGCTGGGCGAGCAGCATCGACGCGGCCAGCGCCAGCGACGCGAGCGCGACCGCCAACAGCAGGGTGCGCACAAACCGAGGGTCAAGCGCAGCGACCGCGATCACCCGGTAGCGCAGCAGCGCGTACACGGCTACCGACAACAGCACCCCGGACATCAGCGCCGACACCGGCGCCGGGGCCTGGCTGTGTGCATCGGGCAGCCAGCTGTGCATCGGGACCAGCCCTGCCTTGGTGCCGAAACCCAGGACCAGCAGCGCGACCGCGACCCGCATCACGCCCGGATCGAGCTGGTCGCCGTGAGAGACCAGCACCGCCCAGTCAAGGGACCCGTGCCCGTCGACTCCGGCCTGCTGGGAGGCGTAGTACACCAGCACGGTGCCCAGGTAAGCCAGCGCGATCCCGACCGAACAGATGATCACGTACTTCCACGTCGCCTCCAGCGACGCGCGGGTACCCCGGTGCCCGACCAGGAACGCGGTCACGATCGTGGTCGCCTCGACCGCCGCCCAGAGCACGCCGAGGTTGCTCGCAAGTACGGCCAGGACCATCGCCGCCAGGAACAGCGGCACCAGCACGGCGTACCGGCGGGCGCCGCGGGCGTCGGTGTGCCCGGTGGCCAACTCCTGCTCGATGTAGCTGACACCAGCCCACGTGGCGATCACAGCGACAGCACCGATGACCAGCAGCATCACGGCCGAGAGCGCATCGGCCCGCAGCATCCCGCCGATCCTGAGCACCGACCCGTCGATGGTGGCCATCCCGGCCAGCACCCCACCCGTGAGGATGACCGCGGCCGCGGCGACCGCGGACCAGGCTACGGCCCGCCGCCACCCGACCAGCCCTGCGGCCGCGGCCGCCGCCAGCGGCGCCAACAGCGGCGCCGTCAGCGCCGCCGTCCCGGCCGCGACGGCGGTGTCGTGCAGTACACCGCTCATCGGGCCCCTGCCTTCCGGTGCGTTGCTGTCCTCATCAGTCCCGCAGCTCCCGCAGCTCGTCCAGGTCGGTGCGCCCGAACGTCAGCCGCATCCGGGCGGTCAGCACCTGCAGCACCAGCACCACCAGCAGCAGGTCCAGGGACACGCCGAGCTCCACGATGAGCGGGACACCGGAGGTGGCCAGGAACGCGGTCGCGGTGATGCCGTTGTCCATCAGCAGAAACCCGACCACCTGCGAGAGCGCGCGGCGGCGGGTGACCAGGACGAAGAAGCCCAGGAACATCACGGCCAGCGCGACCGGCAGGGCCTGCGTCGCGGGGGAGGGGGCCAGCGCGACCAGCGGGCGGCTGACCGCGTACGCCAGCAGCGTCAGCAGCGCCCCCGCCAGCAGGGACGCAGCCACGTTCACCAACGGCTCGGTCTCGCGGGCCTCCCCGGTGTCGCGCAGCACACGGCGCAGCACCGCCGGCAGCACCACCGCCTTGAGCGCCAGCACCCCGGCCGCAACCGCGTACAGCTCGCTGCTGCCTTCCCGCGCACCGAGCAGTGCGGCCAGCGCTGCCAGCAGCACGCCCTGCACGACGAGCAGGCGCACGATCGCTGCCAGCTCCCGCCGCCAGAGGATCAGCACCGCCGCGAGCAGCAGTGCGCCGCAGATGAGGTTGAGCGTCTGCACGTACACCGTCTCGCTCACCGGGGGTCGCAGCCCGATGGAGTGGTCCATGGGGATCTGGTGCTCATGGTGGTCATGCCAGGAAGAAGGACGCGGACACGGCCAGGAGCCCGAACAGGAACGACCCGGCCAGCAGCTCGGGCACCCGGAACAGTCGCCACTTGGCCATGAACACCTCGAACGCCGCCAGCGCGGCGCCGAATGCGACGACTTTGACCGCGAACAGCATCGCCGCGCCCAGCAGCGGCAGGGGGCTGGCGGTGGTCGCCACCCCCCACGGCAGGAACAGGTTGGCGCCCAGGCCGAGCAGCACCGTGAGGCGCAGCGCGGACGCGAGCTCGACCAGCGCCAGGTCGCGCCCGGCGTACTCCAGCACCATCGCCTCGTGGATCATCGTCAGCTCCAGGTGGGTGGCGGGGTTGTCCACCGGGAGCCGCCCGGTCTCCGCGACGACGACCACGGCGAAGGCGACCGCGGCCAGCAGGCTGGCCGGGGAGAGCACCTGACCTGGAGCGGTCAGCATGCCCTCGACCAGCGCGGCCAGGTTCGATGACCCGACGCGGGCGGACATGGCGAACCCGGCGAGCAGAATCGTCGGCTCGGCCAGCGCCGCCACCGTGATCTCCCGGCTGGCGCCCATCCCGCCGAAGGCGGTGCCGGTGTCCAGGCCGGCCACCGCCAGCGCGACGGTGCCCAGCAGCAGCAGCGCTACGACCGCGAACAGGTCCGCGACCCCGTCGAGCGGGGACACCGTGGACAGGAACGGCGCGACGGCCGCGATGAGCAGGGTCGAGGCCAGCAGGACCCGCGGTGCCGCGGTGAACACCCAGCTGGAACCGTCCGGGCGGATCGCCTCCTTGCCGAGTTGCTTGCGCAGGTCTCGCCACGGCTGGCCCACGCCAGCGCCGACGCGGCCCTCTAGGCGGGCCCGGACCTGGCGCATCAGGCCCGCCAGCAGAGGCGCACCACCCACGACCAGTACCAGCTGCGCGGTCACTGCGGCCAGCGCGCCGACCGTCACCGCCGAGCCGGTCATCCGCTGAGCCGGACCACGACCAGGACGGCGAGCATCCCGACGAACCCGTAGGCCAGGTAGCGGTGCACGCTGCCGTTGGCCACCGGTCGGGACCACCGACCCCAGCGGGCCGCCGCGCCCAGCAGCGGCGGGTACAGCCGCGCCTCGAGCCGGTCGGGGACCCGATGACGAAACCGGACACTCTCGATGAGGTATCGCGACTCGGTGTAGGGAGTGACGACGACGTCCTGCTCGGGGCGCAGCACGTCGTCGAAGACCCGAGTGAGCGGCTCGGCGAACGAGGTCGCGGTGTACTCCATCCGCGGGTCCAGGCGGGTCCCGCCGCAACCCCACACCGGCGCCACCCGCCGGGGCAGGCCCCGACCCACCCAGCGGGCCAGCGCCGCGGCCGCCGCGGTGCCGACGAGCAGGCCGATCGCGATGAGCAGCGGCGACATCGACCCGGCGATCCCCACCAGCTGCAACCTCACTCCGCTGTCGGCCAGCGGGGCCCCGTCCCGTACCGTCGGCATCACCTGCAGCACCCGGGCCAGCGGCGCAGCCGCCGCGACCGGCGCCAGCGCGAGCCCCAGGCATGCCGCCGCGGCCAGGGCCATCCCCGCCCGCATGCTGGGCGGACTCTCCACGGCGACCGCAGCCGGCGCGGACCGGGGCCGGGCTAGGAACCCGACGCCGAACGCCTTGACGAAGGTGGCCACCCCCAGGCCCGCGGTCAGCGCGACCACCCCGACCGCCAACGGCATGCTCACCGCGACCACGACCGTGGGCGGGCCAGTCCCGGTCAGGCTGTGGATCAGCCCCTGGAGCAGTAGCCACTCCGAGACGAACCCGTTGCCCGGCGGCAGGGCGGCCGCCGCCAGCGCCCCGAACGCGACCAACGCGGTCGTGACCGGCATCCGCGCCGCGAGCCCGCCCAGGCGGTCCAGGTCCCGCAGCCCAGTGGCGCGCAGCACCGACCCGGCCCCCAAGAACAGCAGCGTCTTGAAGGCGGCGTGGTTGACCGCGTGCAGCACCGCGGCGGCCATCAGCAGTCCGGCCAACGCCCGGTTCCCTTCGGCGGCGAACACCCCGGCCGCTCCGACGCCGATCAACATCAGCCCGACGTTCTCCGTCGTGGAGTAGCCGAGCAGCCGTTTCAAATCGGTCGCGACGCTGGCCTGCAGCACTCCGTACAGCGCGGACAGGCCGCCGACGGCCAGCACCAGCAGACCCCACCAGCGGGGACCGCCACCCAAGAGGTCGAACCCGACCCGGATCAGCCCGTATAGCCCAAGGTTCACCATCGCCGCGGACATCAGCGCGGACACATGGCTGGGCGCCTCCGGGTGTGCGCGGGGCAGCCACACGTGCAGCGGCACCATGCCGGCCTTGGAGCCGAACCCGGCGAAGATCAACACAAACACTAGCGACCGGGTCCCCCGCGACAGGTCCGCGGCCCCGGCGCGAAGCGCAGCGAACGACTCCCCGCCGGCGGCGGCGGCGAACACCACCAACCCGAGCAGGATCGCGACCGCGCCGGCATGGGTCATGGCTCCATACCACAAGCCGGCGTCGCGCACCGAGCGACGTAGCCGGTGCTCGGCGAGCACCAGCACGAGGGAGGTCAGCGCCATCAGCTCCCAGAGCACCAGCAGCGTGCTCACGCTGGCTGCCGCGGGCACCAGCAGCATCGTCGCAACGAACAGCGGCAACACCGCCTGCGCGGTCCGGGACGCGGCCGCCTCCACGTGCCCGGTCCCCGCGTCCACGGCACGCTGACCCGCGGGCTCGGCCCCCGGGGCAGCCGCGGCCCCCGCCGCTGCGTCGTCGTCGGTCGCGTGTCGACCGCCGGGACCGGTGTAGCCGACGCTGTACACGCCGGCCGCGACCGTCACCGCGCCGATGAGCAGCAGGAACGCCCCCGACAGCGGGTCGACCGCAAGGGTCGCCGCGCCCAGCGGCAAGATTCCCGGCACGGTCATCGACCACGCCTGCCCAGCGAGGGCGGCGGCACCGGCGAGCACTCCGCCCAGGCCCACCGTGGTCGTCAGCAGTCCCGTGGCCAGCGGCCGGGCACGGGCCGGGGCCAGCGCGCCGGTGGCAGCACCGGCCGCCGCGCCGGCGACGATGACGCCCAGCCCGGCCGCGATTAGGTTCATCGGCCCGTCAGCCCGCGCAGCGCAGCGATGAGGACGTGCGGAGCCGGTGGGCAGCCCGGCACCTCGACGTCGACCGGAACAACGTCACTGACTGCGCCCTCCACGCCGTAACCGCCGGCGAACACCCCGCAGTTGCGGGCGCAGTCGCCCACCGCGACGACGCGCTTGGGCCTCGGGGTCGCCTCGTACGTCGCGCGCAACGGGTCGGCCATGTTGCGCGTTACCGGCCCGGTCACGAGCAGCGCATCCGCGTGCCGGGGGGAGGCGACCAGCCGCAGGCCGTACCGTTCCGCGTCGTACACCGGCCCGAACGCCGAAGCGATCTCCAACTCGCATCCGTTGCACGAACCGGCGTCAACGTGACGCAGCTGCACCGAACTCGCCAGCGGCGCGGCCGGCGAGGAGTCACAACCTCTACCGGCACCCACACCGGGCGCCGGTGGCGCCGGCTCGGCGACCCGACCGGTTCGGACAATCTTGCCAAGCACGCTCATCGACAGTCCAGTGGGTTGAAAGGGGCAACGGGCCGGGAGACACCGAGCGCGGGCGCCGCGGGATACAGCAGGCGAGGGCTCACTGGGCCGACGCACTAGCCGGGCGCCGTCGCGGCGCTGTCGCCGCCGCCAGCGAGGCCAGGATGCGCCGCGCCACCGCAAGCAGCTCGGCCACCTGCGGGCTGGTCGGCGAGTAGTACACCGTCGATGCCCCACGCCGCGCCGACACCAACCCCGAACGCCGAGTACGCCGAGCTGCTGGGACAGGTTCAACGCCTCGACCCCGAGCCGCCACCAGAGTGGTCAGCGCGACGGTCTGCTTGAGGCGATGCCCGCGCCAGATGACTGAGCGCACTTGGAATGTCAGGAAGGCGCTGGCCAGCAGCGCGGCGACGGTGGCGGCGTACTGGAAGAACGGGATCCATACGTAGAACTCATTCGACATCGTGCCCCGCCCCCCCTCCTGCAGCCGCGCTCATCTCGGCGTCAGCAGTGTCCTCGCGGAAGAGCCGACGCCCACCACCGGATGCTTCCGGAGGAGGAGCGCCTCGAAATGCTGCTGAGCAGGACCTCGCAGTCGCAACGGCGAAGACAGGCCGGTTCGGCTGCGGGCGAACCGGCCTGTCGCTGTTTCGATCGACCCTCGAGCCGGTGGCTGTGCTTAGACTGTCGAAGAATGACACCGGTGTGGTTCCACGCCGGCCGGGCGCCCGGAGGAGTCGGCATGGACGCCGCGAACGCTGTGCCCTGCGCGGCCACCGTTGACAGCGCGATCAGCGAGCACGTTCTATCGGGCCGAGAGCGGGACATCCTGGCGTTCGAACGGCAGTGGTGGAAGTACGCCGGCGCGAAAGAACAGGCCATCCGCGAGCTGTTCGACATGTCGGGGACGCGGTATTACCAGGTGCTCAACGCATTGCTGGACCGCCCAGAAGCGCTGGTGGCCGATCCGATGCTGGTTAAGCGGTTGCGCCGCCTGCGCAGCAGTCGGCAGCGGGCTCGTTCCGCCCGCCGGCTGGGCATCGACGCCTAGCTGATGCCGGGGCCGAGATGACGACCGAAACGTCGGCGCCGACGTCGGCGCCGGCCGAGCTGGACGCCGATCATGGGGCCACGCCGGTTGGCCAGAGGCGCCCCGGGCGCGGAGGGCTGCTCCTCGGCGTCCTGTTGGCACTTTGTGGGGCCATGGCCGTCGTCGCCGCCGGACTGATACTGCGCGGCGTGGGCGCCACCGCCGCGGCGCCCCGTCCGACCGCCGCGCCGAGAGCCGCTGCTCCGCAACCGGGGTCACCATCCGCCGCCCAGCCAACGCCGGCAGACCGCTCAGCGGCGTCCGCGCCGACCGCCTCGGCGCCCGCGCTGACCGTCCCGCCGACCGCGCCGACCGGCACGGTGACCGCGACCACGGTCACCGTCCTGAACAACTCCCGCATTACTGGCCTGGCCAATCAGTCGGCCGCAGTGCTGCGTGACGGCGGATGGGCCGTCGCCGGCGTCGGCAACTACACCGGCCGAGTGCCGGTGACGACAGTCTTCTTCGCCGACGGCCGGGAGAGCGCGGCACACGCCTTGGCGGATGCCTTCCCGTCGGTCCAACGAGTGTTGCCGCGCCTCGACGACCTACCCGACGGCGGACTGATCGTCGTGGTCACCAGCGACTTCGCTCGCTGATCGAGTCGGTGGGCCTGGACCCGCTTGCCCGGGGCGCATCGTCGGCGACGCCTTCGAACCGACTAGGGTCAGCCGACATGCAGCTGCCCGAGCCGACCACAGCGGCGGGGCGCGCCGGCCTGGCCGCACTGCTTGCCGAGCCCGCCCGTGCCGTCGTCGCGGTCGACTACGACGGCACGCTGGCGCCGATTGTTCCTCGGCCCGAGGACGCCCGCCCGGCTCAGGGCGCGGTGGCCGCGCTGGCCGCGGTGGCGCGCGGCGTCGGGGCCGTGGTCATCGTCACCGGCCGACCGGTGGCCGCCGTGCTGCAGCTTGCGAGCTTGCGCGACGTACCGCATCTGGGCCGGTTGGTCGTGCTGGGCCATTACGGCTTCGAGCGCTGGGACGCCGAGACGGATGAGATGGTGACGCCGGAGGTGCCGGCGGGCGTGGAGCAGGCGCGGCAGGAGCTTCCGGCGCTCCTCGCCGCCACTGGCGCCACCGCCACCGGTGCCTCGGTGGAGGACAAGGAGTCCTCGCTGGTCGTGCACACCCGCCGTGCCGCCGACCCGCATGGGGCGCTGGCCGCACTGCGGGCGCCGGTCACCGAGCTGGCGGAACGGACCGGCTTGGAGCTCACTCCCGGCCGGTTTGTTCTCGAGCTGCGGCCGCCGGGCATCGACAAGGGCAGCGCGCTGCGGGGGTTCGTCGCCGAGCAGCGGGCCGGGTCGGTGCTGTTCGCCGGGGACGATCTCGGGGACTTGCCGGCGTACGCCGCGGTCGAGGGTTTGCGGGCCAACGGCATTGCCGGAGTGACGGTGTGCAGTGGTTCGGACGAGGTGCCCGAAGTGGCCGAGCGGGCGGACCTCGTGGTGGCTGGCCCACCCGGCGTGGTGGCGTTCATGCGCGCGCTGGCGGCCGCTATCGGCAGCGACTGAGCCGGTCACCAGCCGATGTCGACCGCGTTCGAGTTCAGCTCGGCGATCTGGTCGGCGAACCACTGCTGTGGCGGCACCGCGGTGGCGGCCGCCGCCAGCCGGCGCGTTCGCGCCAGCCGCTCGCCGGCGTCCATGGCCAGCGCGGCGTTCATTGCCGCGGCGGTGGCGCTGACGTCGTACGGATTGACGACGAGCGCGTCCGCGCCCAGGACATCGACCGCGCCCGCGTCGCGAGAGAGCACGATCGCGCAACCGCGGTCGGAGAGCACCGGCACCTCCTTGGCCACCAGGTTCATCCCGTCCCGCAGCGGGTTGACCACCAGCACGTCCGCCAGTCGGTAGGCGGCCAACGACCGGGGATAGTCGTCGCTGACCTCGAGGATCAGCGGGGTCCAGGAGCTGGCGGCGAACTCCTCGTTGATCTCGTCGGCCAGCTGGCGGACCGCCGCCATGTAGTCGCGGTACTCGGGCAGGTCGTGCCGACTCGGATAGGCGAAGGCCAGGTGGACGACCTTGCCGTGCCAACGCGGGTGGATGCGCAACAGCTCCCGGTACGCCGCCAGGCCGCGCACGATGTTCTTGGCCAGCTCCGTGCGGTCCACCCGTACGATCAGCTTCCGGTCGCCGACAAGGTCGCGCAGCCCGGCCAGCCGCGCCTCGACATCGGCCTGGTGCCCGCGGGCCCGCAACGCCTCCCCGTCGATGCCGAGCGGGTGCACGCTGACCCGCGAGCGATGACCGGCCGCGGTGACGGTCGCCGTTGCCCGGTCGACCCGGACGCCGTCGGCTCGGGGGAGCGCCTCGCAGCACAGCAGGAAGGCGTCCGCCCAACGCGGGGAGAGAAACGACACGCAGTCCGCGGCCAGCATGCCCAGCAGCAGCTCGCGGCCGACGTCGTCCGGGAGCACTCGGTAGTACGACGGGGCCGCCCACGGCGTGTGCGAGAAGTGCCCGATCCGCAGGTCCGGCCGCAGCTGGCGGAGCTGTCCGGGTACCAGCGCCAGGTGGTAGTCCTGGATGACGACGGCGGCGCGGGGAGCCGCCGCTGCCGCTAGCGCGTTGGCGAACACCTCGTTGTAGGTCACGTAGGCCTGCCATTCCCGACGGAACGGGCGGTCGAACCATGGCTGGTTTGGGGTGTCGAACAGGTGGTGGTGGATGAACCACAACACCGAGTTGGCGATGGTGTTGTACGCCAGGTGGAACGTCGCCGGCTCGATGGTGAGCATCTGCACAGTGGCGCCGCCGGTGTCGTGGCCGGCGCGGTGCAGGTGGCCGTCCGGAGCCGCCGCAGCCGCGTGCCGGTCCGCGTCCGACATCGCCGCGCAGACCCACACGGTCGCCCCGGAGCGGGCGACCGGCCGCAGCCCGGAGACCAGGCCGCCGCCACCCCGGCGCAGCACCAGCGAACCGTCGGCGGCGGTCGCGAAGCTCACCGGACCGCGGTTGGACGCGACCAGCACTGTGGCCGTCCCCGCCGTCGGAACCTTCGCGGTCATGGTGACTCAGGCTACGACCGCCGACGGGCCACGATCGCGCTGGAGTTCGCCGGGATGAGGTGACTGAACTTGCCCCGGCTCGTGACCCACTCACCGCCGACCGCGGTCGCTGCGGTCCGTCGTCGCCTCGCGGGTGCCTCGTCCGCCCCGACTGCCCCCAGGAGCCCTGTGTCCACATCGATCCTTCCGGCTGTCCGGCGTCCCCCCGTGGTGTCCAAGGGGTGGGTGCAAGTCGCCGCGCTGGTCTCGCTCAGCGGCTTCTTCGTGCTGGTCCTGATGGGTTTCCTGACCTACCAGTCCAGCCCGCCGACGCCGCAGCGGGTGGTGTCTGCCTCCGGGCAGACGGTCTTCACCGGGGCGGACATCCGGACCGGCCAGGACGTCCTTCTGCGCAACCGGCTGATGGAGTACGGCTTCGGCCACGGCGCCTACCTGGGGCCGGACTTCACTGCCGACTACCTGCACCGCTCCGCGGAGTCTGTGCAGGCGGCGTACGGCGGGGCGAGCCGGACACCGTGGCGCAACGCACCCGGGACGACTTCATGACCAACCGGTACGACGCCGCCACCGGCGTGCTGACGATCTCCAACGCGCAGGCAGCAGCGTTCACCGACCTGACCCGCCACTACGCCGAGACACTCGGTGCCCCCAACGGCCGAAGCGGCCTGCGGCCGAGCGCGATCACCGACCCGGGCCAGATCCGCCTGCTCACGTACTTCGCCTGGAGCGCCTGGTCCGCGGCGGCTTAGACGATATGGAGGTGCCCGGACCCGCGGGCCGGGACCTCGCTCGCAAGTTGTCGTGGGTTGCCGGCGCGGGTGAACCTGG
>Ga0209747_1000743_pt1 | contig 17787 bp, 15 predicted proteins | sample BarGraNGADG00311_FD_184498 | JGI IMG/M metagenome (GOLD analysis project Ga0209747, IMG submission 184498) | Arctic peat soil microbial communities from Barrow, Alaska - Barrow Graham LP Ref core NGADG0011-311 (SPAdes) (version 2) | ecosystem: Environmental > Terrestrial > Soil > Wetlands > Peat...
GAGGCGGCGGAGAGGGTGCTGGCGGGAGTAACGAAGGTCATCGGCGAAGGGAAAGTCGTGACCTACGACATAGGCGGCGAGGCGAAGACCAGCGAGATGGCGAACGCCATCGTCAAGGCGATAGAGGCCTCGTAGCGCCCGCAGGGCCGTAGCGCCGGCGTCTCGCCGGCAATGAGTCGTAGCGCCGGCGTCTCGCCGGCAATGAGCAAGGTAGCATCATGCAGAGTGACATCATCAAGAAAGGTCGCGAGAAGGCGGGGCAGCGCTCGCTGCTGCGCGCGCTGGGCCTGACCGACGAGGAGATGTCGCGCCCGCTCATCGGGGTCGCGGGCTCAGCCAACCAGCTGGTCCCGGGCCACGTGCACCTGGACGAGGTGAACGACGCGGCGTGCGAGGGCATCACCCTCGGCGGCGGGACTCCGCTTCTCTTCAACACCATAGGCGTCTGCGACGGGCTCGCGATGGGGCACGAGGGCATGAAGTTCTCGCTACCTTCCCGTGAGATTATCAGCTACTCGGTGGAGATCATGGTCAGGGCGCACGCCTTGGACGGCGTTCTGATAATCCCCAACTGCGACAAGGTCGTCCCGGGCATGCTGATGGCCGTGGCGCGCATGGGCGTGCCGGCCGCGATGGTATCCGGCGGGCCGATGATGGCGGGCAGGCTGGGCGACCTCGATATCAACTTCATCAGCGTGCTGGAGGCGTCGTCGAACGACAGCATCAGCGACGAGAAGCTGGCGGAGTATGAGAAGTGCGCATGTCCCGGACCGGGCTGCTGCGCGGGCTTGTTCACCGCGAACAGCATGAACTGCCTCTCGGAGGCCCTCGGGATGTCACTCCCCGGAAACGGCACCATACCGGCGGTCGACCCGGAGAGGTTGGTAATAGCCAAAGAGACGGGCGAGGCCCTGGTGAAGCTGGTGGAGGCGGGCACCAGGCCCGACAGCATCATGACCGAGGCCGCTTTCAGGAACGCGCTGGCGCTGGACATGGCGATCGGCGGCTCGACCAATTCCCTGCTCCACCTTCCGGCGATCGCGCGGGAGATGGGCATCGCGCTCGGACTCGAGGACGTTGACAGGATATGCGCCACGACCCCCAACCTCTGCAGGATCGTGCCCTCGGGCAAGCACCACATGCAAGATTTACACGCGGCAGGCGGGGTTCCGGCGGTGCTGGGAGAGCTCGACAGCATCGGCGCGGTGGACCTGGACGTTCCGACGGTGACGGGACGGACCCTGAGCGAGAACGTAGGCGGCCGGAGGAGCCTGAACACCGATGTGATACGGCCCGCGAGCGACCCGTACTCGGCTAGAGGCGGCCTCGCGGTGCTGCGCGGCAACCTGGCCCCGGACGGCGCTGTCGTCAAGGAGGCTGCCGTCGGCGAGAAGATGCGAAAGCACAGCGGGCCGGCGCGAGTGTTCGATTCTGAAGAGGAAGGCATAGAACAGATCCGCGCCGGGAAGATCAAGCCCGGCGACGTGGTAGTAATCAGGTACGAGGGGCCCAGGGGCGGACCGGGCATGCGCGAGATGCTGCTTCCCACCGCGACGATCGCGGGCATGGGGCTCGGAGATGAGGTCATGCTCGTCACCGACGGCAGGTTCTCGGGAGGCACACGCGGCGGTGCCATCGGCCACGTCTCACCGGAAGCCGCTGTCGGCGGCCCGATAGCATTGCTGAAGGACGGCGACATCGTGGCGGTCGACATCGAAGCACGCACGCTCGAGGTGAAGGTTTCGGACGGAGAGCTCGCCGAAAGGCGCAAGGCATGGAAACAGCCGGCGCCGAAGGCGGACCTGGGGGTCCTTTCCGTCTACAGCGCCATGGTCGGCAGCGCGACGGGGGGCGCGGTGGTGTCCCCCGAGAACATCGAAGGTGAACGGAGGTCTCGCGAGTGAAGATGACCGGCGCCCAGGCGCTCATCAAGAGCCTCGAGAAAGAGGGAGTCGAGGTGATGTTCGGCTACCCGGGCGGGCAGATCATGCCCACCTACGACGTGCTGCTGGACTCGAGCATTCTTCACATCCTCACGCGCCACGAGCAGGGCGCGGCTCACGCGGCCGACGGGTACGCGCGCGCCACCGGCAGGGTGGGCGTCTGCATGTCCACGAGCGGCCCGGGGGCGACCAACCTGGTGACCGGCATCGCCACCGCCAACATGGATTCCATACCGCTGGTCGCGATATCGGGGCAGGTCGCGAGCCACGTGATAGGCACGGACGCTTTCCAGGAAGCGGACACCACCGGCATCACGCTGCCGGTCGTGAAGCACAATTACCTGGTGACAAAGCCGTCTGACATCGCTTCCATAGTGCAGGACGCGTTCCTGATCGCTTCGACCGGGCGGCCTGGCGCGGTTCTGATCGACCTGCCGGCGGACGTGCAGCGCGCGGTGTTCGACTTCAAGTACCCCGAGCGCCGCACGAGCCTCCCCGGCTACAAGCCCACGACCAAGGGGCACCCCGGCCAGATCAAGCAGGCGGCTAAGCTCATAATGACTGCGAAACGCCCGGTGATCTACGCCGGCGGAGGCGTGATCACAGCCGAGGCGTCCGGCGTGCTCCGCGAGTTCGCGAAGCTCCTCGGCTTTCCCGTGACCACGACCCTGCTCGCGAAGGGAGCCTTCCCCGAGACGCACCGGCTGTCGCTGGGTATGCTCGGGATGCACGGCACCTCGTACGCGAACTTTGTGATGATGAAGACAGACCTCATCGTCGCGGTCGGTGCTCGGTTCGATGACAGGATCACGGGGAGGCTGGACACGTTCGCGCCGCACGCGAAGATAATCCACATCGACATAGACCCCGCAGAGATAGGGAAGAACGTCCCTGTCACGGTGCCCATCGTCGGTGACGCGAAGTCGGTCCTCAAAGACCTGCTGGCGCTGGTCAAGTCGAAGGTGGAGGAGTCGGGGGGCCAGGACCTTAAAGAGTGGCATGCCCAGATCAGGAAGTGGAAGAAGGATTACCCGCTGGTGGTGCCCGAGGGCGGCCTGCGCCCTCAGTTCGTGGTCGACGAGATATACCGCGTCACCCAGGGCAAGGCGACGGTGGTGACCGACGTCGGACAGCACCAGATGTGGGCGGCGCAGTTCTACAAGTCGACCGTGCCGCGCCAGTTCATCTCATCGGGTGGGCTGGGCACCATGGGCTTCGGGCTGCCGGCATCCATCGGCGCGAAGATCGGCATGCCCGAGGCGCAGGTGGTGAACATCGCCGGCGACGGCTCGATCCAGATGAACTCGCAGGAGCTGGCCACAGCAGTGCTCAACCAGGTGCCCATCACCATCGCGGTCATCAACAACGGCTACCTGGGGATGGTGCGCCAGTGGCAGGAGCTCTTCTTCCAGAAGCGCTACTCGCACACGCACCTGAGGCGCGGCGAGTCTCCTGACTTTGTGAAGCTCGCCGAGGCGTACGGGGCGAAGGGCCTCCGGGTCACCGAGGCCAGGGAGGTCGAGCCCGCGCTCAAGGCAGCGTTCAAGGAGAAGAAGGTCCCGATGCTCCTCGACTTCATCGTCGAGCAGGAGGAGAACGTCTTCCCGATGGTGGCGCCCGGGGCGTCGCTCGACGACATGATCGGGGGTTAGCGGTGAAGCACACCCTTTCCGTGATGGTGGAGAACAAGCCCGGCGTGCTGGCTCGCGTGGCCGGCCTCTTCGCGCGCAGGGGTTTCAACATCGACAGCCTGGCTGTCGGCGTCACCGACAAGCCGGAGATAAGCCGCATGACCGTCGTCGTGGACGTGGAGGAGCACTCGCTCGAACAGGTGTACAAGCAACTGAACAAGCTCATCAACGTTATCAAGGTCATAGACCTTCCCGACGAGAACAGCGTGCAGCGCGAGATGGTGCTGGCCAAGGTCAAGGCCGACCCCACAGCGCGCGCCGAGATTATCGAGATAGTAGAGATTTTCCGAGGGAAGATCGTCGACGTAGGGAAAGGGACCTTGAGCGTAGAGGTGACCGGGCCTGGCCCGAAGCTCCGGGCGTTCGAGGACCTGCTAAGGCCGTACGGGCTGGTGGAGATGGTCCGGACCGGGACGATTGCATTGCCGCGAGGATAAGACGCAAAAAGGGGACAGGCCCCATTTTGCATTTCGAGGAGGTCGAAATGGCGACTATATATTATGAGAAGGACGCGAACCCCGAGGCTCTCAAGGGTCAGAAGATCGCGGTCATCGGGTACGGCAGCCAGGGGCACGCGCACTCCCTCAACCTGAAGGACAGCGGCATGGACGTCGTTGTCGGGCTTCGAGAGGGAAGCCCCAGCGGGGACAGGGCAAAGGGCATGGGCCTGACTGTGTTGCCGGTCGAGGAAGCCGCGATGGTCGCTGACATCGTGATGATCCTCATACCGGACGACCGGCAGGCGCAAGTCTACCGTGACTCCATCAGGCCGGGGCTCAAGAGCGGGAACGCGCTGTTCTTCGCTCACGGGTTCAACATCCACTACAACCAGATAGTGCCGCCGGCGGACGTCGACGTCATCATGGTCGCTCCCAAGGGCCCTGGCGCGATGGTGCGCCAGGTCTACGACGAGGGCGGTGGCGTGCCGGCGCTCATCGCAGTCGAGCAGGACTACACGGGCATGGCGCTCGAGAAGGGCCTTGCGTACGCGATGGGGATCGGCGCGGCCAGGGCCGGGGTCCTGGAGACGACCTTCAAAGAGGAGACCGAGACGGACCTGTTCGGCGAGCAGGCCGTGCTGTGCGGCGGGACCTCGGAGCTGATCAAGGCCGGGTTCGACACACTGGTCGCCGCGGGCTACCAGCCGGAGGTCGCGTACTTCGAGTGCCTGCACGAGCTGAAGCTCATCGTGGACCTCATCCACAACTACGGCATCAGCGGGATGCGCGCCCGCGTGAGCGACACGGCGGAATACGGAGACATCTCACGGGGCCCGAGGGTCATCAGCCCGGCGGTGCGCGAGGAGATGCGGAAGATACTGGACGAGATACAGACGGGCAAGTTCGCGACCGAGTGGGTGCTGGAGAACCAGGCGAACCGCGCCTCCTTCGCGACCATGCGCAAGGTCGAGGCGGAGCATCCTCTCGAGCCGCTCGGCAAGAAGCTCCGCTCGATGATGAGCTGGCTGAAGAAGTAGCGCCGGCCGAAAACGTAGCGCCGGCGTCTCGCCGTCTGGAAACGTAGCGCCGGCGTCCCGCCGGCTGACTCGGAGGGGTAAGAGTTGAAGAAAGACTACATATTCACCCCGGGCCCGACGCCCGTGCCGCCGGAGGTGGGGCTCGCCCAGGTGAAGATGATCCACCACCGCTCGGCGGACTTCGGGGCCCTGCTGGCGCGGGTGCTGGACGGGCTGAAGTACGTGTTCCAGACGAAGAACGACGTGCTGCTCTTCACCGCCAGCGGCACCGGGGCAATGGAGGGTGCGATTGCCAGTTGCTTCTCGCCCGGTGACAAAGTCATCGCTTACGCGGGAGGCAAGTTCGGGGAGCGGCTGGTCGAGATAAGCGAGGCGTTCGGCCTGGACGTCGTGGCGATCGAGTACGAGTGGGGCGACTGCGCCGACCCCGCCACCCTCGAGAAGGCGCTCGCGGAGAACCCCGATACCAGGGGCGTGTTCCTGACTCAGAGCGAGACATCGACCGGTGTGGTGAACGACGTCGAGGCGTTCGCCCGCATCGTGGCAAAGACCGACGCCCTGTTCCTGGTTGACGCGATAAGCGGCCTGGGCGCGGTGGACCTCAAGACCGACACCTGGGGCGTGGACCTCTGCATCAGCGGCTCGCAGAAAGGGCTCATGGTGCCGCCGGGCCTGGCGTTCTGTGCCGTTAGCCAGGAAGCATGGAAGGCGGCTGAGACGGCTAACTGCCCGTCTTACTATTTCTCTTTCAAGGCGGCGCGGGACGCGCAATCCAAGGAGCCGCCCGAGACGCCGTACACGCCCGCCATCACACTGGTGCAGGCGCTCGACGTCGCGCTCGCGATGATCAAGGAAGAGGGTCTCGAAGCTATTTTCGCCCGGCACGAGAAATTGGCGCGTGCAACCCAGGCGGCGGTAGAGGCGCTCGGCCTTCGATTCGTGGCGAGCGACCGGTCGCGCGCTTTCGTGACGACGTCGGTCTGGGCGCCGGAGGGCATCTCGTCGGCGGACATAGTAAAACTCTTGCGCAACGAGTTCGGCGTCTTCATCGCCGGCGGGCAGGGAAAGCTGAAGGGAAAGATATTCAGGTTGGGGCACGTGGGCTTCTTCGACAGGTTCGACATAGTCACGCAGGTCGCGGCCCTCGAGCTTGCGCTCGACAGGCTCGGCCAGCCCGTCGAGCTCGGAAAAGGCGTGGGGGCGGCGCTGGAAGTGCTCGCCGACTAGGAGGGGTCAGGCACCGTCCACCTTTTTGTCCACCGCGACTAGCAGGATAATGGTGTAGTTCCCTATTTGACTGGAGAGACATATGGCCGGAAAGTCCAGGCTGAAAGTCCTGGTGGCGGAAAAGATATCACCCGAGGGCGTGGACAAGCTGCGCGAGCAGTTCGACGTCGACGCCTTCGACAGCATGCCCCGTGACGAGTTCCTGGCGGGGATCGGGAACTACGACGGCCTGATCGTGCGCAGCGGCACGAAGGTCGACGCCGAGGCGATAGAAAAAGCGGACAACCTCAAGATCATAGGCAGGGCCGGCATCGGCGTGGACAACATCGACGTGGCTGCGGCGACCAAGAAAGGCATCATGGTCGCCAACGTCCCCGAGAGCAACATCATCTCCGCCGCCGAGCACACTTTCGCGCTGCTGATGGCAACCGCTCGTAAGATACCCGCCGCGAACGCGTCTCTCGCTCACGGCGAGTGGAAGAGGGCCGCCTACCAGGGCGTCGAGCTCTACGGCAAGACGTTGGGAATAATCGGCATCGGGCGCATCGGTGCTCTGGTGGCTGAGAGGGCGTCCGGGTTCGGGATGACGCTGATCGGCTACGACCCGTTCATCTCCAGCCAGAAAGCCAAGTCGCTGGGCATCGACATGAAGCCGGAGGTCGAAGAGCTCCTGGCCGAGGCTGATTTCATAACGCTTCACGTTCCCAGGAACAAAGACACCTACCATATGCTCGGAGCGAAGCAGTTCGACATGGTCAAGAAGGGCGTGAGGGTGATCAACGTATCGCGCGGGGGGGTCATCGACGAACAGGCGCTCGCCGACGCCATCAAGGACGGCAAGGTCGCCGGAGCCGCCATCGACGTCTTCGAGAGCGAACCGCCAGAGGAAGGCAACCCGCTCTGCTCAATGCCGGAGGTGGTAGTGACGCCTCACCTGGGAGCGAGCACGACCGAAGCACAGTACAAGGCGGGCGTGGCTATTGCCGACCAGGTCATCGCGGGGCTCACCGGAGGGTTCGTGAGCGGGGCGGTCAATATCGCGATGCCGCACAGGGAGGTAGTCGAGACCCTGAGGCCCTTCATGCCTCTCTGCGAGAAGCTGGGCCGTCTCTTCGTGAACCTCACCAAGGGCGCCATAAGCGAGATCGAGTTCGAGATACTGGGAGACATCAGCGAGTTCGACACCTCGCTGTTGACGGTCGCTTTCCTCAAGGGGTTTTTCGAGAACATCTCGATGGACTCCGTGACATACGTGAACGCCCCCATCCTGGCGATCGAGCGCGGCATCACGGTCAAAGAGAGCAAGAGCAGGCGCTCGCGCGATTACGTCAATCTCATCCAGGTCACGGCGAGCGCAGATGACTCGAAAGTGACCGCGGGCGCCACCCTCATCGGGGTCAACCAGGAGTGGTTCGTCGGCGTCCTCGACTTCGACATCGAGATAGCGCCGAGCGAGTTCATGGCGTTCGTCACTTACGAGGACCGGCCCGGCATGATCGGCAAAGTCGGCACGGTCCTGGGCGAGAGCAAGATCAACATCGGCGGCCTGCAGGTCGGGCGCAAGGCCATCGACGGCATCGCGGGGATGGGCCTCAACCTCGACTCGCCGCTCACCGACGACGTCCTCTCCCTGCTCGAGTCCCAGGACGGGATCGAGTCGGCGCGGTTCCTGGTCCTCTGAGGAGGCGCAGTCCTTTGGCTGACCGAGTACAAATATTCGACACCACCCTGCGGGACGGAGAGCAGTCCCCGGGCATCAGCCTGGGCGTGCGCGAGAAGCTCGAGATCGCGGAGCAGCTCCAGCGCCTGGGAGTGGACATAATCGAGGCCGGGTTTCCCGCGACCAGCCAGGGAGACTTCGAGGCCGTCGGGCAGATCGCTTCCAGGATAGACAAGTCGGTCGTATGCGCGCTCGCTCGCGCCAGGACGGACGACATCGACCGGGCATGGGACGCGGTGAAAGACGCCGCACGCCCGCGGATACACACTTTCATCAGCACCTCGGACATACACCTCGAGCACCAGTTGCATAAGACGCGCGAACAGGTGCTGGAAATGGCGAGGGCGGCCGTGGCAAAGGCGCGCGGCTACTGCGACGACGTCGAGTTCTCGCCGATGGACGCCACCCGCAGCGAGCCCGCTTACCTCTACCAGGTGCTGGAAGCGGCGATCGAGGAGGGCGCGGGGGTCCTGAACATCCCGGACACTGTCGGGTATTCGATCCCTGATGAGTTTTCCGGACTCATAGCTGGCATCCGCGAGAACGTGAGGGGCATCGACAGTGTGATCATCAGCGTGCACTGTCATAACGACCTCGGGCTGGCAGTTGCCAACTCGCTCGCGGCCGTCGAGGCGGGGGCGAGGCAGGTAGAGTGCGCGGTGAACGGCCTGGGCGAGCGCGCGGGGAACGCGAGCCTAGAGGAAATAGTCATGACCCTGAAGGTCCGGCACGACCTGCTGGGGATCTCCACCGGCATCAACTCCACTGAGATAAGCAGGACCAGCAGGCTGGTCAGCCTCCTCACCGGCTACCCCGTGCAGCCCAACAAGGCGATCGTGGGGAAGAACGCCTTCGCCCACGAGTCCGGCATCCACCAGGACGGCGTCCTCAAGGAACGCACCACCTACGAGATAATGGACGCGGCGAGCGTGGGGCTGGTCGAGAGCGACATCGTCCTCGGCAAGCACTCCGGGCGGCACGCCCTCAAAGACCAGCTCGAGAGGCTCGGCTACTTCCTCGGGGAGGAGGAGCTGAACCAGGCGTTCGCGCGCTTCAAGGAGCTCGCGGACAAGAAATCTTCTCTCAGCGGCGAGGACATCGAGGCCATCGCCCTGGAGTACATACGCACGGAAGGCCAGGAGTGGAAGCTCACCGCCTACGAGGTCCACAGCGGCGGCAAGGAAGCCCCGCCCAGCGCGACGATAACCCTCGAGCGCGAGGGCGAGCGCATCACGGAGCGGGCCATCGGGGACGGCATGGTCGACGCCGCGTGCAAGGCGATACGCTCGGCCCTGAAGATAGACGCCAAGCTGTTCGCGTTCACGGTCGAGGCGATAACGGAGGGCCTGGACTCGCTTGGTGACGTGACGGTCCAGCTCGACATAGGCGACCGCCGGGTGGTCGGGCGAGGGGTCTCGACCGACATCGTCGAGGCGAGCGCCCGCGCTTACCTGAACGCGGTCAACAAAGTACTGAGGTGAAAAACCGGGGTCAGGCACTTTTTTTCCACTGCCTGAGATACAGAGGCTGAAATGAGCCAGACAAGGAAGATACTCGCACAGCACGCCGGGCGTGAGACGCTGGAGCCGGGAGAGTTCATCGAGATCCCAGTGGACCTGGTGCTCGCGAACGACATCACGGCGCCGCTCGCCATCGAGGAGTTCGGCAAGCTGGGCCGCAAGTCAGTCTTCGACCGGGACAAGGTCGTGATGGTCCTCGACCACTTCACCCCGAACCGCGACATCGCGTCGGCAGACCAGTGCGCTTACGTGAGGCAGTTCGCGTTGAAGCAGAAGCTGTCCCACTTCTACGACGGTGGCAACGTAGGCATCGAGCACGTCCTCCTTCCCGAGGAGGGGCTTATCGAGCCGGGTATGGTGGTTGTCGGGGCCGACAGCCACACCTGCACCTACGGCGCCCTGGGCTGCTTTTCCACAGGCATGGGCTCGACCGACATCGCGGCGGCGATGGCCACGGGGAAGACCTGGCTGAAGGTGCCGGAGGCCGTGCTGGTCAAACTGACCGGCAGGCCCCACAGGTGGGTGGGCGGCAAAGACCTCATCCTCCACCTCATCGGCCTGCTCGGTGTCGACGGGGCGACCTACCGGTCGCTCGAGTTCGACGGACCGGGCGTCACCAACGTCAGCGTCGAGGGTCGCCTTACCGTGGCCAACATGGTCATCGAGGCCGGCGCCAAGAACGGGATATTCCCGGCTGACAACCTGGCTATCCTGTACCTCGCGGCAGCCGGGGTCAAGGCGACCGCGAGCGGCATCGAGCCCGATCAGTACGGATATGTGGACCAGATAGACATAGACCTCTCGTCCCTCGAGCCGCAGGTGGCCCTTCCCTCGCTGCCGAGCAACGCGGTGGCGGTCACCCGCGCGCCGCATGTGAAGCTCGACCAGGTGGTGATCGGCTCGTGCACGAACGGCAGGCTGGAGGACCTCAGGCTGGCGGCCGAGGTCCTGCGCGGCAAGAGGGTGGCCCCGGAGGTCAGGCTGATAATCATCCCGGGCAGCCGGAAGGTCTACCGCAAGTCGATGGAGGAGGGGCTGTTCGACATCTTCCTGGACGCCGGGGCGATCATCTCGCCGCCGACCTGCGGGCCGTGCCTCGGCGGACACATGGGAGTGCTCGCTGCCGGCGAGAAAGCCATCTCCACCACCAACCGGAACTTCGTGGGGAGGATGGGACACCGCACCAGCGAGGTCTACCTCTCCAACCCGGCGGTGGCCGCGGCGTCGGCCGTCACCGGGACCATCACCGACCCGGGGGAGATAATCTGATGGGCGGCCAGGCGGTCATGGAGGGCAAGGCACATAAGCTCGGCGACCACGTCAACACCGACTTGATCATCCCCGCGACGCACCTGGTGTCGAACGACCCCGCGGAGCTGGGCAAGTACCTCATGGCGGGGCACGACCCCGATTTTGTGAACAGGGTCGAGCGGGGTGACATCATCGTCGCCGGCGACAACTTCGGCTCGGGCTCCTCGCGCGAGCACGCCCCACTCGCCATCAAGGGCGGGGGGATATCGTGCGTGATAGCGCGGTCCTACGCGCGGATCTTCTATCGCAACGCGTTGAACGTCGGGCTGCCCCTGGTGGAGTCGCCGGAGGCCGCCGACGCTATATCGGAGGGCGACCGTGTCAAGGTGGACCTCGCGGCGGGCAAGGTCGAGGACCTGACGACCGGCAAAAGTTTCAGCGTGGCGCCGTACCCGGAGTTCATGCAGCGTATCATGGACGCTGGCGGGCTCATCGGGTACGTGAAGCAGCAATCGTAGCGCCGGCAAACGAGGGGAACGTAGCGCCGGCGTCCCGCCGGCAACAAGAGCGTAGCGTTGGCGTCCCGCCGGCAACAGATAGACGGGAGAGACATGCACGAGATAGCGGTGATACCGGGGGATGGAACGGGCCCGGAGGTCGTGCGCGAAGGCCTGAAGGTGCTCGAGGCCGTGGCCGGGGTCACGGGGTTCGACTTCGAGACGAAGATGTTCGACTACGGCGGCGACAGGTGGCTGGCGAAAGGCGAGACGCTGCCGGACGGCGCGGTCGACGAGCTCCGCCAGTACAGGGCGATATTCCTGGGCGCCATCGGCCACCCGGACGTCAAGCCGGGCATACTCGAGCAGGGCATACTGCTGCGGCTGCGCTTCGATCTCGACCAGTACATCAACCTGCGCCCCGTAAAGCTCTATCCCGGCGTCGATTGCCCCCTCAAGGACAAAGGCCCGGAGGACATCGACATGGTCGTGGTGCGCGAGAACACCGAGGGCCTCTACGTCGGCTCGGGCGGTTTCCTGCGCAAGGGGACGGCCGATGAGGTCGCCGTCCAGGAGTCGGTCAACAGCCGTATGGGTGTCGAGCGGTGCATCAGGTACGCGTTCGAGGTCGCGAAGGAGCGCGACATGGAAAAGAAAGTCACGCTCTGCGGCAAGACCAACGTGCTCACGTTCGCGTGGGACCTCTGGGAGCGCGCCTTCAACGAGGTCGCCGCCGACTACCCGGGCATCACGACCGAGTACGCCCACGTCGACGCGACCTGCATGTGGATGGTCAAGAACCCCGAGTGGTTTGACGTCATCGTGACGGACAACATGTTCGGCGACATAATCACCGACCTGGGCGCCATGATCCAGGGTGGCATGGGCATCGCCGCGGGGGGGAACATCAACCCCGAGGGGACGTCCATGTTCGAGCCCATCGGCGGCTCGGCGCCCAAGTACACCGGCAAGAACGTCATCAACCCGCTGGCCGCGATCGCTGCGGTCCAGATGATGCTGGACTTCCTCGGCGAGAAGAAAGCGGCCGACCTGATCGAGGGCGCCATGATCAAGGCGCTCGGCGCCGGCGAGATCGAGAGCCTGTCCGCCGGCAGGATGGGCATGGGCACTGACGAAGTTGGAGACCTCATCGTGAAGCACGTGCAAGAGGGGATATAAGGAGAGGTAAATGGGCCTGGAGATTTATGTCGGCGGCGAGTTCGTGCCCGAGGAAGATGCAAAGGTATCGGTCTTTGACCACGGCCTGCTGTACGGCGACGGCGTGTTCGAGGGGATCAGGGTATACAAGCGCAACGTGTTCATGCTGGATGCGCACCTCAAGAGGCTCTACAACGGCGCCAGGGTCATAATGCTCGAGATCCCGATGAGCGCGGAGGACCTCAAGGCGAAGGTCTGCGAGACCATCGAGCGCAACGGCATCGAGGACGGCTACGTGAGGCTGGTCGTCACGAGAGGGAAGGGCGACCTGGGCCTGAGCCCCTCCAAGACCGCGAACCCGAACATAATCATCATCGCCGCAACCATCAAGATATATCCCGACGAGGTCTACGAGCACGGGTTGAAGCTGGTCACGGTCTCGACGCGCCGCAACAACCCCGACTCGCTCAGCCCGCAGATCAAGTCCCTCAACTACCTGAACCACATACTCGCCCACCTCGAGGTGCTGCACGCGGGTGTCGACGAAGGGCTGGTGCTCAACGACGCCGGTTACATCACCGAGTGCGTGGTGGACAACTTCTTCATAGTGCTGGACGGAGCGGTCATCACGCCGCCGACCAACTCGGGCGCGCTGAACGGCATCACGCGCATGGTCGTGTTCCAGATATGCGGCGAGCTGGGTATCCCGATCCGTGAGGAACAGCTCTCGCTCGTCGAGTGCTATACGTCCGACGAGTGCTTCCTCACCGGCACGGCGGCCGAGATCGCCCCGGTCACCTACATCGATGACAGGCCCATCGCCGACGGCAAGCCCGGACCGGTGACGGCAAAGCTCATGAAAGAGTTCAAGGAGTTCACCAAGGGCCACGGGATAATCGCGTACTGAACGTAGCGCCGGCGTCCCGCCGGCAAAGAACCGTAGCGCCGGCGTCCCGCCGGCAACGAACCGTAGCGCCGGCGTCCCGCCGGCAACGAAGAAGGAGAGGAGCGTAGTGCCAGACGTCTACCTTTACGACACGACGCTGCGTGACGGCGCGGCGCGCGAGGGCGTCTCTTTTTCGCTCGAGGACAAGATCAAGATCCTCAAGCGCCTCGACTCGTTCGGCATGCACTACATCGAGGGCGGCTACCCGGCCTCCAATCCCAAGGACCTCGAGTTCTTCGAGGCGGCATCGAAGATAGAGCTAGCCAACGCGAAGCTCGTCGCCTTCGGGTCGACGCGCCGGGCACTGACGTCGGCGTCCCGCGACAAGGAGATGAAGGCGCTGGTCGCCGCGGGCGCTCCGGCCGCGTGCATCGTCGGAAAGGCGTGGGACTTCCACGTCGAGACCGCGCTCAAGATCTCCCTCGATGAGAACATCTTCATGATCGAGGAGTCGGTCAAGTACCTGAAGAAGAAGGGCCTCGAGGTCATCTTCGACGCCGAGCACTTCTTCGATGCCTACAAGGACAACCCGGCTTACGCGCTCCGCGCCGTGGAGGCCGCCGCGAACGCGGGCGTCGACTGGGTCGCGCTATGCGACACAAACGGCGGCACGCTCCCCCACGAGGTCGCGAGCATCGTCCGTGACGTAAAGGCCAGGACGCCTGTGCCGCTCGGGATACACGCCCACAACGACTGTGAATGCGCCGTGGCGAGCACGCTGTCCGCCGTCCGAGAAGGTGTGAAGATGGTCCACGGGACCATCAACGGCTACGGCGAGCGCTGCGGAAACGCCAACCTGTGCTCTGTCATCCCTGACCTAGCGCTCAAGATGGAGGTCGACTGCCTCCCGCGCGACAAGCTGGCCGGGCTCACCGACCTCGCGCATTACGTGAGCGAGCTCGCGAACATCCACCCCGACGCGCACCAGCCGTTCGTCGGGATGAGCGCGTTCGCCCACAAGGGCGGTATCCACGCGAGCGGCGTGAAGAGCGAGTCGCGCACCTACGAACACATCCGGCCCGAGCTGGTGGGGAACATCCAGCGCATCGTGGTCTCCGAGCTGTCCGGCAAATCGACCATCACGCTCAAAGCCAAGGAGCTCGGCTTCGACCTCGATGCGAAGCCGGAGCAACTGCGCGACATCCTGAAGCAGATAAAGGAACTCGAGCACGTCGGTTACCAGTTCGAGGCGGCGGACGGCTCGTTCGAGGTGCTGGTTCGCAAAGCGCTCGGGACGCACAAGCAGTACTTCAAGCTCGAGTCGTTCCGCGTAATCATGGAGAAACGCGAGGACGGCAAGGTGATGACCGAGGCGACGGTCAAGATACACGTCGGCGGACGGCGGCTCATCGCCACCGCCGAGGGCAACGGCCCGGTGAACGCGCTCGACCGCGCCATCAGGATCGCCATCGGCAGGAGCTTCCCGGCGCTGAAGGACATCGAGCTGACCGACTACAAGGTGCGCGTGCTTGACGAGAAGAAAGGCACGGCGGCCGTGACGCGCGTCCTCATCGAGACCAGCGACGGCGAAAAGTCGTGGGGGACTATAGGCGTCAGCGAGAACATCATCGAGGCTTCGTGGCAGGCGCTGGTGGACTCGATCGAGTTCGGGCTGAGCCATAAGAAGCAGCAGCCCGAGGCGTAACGCCGGCGATAGCGTAGCGCCGGCGTCCCGCCGGCAGCCCGAGACGTAGCGCCGGCGCCCCGCCGGCAATCTGGGAGGTAGCATGCGGCTGGTGAGGTTCCTTCTCTCAGGCAAGATCGGCTTTGGCATCCACCTCGAGGACGGCATTCAGCCTATCGCGTGGGAGCCCTACGAGGACTTCGAGGAGTCTTACCTGAAGCTCGCGCACGGCGACGTCGCGCTGCTTGCCCCGGTCGTCCCCACCAAGATAATCGGGATCGGGCTGAACTACCGCGACCACGCCGAGGAGTTCGGCATGGAGGTCCCCGACGAGCCGACCATCTTCCTCAAGGCCCCGAGCACCATGCTCGACCCTGGCGGCACCATCATCTATCCCGAGCGCTCGGAACAGGTCGACTACGAGGCAGAGCTCGCGGTCGTCCTCGGGCGGCAGGCCCGCAACGTACCCGCGGACGAAGCCCTCACCTACGTCTTCGGCTATACCTGCGGGATGGACATCACCGCGCGCGACCTCCAGATCGAGGACGGCCAGTGGACCCGGGCCAAGAACTTCGACACTTTCTGCCCGTTGGGGCCCTGGGTGGAGACGGAGCTCGAGCCCGGCAACCTGGACATATCTTTCAGCCTGAACGGCGAGGTCAGGCAGTCGTCCAACACCTCGAAACTCATCTTCGGCGTGCCGCGGCTGATAGAGTTTCTCTCGGGGATAATGACCCTCTACCCGGGGGACATCATCATGACCGGGACTCCGTCGGGGGTCGGCCCGGTCGAGCGGGGAGACGAGCTCGAGATGAGCATCGAGGGGATCGGAACGCTCGCCTGCACCGTCGCCTGAAACGCAAAATAGGGACAGGCACCTTTTTGCATTTTAATAGGGGAAGGCTAGACCTTGACGACTGACCACTTTGAGACGCTCAAGCGGGCGTGGTTTCACGTCCGGACCAACAGGTTCCTCTGGCCGATCGCCTTTGTGATCGCGCTCGCCGGCGGAGGCGCGCAGGGCTTCAGCCTCTGGGTGCAGAGCCCGATCCCGCGTGGGCTCACCGGCGTAAGTCCGATTCATCGTATCGGCACCCAGATAACGACCTTCGCCCACGGGAACCTCGCGTTCTGGTCGCTGTTCATAGTCCTCGGGGTCCTGGTCGGGCTGCTCGTGGTGGCGGCGGGTGCGTTCGCCCAGGTGGCGGCCATCGGCGCGGTAGCGGAGATCGAGCGCGGCTGCCCGTCGGGACTTCGCGGGGCCATCCAGTGGGGAAAGAACTACTTCTTGAAGTTATTCGTGCTCGTACTTGGCTACCTGGTCGTGCTAGCGGTATTCGCTGTGCCTTCCTACCTCTTCTGGTGGAGCGTGGGGAAGAAGGGCTTCATTATGCCTTGCCTGGGCGCGCTGGTCCTTGGGGTCGGCTTCGCGGTAGTGTCCATCTTCGTGAGCATCGTGTTCGAACTGTCCGCGCGGTACCTGGTGCTTGAAGTGCGCGGCATAATCGACTCGGTACAGATGGCGCTGATACTCTTCAAAGATTTCTGGCGGGACGTGGCCGTGGCGTGGCTGTACGTACTGGTCGTGACCATCATGGGCACCATCTCAATGGCGATCATCATCGCGATCCTGGGGACGCCGCTGTCGTGGATATTCAACGCCGCCGACAAGCACCACAACGCTTTCCTGATCGCCCTGAGCATGGTGGCCTTTGTGATCGCCTGGGCGGTGGCGGCCGCGGCTGCGGGGATATTCAGCATCACCGCGAGCTCCTACTGGACGCTGACCTTCATCGATCTCAAGTAGTGCAAAATGGTGCCTGTCCCTATTTTGCATAACTAGCGGAGGACCATCTCCATGCCGTCGTGCGCCACGATGACCCGCACCCCGCGCTCTTCGGCGAAACCCTCGATGCGCGCGATCACCTCGGCCTCGTCTTTCGCCCCGACTATCTGTGCCCCGCAGTGAGTGACGATCATCAGGGGCACGCCCTCTTTCTGGCACCAGGTCAGCTCGGTCCGCACTGGAGTGTGACCGATGAGCGCGTCTTCACGCTTCCTTACGAAATTGCGGTCCACGGTGGCCCCGTCGCCGATGTATACGTCGATGCCTCCAAGTGCTTCCGAGCGGTCGTAGATATAGACGAGGTCCGGAGCGTAGAAGATGGAGTGTCGCCCGGCGGTGAGCCGGTATCCGACCGCTGGTGCCCGCGTGGAGTGCTCGACCTTGAAAGCCTCGAAGGTGATGTCCTTGAACGCCACCGGCTTTCGCAGTCCCACCACGCGCCGGTCCTCGACGCGAAAAGTCCTCATCACTCCCCAGGAATCCTCGCTGGCATAGACCGGCCGTGGAGCGCCGCGCTTCAACCCCCAGGAGTGGTCGGGGTGTGCGTGCGTGACCAGGATGGCCTGGGCACCGAACCACTCGTCGTTGCCCAGCCAGTCTTCCCCGCGGTCGAGTATCAGCCTGGTGTTCCGGTAGCTGACGAGGCATGACGCCTGCATCCGGTGCCGCTCCGTGCGCGGGTCTATATATCCTCGCGTGCCGAGAAAAGCCAGTTTCAAGCTCCACCCTCCAGCTCCGTATTCAGGACGCTCTTCAACTGAGCAAGCGGCAAACCTGCCGGTTGCATTAAGATACTATAATGATCGACCTGTCAGCCGATCAGGTGGTGCAGCCGCCGGCCGACCAGAGCAGATCACTTCGCGTCAGCTACGAGAGCTCCGGGAGGG
>Ga0209747_1000748_pt1 | contig 17723 bp, 20 predicted proteins | sample BarGraNGADG00311_FD_184498 | JGI IMG/M metagenome (GOLD analysis project Ga0209747, IMG submission 184498) | Arctic peat soil microbial communities from Barrow, Alaska - Barrow Graham LP Ref core NGADG0011-311 (SPAdes) (version 2) | ecosystem: Environmental > Terrestrial > Soil > Wetlands > Peat...
TTTTTGCGAAGCAAAAGCCGTATTGCGAGGAGGCGTAGCCGACGCGGCAATCTCGATTTACACGGCATTTCGATAGGAGATGAAGCTGCGCGGCGCCCCTATACGGCTGTCCACCGGCTCTCGGTGCTTCCGTATTTATGAACCGAGGTACTAAATGACGATGAGAACCTAAAGTCGAGCCCGCATGAGCAGGGAGGTCAAGATGGCCGGCGGTAGTCGAAAGACAGTGGTTCTATTCTGCGCCTTCGCCATTCTGGGCGTATCTTTCTTTATCGCAAGTTGCGGAAATAAATCGACTTCTTCAGCAATAGAGCAAGGCAGCGAAGAAGCGAACCGAGTCATAACCGAAGGAAACACGGCTGATAGCCAAGCGGCCAATACGGCATCCTCGAGCAAGACCATTCACATGTGCGGGCGCTCGGTGCTGTACGGCTGGTTCAGTTATTGGGGTTGGGAAGGCGATCCCGCGACTCCTGTAAAATTCTCTGGATACGATCTCTACTATCACGAAATGGACAGCCCGCCCGATATAACCGCGACCGCCCTCGATGTCATTCGACAGATGAAACTCAAAGGCGATCAGATCATGTTTTTCAAGCTATGCTTCGCCGATTTCGTCGGAGGTGATCAGGATGGCGCCCGCGAGAACTTGATGGCTAATGAAGAAATAATACGTACCGTGGTGAAGGCGGCTGTGGCGGATGGCGGCCTTACCCTGATCCTGGGCAATGCTCTGCCGACCACCAAAATATACTCGGATTCCTGGCTGACCTGGAACAATCGTGAGTACAACAAGTTCATCGACGATCTTGCGGCGCAATATCCCGGGCGTGTCCTGATCCTCGATCTCTACGGCACGCTGACTACCTCCGATGGTTGGCTACGCCCCAGCTATGCCACGGCACCCGATGACGCCCACCCCAACTCGCAGGGCTACGCCGCACTGGACAAGACCCTGCAGGCCGTTCTTGCCCAGCTTAATCATTAGTCTGACCGCTCACATTCCAGGACCCCATTCCAGGACCCCATTCCGGACCGCTCACCTTGAGACCTCGTCGGGTCTATGAAAAAATAACTCTGGTCGCAGTTCAGCAGGAGGCATAATTACGAATGTTGATAGATCTACACGTGCACACCGCCGTTTCATCGCCGTGTTCGCAGATCGATCCAACCCTGTTAATCAAGGTCGCCTCGGGTACGGCGCTGGACGCGGTTTGCGTCACCGAGCACGAGGATACCGAAGGAGCGCGGGTAGCCTGGAGGTTGGGAGGGGAATTGGGATTTCCCGTCTTCCGGGGAATCGAAATCTATACCGAACTTGGCGACATCCTCGTATTTGGGCCTACGCGGCCTCGTTATCCCACCATGACTCCCTTCCGAGAACTGCTGTCCGAGGTGCGGGAGTCGGGAGGGGTACTCATACTCTGCCATCCCTGCCGCGGCGCGCACGACCTCTTCGATACCATGCAGCCGCAAACAGCCGAATTCCTCTTGGCTAATATCGATGCCGTCGAGATAAGAAATGGCGGCACCACGCCGGAGGCCAACAGCGCTGCAGAAGCAATGGCTGCCCGTCACGGACTGCCCGGCGTGGGAGGAAGTGACGCGCATTTTCTTATGCAGCTTGGCCGCTGCCTCACCGTCTTCGAGAGAGACATAACGAACGAGGAAGACCTGGTCCGGGAGATAAAGGCGGGCAGGTGCCGGGCGGTTTCGGCATCCGAGATAGATCAGGCGGTCGTGCCGGAACTTGGTACGAGGTACTTAGGAGGTTGAAGTGATCGTCGATCTGCACATCCACACTAATCTAGGCTCCATATGCTCTCAGCTGGGGCCGGATGAGCTGTTGAACCGGGCGCGGGAACTGGAAATAGACGCCATCTGCGTGACCGATCATCATTCACACCGAGGAGCTGACAAAATGATTGAGTACGCCAAGGGCAGCGGGTATCCGGTTTTCCGGGGTGTCGAGATATATACCAACCTGGGGGACATGCTGGTCTTCGGGCTCAAGCGCGAAACCAAGTACCACCTCACTACCTTTGATGAGCTGGTCGAGATGACGGAAGAGGATGGAGCGGTCATCATACCGTCCCATCCCTGCCGTGGCTGGGACCCGAAGCATGCTCATAATCATTCCTTTCCGCGGGAAGTCCTCGGCCACATCGTCGCCATCGAAACCCACAACGGGGCCAATAAGGCAAAGAGCAATGAGCTGGCGCAAGCGGTTGCCGGCGAATTGGGATTGCGCGGGACGGGAGGAAGCGATGCGCATGCCGTCTGGCAGGTCGGCAAGTGCGTTACGGTTTTCGAGAAAAATATTTCAAACCAGGAAGAGCTGATCGCGGAGTTGCGAGAGGGAAATTATAAGGCGATGTACCTCGACGATCTGAAATAGTGCTCTCAGCCCCCCGCATCCGCTGACACCGTTTCCAAACAGTCCAGGCCGCAAAGGCTATTTCCCCTTGGTTATTTTGAAGCGGCAGCGATCGTCGCCGCGAGGCAGCGACTCCAGGACCTCTATCCTGAAGTTGCCCCCCAGGTGTGAGACCAGCGCAGTGAACTCGTGTTGAGAGCAACTCTCCTCGCAGTTCACGTCGATACGCTTGAAGTACCAGTCGTACCAGGGATCCCTTCTTATGGTGAGATAGCCGCAATCGCCCTCGATCTCGCCCCATATCAATTTCATCTTAGGGAGGTAGGCGAGGGATTCGTTGTTGAGCAGAAGCATGAGCTTGACGGCATCCTCGACCGTAGGCTGGAGGCGATACACCTTGACCAGCCGCTTTCCGGTGCTGCTCCCCAGTCCGTGCATGGCTGCGTTGATGATGCCTTGGTAATTATTTCCATCGAGGTTTTTAGCGGAGTATTCGGCGATATCGTTGAAGATTCCCATGACCGCGGCGTAGAGGGTTCTATACTTATCGTCGACCGACATGGCGGGGCAAAGAATTTTTTCCAGTGCGATCACCTCCCAAGAAAACCATTCTAGCATCAATAGATGGAGAATGGATAAGAGAGAAGGGGTGATCAGAAGGAAATATTGTTAATAAGATGGTCTAGCTCTTCCTGATTGCCTTGATCACCCATGGTTAGGACCAGCGCGACATACTCAGTACCTTTCTTATAGAAATCAAGGTAATCAGTCACGACCACGGCACCATTTCCTCTAATCATGAAACTCACGTGGATGGCGCCGCTCCCGCAGGCCATTTCCACAACCTCTGCAGTTGTCGTCTTCAGGCTGACGTTGTAGGAATTGCTTGCCGTCTGCAATTGACTAATGTATTCGTCTTGGTGTTCTTCGAAGAAGCTCTTCACGTCCTCATACTTTTCGCTGTCCGGCGTGTCCATCTTGAAGACCTTCCCATGCATGATCATGATCGTGTTGCTCAGACTTCCGTCCGAAAAAAGATAATCCAATTTGGCATCCTTACCTTGCACGGATGCTTCTTCGGCCTTCTTCTTAAGCTCCTCGTCCGCGACTTTCCAGCCAGGGGGAGGCGTTACTTTAATCTGAGGACTCTTGGCGAGAATGAAGTACAGCCCGCCACTGACCAGGCCCAGTAATACGAGAATAAGAACTATTCCGCCAAGAACTTTGGTGCTCGTGGAAAGGCCCTGTGATGGGGCAGGCGGAGTGTATCCGGGACGGTAAGCGCCGGGAGGCGGAGGATAACCATACTGGCCGGGACCTACGTTCGGGGGATAGGCTTGCCCGCCCTGTTCCTGATAAGCCCCGGGCGGTGGCTGATATTGCTGTGCCTGGCCGGCGAGCTCAGGTGGGGCGGCACCGCCCTGGTTTTCTTGAAAAGCGTATTGGCAGAGCGAGCACCATGGCGCCTGCTCGGCGTTATCCGCTCCGCACCGGGGACACTTCATGAACCACCGTCCGGTTTAATAGCCATATTCTACTAACTATTTCTCGTCTCGGGGTGGTCTATTCTTTATGTTCCCTGATGGTAAGTGACGCCGGCTTGGCATGTTTTCGCGGCAAGGAAGAACCAACGCGTCAATAACGCGTTATGTGCTGTTCGCAGAGGCCGAAGAAGTCTTTTACTCGAACGGCTTTCTTCCCCGAACCCAACTTGCCTTTAAAAAGGCCGAAGGGCTGGTGGAAGTCGGAAAGTACAGGTCCCACCCTTATCCTCTCCGCCCTCTCGCCCTGGGGATGAAAGTCGAGGTCGACCAGGCCGTCGGTGGTCTTTATGAACCATGGCCCCAGGATGTCGGCTTCGCTGTAACCGAAGCGCGCGGCGCCGGTGAGAAAGATTTTTCCTCCCAGCCAGTAGCAGTTTTCACTGTACTCCTCGTCATTCGCGATATTGTTATGGCAGAGGTTGGCTGCTATCACCGCGCCATCCTCTGAACGGCCGCCAAAAGTCATCCATTTCCAGAAGCTGCGGTAAGGGTAGAAAGCTTTTTGCTCGTCCAGCAGGCAGACATCCCTCCCGGGATCGAATTCCATGACCCGGTCTCCAACGGTCATGCGCCCCTCCACCGGACACGCCGCTTTATGCGTATAAAGGGGGCGGTTTTCGGAAAAGGGGCTGACGACGACCAGCGGTTGGTATGTGGAAATATCTTCCAGCATGCGAAATTCTCCACGTATGCCTGGAATCCCTTTCCTTTCAGCGACATCGACGACCACCCGATGATAACCCTCCTGCAACCGATTCTGGATGCGAATCGCGTATCGGCGGGCTTCGAAAGAACATTCCCCATCCCACATGCTGTCGGACAAGATGGCTCTTGTCGCCGGCCCTTGCCTCGCGTGCTCGATCCTTGCGCCCGTATCACGCGCGTAGTGATAGACGAACGAGACTCCCATGAACTTGGCGTTGAAGATGACCAGGCCGATATAGTGATCGGGGTGGACTATCCCGAAATGCTGCCACTCCTTCAGGCGGAAACGAACCAGGCCGGCCGGGACTTTCCCCCCGCTTTCGAAAATGTCGGTTTGCTCCAGGTTCAGTTCCCTGAAGGGCTCGCTGAATACTCCAAACTCGACTACCCTGCCGTCTTCGACCAGCCTCGGTGGAGTCTTAACGATGGTACGCACGCCTCCTCCTTTCCCTCCCTGTGTGCCTCCCACTATTATAGATAATACCGCCCGGGGAACATCTTTTTGCGGCTCGGGCTCCTAAGATATTGGATTTTGTCATCCGGGTTGCAGCCGGGTCGATGCAACCGGAAAGGGAAAAGAGTGATAAAAGCTTTCCAGAGCGTGACGGTTGGAGTAAAGGATGCCGAGTGCAGCCGGAGATTCTATGGCGAGCTGCTCGGCTTCAATAATCTCCTGGGCGATAGTACCGATTACCTGGAAGAACTCAAGCCGGTAATCGGTGCGCTCGTACAAGCACGCATGATTACCCTGAGTGAAAAAGCATCAAGATCGATACTCCAGATCGTCGAGCATACCTCGACCAAGCCGCTCCAGGCCCAAGAACCGATTGCATGGGGTGACAGCGGTTATCTCGAGCTCGGCCTGCGAGCCTTCAGGTTGCAGGAGCTCTACCTGGACCTCAAGAGCAGGGGAGTGGATTTCGTGACGCCGGTAAGGCGGATGGAAACCTCTTCCAGAGGAAGAGAGCTATATGCCTATCTGCGCGACCCGGACGGCCTGCTCTTGCAGCTTGTCGAGATCCCCGGCGGCAAGCGGCCGCAGGTGGCGGGAATCGCACAGGTCGGCGTGGGAGTCGCGGATATGAAAAAGGCCCGGGAGTTTTACGGTAACCTGCTGGGCTTGGGCGAAACGATGTATGAATTCAAAGGCCGCCTCCCCGAGTTGGAGGATGTGACCGGAGGAAAGGACATAGAAATAACTCTGCTCGGGCGGGATGCTACGGGTGCCCTGCAGTACCGGCAGAGCCCCATGGTCAAACTCATTTATACCCCGGGATATAAAGGCAAGCCGGTTTTGGAAGATAGAAGATGGGGCGATATAGGACTCAGCGAAATGGCGTTGCGGGTCAAAGACCTGAGCGGCATGGTGAACCGGCTACTCGACAACGGAATAGAGCTGCTTAATCTGCCGGCAAGGGCCGGCCCGGATGCCTCCGCACAGGACTCCTTCATTTATTTGAGGACCCCCGAAAATGGTATTCTAAAGCTGTTGGAAGAGACGCCACAGGCCGCTTCGTCCAATTCCCCCAACACTCTGAGGCGGGCGCTTAATAAATTCAGGGAGGGTGCTGGGACGGCGCGCAACAGCTCTAGAGCGCATTTAGAGGAGGAACCGTAATATGGAAATCCCCGAAGACCTCCAGAAGGTTATCGATTTTCACGGCCACCTGTGTCCGGGCCTCGGCATCGGATATCGGGCCGCCAAGGCGGCGACGCAGAAGCTCGGCCTCGACAAAGCCTATGATGAAGAATTGGTCTGCATCGTCGAGAACAAATCGTGCAGCGTCGACGCCGTGCAGTATCTGACCGGGTGCACCTTCGGCAAGGGCAATCTCATTTTCAACGATTACGGCAAACAGGTCTTCACCTTTGCCCTCAGGCGCAGCCCGAAGCGGGCACTGCGGGTGAGCCTGAAGCCCGGAGCGATCGATTCAGCCATCGTAGAAGAGGACCCGGCCGAAAGAAGACGCAGGGTGTTGGAAATATTGCTGTCGAGACCTTCGCAGGAACTGTTTTACCTCGACGAGGTCGATTTCGAGATGCCGGAGGAAGCTCGCATCGAGCCCTCAACCCCGTGCGAGAACTGCGGCGAGCCGACCATGCAGAGCAGGTTGGTGAGGAGCGAGAAAGTCAACCTCTGCATCCCATGTTCCCAGGGTTGGCAGCCGCCCGTAAGATAGCCCGGCATTACAATTTCAGCCAACGATTATTCTCCCGCGCTCCCGCCAATCGTCGTCGAGTTCTCCCCGGAAAACTCGCCGGGCCGGGGCCCGCGTCAGTATCTCACCCTCCCCGGTCAGCTCCACCTCCATGAGACCGCCGGGGAGCAGCACCTGCACCAGGCGTTTGCACCTGCCGGTTCGTACCGCCGCCGCGACGACCGCCGCCGCTCCGGCGGCGCTTGAAGCCGTCTCTCCCACACCCCTTTCCCAAGATCGTAGAGATATTTCGGACATATTAATAACCTGGGCGAACTCGACATTTACCCTCAAGGGAAAGCAGGGATGTTGCTCGAGGGCGGGGCCCAATTTGAAAAACAATGAATCGTTGAGGATATCAAGAAAGAGTACGCAATGCGATGTACCCATAGAAAGGCAGGTCGCCCTGAGGCACATCCCCTCGACCTCGAGTTCCGTCTGTACAGCCTCTTCTTCCTCCCCCGCCATAGGGATGGCCGATCGCCGGAAATCCGGCCGGCCCATATTCACCTCCACGCCATGCACGGTGCCCAGCAAAACCCGGAGCTTCACAGTCCTTACTCCGGAGCGGGTTTCCGCCGTCATTTCTTCGTTGGGAAATATATCCATCTCAAAGAGATGCTTTGCCAGGCAGCGTAATCCATTTCCACTCACGCCGGCCTCGCTTCCATCGGGATTGTAATTGGTCATACGGCAGAGGGCCCGCAGGGACGGCTCGATGAGAATGATGCCATCGGCGCCGATCCCCATGCGTCTGTCGCAAAGCATGCGTATATCTTCCGGTGCCAGCACCGGCGCTTGCTGCAGCGCATTGAATAAAATGTAGTCGTTTCCGAGACTGTGATATTTAAAAAATTCCATTCACTTGCTCCCGCCTTAACCCAGAAGCTACGTTTGGGGAAGTCCGTCAATCAACATTATAATAGTCTCTCCCATAGATACGATGATGCACCGAGAGCGTCGATGGGCGGTGCCCGCTGCGTTCCGCTCCCTGCTACGTACCGAGTAAGTCTCAGCCGCGGGCCTTGCAGGTGGGGAGCAGCGGTGATCGAATGCCATTTATTTTTCAGACAGACCGATATGTACAAAGAGGCATCTTGAAACTCCAGGGGATTACATGGTGAATATTAGCGCCAAAGGCACCGCGGATTGGCTGGAACAGGCGAGATCTACTCTTGCCGCCGCGAACGACTCCATGGCGCTGGGCTTTTTCGAAGAAGCGATTTCCAACGCCTTCCTCGCCATGCTCCATGCAGCCAGGGCCGGCCTTTGCGATGCCGGCCGCGAACTTGCCGATTGGCGTGACGTGGTGCGGGGCTTCCAATCCGAAGACCTGGAGCGGCTGGGAATGAGCAATGCCGGCCGGCGGTCCCTGGCCATCATCGCCCAGCTCTACGCTAATGTTATCGAAACCAGGGATATGGAAGCCGATCCCCTGACGGCGGCCGCCTGCCTCGAAGACGCGAGGGAGTTCGTTTCCGAATTAGGGTGGATTCTGGAGCGAGGCTAACCAAGGATTGCAGCTAATTCCTTTTCTTCCAGATCTGCATGAAGCGTTGGGCATCTTCCCACATGTAGACATTATTGAAAAGGACATAGGCCTTTTTCTTCTTGCTCTTGCGCAGCATCGTCACCAGCTTGTTCAATTCCTGATCGGTGTACCTGTGCCGGTAACCCCCGGTCCCGTTCAGTCGCCAGTAGATCATGGAACCCGATTTCTCGCGACCGTCAAAAGGATCGACGATATGGAGGAGGCCAAGCTCACGGCATATCTGGCCGGCTTCCTCCGGCTCCCAATGACCGCGCGGCTCCCAGGCCAACTGCAGGCCGTCCCTTTCTATCGATCCGAAGAAATCCCGCATCTGCTGCATATTCTTGGGGCCGGGACCGAAACTGGAGGGCGACTGAAAGACGACGATCTCGGCCTCTAATGCCTTTGCCACGTCCAGGGTCTCCTTCCAGGCGTGAAAAATCTCCGGTGTCGGTTTGAAAGACCCGTAGGCCTCCCTATGGTTTTCGGGAATAGGATGTTGGAGATGGCGATAGGTAGGGCTCGAAGGGCGGTGGGTTATGAGCTGCCACGCCTTGAGTGTGAATTCAAAGTGGGCCGGCGCCTCATGCCGCCAGTTAAGGGATGTCTTCACCCTGGGTAGCTGGTAAAAGCTTTTCTGAATCTCGACCAAGGGGAATGTTTTATAGTAGGCGCGACGCGCCTGGGGAAATCCGCAACAACCTACCTTCAGCTCCAAATCCGAACCTCGAGAGTGCCCAGTCATCGATAATAGTTGAGAAGTCCTCGCTTCCTTACCTAATTATAAGAAAATTCCAGGCGGAGGTGGTAGCTTCCTTTAAAAAAGTGCAAGTTCAGGGTTGCTGAGGAGCGGATCCTTCGGGCTCGTAATCGAGGTCACTTACCTCGTTTTCCTGGCTTTTTACCCTCATCCGGAAATGTTTCTGTTTGAGATCCTTCAAAAAATCCTTATTTCTCGAGGCGAATCGGCTGATGCCATGATGGGCATAGGCATACATGGCGAGATCGCGCCACCTGAAGCGGAATCCCAGTTTCCAGCACTGCCAGATGGAGTAAAAGCGCTGCATGGATTTGATCGACGCTTCCTTCTGCAGCTGGTAAGGGGTCATATTCTGAGGATTGAAAACCACGTGATGCCCCGAATACTTTGACCAGTCCTCGACCAGGATGCGGCCCTGTTGCCAAAGCTCATCGTACGTCTCGGTGCCGGGCAGCGGTGTCAGGATCAGGAATTGCACGGTATCGATTTTCAACCCCCTGGCGAAACCGACCGTTTCCCGTATGCTCTTTACGTCATCATCATCCGATCCCAGTACAAACATGCCGTGGACTTTTATGTCGTATTCGTGCAGTGCCTTCACGCCATCCGCGATATCCTGCACGGTCTGTTCCTTGCGGTAGCTCGCCAGCGTCAGGGGGTTGAATGATTCGATGCCCAGGAAGAGGAATCTACAGCCACTTCTTTTCATGAGAGCGAGGAGTTCCCGGTCCTTTACGACATCTACCCTGGCCTGTGCCTGCCAGCGCACATCGATGCCTCGATCGATTATTCCCTGCAGGAGTTGCTTGGTGCGGGCCGGCTTAGCGGTAAAGTTGTCGTCATAAAAGAAAATGCTGGCGCGTGGATTGAGTCCGTGCAACATCTCAATTTCATCGAGGACGTCCTCCGTTTCGCGAAAACGGTAGCGCCGGCCGAACATCTTGGTCACGGAACAGAACTTGCAATTGTAGGGGCAACCCCGGCTGGTCATTATCGGAAGCACCCTGATTTTTTCGAAGTTTTCAATCATGGTCAAGTCCGGCCAAGGCAGATCATCGAGGCTTTCGACGCGCGGGACAGTCTGGTTGTGGAAGTACTCGCCGCCCTTGCGGTAGGAAAGGCCCGGTATCGATTCAAAGTCCTGCGATCCCTGCATGAGCTGCCTTACCAATTCCACGAAGGCATACTCGGCTTCGCCGCGGATTACGAAATCCGCCCCTTTGGCGAGCCCTTCCTTGGGAAGGAACGTGAGATGTGAGCCGCCCATGACAACCGGGATGTTGCTGTGCTGCTTGATCCTTTCCAGAATGCCGTAGGCGGCCGGGGCAGTGGTGGTAATGGTGGAGATTCCAACCAGGTCGGACTCCGTTACCTCGCGCCAATCTATGGCTCCCAGCTCCTGAAAATATATCTTGGGACGGATGCCGAGTTCCCGTTCGAGCAAAGCCCCCAGCAGGGGGAGCCCCAGGCGCGGGAGCTTGAACTTGGAATAGATGTGGACTCCGGGAGCCCTCGGTTCTATTAACGTAACTTTCATTCGGAAATCCTTTTGATTCAGGAAAGCCGCCATCCCTATAGTCCCTTAGTTATACGCCGCTCCCTTGACTATTACAACAATTCAGTTCTGGAAAATGTTACAGGACGGGCTCGATCAGGCCGAAGATTTATTAGTATTCGTACAGCGAATCACTTTATGTACCATAGCGGCGTCGGCTTTTGGGCGAGGTGTTTCGGCAATGAACGCCAAGATAATGATCATCGACGATAATCCGGTTATCGTCGAGCTGCTGCAGCGCAAATTGGGCAGGGAGGGCTACGAGGTATTGGGCTGCGTGGAAAGCGAGCATGCCCTGGAGCAGTGTCTCGAAAAAAATCCCGACCTGGTAATTCTTGATATCCTGATGCCGGGAATGAGCGGGTGGGAGGTCATGAAGGAATTGAAATCGCACAGGGACACGGCTGGCATCCCCGTGATTATCTCGACCGTGAAGAACCGCCCGGAGGACATGGACAGAGGAAGGGATCTTCTGGCGGCCGATTACATCGCTAAACCCTACGTCTTCAGCGATCTCTTGGACATGGTGGAGAAGATACTGGGGGCTCGGGGAGATCAACCCGGGTAGCATCACCGCAATGCATATCGGATACCTGGGCGACGATAAACCTTTCACTCCTCGTCATCTTCGAGTTCCTTTGCCCTGACCCTCCGCCGGCGGAAGATGCCGTGCTTCACACCCGCTTCTTCGGTATCTTCATGCTCGGAAGAAATTTCCTCGACCGCCGCGGGCGAGGCATAGGCTCTTTCCCCACACAGCTCCCGGGCCGCCACGATTCCGCTCAAGGCCGCTCCTTCCATCCCTCCGCCGTAGCGGCTCCAGGCTCCGACCAGGTAAGTGTTGGGTATCGGGAGGCGGGGGCCAAATCGCTTGTAGTACCATTGGCCGGTGATCGGAGCAAAACCGAAAGCGCTGCCCTGGTTGTTGGAGGTCAGTTTGGAGAACTGGGTCGGCAGGGTGACAAATTCGCGTACGAACTTCTTGGTGGCGGGAAAAATATTCGCTATCTCCTCCTTTACCACTGCCGCCAGTTCCGCGCCCAGTTCTTTTCCAGCCGATTGGTCTTCAAAAATGTGATAACAGTTATGAGGCACGTTTATGCGGGCCAGCAGAACCGAGCCCTTTTTGCCTTCATCCCGCTTTTCCTTGGTGAGGATGATGGAATCGATCTGAATATAACTATCCCCGGTTCGCACCCGCCTGGGTCGCGGGGGGAATAGAAAGATTCTGTCAGGCAGCCGCAAGTCGTCTTCGAAGAGGAGATGCAGGGCCAAGGCGGAGCAGGAAGGTGTGAGCTTTTCCATCCCCCTGACAAAATCCGTACCCAGCAAAGACGGCGCCACCAGCCCGCTTATCGCCCGCCTGGGATCGACGTTCAAGATGACCACGTTCGACCTCACCTGAGAGCCGTCTGACAGCCGGACCCCGATGGGGAGAGTTCTCGCGCCCTGGCCTTTGAACAACACTTCTTCCGCTCCGCAAGAGGTAACAAACTCTCCTCCCGACCGTCTCACCAGCTCGGCCAGCTTCTGCATGAAGTTCGATAAATGGCCGGCGGGGTAGACGATGCCGTTGAGGAAAAGCGATGTGAGAAGCGTTGCCCCTTCGTAGGCGGGAAAGCTGCGGGGATTGCCGCCCAGGAGGCCGGCAAGATTTGCCAGCAGGTTCTTAAGGCCGCCTTCCGGAAGGTAACTGTCGAGCATCGACTGAAAGTCGGTGTTCTGCCAACGGGAGGAAACGGGGTGGCGCAAGAAATCCTCGTGATATTCTTCCAGGTTCAAGGGGAGGGGAGGGGCGAGGAAGTCGCCGCGATCCATGACCTCTCCCCGGAAGCGCCGCAGGTCCTGAAAAAGCCGTTTCAGGCCCTCCCCGGATCCTGGAAATTTCTTTGTCAGCTTTTCCAGGTCGTTATCGATGCCCTGCCCGAGCCGCAGAGCGACTTTACCGTCAGCGACGCCCCAATCCAGCTTGCGCATTTGGATTTCGCCGTTAAGGCCCAGTCGCTTGAGCAGGGCCGCAATGATTGAACCCTCTCCACCCATGATCATGGTTGGTCCGGCGTTCAGCGGATACCCCTGCCACTCGTAAGTATTGCAATAGCCTCCCGGCATCCTTTCCTTCTCGGCCACAAAAACCTTCATGCCGGCAGTCGAAAGGAGCGAAGCTGCGGCCAAGCCGCCAATGCCGGATCCGGCTACCACAGCGTCGTACTCGTTCTTAAGCAGCGGCCTGCCAGGGACAAGTATCAGGGGATTCCATTTTATGGTAATCGGGCCTTTTTCCACCAGCCCGGCTTCCATCCTGCCGGTGGCGATCCAAACCAGCAACGGGGTCATCACCATACCGAAGCCTATGATTCCGGCGGAGGAAATAGCGGAAATCGCAATGGAAGTGTTGCCGTGGAGGGCCAGCATGCAGACTATGTTCAAAGCCAGCCCGAGGACGAATATAGCGTCCCAGACCAGGGTGAGGAGGCGTATAGTTTTCGCGAGTATGGGACTCTCCGCCATGCTTTCGGGCAAGCCGATCGTGATGTAGTTGGAGGGAAAAGATATTCCCTCCAGCAGGCCGTAGCCGCCCATTATTGTAAGGCAGGCAAAACCGCCGGCGAGCAGATTCGGGACCCTGGTGTTGAGATCCCCCCTGAGGACGATGGAGGCGGCGCAAGCCACGACGAAGAAGAGAAGCGAGAAGGGCTGTAATATGCCCCACTTCCGTCCGGCCGGCATGAGCAGGAACATGACGGCCACGAGGGCCAGCCCGGCGACAGCGCCCCAGAGAACCAGGTCGAAGTAAGCGAGAGTGGCGAGGGCCAGCCAGGGCAGGAAGGCCAGGATGAAAAGTACAAGGCCGCGACGGCGCAAGAATTCAACCTCCTTCTGGCAACAGGCTGTCACCTTCAATGGCGGCATATCTAAATATAACTCATACCCGGCCGGCATCCCTTTGTCAAAACCGAAATCAACCTAGTGTCAGCCTAAACATCAACATTGTGCCTGGCGGATTGTGTTCTCGGTCAGCCGGGTAAACTTAATCGAGGCTCTTCTCGAGGGCACGAGGTATATCACGCAAGAGCGCCAGGGAAGCGATTGCACAGGCCAGGAGCAGCGAGACACCCGCCAGAGCGATTCCCCAATATTTGAAACCGGCAATCGATACTACCAGGCAGGCCGCAAGCGCCGATGCGCCAAGGGCGGCAGCTGCGATAATCCCCCTGCGAACCCTCCATTTCAGTTCATCCAGCCCTTCCCGCATTTCTTCCTCGGACGGCTCCTCCGAATCCTCCCTGGCTTTTGAAACCGTACGGGAGAGGGCTTCCTTGAGGCTATCAACCCCTATGCTCAAGGCCCTGTTTCTGAAATGGTAAGCATAGGCAAGAGCGAGTACGCCGATCAGTGAGGTGAATATCAATATAAACAGCGATATCTCCACTTCTCAGCCCTTTCTCAAGCATCTATCCCGATGATTATAATTGTCCATACACTAGTAAGATTATACGCGGCAGTGACGCGGTAAATGAGAGGAGCATAGTATGCCGGACGGTTTTCTTGCCAAGACCCAGGCCGAAGTGGCACTCGACCTCGTTAGCAATTTTCTCCAGTTTGCCGGCGAAGGGGAAACTACAAAGTATCGTGAAGCCGAAGCCTATCTCGATCTATACGCGAGGGCTTACCGGCTGATCATGGAGATATCGGATGCCGAAAGGGAAAAGCCGCATACCGGATTCAAGCCATAGAGGCTTTCGATGCAGAATAATTGTCATCAGGCCGAAGGCTGGGGCGCCTCTTCCGCCTGCTTTTTCCCTAACTTCAAGCCCTTGAGGCCAATGTCGGCTTGATTGATCTGATCGGTTATTATCTTTCTGGCCACCTGGAATATTACGGCTTTGATAATAGTGGACAGCATCGACTTCTGCTTCTTGCCCTTCTTGCGGCCTTTCTTCCTGGTTTTGCTTTCCTCGACCAGACGGCGCCGCACCTTGCCCTTGACTGATTCCTCGCGTTGTTCTTCCATCCTGGCCTTCAGCCGTTCCTCGATCATCTTCTTCATCTTGCGCCGCTTCCGGAGCTTGTTTAAACAGAATAGAGCGGCAAGGCCGCCCGCAATAATCATCCATCGCTGATTCTGCATGAAATCGCCCGTCTCATCCATCTTAAGCGCCACCTCCTTCGCCTGCAGCCATGATTATTGGAAGTATTATACCCCGGCAGCAAGCGAAGCGGGCAGGGCTCGTGTTGACTCGTCATGCAGCGCTGCTTATCGTTAGATAGATTTATATCCGCTATTCAAGAGGAGGATACCTTGCCGGCGAAAGAACCCGGGTTTGTAAAGGAGCTTGCCCTGGAGGGCTGGAGGGACATGCGCAGCCGCCCTCTCATGTTGCTCATCGTCTCAGCTTCAACGCTGCCCTTCGTCTTCCTGTTGAATTTTGTTATCAGTAGTGCGTCGGCCGGCCTGGACCTGGCGCTCTTTTTTTCCGGTTACGCGATTTGCTTCGCCCTATACTTTCTCTTCTGGGGCATGGCCGTAATTCTTTATAATGGTCAGTCACGTCAGAAAGGCGCTACCTCCTATCGGGATGCCTTCAATGCCATGGAATCCTGGGCCTGGCCTTGCTTCCTCACAGGATTGGTCGCGGGTCTTGTGAGTGTGATTGCTTTCATGATTGCCCAACTCGCCGTCGGCTTGCTGCTCAGTTTCCTGGTTGCCGGCCAGAGCAGCCCGGGGCGTTTGATCGCCTTGTCATATATCCATTTTTACCTGAGCTACCTTGCGGCCGATCTGGCGATCGTCTTCATCGTGCTCGTCCCCCAGATGTTGCAGCTGGAGAGGGGGAGAAGGGTAGAGGAGGTTTTAAGGGCCAGCTATCAAAAGATCAAGGAGAAGTACCGCGAAGCTTTTTTTCTTTTCATAATCCCCGAGCTTGTGACCCGTACGTTGCTCATAGGCGCCCTATTCCTGATAAGCAGGGTGCCAGGGGTCGTTCCCATCTTCATACTCCTGCTTCTCTCCATGGCCATCCTCGAGGGTGGTAAGACGGCTTTCGTCGCCGCGGCCTTCAATCACTTCTATTACTATCTTCTCGAAGAAGAAAAGCAAAAACGCAAGGCCAAACCCAAGAAGCAGCCTCAGAAGCAGGCTAAGAGAAGGTAATTGGATTTATTTGCCACTCACCGGGGGCCTCGACCGGTCCCTTCTGCGAATTTCACGTGTTTCCTATCTTGCATCCGCCCATGCTGAAAAGGGCGAACGCCGCCGCCAGGAGCAGGAGGACCAGGACAACTTGAAGCCATCTTTTACGTGCCATAAGATTCACCTCGCTTGCTTTTATATCGGGCGTTCCGCCGTTCGCGCTTGAATAAGAAAACATCGGGTATGACGGGTGCGGATTTCAACGAGTTTCGTTATGGGTGGAATTAAGGGATTTTCTTAATTAAGCAGGGGCTCGACGTGGTTCTTGATTTTGACCTTGATGCGGCAGAGGGCGTTATCCACCACCTTGGTGTCTCGTCTTATCTCGTCGGCTATCTCTTTATAACTCTTGCCCTCGAGATAGGACACCAGCACCTTCCACTCCAGCCCGCTCAGTTTCTCCTTCAAAATATGGATGATCCTCGAAACCTCGTCCTCGAAGATGTAGAGCTCTAGGGGATCCTCCGCCTTGGTGCAAACGCCGGTCGTCGCGTAATAAACCACATCGCCTCCCTCATCGAAGGTATTGGCTTCGAGGGAGCGATAGCAGCTTAACGGGTTGTGTTTCTTGCGGGTGTGCGTCTTCACTGCGGTTATGATCTGCCGCGTGATGCACAAGACCGCGAACGAGCGGAACGAGCAAATGTCGTTGAATTTGTAGTCGCGGATTGCTTTGTACAGCCCGATCATCCCTTCCTGGATGGTGTCATCGTGTTCCGCTCCATCCAGAAAATAAGACTTGGCTTTGACGTGGACAAGGTACTGGTACTTGTTGAGCAAATAGGCTTCGGCTTGAGAGTCGCCCCCCCTTGTAGTGGCGATCAGTTCTTCATCGGTCATATCCTCGTAAAGGATTTTCAGGCAATAAGGTCTGCTTTTTTCTTTAACCGGCAAGCCATCCCCTCCTTATTTCAAGCCCATATCTTGTATATTTGCGGTTATATTAATCCATATATATAGTCGATGTCAATATGTTGTGGGCGAAAAAGCTGGAATAATACTACATAATGTGCCGATTCTATCATTTCTTGGACCGGCTCCTTAATAGCCTGTGATTGGGGCGGTTTATAATGTGCATAGTCCGATTTGGCTGGAGGTCTTGTTGAAGCGTAAAACCGAAGAACTGAATTCAAATGAAGAGGCTCTATACAGCGCGATCGCGGCCAAATTATCCTGCGATATGTGCGAACTCTCCAGTTCGATTTCGACTTGCCGCAAGTGCGGAAGTGGTGGCGGAATCCCCGGCTGCGGAGCGATCGGGGCCGAAATCTTTTTGCTGGCGGGAGTGCCGGGTCCCGGGGCCAAGCCGGGAAATCCCTGGGGTGGGTGGCGCGATGAGTTCATGCGGCGCGCAGGCGATGAGTTGGGATGGGAAAGCGAAAAGGTTTACCTTTCAACCGCTCTGCGCTGTGTCGGCAGGAAACCCAGGGTACCCGACCTCAGACGATGCGCTCCCTATCTCGCCGAGGAGATTTCCACGGTCGGCGCCAGGTTGTTGATAGTCTCCGGCAAAGTGGCGGCCGTGGCGCTGCGGCTTGCCCTCGGCGATCAGGTACCGGAAAACCCCAGGGCGGGTGATTCGTTGCGCTTGTTTCCGAGTTGCATCCTGTTCAATCTCGACGTCTCGAGAATCGCGCGGGAGGAGGAAGCGAAGCGCATTTTCTGGGATCTCCTAAAGAGTGCCGGCCAGCTTCTCGAGAGTTGAAGACGTACCTGAAAGTTGTTTTACTTGAGTTTAGCACCTCGGTTCATAAATACGGTCGCATTAGGCTTTTTGCGAAGCAAAAGCCGTATTGCGAGGAGGCGTAGCCGACGCGGCAATCTCGATTTACACGGCATTTCGATAGGAGATGAAGCTG
>Ga0209747_1000749_pt1 | contig 17713 bp, 12 predicted proteins | sample BarGraNGADG00311_FD_184498 | JGI IMG/M metagenome (GOLD analysis project Ga0209747, IMG submission 184498) | Arctic peat soil microbial communities from Barrow, Alaska - Barrow Graham LP Ref core NGADG0011-311 (SPAdes) (version 2) | ecosystem: Environmental > Terrestrial > Soil > Wetlands > Peat...
AGACGGCCTTCCTCGCCAATTCCAGCTTCTCTTCCAGGCCGGCCAGAATTTTTTTCAAAATTTCTTGCTCATCCGGGCTGTATGCTAGGGCCAGGAGTTGCTCCCTGCACCCTTTGAGATCCAAAGCAAGGTTCTCCAGAGTGCCCAACGCTACCGCTCGCCTCTCCCTTAACTCAATCTCGCCTGCAATCATCAGGCGAATCCTCTGCGCCTCACTCTCAGCAGCCGCGAGATCCTTCTTCTCCTTGAAGAGAGCCTCGTACTCACGAGGATTGTAACCCAAATCCCTTTGCGAGTCCCCTAAAGCCTTTAGAGCCAGCTCAAGCCTCACTATCTCCGTCTCTTGCTTCTTTATTTTCTCATTTAGTGCAGGAATTTGTCTCGCCCTCTCCCTGAGAGAGAGAAAACGATCGTGAAGCGGCTTGAGTGTGACCTGACGCTTTCTGGCCTCTATGTAATCCGACTCCTGGTAGCCGAGAGCCACTATCTGCCGGTCGAGCTGCCCCTGTCTCTCCTTTAGAGCAGCCTGATCGCTCTGGAGCTTGGCAATATCCGCTTCCAGGCCGGGCAGATCCAGCAGCCGCAGGGAAAGGCCGGCATACTCCAAGACCAGAGGTGAAAGAGCTTTTAGAGCCGTTTCCACCTGCATCAGCTTTCGGGCATCGAAGCTGACCGTTCCCAATCCATCAATTCTGGTCGAGATATCCTTGATCTCAGACTGCGATTCATGCATCTGCAGGGCCAGGCTCTTCAAATTGGCCTGCAGAGCCGAACGTCTGCTCTTTTGGGCATTCAATTCGTCGAAGGCCCGGGCCAGATTGCTCCTCGACCTGGTCGCCCCCTCTATCTTCTCCATCTGAGCTGAGATGCTGGCAGCAAGCTTTTCCAATTCCACTCTTGCTTTTGCTGCGGAAGCCTCGTACTTTTTTACGAGCAAATCGCGCTGGCCCTCTAACGGCCTCTCGCAGGTAGGGCAGAGCCCTTCTGCTCCCAGGACAGCGACCTTCTTCATGGAGCGTTCAGCCTCAGCCAGGGCCATCTCCTGAACCTTGTAGCTTCCTCTCAGATCTGACAGGACGCGGTTAAGCTCGCCTCCCAGCCGGTCCAGATCTCTATCCTGACGGCGCAGCTCAGCCTCCCTCTCCTCGATGTTGCCCAGGGCTTCTAAGTCCTGGCGTGCTTTCCCCGCCTCGCTCTTCAGCCTGGCCAGGCGCTCAACCTGTCCCGTCTTTCTCGCCAGCAGTCCTTCCAGATCCGTTTGCAGCTGCCTTTGCCGGGAAAGCTCCGCCAGTTCGATCTTTAGCCCGGTCTCTTCCTCCCGGCAGGATGCAATCTCCTCCAACCTGGTACGGGCTTTATGGAGATCACCAATCAGCGCTCTCGTGCGGGAGAGGTTGGAGTCGATCGCTTGCTCTCTGACGGCCTCCTCTTTCAGCCTGGACTGCATCTCATTATGCTGGTCCCTCAAGCCCTCCAGGGCAAGGAGCCGGGCCTGCAGCTCTGTGTGCTCATCCTCTTTGGGACGGAGTTCCTCCAGCATTGCAGCATCCTGACCCAGATCCAGAAGACTTCTTCGGCTTTCGGCAATCGCTTTTTTCTCACCCTGATTCGCCGCCTCAACTGCCGCCATGCTGCGGGCCGTCTCTTCATAGACCACTCTTTTGGGCTGCAAAATTTCCAGCCGATCAGCTATAGAGGACAGCCTCTCCATCATCGGCTGAATTTCAGAGAGCCTTTTTTTGGACGCATCGATTTCCAAGAGCCGCTTTTCCGCGGCCTTTATCGTCTCATTCAGATCTCCGACCGTTGCCTCCAGGCTCTTTGCTCTCTCCGCCAGGAGGCCGTGCCGGCGCCTCTTTTCGGCCATGGCCTCCAGATCCTGTCGCTTCTTTTCCACTCCTTCCTGCAGATTTGCCCGGCACCTCTCGGCTTCCTCCAGGCCCGTTCTTGCAGCCAGAATCTCCCCTGAAGCGCTCTCCAGCCGGGATAATACATCACCGATCTCAGCCAGTGCTCCCTCCAGCCGGCTCTTTTGCTCCTCCAGGGAGGCGCGGTCGGATTTAATCTCCTCTATGGCCTGCTCTTTGATATCTTCCAGGCCCAGAAGCTTCAGAAGGTACTCTCTCTTACCCACACCGCCTTCTTTGAGCAGATTGTCCAGATCCTTTTGCCGGGCGTAGAAGGTCTTCATGAAGTCCTGGTAGCTGATCTTCAGGATCTCCTCCAGCCTCAGGTCCACCTCTTTGGTGCCTGCTGCAATCCTCTGGCCATCCAAAATCAGAACGGCCTCCGGCATCAGCCCTTTTCCTTTCATAGCCCGGAAGATGATCAGCTCCTGTTTGCCAAGAGAGAGTGTGAGCCTGACCTCCACGGGATCGGATTCCCCGGCATGGGCATTGCGAATGAAATCTCGTTTTATGCTGGAAGCACGGTTTCCATAGAGAGCCCAGGCGATGGCCTCCACTATGGTGCTTTTGCCGGTACCGTTGCTGCCCACGATCCCGGTGAGCCCGTCTTGAAACTCCACCTCGGCACGACGAAACTTCTTGAAGTTGCGCATGACAAGCAAGTTAAGATGCATCCAGTGCCTCTTTGTGCCTGGCCAGCACTGCCTTTTTCATAAGCTCTGACCCATAATTGACAACTTCGTCCTTTATCGTCTTTGGTATCAGATCCAGGGAGGCTTTCTCCTCCATAAAACCGGCAAACTCCAGATGGAGCGACGTTCTGTCTACAGGCCGCTCGATGTGCTCTTCTTCATCAAGAAACTCCAGCCGAATCTTGAAGTAAAGGGCAGTCGTTCCCAGCCGGTTGAGCCTTCCCTGATCTATGCTTCTGTAAGCTGCTCGATTGACGTTCTTCAGAGTAATACGAACCATCCGGTCTCTTACCTCGTCCTCATGGCATAGCTCCAGCAGACATTCTGCTATCTCCTCCGAGTGCAATCCTCTGCAGTCTATGGCCGGGTGATCCATCATATATTTGGGCTTCACAGGCACATTCGTGGCGTTGCCGGTCTCCAGGTCCACTAGAAGCATTCCCTTCTCGTCCTGGGATTCCCCGAAGTTGAAGTACTCCACCGAGCCGCTGTAGTAGGCGTTATTGGCAACCCGTGCCTGCCCGTGAAAGTGGCCGAGGGCTATGTAGTCGAAGTCGCTCTTAAGCAGGCTATCCTTCAGCTCATGCTCTCCCACGCTCCTCATCTTGCGATTTTGCAGCGACTCCACCAGTCCGTGCATAACCAGAACATCTCTCCCCGAGCGCTCGATCTTCTCAAACTCAGTCAGGTAGTCCTGCGGTTCCAGACAGAAGGGAATGCAATGAAAATAGTGGTCCCCTACTAGAAAACGCTCATACTTATACCGCTGGGCAATATGCACATCCCGCAAACCCTCGAAGAGCCGGAAGGGGCTGGTCAGAGAAAAGCTCTTGGGGGCATCGTGGTTGCCGCTGATTACGATCACGGGTATGCCCTCTTCCATCAGCCGCTGCAAACCCCTCTGGAAGACTACCAGGGGTTTGATCTTGGGTCGAACATGATGGAAGACGTCGCCAGCATGGACAACGGCATCGGGATGAGCATGAATTATCTTATCGATGGCCTGATCAAAACCCGTGTAGACCATCTCTTCAATCCGGTTCTGGCCGTGCTCATCCATACGGCTGTAGCTGGAGAAGCCCAAGTGCGAATCAGCCAGATGAATTATCTTCAACGCTTCCACTCCTAATCCAGAAATGGTTTGAAGCCGCCCCTGGTTATGAGGCTATCCTCCTTTTCTTCCTTTTCCAGGCGGCGCAAGTAATCCTCATAGCGGTGTATTCTGGCAGGGACCGGGAAGGGTATATTCAATGTTGAGACGATGGCCTCTCCCTTCTCCAGGGTCTGAATCTCGATATCCATGGAGGAGAGATCCTGCTTGGCCGACTCTTCGAGCTGTTGGCGGTCGTTTCTGTCTCCCAGGCCCATGACCACCAGGGTGTTGAACTGGGAGAGGAGCTGCTTGTCTATGAGCTTGGGCTGCTGGGTGATAGCGCACAGCCCCACCCCGAACTTGCGACCTTCACGGGCTATGCTCTCAAAGCGAGAGATGTTGCCGCCTGTGCCGAGGACCCTTTGTGCTTCCTCGATGGTGATGAGGCAGTTCTTGCGGCCCTCTTGCTCATCTTTCTTATACTCCTCCAGGATGTGGCGCGAGAGGACAGAGAGCAAGAAGAGCTCGGAGCGGTCGCTCATCCTCGGTATATCCACCAGGACGACCTTTCCCCTCTGCAGATTGACCAGGATGTTGTTCAGGCTGGACCTCTTCTTTATGTATTTGTTTCTCTCCAGCTCATTCTTAATCCTTCGAACCAGAACCATGACGGTAGTGTCCTTGAAGCCTTCCTGGACCATTCTGGCCAGCCCCTCGGGACGCTGGATCTCCTCCAGCCAGTTGCCCGAATCCAAGATCCTGGAGATGGCGTCCAGTGCGTCCCTCTGGGGCGGCGACCACTCATAAAGCAGGGCGATATCCTCCGGCCTAACCTCGCTCTCGGATATGGACAGCTCCTCCACACCCGGATCGCTGGCGTTCTTCGGGTCTGTGGAGTAGCAAGCGAGACCGTCCCGGTATCTCTTGAGATGGGTCAGACCTTTGGTCGGGATTTTTCCGATCGCGTTTCCTTTCAAGTATTCTCCATGGGGATCAACGATCAGAAGCCCGAACTTGGACTCGCCTCGCGCAGCCAGACGCATGCACGAGGCTGCAAAGACCTTCATGAAGTTGGACTTGCCCATTCCGGTTGTGGCGAAGACGCCCATATGGTGGTCCATGGCCTCGCTATGCAGGGCCACTGGAATCTCTTCAACCAGCCTTGATCCATTTCTCAGGTAACCGACCTCGATATCTCCCATAACGCCACGCAGGAACTTGAACTCCTCTTTCTCGGCGCGCGTCACTGGCGAGAATTTGGTGGGCAGGGTTCGAGCCCTTCTGAAGAGACCATCTGGAGAGACACAGCCCAGGGGTTCGGCGACGACCCGGTTGAAGATCTGATCGTCATCAAAGAACTGGGTGCCCTTCATGGTGGTATCCCAGTGGCCGTCGTAGTTGGAGCTGTGCTCAATGTTCAGGACGCGGGCAAGGAAGGTGAGATTTTGGTCTTTTATAGAGAAGATCTGGCCCACTTCCACACGCTCCTCATCGGCCTGGTCGTAGGGCACAGTGAAATGATATTCTCTAACGCTCTTGGAGACGATTCTGTAGGTTGTCTTCTCGTTTTCGATCACAATTCGATCCAATTTTCCTCCTTCCTCGTTAATCGGATGCCCATCTTGTTTCAGGTCCACCTTCATTCTCCCTTTCCGAAAGATCATTTTATCAGTTTATCTAAATGCCTTGCCTCATGTCCAGAACATCATGATAATCCTGCATCAAAATCTTCACCTGAGAGAGGCCCAGCCCCCCCCGGCTCAGCATCTCCATCAGCTTCAGCCGCGTGAATGCTCCTTCTTTCTCCGCAATCATAATGTCGCGGTGGGCTCTAAATAGCGCATGCGGATACCCCAGGCATTCCGCCGAACAGGAATATGCAGCCAGCTTTCCGAAGATGGGTCCGACAAGGCTTCCAAGATATTTTGGCGCATCCACGCGAAAGGCACGTTCACTGCGGCCGCTAAAGCGGACAATGTAAGTCTCTCCGCCCCATTTGCCCTGACTATGCTCCACCTTCTTATCCTTCAGGTTTAGGTACCATGGAACGCCGGGCTGAAGCCTGCTTCCTGCAATGCTGGTGTGCTGCACAAAGGGCAGTGATATCCCCTCGCCCCAAAATAGCGAACTAGATTTGGCTATGGCCAGAAGGGCTATGCCTTTCTCCTCCGCCCGGGAGAAAACGACGTTAAGGGATTCCCTCAAGGGTTCAAAGACTTCGAAGCTGCCGTCATAGAGTATGATGTCTCCTGATTTGGCTTCTCTTATGGCGTCGTCCAGGGCGATATATTCTTGCAGCTCTCGAAAATAGCTGGAGAGCCGGTCCAGATCCGACTCCTTGAGATCGATTCCCTTCTGGTTGAAGATCTGCTCCAGATAGGGATCGAACACATCTTTGCACATCCTGGGGTCGGCTAAAAAAATATCATCGTAGGTGATGACAGTCCTTCGCCAATCCCTTCCTCGATAGACGGCATAGCCTGCCCGGATCAGGTTAAGATTTGCGGCCGACCAGCTGCAGATCGAGACATTGGAGCCATCTATAGCAAAGACCTCCCCATCAAATTCAGAGGGCTCCACCGAGACGAAATCCCGGCTCTGCACCCCGGTCTCCGCGCAATACCGATCGATCCCGTCCAGAGATACGTGATCTCTAATCAGCTCTGCTACAACGGAAAGGCGCCGATCGCTCAACATTCAAATCAAGTTGAAACGGCAGGTATATACGGGTTGCTGTGGATTTGCTCGCGAGAATTATCGAATGTCCAATTGCTCCTCCCCCGGAAGACGCATTTCTTCTTCATCACACTTACCAAGGCAATTTGCCCACTTCAGGTCTGTTCTCCGCCAGGTTTGGAGTGATAGGATGAAGAATATTATGTAATAGGAGGGAGGCAAAAGTCGTGATATAGGAGGGAAAAGAGGATTGACTCTTGCCAATACATACTAGACAATAAACGAATATAAAGGTTTCGGTATTCGTCTTTCGACGAAGTAAACCGGCAAGATGGATGTTTGTGGATGTGGATCGCAATGATGCTCGACCAAACGATAAAGAGACTATCCTGAATCAAAGCGTCCCGGATCAAGGCATCCCGAATCAGCGGCCCGGGGCCTTTCCATGATCTTTCTTTCCTCCTGCATCTCCCGCATCACCTGAAAGATTCCCGTTACCGCTCCAACCATGGCAGGAGCCAGGAAGAAGCCGGAGATCCCGGCCACAACTCCTCCACCCAGAAAAGCAAGCAGAACCAGCAGCGGATGGATCGAGGATTTGGTATAGACGATATAAGGCCGGATGACCAGCTCCGCAACGTGAACCAGTATGGAGGCCGATATGAAAAAGAGAAGCGCATCCATTGGCCCAATTTCAATGTATCGGCTGATGGCAGTAGGTATAAACACGAGCCAGGTCAGAAAAGGCACCATACCCGCCAGGAAGACAATGCTGGCCATGGCAAAGGGCCGGGGTACTCCGAAGATATAAAATATAGCAATAGAGGTTATTCCACCTATGATTGCGGTATAGATGCTGCCCATGTAAACCCCGCAAAGGATGCTATCAATTCTTGTCAGACAGCGCAGCTCAAAGTCACTGTTTTCCAGATTTAAGACGACTAACATTGCCCGTACCAGCCGCTTTCCATCCAGCAGGAGGAAGTAGCAAACACAAACGGCTATCAGTAAGTTAAGGAACCCGAGTGTGATAGTTGTGCCGAGGCCAAAGACGGGCAGATTGGTCAGAAGGTTCAAACTTATTCCCATCAAATTGGACATACCCCGGGAGAGTTCGTCGAATATAACTTGCGGAATATGGACCCTGGAAACGAATTCAAAGCTGTTGGCTATGATCGCGCTCTGGTGATTCTCCAGCCACCTTATCTGCCTTATAACCTCGAAGACCCCCGAGGCAAAGATCGCAGAAAGCGGAGCGACAATGCAGATTATGGCCGCAAGAGAGCCGATCTTTCGTCTCTTTTTTCCGAATAGATCTCGCACCGGCCGGCCTACATACGCGAAGACAAATCCAAGGACCAGGCCGTCGAGAAGCGGCCAAAGGAAGTAAGAAATAAGGATAATAAGGGCCAGGGTGACGACTATCAACCCATCTCCTTTGCCCCGGTACGGCAGATTAAGTTCCATGGATAAAATAGCTACATGTCGGGCAGGATATCAAACTTTGGGATGCTTTTGAGGGACTCATAAGATGGACCAAAAAATTTTGGAACACTGTTCTTAGCCCTCGCAATTGGCATTCTGCAATTGTGCGGGGGAGAATTCTCCAGATAGTGATCGAATAGGCGAGTTCACATAGAGAGAAGAGGAGCAAATTTCCCGGGTTCTCGGGGAATTGCCCTTATCTCTTGCATTTGCTATTCGCATGCCTATTTGAATGACCATTCTCGGGTCTTATGGTCTATACACCCGGCAGAGCGTCTCCGGGATTTTGCAGCTTTGTTCCCGGAACCGCACCGGTCCAGGTATAATAAGAAGCCGCAGGATAGCCAAAAATTCTGCCGCTTGCATCCGGCCTTGCTGCTCCGGACTTTGAGTATCCGGGAGCGACGGCGATGGTTGAGAGAGTGAACTCATTAAGCAGAGTCTGATTGCTGCCAAAAGATGACCCCAGAAATTGATTATAGGTATCCAGATAAGTGTTAAACTGCCCCGCATAGTCTACTACATACTGGCCCCTTCCATAATATTCCCCCATAAATAGTCCTACTTTCAGTCCGTTAGCTACTCCTCTCTGATAATCCGTCATCTCACCGTAAGCAGGAGCAACTACTAGAATGAGCATAATTAAGAAGGCAACAAACCAAGTCATTTTCATCATAATCATCTCTGTATTCTGAACATCTGGCATAAGCTTTTATCTTTTTCTGTTCATAATCGTCTGGACCGCCGCCCAGAAGACCTCAACTCTCTCCAAAGCCATTTATCAGCAAATACTTTCATAGTCCACTCTCGATTAAAATAGTTTTCAAGATTAAAAAAAACTTATGCACGTTTCATCTCGCTCCAAATCCTTTAGATACTTTGCCCATCCTAAACCCACTCGCAAATGCCCGCCGATCCTGTCGCCAAGTGGGAGGAATTCCTCCGTTCACGTTACTGGGATGATCTTCTGGAGCTGGCCGACTCATATCCTGATGAGCGCAGCTTGAAGATTCGCTTCTCAGATATAGACAAGTTCGATCCTGACTTCGCAGAAGAGCTGATGGAGAACCCGGAACAATCTCTGGAAGCAGCGCGCGCCGCCATGCTGGAGCTCGACCTGCCTATGGATGTTTACATGGACCGGGCCCACGTACGCATCGCGGAGCTGCCCCGCCACTTCAAGACTCGCGAACTGCGCTCGGATCATATAGGCAAGCTGCTGGCCATTGACGGCCTGGTCAGGACGGCCACTGAGGTCCGGCCCAAGATCGTCTCCGCCGCCTTCCAGTGCCAGAGGTGCGGCTTCACCTTCTTCAAGGAGCAGACGGGCAACAAGTTCGAGGATCAGAATCTGAAGTGCATGAACCAGGCCTGCGACCGGGGTGGACCTTTCAAGCTCATGCTCGCTCAATCCAAGTTCGTCGATGCCCAGAAGATCAGGGTGCAGGAGTCGCCCGAAGAATTGCGAGGCGGTCAGCAGCCCCAAACCCTCGATGTGGAATTGGAAGATGACCTGGCCGGCAAGATCTTCCCGGGAGACCGGGTCATCGTCAATGGTATCCTCAAATCCTACCAGCGAAGTAACCCCCAGCAGGGCAAGAGCACCTACTTTGACCTCTTCCAGAAGGGCATCTCAGTGGAGATGAAGGATCAGGAGTTCGAAGAGATCGACATCTCCCAGGAGGATGAGGAGATGATCATGGAGATGTCCCGCGACCCGGAGATCTATGAAAATATACGGAAGTCCATAGCGCCCTCCATCTACGGCTACGAGGATGTAAAAGAGGCTCTGGGCCTGCAACTGGTCTCCGGCTTCGAAAAGAACCTACCCGATGGGGCGCGCATCCGCGGAGATATTCATATTCTGCTCGTGGGCGATCCCGGCATCGCCAAATCTCAGCTTTTGCGGTATATGATCAAGATCTCGCCCCGCGGCATCTATACCTCCGGGAAAAGTTCCACCTCTGCCGGACTCACAGCAACGGCCGTCAAGGACGAGCTGGGCGACGGCCGCTGGACCATCGAGGCGGGCGCCCTGGTTTTGGCGGATAAGGGCATAGCCGCCATAGACGAGATGGACAAGATGAACAATGAGGACAAAAGCGCCCTGCACGAAGCCATGGAGCAACAAACGATAAGCGTCGCCAAGGCAGGAGTCATGGCCACTCTGAAGTCCCGCTGCTCGCTACTGGCTGCAGCCAACCCGAAACTGGGAAGGTTCGACAAATATGAGCCGATCGCCCCTCAGATCAACCTCACACCTGCGCTCATGTCGCGGTTCGACCTGATCTTTGTTCTGACCGACGACCCGGACACAAAGAGGGATTCGGCGATTGCACAGCATATCCTGAAGAGCAACTATGCAGGTGAGCTCGTCACCCAAAAAGCCTGGAACCCGGATATATCTCAGGATGATATCGACAATGCCCTTACCGTAATAATGCCCGCCATCGAGCCCGAACTGCTCAGGAAATATGTAGCCTATGCTCGCAAGAATATATTCCCCACATTGACAGATGAGGCCAAAGAATATTTCCTGAAGTACTACGTCGGACTGAGGACCCAGGGCCAGGACTCAAATAAGCCCGTGCCCGTCACAGCCCGGCAGCTAGAAGCGTTGATACGTTTGGGCGAGGCCAGCGCCCGCCTGCGCCTGAGCGATAAAGTGACTCTTGCCGATGCCCAGAGAGTGGTCAAGATCCTGGAGGCATGTCTGCGAAAAGTCGGCGTAGACCCGGAGACAGGTTTCCTGGATGCCGACATCATCGCATCGGGCACCACCAAGAGCACCCGAGATAGAACCAAATCGGTGATCGATATCATCAGAGATGTGAGCAAAGAGAGCCAGGGCCCGGCTTCGAGAGATGCCGTCCTGGATAGGGCAGAGGAGCTGGGCATAGAAAGAGCTAAAGCGGAAGAGATCATAGACCGCATGAGAAGAGATGGCGACGTCTTCGAGCCGCGGCCGGGAATGCTGAAGCTGCCTTAAATACCAGCGGTGCTAAATTAGGCCCGGGATCTTGAACTAAAACCTTAACAAAAACAGCAACAAATATGATTTGCCGCGATACCATGTCCGAGATGTCTGAAGAGATAGAAAGGAAAGAGATGTGTCTTAAAACATACCAGCAAGGAAGAAATACCCTGATTGCCGTCTGCGATAGCGATATTCTGGGAGAGAAATTCAAAGAAGGTCATCTGTGCATAGAAGTCAGCCAGGAGTTCTTTGGAGATGATTTGGCCACCTGTTTTGAGGTCGAGACGGCACTTAAAGGGGCAACCATGGCCAATTTTGTCGGCTGCAAAACCGTTGAGCACGCCATCCGACTGGGCTATGTGGAAAGAGAGAACGTCCTCTCCATCGATGGGATTCTATATGCCCAGATGGTGAGAATGTGATGCAAGCCTCGTGCCCCAAATGCGGTCTGCCAGTGGAAGAAGGGCTGTGCCGGCAATGCACCCTGGATTCGACAAAGCTCATCACCACTCCCGACATGGTCGAGGTGGTCATCTGCTCGGTCTGCGGCTCTCGACAGACAAAAGGAAAGTGGCATCTACCGGAAAGTCGCCCGCTCGAGGGACTGGCTTCTTCTGCAGCCGTCGATGCACTCTGTTTTCATAAGGAATTTGACGGACCCGAGATCGAGATCAGCCTCCGAAAGGTCGGAGCTACCAGGTATCTGGCCAAAATGGATATCAAAGGTAGTTTCAAGGGTCAGAGCATAAGCGAGCAGCACGAAATTCCGGTCTGGATCAAACTCGTAGCCTGCGACCGCTGCAGCCGCATGGCCGGCAAATATTTCCAGTCTACCGTGCAGCTACGGGGAAACAATATCCGCTCAATGTCCGTGAAGGAGATTGAAGAGTGCAAAAAAGTCGCCAGTTCCATGGCCGATTCAGGCTACCATGGAGGCGACCAGCTATCCTTTATCCAGGAGATGAAGGAAGTCAAAGGTGGATTGGACATCATACTGGGCTCGACGCAGCTGGGAAGACGTATGGCCAGAGCCTTCCAGGAGCGCTTCGGCGGCAGACTCCTGGAAACATGCAAACTCGTGGGGAAGAAGGACAGCCGCGACGTGTACCGTTCCACCTTGCTGGTCAGGTTCCCGAGGTTGAAGCGAGGAGATATTGTATCCTTCCGCGGGTCGCTCTCCTTTGTGTCAGGATTCGATGGAAAGACAACGCAAATAACCTCACTCCAAGAGGGGCGCAGGTCCAGCATGAGCGAAGAAAACTCAGAGACCGTGGAGATCCTGGGAAATAGAGCTGATGCCCTAAAAGCGATGGTCATTACCATTGATAATAATGTCCTGGAGATTATGGACCCGGAAACTTTCAAGTCGGCTCTCGCGTCTCGACCCAAGGATCTGCAGGTCGAGCCCGGTGAAGAAGTGGACGTAGTAAGAACAGCGAACGGATTTATAGTATTGTAGGAACTTTTATGCATCAGGAATAAGCTTGTGGTCCCAATCCCCACCACAAAGTTCTTAAACTAGTTTCGTGCAATTTTAATTGGTAGAAGTACGCATTTGAGCTTCGAATCACATAATAATTAAGCCTCGAGTAAAACTTGGGGCGATGAAATGCCAGCAAAATAGAGAAAAGAACGCTCATGTGTAGGCATTTCTATCAGATGCTCCATGATATTGGCAAATGGACACTGAAATAGTTGGATAAAACTCATATTCACCATCATTCACTGCTCACTGCCTGCCTTAAAGAGGCATGGTCGAAATAGCGGCAATATGTCGCGAATTAGCTCCTGTTGATCTTGGGGATAGCTTTGGCTCTTGAGTGTGGGTGTGACTTTTATCTAACTATTTTAATATAAGAGGTGTCATACATGCAAAATGTTGATACAACTAAATATGTCATTTATGCGGATATAACAGCGGAGGGGATAGTGGAGCGGCCAGATGTGGTCGGCGCCATCTTCGGCCAGACCGAAGGCCTTCTGGGGAGTGACCTCGATTTAAGAGACCTTCAAAAAACCGGGAGGTTAGGCAGGATCGACGTCCAGATTACATCCAGCGGCGGAAAGTCCAGTGGTACCATCTCCATTCCATCCAGCTTTGATAAGGTAGAGACTGCCATTTTGGCTGCAGCTCTGGAGACCATAGATCGCGTAGGGCCCTGCATCGCTCGCATCGCCGTCAACCGCATCGAAGATGTGCGTGCCTCCAAGAGGAAGTATGTCATCGAACGGGCCAAGCGCATACTGGTGGAGATGTTCGACGAGAACATCCTGGAGACGGAAGAGATAACAGAGGAGATAAAACAGTCCGTGCGCGTGGAGGAGATAACGCATCTGGGCAAGGACAACCTGCCTGCAGGACCAAATGTGCTGGACTCGGACGCCATACTGGTGGTTGAGGGCCGGGCGGATGTGCTCAATCTGCTCAAGTACGGCATCAAGAACGCGGTGGCTGTAGGTGGAACCAATGTCCCTCCGACGATCGCGGATCTCTGTGCCAAGAAAGTAGTTACCGCTTTCACAGATGGCGATCGGGGAGGAGAGCTGATCGTAAAAGAGCTTCTTCAGGTTGCAGACATCGATTATGTGGCCAGGGCTCCGGAGGGCAAAAACGTAGAGGACATGACCCAGAAGGAGATTGTTCGGGCTCTGCGCCAGAAGATCCCTGTCGAGCAGGTGCTTGACCAGTACAAGATCAAGAACCAACCCAAAAGAAGGCGCGAGATTACCACCAAGAGGAAGAGCCTCATCCGTGAGAAGCCCTTGTGCGTGCGGACCACCGCCGAGAGGGCGGAAGCCATTGCGCCGCGCCGGATCGTGCCCCGCGAGGTCGTGCCGAAGGCAGCGCCCGTTGCTGTGGTGGAAGAGATAGTAGTCGCTGCTCCTGAGCCAATCCCTGAGCCAGAACCGGTGAGAGAATGGTTCAGAAAGCATATGGATGAACTGGATGGCACACTTTGTGCCAGGCTCCTGGACAGGAACGAGAACGTCATCAAAGAGGTAGCAGTAAGGGATCTGGCCAGAGAGCTGAAGGATTCGAATGGGGACGTCAACGGCGTGATCTTCGATGGCGTGGTGACGCAGCGCGTCCTGGACATCGCTGCCGATAAGGGCCTGGAGTACCTCATCGGTGCGAAGATGGGCAATATCGTTAAGAGGCCATCTTGTGTCAAGGTGCTCACCAAAGAGGCGTAAACATTCTCGCCTCTTTTTCTGATTCAAGCGAGGTCGCACCTTGATGGAGTTCAAACAATGCATAGTGATTCGAGAGGATCTGAAGCTCTCGGCAGGAAAGCTGGCCGTGCAGGTGGCTCATGCCGCTGTCATGAGCGTAGAAAGAGCGGAAAAAATGGATAAGTCCGCGGTCTCAGGCTGGAAGGCAGAGGGCCAAAAAAAAGTGATCCTGAAAGTGCCCGGGGTCCCTGACCTATTCCGGCTGCGAGAGGAAGCCGAAAGGGCCGGTATTCCCAGCGCCATTGTTGCTGATGCCGGATTGACTGAGATTCCTGCCGGCACAGTAACCGCTCTGGGCCTCGGCCCCGCCCATAACAAGTTGATGGATAAAGTGACGGGCAAACTCAAGCTCGTCTGAAAGCCTCTTTTAGACCTTCGAGGACTGCATGATATCGGCGACAGATCAGGATAGGGCCCTGGGTATGGATTATTACATAACAGATAGCCCTGGCTGCGGTGGCGTCATCAGAAGCAGTCCTCATGACTTCCTGGTGGATGAAGTCTTCGAGAAGCTGAGCTACGAAGGTGGAAGGTATCTGGTACTGGAAGTGGAGAAGACCGACTGGGATACGCATCACCTCATCAGGGAATTGTCAAGGAAGCTACGCATCAGCCAGAAGAGATTCGGTTGGGCCGGCACCAAGGACAAGCGGGCGGTAACGGTTCAGAGGATCAGCATCATGAACCTGGATGAAGCGGAGCTGAAGAGAATCACCTTGCCTGGACTGAAAATAAAGGTGCTGGGCAGGACGAACCGCTCTGTGGGCCTGGGGGATCTGCTCGGCAATCGGTTTCGCATCACCATTCGTGACCTCGCCTGCCCCGAGCCGGGCGCAACTCTGGCTCGCATCACAGAAGAGATAGTGCAGCAAAAGGGCGTTCCCAATTATTTCGGCGTGCAGAGGTTTGGGGATACGAGGCCTGTCACTCACAAAGTGGGCGAGGCCCTGGCGAGAGGCAATATCGAGGAAGCGGTCTATATCTATCTGGCCTTGCCCTTTTCCGGTGAGCCGGAGAGGACGAGAGAGGCTCGCGAGAAGCTATGGGTGAGTCGAGATATACCATCAGCACTGAAAGACTTTCCCGAGTATCTACATCATGAATTAGCCATGCTCAACTATCTGACGGAGCACCCCGGCGATTATGCTCATTCCTTTGACGTTCTTTCCGTCAATCTGAAGCGCCTCTTTGTGCATGCTTACCAGTCGTATCTCTTCAACAAGATCCTGAGCCACCGGCTGGATGCGAAATTGGAATTGGACAGAGCCGTTGAGGGCGATGTGGTCTGCTTTGCCAAAGACGGCTTGCCGGATATGGATAGGCAACAAGCGGTGACTATGGAGAACATAGAAGCGGTAAGAAGGCTGGCAGAAAGGGGCAGAGCATTTGTAACCCTGCCCCTTATCGGCTTTGAGACGAAGCTGGCAGAAGGCATACAGGGTGAAATCGAGAGAGCCGTGCTAAACGATGAGGAAGTCTCCCAGGAGAACTTCAGGGTGGAGGAAAATCCGGAGCTTGGCTCGCGAGGCACAAGGCGGGCTGCTCTCTGTACGGTCAAACCCCAAATCAGAGTCGAGGGAAATATAGCAGAGCTTGAGTTCGTACTGCCCAAAGGAAGCTATGCCACAGTGGTATTGAGAGAATATATGAAGGGCTCCGCCGGTATATCATAATATCATAAAATCATAGATAGGTCAGTTGAGAGACAATCATAGAATCGTATTAGACTCATCATAGAATTCATCGGAGAATCATCAAAGAATGTTACCGAGGAATGAATGGTGCAACTAGAATTAGAAGACCCATATGTGGTGATTTACAAACAGATCCACGCCGTGGTTGACCAAGAGGGGAAACAGGTTGAGCTCATGGAGCGCTCCAGCTGCTACGGCGGATCGGCCTGGGCCAGATACCATTACTCTCGAGGACCTCTGGTCTTGAGCTCTCGCAATCTGGGCGAGTGGTTCCGCTACATGATCTCGACGGGCTCGGCTGACCTGGATCTGGTCTCCTCCAAGAGATCTGCAGGCATTGAATCAGTCCAGGTGCAGGGACAGGAAGTAGAGGTGACTTATGCGGGCCTGGGCGGCGGCGGCGTGGGAGCCACGCTCTCCCGGGCAAAGGCGGATGACGTCCTGCGCTACAGCGTCACGAAATGCGGTGGCGGTCGCGTCGCCCGAGGTACGATAGTCCTGCCAAGAAGAGAAAGAGTGATCATTGGAGTGGATGACACAGACTCCAAGACCATGGGGGCGACCTGGTCCCTGATTCATAATATCGCGAGCAAGGTAGACCGGCCCGAAGCGCGCTACATCTCCCACTCTCTAGTACAGCTCTTTCCTGTGCCCACCAAAACCCAAAACTGCGTCTCCACAGTTGTGGAGTTCGCCTGCCTGCCAGGGAAGGCGGAGGGCATGCTCTCCGATTTCAAAGCGCTGCTCCGCAAATACACGGTCTCTGAGCAAACTGGCATGGCCGTCTTCCGGGACTTTGATCCGTCCGAGCTTCTGCCTTTTGGCCAGAGATGCAAGATGGAAAGGGTGCTGTATGAGGATGCTCTGGAGGCGGCGCGCCTTGCGGGCGTACAGATTCTATTGAACGGTCAGGGATTGATCGGAGCCGTGGCTGCATTGCCTTTTTGTGCCCGGCCGGATGAGTCCATTGTGCCCGGGATACAATGAATGGCCAGGATGCAGTACTCTTAGCCGCAAACGATGCCGGGGCGAAGGTCCGAATATATGTTCCCGGCTATCCTATAACCGACCTTGCCGACGCGCTGAAAGCGCAGAATTCAGTAAATGAAAAGGTGGCCCTGGAGATTGCTCTGGGAGCCTCGGCTACGGGCCTGCGTTCTCTGGTTCTGGTCAAGCAGGTGGGCATGAATATTCTGGCCGATCCGCTGGTGATCTCGGCCACGCAGACCATCGGCTCTGGTCTGGTGATAATCGCCGGCGATGATCTGGGGCCCAGGCGCTCCCAGGCAGAGATGGATAGCAGATTCTATGGACCGCTCTCTGAATTACCGGTGCTCGATCCCAGGAGCCCGGAACACCTTTATTCCTGCATCATGGAGGCTTACGCCCTCTCTGAGAGGCTCAGAATCCCGGCAATAGTTCGGGTGACGGCACGCCTTCTTGCGACGCCGAGCTTTGCAATCCAGCGCCGGACGCTCCCGGAAACGGGCCAGGAGTTTGAGAGGACTGCCCCGGAGCTGACCATGCGGGGCCGCCACCAGAGGCACCACGGCCTGGTTATGGCGCTTGCAGAATTGGCTTCCGAGTCCACGAACCTGAACCGGCTACAGGTCTACGGAGACGGCGAAGCAGGAATCATCGCCAGTGGCTTTCCTGCCAGGCTAGCAGAGGAATTGGGCGTCTCGCTTCTTTCGATAGCCTACACCAATCCACTTCCGAGAAGGCTCCTCAGCCGCTTCATCGATGACCATCGCTGGACCCTGGTCGCGGAGGAGCCGGAGCCTTTCATTGAGTCGCAGATTGGCATGGACGACAGAGTGAGGGGCAAGCTATCAGGCCACCTGCCCAGAGGGCTCCTGGAGAAAGCAGATATCATGCGGGCTCTGAAGACACTCCATAAGGAGCAGAAAGGAGGTCCCGAGGTTTATGAGACCGTGGCGGGGCGCGGCTACGCC
>Ga0209747_1000750_pt1 | contig 17694 bp, 17 predicted proteins | sample BarGraNGADG00311_FD_184498 | JGI IMG/M metagenome (GOLD analysis project Ga0209747, IMG submission 184498) | Arctic peat soil microbial communities from Barrow, Alaska - Barrow Graham LP Ref core NGADG0011-311 (SPAdes) (version 2) | ecosystem: Environmental > Terrestrial > Soil > Wetlands > Peat...
ATTCGTGATTCGTAAGAAAAAGCGTATTTTAAATACTACTGCTGGCGCTTAAGGAGAATTTCTTTTAATTGCAGCAGGTTCTTGACAGCCGAACCCTTGTAGTGATTGTTGCCCGAGACAAAAACTTTCTTGGCCTGCTCTTTTAAGCGGGCCACGACTTCGGCCAAGCGGCCAAGTTCGGAGTCGGTATAGCAATAATCGTAGCGGGCGTCACGGCCCTGACCGGAAAACCAATCCTTGTAATTGCGACCGTGCAGCCGTAAATAAGCCGTTCCCTGGCCGGTAACCAGCGCGGTCAAGGGCAGAGATGCCGATATCTGCGGCTGGTCGATGTTGGCCCAGATCAGGCCGCTTTTATTGAAAAACGCCAGCACCTCGTCATTGAGCCAGCTTTGGTGGCGGAACTCCACGGCCAGGGGATAGGCGTTGAAATGGCCGGCCAGATCCTGCAAGTAAGCCAGGTTAGCCGGTTCTAATTTAAATGAATAGGGAAACTGGGCCAGCAGTCCCGCCAGTTTCCCGGCCTCGGCCAGGGGCTGCAGGCAGGCGTGGAAGCCCTCGATCATTGGTTTCTCCAGTTTGCGCTCGTGGGTGAACGACTGGTGCAGCTTGATCCAGAAAATGAAATCCTGGTAAGCCGCTGTTTTACTGACCCAACCGCTGGTCAGGGCCGGGGCCGGAACGCGGTAGAAACTGGTGTTGACTTCGACAAAATCAAATTCTGCGGCCAGAAATGCCAGGTGGTTGAAGCGTACCGGCAGCGGCTCAGGATAGACCGGACCACGCCAGTCGGCGTAGCTCCAGCCGGCCGGGCCGAAAAAAACACCCTCAGGATCTGGCATCAAGGATTTCCCGCACCTTGACCAACAGGTCCCTGACCTGGTAAGGTTTCTGGATGAAACCCCTGACCCCCAGGGCCAGGATCTCGTTCACTTTCTCGTTCTGGCTGTAGCCGGTCGAGAAAAGCACTTTGATCGCGGGATTAATTTTTTTCAATTTCAAAAAAGTTTCACGGCTGCCCTGCTTGGGCATGATCATGTCCAGGATCACCAAGTCGCTGCGCGGCTCCTGTTTTTCATATATTTTGACGCCATCCTCACCGTCGGCGGCCAGTTGGACACGATAGCCATAGCTGCTCAGAATATCGCCAGCCACCTCGCGAATCACTTCCTCATCGTCGATGATCAGGATCGATTCATGACCGCCAGTCATTTCTTCATCGCTGCCGTTTTCCAACACTTCCGGTTTACCGCTCAAGGGCAGGTAAATCTTGAATGTGGACCCTTCACCCGCCTCGCTGTAGACATTTACAAAACCGCCGTGGTTTTTAGCCACCCCGTAAACCATGGACAAACCCAGCCCCGTGCCCTTACCTTTTTCCTTGGTGGTGAAAAACGGCTCGAAAATCCGCTGCTTGACGTTATCGTCCATGCCGACACCGGTATCGCTGACCGTCAAAATAGCGAACCAGCCCGGATGCGCATCGAGCTGGTTATGGACATCGTTCTCGCCTAAAACGGCCATCGAGGACTGGATAGTCAGCCTCCCGCCTCCAGGCATGGCGTCGCGGGCGTTGAGGCACAGATTGATCAGCACTTGCTGGATCTGGCCGACATCGATTTCCACAGTGGGCAGGCTCGCGTCGAGGCAGGTTTCGATGATAATGGATTTATCGAAAGTACCGCTGATGATTTTCAGCGATTCGACGATGATATTGTTCAGGCTGGCGGCCTTGATATCATATTTACCACCGCGGGCGAAGGCCAGCAGCTGCGCGGTCAGTTCGGCCGCCCGCTGGGCGCTTTTTTCAATGGTATCGACCGGCCTGAAAAAGTGATGATCCTCCTTGATGCTGGTTTTCATCCAGGAGGCATAGCCCAGGATGCCGCTCAAAATATTGTTGAAATCATGGGCAATGCCTCCGGCCAGCTGGCCGATGGATTCCATTTTCTGGGCCTGCAAGTACCGCTGTTCCAGAAGTTTTCGTTCCGTGCTATCACGCATGATGCCGCGGTAACCGATGACGCGGTCGCTTTCATTGTGCTCGACCCCGGCCGTGATCAGCACCACTACCGCTTTGCCGCTTTTTGTTTTCAAATTGACTTCATAATCCTTGACATGTCCGGATATCAGGATGGCGGCCAGGAATTTCTCCCAATCCTGGGAATTTTCGTAGAGATCGCGGGAAATATTTACCTGCAGAAGCTCCTGGCGGGAAGCATAGCCGAACAATTCCACTCCGGCCTGGTTGATGTCGATCAAATTACCATCAATGTCAGCCATGTAAATCACATCCTGAGATTCCTCGAACAGGGTGCGGTATCTCCGCTCCGACACCGCCAACTCGCGGGCGGTTTGTTTGTACCACAAAGCGTCGGCGATATTCTGGGAAACGAAGATCAGCAATTCGCGGTCCATTTCGGAATAGTGAAAATCCTCATGGTAACTCTGGATCACCAAGACGCCGAAAGCGCGCTCCCCCCTTTTCAACGGGACTCCCAGCCATTCGCTGGACGGTGCGCTGATCAGTTCGATCAATCCGTCCTGGGCCATCTGCTCGACCTGCTGGTCTGAGGCCAGCAGCGGCTGGCCTGTTTTCAGGACATATTCGGTCAAGCCCCGGCGCAATTTCCGGGATTGCGGCCGCGGGTCGAATTCATCGAGGAAATAGGGAAAGCTGAGCATTTCACCGGAAGTGTCGGTCAGAGCGATGTAAAAATTGCGGGCGTAGAGCAGGCTGGAAATGATGCCGTGAATGGCTTTGTACAGAGCGTCCATGTCCTTGGCTTGGCTGGCTTTTTCAGAGATCTGGTAGAGCGCCGACTGCAGGATCTCCGAATGGCGATGCCGGTTGATCTCTTCCTCCAGTCGGCGGTTGGTGAGTTCCAATTCCAGGGTGCGTTCGCTGACCAGCGCTTCCAGCTGGTCGCGGTACATTTTCAATTCTTCCTCGACCTGGCGGTGGACGCCTGGCTTTGCCCTGCGGATCTTTTCCGCGACGCTCGAGTCGGCTGATCGCGGTTTGCAGACCGCGCCGCCGCTTTTTGCCGTCTTTTTTTTCATAACACCTCTATGGGTACATGTATTGTAATAAAAAAACATTGCAAATGCAAAAGCCGCGGCACGGGCTTTACCTGGAAGCGTTTTTGTGTTAAAAAACAGCTGCCGCCATCAAGGAGGGATCATGATCGTTAAAAATTATCAAGAAGTGCCGGCCGAGAAGGTCACCATGGCCGGAGCCGAAAACGTGACCATCCGCTGGCTCCTGGGCAAAGAGTCGCCGGCCCCGAATTTCTACCTGCGTTTGTTCGAAGTGCAGCCCGGCGGGCACTCCCCCTATCACATCCACGCCATGGAGCATGAAATTTTCATCCTGGAAGGCCTGGGCCGGATCAACACCAAGGGCAAAACTTTTCCCGTCAGCGCCGGCAGTTTCGCCCTGGTCGAACCCAACGAAGAGCACCAGTTTGAAAATACAGGAAAAACAGTTTTTAAATTTCTCTGTATTATCCCGATCCAGGATTAGCGCCGGGCATTTTTTTATAGGCGGCGGGCCTACTCCTTTTTCTCCACCACGATGGTCATATTGGCGGCCAGGGCGGCAGCTCAAACCATCCGCCAACTTTGATGGCGGATAGGTTTGTCTGTCGCTATACCATCACTATGTTTTTAGTCATAAATACACCAAAAACATCTAGTGTTGGTATAGTCACACTAGTTGGTTTCAGCGCCTGGATGAAATAGCTGAAACCAAAGTGTGACTACTCTACCTTCTCGACAACGATAGTCATCGAAGCCGCTAAAGCGGCAGCACAAATAATCCGACCACCTTGGGGGAGGATTTAATTTGTCTGTCGCTATTCGAACTTTTCGACCACGATGGTCATTTTTGCCGCTAAAGCGGCGATAGCGCCAACCGCGGCTATTACCGGCAGCAGCGCCGCTCCCACCAGTCCTAGGGTCAGGGGAATCTCGATCAGGGTTTTCCCTTCCTCGTTTTTCAAAATGATGCGCCGGATATCGCCCTCGTGGATCAGTTCTTTTATTTTTTCCACAACCTGGCTTCCTTCCAGCTTGAACTCCTCGCGCGGCCCTTTGTTTTTTTCTTCGCTCATGCTCACCTCCGTGATCGTCTTATAAATAGTCAAACTATAGGTTTCGTTGCCCTTCGGGCACCACGAAACCTATCTAGTGATGGTACGGCATTCGGCCTCTCATTGTTCTCATTCTGACAAAATTATCATTAATAATTATGCTCGAACGTAAGCTCAAACTAAGTTTGTATCTTCTATACCTTTTTAAAAAATTCTGAAGGAGAAATACACTGAACATTTAATATTGATTTCAGATCAAGTAGATGAGAATCACCACTAACTATATATTTTGCATTTCCGGACAGTGCACAATCTATAAACTTATCGTCATCCGCATCAACGGAAAGTTTGAAATGTTTTTTGATTTTAACGAAATGAGCATTTTCTGCAATCAAGAGCAGCCAACGGTTCACCAAATCATCTCGCTTGCCTTTTGAAATCCTGAGCAAAACTTTCGAATACTCAAAGAAAATTTCTTCTGAAAGGATTAATTCGAAACGATCGGAAATCCATAACTCTAGAATTTGAGATGGCGTTCCAGCCCAAAATATACCAGACACAAGGACATTTGTATCAAGAACAGCTCTCACGGCGTACATCCTTGATGGCTTTTTCTAAATCTTGTTTTTTAAATTTAAACTTTTTAGCAAACTTTCGACTTTCTGCAATAAGAACCTTAAATGTTTCAATTTTGGGCTCTTCTAAGGGCTTCAAAAGAAGATTCAAACCATCCGTAATTACAATAAATTTCGAACCTGTGGTCAGGTTAAGAATTTTTCGAATCCGTTCAGGAATTACAACCTGTCCCTTTGAAGAAAGGCTTGTAACTTCAGTATTAATCATATTCACCTCCACGGTAAGTTTATCTTACTTGATATTCTACCACTTTTTTCTTTTCTTGCCCAGTCTCTTGTAAGATAAATTTTAAAATATCAACAGGCGAAAATTCGCATTGACTTGGCGGCCAAAATGAGCGACAATGGCACCTTAAAAACACCGGAGCCCATACCATGTCGGAAAAAAAAATGGATTGGAAGGATACTTTAAACCTGCCGCGCACGGACTTCCCCATGAAGGCCCAGCTCAGCCAGAAGGAACCCGAAACCCTGAAAAAATGGGAAACGGCCGATATTTATGAAAAAATCCTGCTCAACCACAAGCAGCAGCAACCGTACATTCTGCACGACGGTCCGCCCTACGCCAACGGCAACATCCACCTGGGCACGGCCCTGAACAAAATCCTCAAGGATTTCATCATCAAGAGCAAGTCCATGGCCGGGTTTTACAGCCCCTACGTTCCGGGCTGGGACTGCCACGGTTTGCCCATCGAACACAAGGTGGACCAGCAATTGGGCTCCCGGAAAAAGAGCATGAGCCAGATAGAGGTCCGTGACGAGTGCCGGAAATACGCCGAAAAATATCTCGCTTTGCAGCGGGACGATTTCAAGCGGCTGGGAATTTTCGGCGCCTGGGACAAGCCCTACACCACCCTGGATCCGCTCTACGAAGCCACGGTGATCCGCTTTTTCAATTCCTTCGTCAAAAAAGGCAGCGTCTACCGCAAAAAGCGCCCGGTATATTGGTGCGTCTCCTGCCAGACAGCCCTGGCCGAAGCCGAAGTTGAATACGCCGACCACAGCTCGCCTTCCATCACTGTAAAATTCGCCCTGAAAGGCATTCCGCCTTTTCTGGAAGAATATTCCGGCAAAGATATTTTTGTTTTAATCTGGACCACCACCCCCTGGACCATCCCGGCCAACCTGGCCATCGCCCTGCACCCCGATTTCGATTACGCCCTTTTCCAAATGAATGGCGAACTTTACATCGCCGCCTCTTCTTTGCTGCCGGCTATTGCCGCCCTGAACGGCAACACTTTCACCAAGCTAAAGGAATTCAAGGGCCGGGAACTGGCCGGGTTCAAAGCCCGCCATCCCTTGTATGACCGCGATTCACTGCTGATCAACACCAATTACGTGCTGCTGGACCAGGGAACCGGCTGCGTGCACACTGCCCCGGGTCACGGCCAGGACGACTACAACGCCGGCATCGCCCATAAACTCGATATTTATTCCCCGGTCGGGCCAGCGGGCATGCTTGACGAAAGCACCGGCCCATACCAGGGGCTGCAGGTTTTCAAGGCCAACGAACGCATCGTCGAAGATTTGCGCCAATGCGGCAGCCTGCTGCACAGCAGCTCCATCACCCATTCCTACCCCCACTGCTGGCGCTGCAAAAAACCTGTGATTTTTCGGGCCACTGAACAGTGGTTCATCGCCATGGATACGTCCGAATTGCGCAGCAAGGCGCTCGCAGCCATCAAAGGGGTGAATTGGATACCCCAATGGGGCGAAGAACGGATTTCCAGCATGATCGAAAACCGCCCCGACTGGTGCATTTCCCGCCAGCGCGACTGGGGCGTGCCTTTGCCGGCGTTCTTTTGCAAATCGTGCGCCGAACCGCTGCTCGATCCCGCGGCGATCGAGAAAGTGGAAAAAATTTTCGCTGCCCAGGGATCCAATTCCTGGTACCAGAAGGAGGCAGTCGAATTTTTGCCTGCCGGGACCGCCTGCCCCAAGTGCGGCGGCAAAGATTTTGAAAAAGGCAAAGACATTCTTGACGTCTGGTTCGAGTCAGGTTCGTCACAAGGTATCCTGCAGAGTTACACCGGGCATCGCTGGCCGGCCGACATGTACCTGGAAGGCGGCGACCAGTACCGCGGCTGGTTTCACTCCTCATTGCTGGTGGGCATCAGCGCCATGGACGCTGCCCCGTACCGGACGGTCATTACCCACGGCTGGGTGCTCGATTCCGACGGCCGGGCCATGCACAAGTCGCTGGGCAACGTCATCGAACCGCAAAGCATCATCAAGGACAAGGGGGCGGAAATCCTGCGCCTGTGGGCGGCCATGGTCAACTACCAGGAAGATGTCCGCTTCGGGAATGAAGTACTTCTACGCCTGGGCGAAAGCTACCGCAAGATCCGCAACACTTGGCGCTTTATGCTCGGCGTGCTCAGCGATTTCGATCCCGAACGTGATAAAGTTTCAACAGAAGCTCTTGGGGAAACAGACCGCTATATCCTGCAGAAACTCCAGGAAACCAAAGCCCGCGTGTTGCAGGCTTACCGTGATTTTGAATTCCATGCCATTTTCCATGCCATGTTCAATTTCTTTACTGTGGACTTGAGCGCTTTTTACCTGAACATTCAAAAAGACAACCTTTACTGCAACCGCACTGACGCAACCGAACGCCGGGCCGTCCAGCAGACCATTTTCACCCTCCTCAAGGAAACCCTGCTGCTCATGGCGCCAATCCTATCCTTTACCTGCGAGGAAGCCTGGGCCTTTGTCCCCGATTATTCCGGTAAAGAGCCATTGATCCACCTGGCCCGTTTTCCGGAGATCAGCGGCAATTTCCATAAGCCAGTCGATGAAACAAAATGGCAAAAAATAATGGCTGTCAGGGACAGAATTTTAAAAGAAATCGAGACCGCCCGCGCCGGCAAACGCATCGGTGATTCCCTGGAAGCCGACATTGTCATCGAAACCAGCGGCGCCGACGAAGAACTGCTGCGCAGCCACAACGATCTTTTCAAGACCATCCTGGTCATTGCAGCCCTTACCGTGCAAACAGGGAAGGAAGAAAAAATCACGGTCCGCAAAGCTCAGGGGCGCAAATGCCCACGCTGCTGGAATTGGGTCGCGGCCGCGCCAGCCACCGGCCATTATGCCGAGCTCTGTCCGCGCTGCGCCGAAACTATCAAGGAGAGCACCATTGATGACAACAGGTAAAAAATTCTATTTTTTCATCATGCTGGTCATTGTCGCCGTCGATCAGATAAGCAAATGGCTGGTTACCAAATACATTCCCCTGGAAACCACCGTGGACATCATCAAAGGCTGTTTCCGGCTCTGGCACGTGCGCAATTCGGGAGCAATCTGGGGCTTTTTTTCCGGTCACAACAACAAACTGATTCCCGTTATCATCACCGCTTTGGCCATTGTGGCCCTGCTGATCGTCGCTTACTTCTTCCTGCGCACGCCCGGCCGCTGCCGCCTGGAGTTGACCGCTTATACATTGATCCTGAGCGGAGCGCTGGGCAACATCATCGATCGCCTGCGCCTGGGTTTCGTGGTCGATTTTCTCGACGCCTATATCAAATCCCAGCACTGGCCGACATTTAACTGCGCTGACAGTTGCATCTCCATCGGCGTCCTGCTACTGGCCTGGTCCATCTGGAGGGGCAAATGCATCCAATATTAATCAAGCTCGGCCCGCTAACCATTGCCAGCTACGGTTTTCTGTTCGCTTTGGGCGTACTGCTGGCCATATTGCTGGCTTTCAGCAAAGCCAAAAAAGAAAATATTGACTTGAAAATTTTTGCTGATTTTATCTTTTATATCATGATCCTCAGCCTGCTGGGGGCCAAGCTGTGGCTGCTGGTCACCAACCTCGGCTATTACCTGAAATATCCGGCCGAAATCAAATTCTTATTGACTTCGGGCGGCGCCTTTTACGGCGGCCTGATCTTCGGCGCGGTATTTGCCGTCTGGTTCATCCGCCGCCACGCTCTCAGCTATCGTCAGCTGGGCGACATTGCCGGCCCGTCGCTGGCCCTTGGCCATTTTTTCGGCCGCCTGGGCTGCTTCGCCGCCGGCTGTTGCTTCGGGCGCGAAGCCGGGCATTTTCCCCTGGCCGTCACTTTCAGCAACCTGAAGGCCAACTCACTAACCGGCGTGCCGCTCTATATCCCCCTTTATCCCACCCAGCTTTTTGAAGCCCTGCTCAATTTATGCAATTTCCTGATCCTGATGGTTTTGTATAAAAAAAGAAAATTCAAGGGCCAGGTCATCGCCATGTACATACTAAATTATTCCGTGATCCGTTTCACGGTTGAATATTTCCGCGGCGACCCCGATCGGGGCTATATTTTCGGCGGCATGGATAAGCCCCTGGCCAGCCTATCGGTGCCCCAACTGGTCTCGGTCATCGGCGTCCTCACCGCCTTGATCCTGCTGAAAAGCTTTAAAAAAAAAGGTGAAAAAGAACATCACATTCAAGGTTAGGGACCACTGCGCAAGGATCGATCACTTCCTGACCGCCGTCCTTGACACCATGTCCCGCAGCCAGATTGAAAAGCTGATTAAAAACCAGAAAGTCCGCCTCAACGGCACCATCCTGCTCAGGAAAAACCGCGAAGTTTTCCCGGACGACCGGGTAACCGTTGAGATCGAAACCCCGGAACAAGCCGCTTACCTTCCTTCTCGGTCATTGGCAAAACTGTTCGAAGACGAATGGCTGCTGGTCATCGACAAACCGGCCGGACTTGTCGTCCACCCCGGGGCCGGTGAAAAGCAGGAAACCGTGCTCGACATTTTTCGCTACAATTATCCGCAAATAAACGCAATGAGCGACCAGGAGCGTCCGGGCATCGTGCACCGGCTGGACAAGGACACCTCGGGCATTCTGATCCTGGCCAAAACCGAAGAGGCGCAGCAAAAAATGCAGGAACTGTTCCAGGAACGGGAGATGCAAAAAACCTACCTGGCGCTGGTCAAGGGCCAGATGCGCTTCCGCAATGGCACCATCGATCTACCGATAGCCCGCAGCCTGAAGAACCGCGCCCGCTTTGAAGTGCCCAAAGAGGATCGCCACGACCAGCGCGAAGCAATCACCGACTTTTCAGTCATCCGCGCCTTCGATAAATTCACCTACGTGCGCCTGATGCCGCACACCGGCCGCACTCACCAGCTGCGCGTGCACCTGGCCCATTTCGGCAACCCGGTTTTGGGAGATCCATTGTACGGCAGCCGCACCCAGCCGGGGTTTCCCCGCCTGGCCCTGCATGCCTATCAGATCGAATTCATCCATCCCTTCACCATGAACCACATAACCATATGCTGCCCCCTGCCCGTTGACCTGCGCCGCTTTATTGCCGAGCAATTCGTTCAAGCTCAAAAACAAAAATAAGCTCAGTATTAGTGGTAGTGTTAGTAAAAAGACTATTAAACTAATTTTTTTGAATGATCAGTGATTTCTATACTAACACTATCACTAACACTAACACCTTTTTTACTTTCGCCTTTTGCATTTTGACTTGGGTGCTGTATAATGACCGCCTTGGTAACAAATGGAAACCCGATACGCACCCCTGGACATCAGCCTGGCCGACATAAAAAAAAACGGCCGCCTGCGCCTGCGTTTTTCCGGCATCGTCCAAGGAGTGGGATTCCGTCCTTTTCTCTATCGCTCGGCCGAGCGGTTCAAACTTAAGGGGTTTGTCAAAAACACCTCGGCCGGCGTGACTCTGGAAGTGGAGGGCAACCGTTTGCCCGAGTTCGTCCGCTACATCACGCGCAACGCTCCGCCTCTGAGTCGCATCGAGGACCTGCGCGTCGAGGAGATCCCGGCCCGTAACTCCAAGGAATTCGTGATACTGAAGAGCAACAGTCAGGGGCAAAAAAATGTCATGATATCGCCTGATATAGCTCTTTGCCCAAACTGTCAAAAAGAAATGGCCGATGCCGGCGACCGCCGCCACGCCTACCCCTTCACCAACTGCACCGACTGCGGCCCGCGCTTCAGCATCATCGAGGATCTTCCTTACGACCGGCCTCTGACAACTATGAAGGGATTCAAAATGTGCCCGGATTGTAAACGTGAATACGAGTCGCCGGCCGACCGCCGCTATCACGCCCAGCCGATCTCCTGCCCGCGCTGCGGGCCGAAATTGAAATTGATCATCAAGGGAAAAGCCGGCAAGGCCGAGCCCCCTCAACGGGGACCTTTAGTGCCCCCTCGTCGGGGACCTTCAGGGCCGCTGGCCGGGGCACTAAGGATATTGAAAGCCGACCGCGTACTGGCTGTAAAAGGCGTCGGCGGCTTCCACCTGGCCTGCCGGGCCACGAGTCGAAAAGCAGTGGACCGTTTACGCGTCTTAAAAAAAAGGGAGCGCAAGCCTTTCGCCCTCATGGCCGACCTGGAAATGATCCGCGGCGTATGCCGGGTGACCCCGAAAGAAAAGGAACTGCTGCAGAGCCCGGCCGCGCCGATCGTACTGCTCTCAGCCCGGCCTGGAAACAAACTCATGGCAAGGATTGCCCCCGGGCAGAACCGTCTTGGCTTCATGCTGCCCTATTCTCCCCTGCACCGCCTGCTTATCGAAAAAATGGGTGAGCCCCTGGTCATGACCAGCGCCAACCGTTCTGACGAGCCGATCATTTTTAAGGACAATTCCCGGGAGTTGCCCCGACTTTCCGACGCCGTCCTGACCCACAACCGGCCAATTCACGCCTTCTGCGACGACTCGGTACTAGAGGTTTTTGAAAAAAATATCTACTTTATCCGCCGCAGCCGCGGCTTCGTACCGCTGCCCATCCGCCTGACTTTCTCCTGCCCCGTACCCATCCTGGCCATGGGCGGCATGCTGAAATCCACCTTTACCATGCTGCATGGGAACCGGGCTTTGCTCAGCCAGCACATCGGCGACACCGGAACGACCACAGCCCTGGCCGCGGAAAAGCAGGCCATTGCCCAGTTTCTCAAGCTGTTCGCCCTGCGCCCCCGCGTCATTGTCATCGACAAGCATCCCGGCTATCCCAACCGCCTGCTGGCCGCCACTTTTCCCGGAAGCGAAATCATCGAAGTGCAGCACCACCGGGCCCACATCGCCTCGCTGCTGGCCGAAAGCGGCGAAACAGGCAAAGTCCTTGGCATAGCGCTTGACGGAACCGGTTATGGCGATGACGGTACGATCTGGGGCGGCGAATTTTTCAGCGGCGATTTCGGCGGCCTGGAGCGGCTCGGTCATTTGCTGCCCATTTTTCTCCCGGGCGGCGACGCGGCGGCCCGTGAACCGTGGCGTACGGCCCTGTCGCTGCTGCTGGCTATTCCCGGCGCGGAAAAAGCGGCCAGGCGTTTCGCCAAAAAATTCGGCCGCAAAGGCGATCAGGTTCTTGAAGCCATCGTCCAACGCCGTGGAGGCGTCATGACTTCGAGTTGCGGCCGGCTGTTCGACGGCGTGACCGCGCTGCTCGGCCTCGGTGACTGTAATTCATATGAAGGGGAACTTCCCGCGCGGCTGCAAGCGGAAGCCGAGAGGACCAGGCCACAAAAAAAACCCTACCCTTTTGTCGTAGAAAATAAAGACGGGATGAATATTTTAAATATGTTGCCGACTATTGAGGCAATGCTGGGCGATAAAAAAACCCGGGCTGAAAAAGCCTATTGCTTCCATTTGACCCTGGCCCATGGGCTGCTGGCCATGGCGGTCCGCTGCGCAGGCGCTTCGGGAATTAATAAGGTAGTTCTGAGCGGCGGCGTTTTTCAAAATCTGCTATTATTGAAAATGAGCCGCGAATTACTGCAAAAAAATGGTTTCCAAGTGCTGCACCATCTCCAGGTCCCGGCCAATGACGGCGGCATATCGCTGGGACAAGCGACGCTGGCGGCCATGAAATACCGCAAGGAGTTTTGAACATGTGTTTGGCAGTCCCCATGAAAGTGATCGAAATAAACGGCGATATGGCCGTAGTTGAAAGCTCAGGCCTGAGCCGCAAAGTCGGCATCATGCTGTTGGACAAGGTGAAGCTCAATGACTGGGTGCTCATCCACGCCGGCTTCGCCATCTCCAAGCTGACCAAAAAGCAGGCCCGCGAAACCCTGGCTATTTTCGAGGAAGGGAGGTTCTTTGGCTGAAGCAACCACGCTTTCCCGCCTGGCCGAACGCTTGAAAAACTTTCCGGTCTCCGGAAATGTCAAGATCATGGAGGTCTGCGGCACACATACTGTGGCCATCCGCCGTTTCGGTTTGCAGCACCTGCTGCCCGCCGGGGTAAGGCTCGTTTCCGGACCGGGCTGCCCGGTCTGCGTCACCCCCGACAGCTACATCGACGAAGCCGTGGCTTTGGCCAGGCAGGGGGTGGTGATCACCAGCTTCGGCGACATGCTGCGCGTCCCCGGCAGCAGCTCTTCATTGGAAAAGGAACGCGCCGCCGGAGCCGACATCCGCGCCGTCTATTCGCCGCTCGATGCTCTTAAAATCGCCGCCGACTGCGGCAGGGAGACGGTTTTCCTGGCCGTTGGCTTTGAAACCACAGCGCCGGTTATCGCCGCTGTGGCCATGAAGACGCTGGAAAAAAAGATCGCCAATTTCTCCCTGCTAACCGCCCTGCGCTTGGTGCCGCCGGCGCTGCAGGCACTGATAGCCGACGGCTGTGCCGCGGCATCCCCTTGTGGGACTGCCCTCGGCTCTGCCGCGGCGTCCCCTCGGGGGATCGCTTCGGATATCCGCTTGTCGGGGTTCTTGCTCCCCGGACATGTGTCGGCCATCATCGGCAAGCAGGCCTACGATTTTTTGCCTGAGCAGCGACTGCCCGGAGTGATCAGCGGTTTTAGCGCCGCAGACATCATCACTTCCCTGCTCTTGTTGCTGGAAATGCATAATAAAGGTATTTATAGGATCATGAACAACTATCCGCGCGTGGTACGCGACAGCGGCAACGAAAAATCGCGGGCCATACTGGCCGAAGTGTTCGAACCCGCGGACGCCGAGTGGCGCGGACTGGGGATGATCCCAGCCAGCGGCCTGCAACTCAAGCCCGCTTTCGCCGCCTTGGACAGCCGCAGCCATTTTGCCATAAAAACCGCAAGCACCTCCCCGCGCACGGACTGCCGCTGCGGTGACGTGCTGCGCGGCCTGATCGATCCCCCTGCCTGCCCCCTGTTCAACAAGGCCTGCCGCCCGGACCAGCCGCTGGGACCGTGCATGGTCTCGGCGGAAGGGAGCTGCAGCGCCTGGGTGACCTATGGATAAGATCCTGCTGGCCCACGGCGGCGGTGGCAGCAAGAGCGCCGAACTGACCAGGCGCGTGTTCCAGCGTTTTTTGCGCGACCCGCTGCTCATGAAAATGGACGACGCCGCCCGCCTGCCCGGCCAGGTATTCAGCACCGACAGTTTCGTGGTCAAGCCCCTGTTCTTTCCGGGCGGCGACATCGGCCGCCTGGCCGTCTGCGGCACGGTCAACGACCTGGCGGTTATGGGCGCCGAACCGCTTTATCTCTCCATCGCCTTCATCATCGAGGAGGGTTTCCCGGTGGCACAGCTGGAAAAGATACTGGCCTCCATCGCCCGCGCCTGCCGCGAGAGCGGCGCGCGCATCGTCTGCGCCGACACCAAGGTGGTGGAAAGGGGCAAGGCTGACGGCATCTTTATCACCACCGCCGGCATCGGCCGCCCGCTTTTCAAAAAACCGGTGCTGCCAGCCCGCGTCCGTCCCGGCGATGCCATCCTTATTAACGGCCCGCTCGGCCTGCACGGCATCTCGGTCCTAACCGCTCGCGGCGAATTTGGTTTGACCGGAAAGATCAAAAGCGATGTCACCCCGCTCTGGGGGTTGATCAAAAAATGCCGCCACTTGGATATCCCCTTCATGCGCGACCCGACCCGCGGCGGGATTGCCCAAACCCTGAACGAACTGGTCTATAAAAAAAAGTTCGGGGTACGCATCATGGAAGACCAATTGCCCATCCCCAAAAAAGTGGCCGCGGTCTGCGATATCCTTGGTTTTGATCCGCTGCACATCACCAACGAGGGCAAGGTGGTCATGGTGGTGGCGCGACGCGACGCGGACAAGGCGTTAAAAATTCTGCAAAGCCATCCGTTGGGAAAGGGCGCGCGCCTGATCGGCGCGATCACGGTTGAAAATCCCGGCCGCGTGACAATGGCCACAAGGACAGGCAGCGAGCGCATCGTCATGCCCCCGGTCGGGGAAATACTGCCCCGCATCTGCTGATGCACGAAGGAGCCATCGCCACCGCAATTATCCAGAACGCCCTGGAGGTGCGGGAACAGGAAAAACTCAGCTCAATTAAAACCGTGACCGTCATCATCGGCCGTTTGCACCACGTGGTCCCCGAAGTGCTGCAGAACCATTACCAGATCCTTAAAAAAGAATATTCGCCTTTGGCCAAATCAAAATTGATCATAGAAACCGCGCCGGTGCGCATCACCTGTCACACCTGTGACAAAGAGACCCTCATTGAACAACCGAGCTTCGCTTGTTCTTCCTGCAATTCCACCGACATCGAGATCACCGGAGGCAGGGAGATGCATTTAAAAGAAATAGAAGGCACTAAAACCAAAGTTAAAAGTAAAAAGGAAAAAGGTAAAAGTAAACCGCATTAGCGTGGAACGGTTTTCCGGAAATTATTTCGCTTTAATTCTCTTTTCTGACTTTTACCTTTTTACTTTTTCTTTTTACCTTTTGCTTTCTACTTCTTGACCGCTTCCCATTCCCAGTGGCTATATGAAGAAGGGATATCCCAATAAAAGCCCCCAGAACCGATCATCCCGCCGTTTTCTACGAAGCCTCTGAAAGCCAAATTGTCAGAGAAGCCCGAACCGGAATAGCAGTCGAATGTAATGATGGACAGGTTCGTTAGGTGGGCATAACCACTCATTATCTGCACCGAGCCGTCTCGCTTGAAAGTGAAGTCGACCTGGACGCCCCGCCAATCTTCATAGGAAACCGGGGAAAACACCAAGGTCCCCAGCATGTCATAATTTGAATAATACTGAGGCTCGTTCCAGTTCCATGCCTTAACCTCCCAAGTGCCGAGCATGTCGGCCTCACTGACGATCTCAGCCTTTTTGCAGCCCGACACCCCGCCGATTGCCACTATGAGAACAATAACAATTATTTTCATTAAAGGCTTGTTCATGTTGCCCTCCGCGGTCATTTCCCGTAGATGCAAAACAATATTCCCAGGCCGAACTCCAGGCCGCTGAAATCGGTCCGGTAGTGATAGGTTCCCCATTGGGTCGTGCGCTTCACTGTGTGCTTGACCAGGTTGTACTTGAAGAAAAGCTGGGCTGCCACAAGCCTGTTGACGCGAAAATAAGATCCGCCTTGAACATATGGCCCGAGCGCGGATCTCACCGGAAAGACAAATTGCTCGGAGATGTCGTCCGAGAAGTGATAGTAGTTAAGGCCGATGCCGATGAACGGTTCGCAGCTTTCCCACTGGAACGGCTTGTACCGCAAGCCCGCGGCGAAAGCGTCTAGGCGAAAAATATCGTAGAGGCCATGTCCTTTGGGGGTTGACGTTTTACTAAATTTGTATGAACCCCAAATTTCAATCTTTTTTGCTGCCCTGATCGCTATGTCGATCCCCAGAAAACCTGAGGATACCTCAGAGAGTTCCTTGAAATTGCCGAAGGCAAAAAATGGGCCAATCTTCACTATCTCATTTTTGCTTTCTGAAGAAAATATAAGAGTCGAGAAAAAAAAGATGCTAATCACAAGTAAAATATATTGCTTCATTCCCATTCCTCCTTTCCGCCCTACACCATACGTTGATTTCTATTATAACATCCCCGGCCTGTTCTTCAAGATCTCCAGCCAGCTTTCCAGGCCGGAGCCGCTGTGGGCTGAAACCTGGATGACGGCGCAAGCCGGATTGATCTTTTTAATATTTTCACGCAATTTTTTCAGGGAAAAATGCTTCAAGGGCAGCAGGTCGGTCTTGGTGATGATACATAATTTGGAAACCTGGAAAGCCAGTGGGTATTTCAGGGGCTTGTCCTCGCCCTCGGTGACACTGATCAGCAAAACATTGAGATGGGCGCCGACATCGAACTCGGCCGGGCAGACCAGGTTGCCGATATTTTCCACGAACAAAAGGTCCATGCCGTCCGTGCCCAACTCGGTGATGGCGGTTTTTATCCAGGCCGCTTCCAGATGGCAGTCGCCGCCGAAGGGACCGGTGTTGATCTGGTAGGCCTGCACGCCAAGTTTCTGCAGGCGCTCGGCGTCCAGGGTGGTCTGGATATCGCCTTCAATGACTTTTATTTTCTTGCCCAGTTTTTTGACCGTCTCCTCGATCAGCGTGGTTTTGCCCGAACCCGGCGAGCTCATCAGGTTGACAAAGAATATTTTTTTATCCTTGAGTTCTTTGCGGATGCCGTCGGCGATGGCATCATTGGCCTTGAGCAGCTTCTGCATGACATTGATTTTAATGCTTTCCATGGATTTTTTATACCGCATCCCCGGCGAAATAGCAAGGGCAGCTGGCTATCACCAGTTCCCGATCTCTTTGCAAAATTGGGGACGGTGCCCCCATTCCAAGTCGCGCGCCGATTCTCCAGCGAAAAATTACAAAGTCACAAAGGAAGCAACACAAATCATCCGGAAATGCAGGCGGTAGTCACACTATGGTTTCAGCAAGTTTTTTAATTCGCTGAAACCATCTAGTGTGACTATACCAACACTAGATAGGTTTCGTTGCTTTTCGGGCACTACGAAACCTATAGTGTTGGTAATCTGATTTGTTTACCATCACTATGTTTTTGGTAATTTTTGTGTGTCACCAAAAACATCTAGTGATGGTATACTTTCACTAAATGATTTCAACACTTAAGGACTGGTTGAAATCATAGTGAAAGGATGTCCCCGAAGGGGGCAGCACAAATCATCTGCCAACTTTGGCAGATTTGATTTGTCTGTCCCATAGGGGCACCGTCCCCAAAGGCCCTGGACCAGAATGCTCCCCGTCACAGCTATTACTTCGCGTAAAACTGCAGGGTTTTGGCAGCGTTGAG